>LNFM01007369.1_pt1 | contig 17320 bp, 21 predicted proteins | sample 596031 | NCBI WGS metagenome assembly LNFM01 (sample SAMN04254537, study PRJNA301005) | activated carbon metagenome | isolation source: dual media filters at the Ann Arbor, Michigan drinking water treatment plant | place: USA: Ann Arbor | reverse complement strand
GTCGGCGCCGGGCGCGCGGCGCTGGCCGGGGCGGGTGGCGGCGCGGGCGTGGGCGTCGGAGGGTCGGCCGCGCGCGCGGGTGCGACCACGGCCGCACCGCCGCGCAGCAGGCCGAGCAGCCCCTCGGCCTTCACCACGAACAGCGCCACCATGGCCGCGATCGCGACCGGCAGCAGGCGGGGACGGAGCATCAGCCACCGCCCCGCGCGGCACCCAGCGCCAGGGCGCGCACCAGATCGCGTTCGGCCTGGCTTTGCAGCGCGGGTTCGGCCGCGCGCGGCGCCTCGGCGGCGATCGGCCGGCCGGCGCGCACCAGACCTTCGAGCCGGTCCGCCAGCGTCTCGGCGCGTTCGATCAGGTAGCGCAGATCGTCGCGCAGCGGTTCCGCCACGGCCGTGCGTTCCGCGACCTGCCGCCCGGCGAGTTCGGCCGAGGCGCGCAGCCGCACCATCGCGGCCTCGGCCATGCGTGCCGCTTCACCCAGGCCCTGCGCGCTGCCCTCCAGCGCACCGCGGTCGCGCCTGATCTCGCGCAGCGCGCGTTCCAGCCGCAGCGCGAAGGGGATGGCCGCGCCCAGCAGGCCCAGCAGCAGGATTTGCAACGACCATTCGAGGACCGACATGTCTCAGACCCCCATCGACCGGGCGCGGCCGAATTCCCGCGCGATCCGCACCGCCAGGCGCTGGTCCTGGCGGCCCAGTTCGCCCTCGAACATCGCGATCTCACCGCAGCGCAGGCGCACCGGCGCGCCGGGTGCGACACCCAGCGCGATGCGGTCGCCGACCTTGAGGTCGAGGATGGTCGACAGCGGCAGCAGCTGTTCATCCAGCACCACGTCCAGCGCGATCTCGGTCGATCGCAGTTCCTCCGCGAGGTGCGTCTCCCAGATGCTGTCGCGGCCGAATTTCTCGCCCATGAACTGCTGCAGCAGCAGCTCGCGGATGGGTTCCAGCGTGGCGTAGGGCAGCAGCAGTTCCAGCTTGCCGCCGCGATCCTCCATGTCCACGCGCAGGCGCACCAATACGCAGGCGTTCGACGGGCGGGAGATGGCCGCGAAGCGCGGGTTCACCTCCAGCCGGTCGAATTCGAACTTCACCGGGCAGAGCGGTTCGAAGGCGTAGGTCACGTCCTCCAGCACCACGCCGATCAGGCGTTCGACCAGCGTGCGCTCGATGGTGGTGTAGGGCCGGCCTTCGATCCGCATGGCCGCGGTGCCGCGCCGCCCGCCCAGCAGCACGTCCACCACCGAATAGATCAGTGCGGAATCGACCACCACCAGGCCGTAATTGTCCCACTGCTTCACATGCGCCACGCCCAGCATCGCCGGCAGCGGGATGGAGTTCAGGTAGTCCGCGAAGCGCAGCGACACGATGCCGTCGATCGAGACTTCCACATTGTCGGACGTGAAGTTCCGCAGCGTGGTGGACATCAGCCGCACCAGCCGGTCGAAGACGATCTCCAGCATCGGCAGGCGTTCATACGACACCAGGCCGGAGGAGATGATCTTCTGGATGCCGCTTTCGTCGCCGCTGCCGCCGGCGCCGCCCTCGAAGCCCAGCAGGCTGTCGATCTCGGCCTGGTTGAGCACGCGCGTCGCATCGGGCGGCGGCGCCGCTTCCTCGGGCTGCGCGCCTTCTTCCTCGAGCGCCGCGCCCCAGGCGGCGGCGAGGTCTTCCTCCTCCCCCTGGCCGCTCATTGCACCAGGATCTCCGTGAACAGCACATCGGTGACGCGCGGGGCGGGCTGCGTGCTGCCCGGCGGGGGCGTCAGCGCGATATTGGCGCGCGCGATCAGTTCCTCGCGCAGGCGGTGCGTGCCGGCCGACCCACGCAGTTCCTCGGGCCGTGTCTCGCGCAGGTAGGTCTGGAACAGGTCGAGCAGCCGCGGCATGGCGGCGGTGATCTGCGCGCTGTCCTCGGCGCGGGTGATCTCGAGCTTCGATCGCAGCTTCACGAAGACCGGCCGCCGCCCGGGGGCGTTCAGGTTGGTGATGATCTCGGGCATGTCGAAGAAGGCCGGCGGGCGCGGCGCGGCTTCGGCCGCGGCGGCACTGGCCTCGGTCCGTGCGGGCGGCGGGCCCATGCCCAGCAGCGGCGGCAGGATGCCGGTGAACCACAGCCCCGCACCCACCCCCGCCAGCACGAGCGGCACCGCCAGCAGCACGAGCTTCTTCTTGCCCCCGCCGGCCTTCGCACCCTCGCCTGATTCTGCCGCTTCCGGCGCCGCCGACATCCACGCTCTCCTGCCGAGGGGGGCATCCTCCGCTGGCGCCGTTAAGGAAGGCTTGCACCGCAGCACGGCGCGCGGGCGGATGTGCCGGCAGCCGGGCGCAGGATGCCGCAGCCGGGCAATTCCTGCCGCGCCTGACCGCCCGATCCGCTGGCACGGCGGTTGCCCTTCCCGTGGCGGACCAACGCCGGAGACGCGCCACATGGACAGCCCGGGCTACATCATCCTCTCGCGCCTGGCGTTGCAGCAGCGCGCGACGCAGGTGCTGGCGCACAATGTCGCCAATGCCGACACGCCGGGCTTCCGCGCGCTGCGTCCGGTCTTCGGCGAGATCGTGCAGCGCCAGGACATGGCCAGCGCGCCGCCGGGCGGGCGGCCCGTGGCGTATGTGCAGGACCGCGCGACCTGGCGCGAGATGGACACCGGGTCGATGCAGTCCACCGGCAATCCGCTCGATGTCGCGATCACCGGCGATGGGTTCTTCGCGGTCGAGACGCCGCGGGGCGAACGCTACACCCGTGGCGGGCGCTTCAGCCTGGGTGACGGCGGCCGCCTGGTCGACATGGAAGGCAATGCGGTGCTGGGCGCCGAGGGCACGCCCATCGCCTTCGCCCCCAACGACACCCGCATCGAGATCCAGGGCGACGGCACCGTCCGCAGCGAGAACGGCATCCTCGGCCGGCTGCGCGTGGTGCGCTTCGACAACCCCCAGGCGCTGCGCGCCGAGGGCGACCGGGTGTTCGACGCGGCCGGCGCCGCCCCCATCGCGGTCGAGCGCCCTGCGCTGCGCCAGGGCGTGCTGGAGGGCTCCAACGTCCGCCCCGTCATCGAGATGACGCGCCTGACCGCCGAGCTGCGCGAATTCCAGTTCGCCGCGCAATTCGCCGAGAAGGAAGGCGAGCGCCTGTCCACCGCCGTCGAGCGCATCCTGCGCCGGCGCTCGTAAGGAACCGCGCGATGCGCTCCCTCCACGTCGCCGCCACCGGCATGATGGCCCAGCAGAACAATGTCGAGGTCATCTCCAACAACATCGCGAACATCTCGACCACCGGCTACAAGCGCCGCCGCGCGGAATTCCAGGACCTGATCTACCAGAACCTGCGCCGCACCGGATCGCAGAGCGCCGACACCGGCACCACCCTGCCCTCCGGCGCGCAGATAGGCCTGGGTGTCCGCACCGCCGCGGTCTATCGCATCAGCGAGCAGGGCAACCTGCAGCAGACCGAGAACCGCTTCGACATCGCCGTGCGCGGCAATGGCTACTTCCAGATCCAGATGCCCAGCGGCGAGACCGCCTATACCCGCGACGGCACCTTCGGCCTGAGCGCGGAAGGCACCATCGTCACCGCCGAAGGCTTCGTGGTGCAGCCGGGCATCACCATCCCGGCGAATGCGCGCGACGTCACCATCAACGCCAATGGCGAAGTGCTGGCGAAGCTCGACGGCCAGGTGCAGCCGCAGAATGTCGGCCAGCTCCAGCTCGCGATATTTCCCAATGAGGGCGGGCTGGAAGCGGTCGGCGACAATCTGTTCCTCGCCACGCCGTCGTCGGGCGACGCGCAGCAGGGCGCGCCGGGCACGCCGGGCTACGGCCAGACCATGCAGGGCTTCATCGAGACATCCAACGTCAACGTCGTGCAGGAGATCACGTCATTGATCACCGCGCAGCGCGCCTACGAGATGAACTCCCGCGTCATCACCGCATCCGACGAGATGCTCTCCACGCTGACGAGGCTCCGCTGATGATCCGCCGCGCCGTCTTCCTGCTGCCGCTGCTGGCGCTGCCCGCGCGCGCCGACATCCTGCCCCCGCACCCGCGCCCCGTCGTGCTCGCCGAGGACGCCATGCTGCGCCTGGGCGACATCTTCGAGAACGCCGGCGCGCTCGCACCCCAGGCGGTCGGCGCGGCGCCCGCGCCGGGGCGGCGGATGGTGCTCGATGCCTCGAACCTCGCTGCCATCGCGCGCCGCCACGGGCTCAACTGGCGGCCGCTGTCCGGCGATGAGCGCAGCATCGTCGAGCGCCCCGGTCGCCCCGTCCCGCGCGACGAGATCGAGGCGCTGCTGCGCTCGGAACTCGCCCGCCACGGCGCGGATGAAGAACACGACATCGACCTGCCCGGCTTCGTCCCGCCGCTGGTGCCCACCGCCGCGCTGCCCGAGATCGCGCTGGAATCCACCCATTACGACAGCGCGACGCGCCGCTTCGCCGCGACGCTGGTGGTCTCGGCCGAGGGCATGGCGATGCAGCGCCTGCGCGTGGCCGGTCGCGTCGCGCCGACGGTCCCGGTGGTGCTGGCCGCGCGGCGCATGGCGGTGGGCGACATCGTGCGCGCCGGCGACATCGCCGAACGCCGCCTGCGCGCCGAGCGCGTGCGCCCGGGCATGGCCCAGCGCGCCGAGGACGTCATCGGCCGCCAGCTGCGCCGCCCCGTCGGCACCGACATGCCCTTCGCCACGGTGGACCTGCTGGCGCCCGAGATCATCGCGAAGAACCAGGCCGTCCTGATGCTGCTGGACGCCCCGGGCCTGACGCTGACCGCGCAGGGCCGCGCGCTGGCGGCCGCCGCGCGCGGCGAGCTGGTGCGGGTGATGAACCTCGCCTCCCGCCAGGTGGTCGAGGCCGAGGCGATCGGCCCGGGCCAGGTGCGCGTGCGCCATGGCGCGGCACCGCTGCAGATCGCCGGGCGGCGCTGAGCCATGCGGCGCCTGCTCATCCTGGTCCTGCCGCTGGCGATGGCCGCCTGCTCGGGCGCGGAGCGCCTGTCGCGCCTGGGCGACCCGCCGGAGATGGCAGGCGTCACCAACCCCACCGCCGACCCGCGCTGGCGGCCGGTCAGCATGCCCATGCCCAACCCGCAGGACCCGCCGCTGGCGAACAATTCCCTGTGGCGGCCGGGCAGCCGCACCTTCCTGCGCGACCAGCGGGCGGCGGCGGTCGGCGACATCATCACCGTGCTGGTGGCGATCCAGGACGAGGCCGAACTGCAGAATCGCACCACGCGGTCGCGCGACAACAGCGAGAGCATGGGCATCCCGCGGCTGCTCGGCCTCGATGCGTCGTATGGGCGGTTCTTCCCGGCCGGCTTCGACCCGTCGAACATGGTGCAGGGCAATTCGACCAGCGGGGTGAACGGCACCGGGGCCACGCGGCGCAATGAATCGATCATGCTGCGCGTGGCCGCCACGGTCACGCAAACCCTGCCCAACGGCAACCTGGTGGTGACCGGGCGGCAGCAGGTTCGCGTCAATTCCGAACTGCGCGACCTGACCGTGGGCGGGGTGATCCGCCCGCAGGACATCGCCTCCGACAACACGGTGCGGCACGACCGGCTGGCGGAGGCCCGCATCGCCTATGGCGGGCGCGGCACCATCAGCGACATCCAGCGCCCTCGCGTCGGGCAGGAGCTGCTGGACATCATCCTGCCCTTCTAGAAGGGGTAGGCTACTCTGCCGGCACCGCCGCCGCGCCGCCGAAGGGCAGGTCGCGCGCGGCGGGGGCGACATCGGCCACCACCACGCGCGGGACCGAACGCCGCTCGGCATCCAGGCGCGCGATCATCAGCCCGGCGCGCTCCGCGCTGCCCAGCAGGGCCAGGATGGCGCCGCGCTCGGCGGGGGAGATGCTCTCGCCAAGGCGCAGCGTGCGCGCCCGCAGCTCCAGCAGCGCCTCGTCGCGCGGCATGGCCCGTTCGGCGGAACCATTCGCACCAGGCAGCAGCGGCGCGATCGCCGCCGAGACATGGTCGAGCGTCGCATCCACCAGCGCGCGCGCCTCGGGCTTGAACGCCTGCCGCTTCACCCGCCGGGCGATCTGATAGAGCGTGTCGCCCAGGCTGGCGGCGAAGTCGTCCTCCTCGATCAGGCTGGCGACCAGGTCGGCCTGGGGATGCGGCATGCCCGGCGTGAACAGCCGCGCGGCGAAGGACCGCGTGTCGCGGCTGAGCACATCGAGCGCCGTGTGATGCTCCTCGATATCCTTCGGCGCCGTGGGCGAACCGCGGGCGGCATCGAGGAACAGCGCGCTGCCCGCCAGATACCGCTCGATCTCCTGCTGCATGGCCGGCACGGCGCGCGGCATGTCGCCGATCTGGTCGGCCGCCAGGTATTTCGGCACCGAGTAGTCTTCCTCGTCATCCGCCGAGGACGCGCCGACCTTCATCAGCACGCGCTCGAACACGCCGGTGAAGGGGAACAGCAGCGCGGTGTTGAAGATGTTGAACACGGTCGAATACAGGCCGACCGCGACCGGCACGAGGGGGAAGGTCTCGCGCCCATTGACCATCACCGGCACGCCCGGGTCCCCGCCGAACCAGCCCATCGCGAAGCGCAGCACATCCATCGAGATGAAGAACAGCGGAATGGTGATCATCACCCCGATGATGTTGAAGGATATGTGCGCGTAGGCCGCGCGCTTGGCGTTCTTGGACAGGTTCCACGACGCCATCCACGACGTGATGGTGGTGCCGAGGTCCGCCCCCAGCGAGAAGGCCACCGCCGTCTGCCAGTCCAGCACGCCCGCGGAACCGAGCCCCATCACGATGCCGATGGTGGCCGACGATGAATGGATGACCGCGGTGATGAAGGCCGCCGTCAGCACGCAGACGATCAGCCCGCCGAAGCTGTCGGCCTTCAGCTGCGTGATGACCGCCATCACCTCCGGCATCGCGCGCAGCGGGCGCAGCCCGCCGGTCATCAGGTTCAGCCCGTAGAAGATCAGCGCGAAGCCCATGCAGGCCAGCGCGATGTTCTTCAGCTTGTCGGTCTTGGCGAAGATGTAGACCAGCGCGAAGATGCCACCGAACAGCAGCCCCAGAGGCCCAAGCGGCAGGGCGATCAGCCCATTGCCCAGCGTGGTGCCGACATTCGCACCCATGATCACGCTGATGGCCGGCCGCAGCCCGACCACCCCCGCATTCACCATGCCCACCACCATGACCGACATGGCCGTGGAGGACTGGATGATGCCGGTGATGAAGGTGCCCGCGAGCACGCCCTTCACCGGCGTGCCGGCGAAGCGGCCCAGCAGGTCGCGCATGCGGTTGACCGCCAGCGCCTGGATGCCATTGGACATGAATTCCAGGCCCAGCATGAAGATGCCCAGGCCGCCGATGACCGGCACCAAGACCTGGGTGAATAGATCGACCTGCATGAACGCGCTCCTGGCGTCGGTGGATTCGGTGAAGGGTGTTCAGCGCGCGCCGCGGATCGCGGTCGGCCAATAGGCGGTGACCTGGGAGGCCAGGGCCGGCGCCAGCGGCACGAAGCCAAGCGCGCGCGCATCATCGGCGCGCTCGGTCAGCCCCATGCGGAAGAAGGCGATCGCGGCACGTGCGCCCGGCGCCGAGGCCGGCCGCCGGCGCATCACCGCAAAGACGGTGGCGAGGATAGGGTAGGCTTCCGACGCCAACGGCTCGGCGGCCTCCTGGTGGAAATGCCGCGCCGCCGCCCAGGGCAGGCCCGCCAGCCCGGCATCGAGTGCCGCCGCATCCGGGATCACGAAGCGCCCGGCGGCGTTGTCGATGGCGGCCACGCGCATGCCGCTGCGCGCCGCCTCGCCGGCTTCGAGGTAGGCGATGGCGCCAGGTGTGGCGCGCAAGGCCGCGACCATGCCGGTGGTGCCGCGCGCGGCGGTGCCGACCGGCCAGGCCACACTCCAGCCGGTGCCCGGCCCGGCGCGCCAGGCGGCGCTGCGCCGCGCCAGGAAGGCGGTGTAGTTCCAGGTGGTGCCGGACCCGTCGGCGCGCCGCAGCACCGTGATCGGCGCATCGGGCAGCGCGACGCCATCCTGCAGCGCCGCGATGGCGGGGTCGGACCAGCGGGTGATCTCGCCCAGGCCGATACGCGCCAGGATCTCGCCGCTCAGGCGCGGCGTGGCGCCGGTGGGCAGCGGCAGGTTCACCGCCACCGCGATGCCGCCGCTGGCGATCGGGAATTGCGCCAGGCCATGGCGGTCCAGTTCCTCGGGCGCCATCGCGACATCGGTCGCGGCGAAATCTACCGCGCCCTGGATCAGCCGCACGACGCCGCCGGCCGACCCGACCGGCTCGTAGTCGAGCGTTGCATAGCCCGAGACCCAGGTTCCGCCCTCGCCCTCATTGGCGGCGAAGGCGCGGCCCCAGCGGTCCATCAGCGGCTGGATGAAGGTGGAGCCCGAACCGGCCAGCGCCTGCGCGCGTTCCTGCGCGGTGGCGCGCCTGACGGCCAGGCCGGCCAGGGCCGCGCCGGCAAGGGTCCGGCGCGACAGGCGACGGGACAGGATGTGATCAACGCGCATGGTCGGCGCGGCCTCCGTTTGACGTGGCCGCACCAAAGACCCGCGATGTTTCACGCCCGAGACACCCGGAAGATCGTTACATGACGAACGGACCGTTAACGCAGCCGCGGCCCGACGCGCCGGATGGTCGCGCATGCCCTGACCGCGCCAGCCCATCGCGCCGGCGGCAGGCGCGTGCATGGCGACTGGAGCCGAACCCGATCCGGTGGGATCATCCGGCCGCACCCCACTCCACCCTCTCCGGCGGGCAGCAGCATGTGCGGACGGTATTTCCAGGCGCGCGGGTCGGGCGACATCGCCCGCTACTTCGCCACCACCAACCCGACGCCGAACCTGATCCCGTCCTTCAACAAGGCGCCGACGCAGGACGGCCTGGTAGTGCGCCGGCACCCCGAGACCGGCGCGCGGCACCTCGATGTGCTGCGCTGGGGCCTGGTGCCGCGCTGGGCGAAGGATGCGACCGGCGGGGCGCGCATGATGAACGCGCGCGGCGAGACGGTGGGCGAGAAACCCGCCTTCCGCGACGCCTTCGCGAAGCGTCGCTGCCTGGTGCCGATGGACGGCTTCTACGAATGGCGCACCGAGGGGAAGGCCAAACAGCCCTTCGCCTGTTCGTTGAAATCCGGCGAACCCATGGCCTGCGCCGGCCTGTGGGAAGGCTGGAAGCAGCCCGATGGCGACTGGCTGCGGACCTATTCCATCGTCACCTGCGCGGCCGCCGGGCGGCAGGCGCTGCTGCATGAACGGATGCCGGTGATCCTGCCGCGCACCGCCTGGGATGCCTGGCTGGAGGGCGATGATCCCGCCGCGCTGCTGGCCCCGGCCGAGGATGCGCTGCTCGCCTTCTGGCCGGTGCCCGCGCGGGTCGGCCGGGTGGCGGAAAACGATGCCGGGCTGATCGAACGGGACCCGCTGGCCGTCGCACCCGCCGGGCTCGACGACACCCCGCCGCGCCTCGACTGACAGGCTGCTCGACAACGGGCGGCGGAGGATGGCCGAGCGAATGGTCGTGCACCAAAGCATGAGGCCCCGCCACGAGGGGGTTCATCGTGGCAAGGCCTCGGACGAAGCCTGCGCGGAAAGGCACCGGCCAGCCGACCCGTCCGGTTCTTCAGCAACCTGCTAAGTCAGAACCCGGCCGGCAGCCGACCGCCGCGCGCCGTGACGGCGTCGCGCCAGGCCTCGATCACCGGCGCCGGCACCACGCGCCGCAGCAGCACCGGGTCCAGCATCCCGGCATCGTTGGACAGCGGGATGACCCAGGCCGTGTCGGAGTCGCGCGGGGTCAGCACCACCTCGTCCAGCAGCTGGGGCGAACGCCCGCCGGTGCGGCGCGTGCGGTAGGCCACGCCGGCGATGTCGCTGAAGGCGACGCGCTCGCGGAAGGCGGACAACCCGTCGCAGCCCACGAACTCCAGCCCGTCCGTCGTCACGAGGATGCGGTTGGTCGCTCGCCCGTCCAGGATGGCGTATCCGACGATGGCGAGGATGACGACTGCCAGTCCCGCCATCGGCCAGCCCATTGGCGGAAGCGGCGTGCCGCGCCGCCGTGACGCCCAGTACAGGATGACCAGCAGGATGACGACGACTGCCGCCAGCACAGCCATGATGATGCCGGTGATCTGCGCGGCGATGGCGATGCAGTTCTCGCTCGCCCAGGCGTTGCGGTAGAGCGTTTCCATCGGCCGCTTTCCCGCGCCGGCGGCCTCAGTCGTCGCGGTGGACGCGTTCCATGCGCTCGTGGCGCTCCTGCGCCTCGATGGACATGGTGGCGATGGGCCGCGCCTCGAGGCGGCGCAGCCCGATCGGCTCGCCGCTTTCCTCGCAATAGCCGTAGGTGCCGGTCTCGATGCGATCGAGCGCCTGGTCGATCTTGCTGATGAGCTTGCGGGCGCGGTCCCGGGTGCGAAGTTCCAGCGCCCGGTCGGTCTCGACGGAAGCGCGGTCGGTCAGGTCGGCCTCGGCGATGCCGCCTTCGGAGAGGGAGGAGAGGGTCTCGCCCGCCTCGCGCAGCAGGTCCTGGCGCCATCGCAACAGCTTCTGGCGAAAGTACTCCAACTGCACCGGGTTCATGAAGTCCTCGGATTCCGAGGGACGGTAGTCGGGCGGCAGCGTCACGAGCATCAGTCCAATCCCCCGGCGCAAGGCCCGGGCCGCCTTCCCGACAGCGACCCGACACCCCCGTTCAAAGCGGGCGGAACATAGACGCGGCCTTACCGGAAAGAAAAGGGGGGTTTGACGACAAATCCCTGAAACAGCGTGGTTTTCAGTCGGGCGGCCGGAAAGCCACGGTCTGCCGCCGCGCCAGTTCGATGCGGACCCGCAGCGCGATGGCGGCGACCGCCTCGGCCAGGGCGGGATCGGCGGCGGCCTCGCCCTGCGCCAGCGCCTGCAGCCGGTGCAGCCGCGCGGGGTCGGCGCGCCCGGCCAGCAGGTCGCGCTGCAGGGCGGCCAGTTCATCCAGCATGGCCAGCCCTCGGCGCTGCGCGCGGGCGTCGCGTTCCGCCGCCGGGGCGGTTTCCTGCAACGCCAGCAGGCCGATCGCCGAGGTCGCGCCCGCGCCCTCGGCGGCCTGCGCCCCGTCGCTGGCCTGCGCCGCTTCGGGCAGGCGGAATCCGCCGGACCCGCGCAGGGCGCGCCCGCCGCGGATCGTGCCGCCACCCCCCATGCCGCGAATCGGCTCCATGCGCCCTCTCCTTCCGCCTTGCGGCAGCCTGCGCCGCCTCCCGGCAATCCCTGCCGCCCCGCCTGGCGGCCCGCGCGGGCCCTGTGCTGGCACGCGGCTTGCGCTTTCACCCCCGTGCCGCCCGGCGACGCCGGCGCCCCGCGGGAGACGCATCTTGCTGACCAATGCTTACGCGAGGACGAAGACGCTGCTGGTCGCGCTGCTGCTCGCCCTGGCCCTGGCGCCGGGCGCCCTGGCGCAAGACGTCCGCATCAAGGACATCGCGGATGTCGAGGGCGTGCGCGACAACCAGCTGGTCGGCTATGGCCTGGTGGTCGGGCTGAACGGCACCGGGGACCGGCTGCGATCGGCCGTGTTCACCCGGCAATCGCTGGTCGGGATGCTGGAACGCCTGGGCGTGAACACGCGCGACCAGGAACGCCAGCTGGATACCCGCAACGTCGCGGCCGTGATGGTCACCGCCAACCTGCCGCCCTTCGCGCGGCCGGGCTCACGGATCGACATCTCGGTCTCGGCCCTGGGCGATTCCACCAACCTCACCGGCGGCACGCTGCTGGTGACACCCCTGCTGGGCGCGGATGGGGAGGTCTATGCGGTGGCCCAGGGCGCGGTCGCGACCGGGGCGATCAGCGCGCGCGGCGCCGGCACGTCGGTGACGCGCGGCGTGCCGACCTCCGGGCGCATCGCCAATGGCGCCATCGTCGAGCGCGAGGTGCCCTTCGCCCTGGCCGGGCGCGACCGCGTGCGCCTGTCGCTGCGGAACCCCGACCTGACCACGGCGCGGCGCATCGCCGAGGCGATCAACCGATCCCAGCGCGGCCAGCTCGCGGCCGCCACCGATTCGCGCACCGTCACGGTCTCGCTGGGCGGGCGGTCGCCGGTGGCGTTCCTCAGCGCCATCGAACAGCTGCGCGTGGTGCCCGACCAGATCGCCCGGGTGGTGATCGACGAGGCCTCCGGCACCATCGTCATGGGCTCCAACGTGCGGGTCTCCACCGTGGCGATCGCGCAGGGCAACCTGACCATCCGCGTGACGGAAACGCCCCAGGTCAGCCAGCCGAATGCGCTGGCGGGCGGCGAGACGGTGGTGGTGCCGCGCACCAGCATCGAGGTGGACGACCAGGCCAACCGCCGCCTGGGCGTGCTGCCGCAATCGGTGACCTTGCAGGACCTGGTGCGCGGGCTGAACAGCCTGGGCGTGGGGCCGCGCGACCTCATCACCATCCTGCAGGCGATCAAGGCGTCCGGCGCGCTGCAAGCCGAGTTGGAGGTCCGCTGATGGACACCCCCACCCTAGCTCCCGTCCAGCCGCGCGCCCTGCGCGCGCCCACCGCCGCCGGCACCGAGGCCGCCATGCGCCGCGCCGCCCAGGATTTCGAGGCGCAGGCCTTCGCCATGCTGCTCCAGCCGGTCTTCGCGACGGTGGATTTCTCCCGCAGCCGCTACGGCGGCGGCGCGGCGGAAGCGCAGTGGCAGCCCATGCTGGTCGATGCCTATGCCGGTGCCGCCGCGCGCGCCGGCGCCGGGCTTGGCCTCAGTGACCTCGTGCTGCGGGAAATGCACCGCATGCGCGCCGCCACCACCACCCCCAATACGGGAGAGCCCACCCCATGATCGACACCCTGATCCTCGCCGGCCATCGCCTGGCCGAAGCGCTGCGCGCGGAAAACGAGGCGCTCGCCGCGCTTGACCTGCCGCGCGCGGCGCGACTGGCGGGCCCCAAGATCGCGGCGTCGGATGCCTTCGCCGCAGCCTATGCGGCGCAGGCGAAACACGGCAGCGCGCCGGCGGGCCCGGTGCGCGACACGGCTGCGGTCCTGGCCGAACGGCTCGCCGCGCTGGGGCAGGAGAATCGCCGCCTGCTGGAACGCGCCGTGGCGTTGCAGTCGCGCGTCATCGAGACCATCGCCGGCGCCGCCCTGCCGCGCACCCAGGTGCAGGGCTATGCGCCGGCCGGGCGCGCCGCCCCCGCGCGCCCGCCGGCGCTGGCGATCTCGGCGCGCGCCTGACAGGCAGCCTTGACGGCCCCCCGGGCGATGCGCTGAGTCCGCCGGGCGTGACCCACACCCAACCCCTGCACCGCGCCTGACCATGGACAGCGACCACGCAGGCGCCATCGCCCCGCATTGCGTCGGCGTGTCGATGCCGCGGTCCGGCCACAGCTTCCTGCGCCGCACGCTGATGGTGTATTTCCGCGACGACATGGCCTTCTGCGTGGGCGAGGGCGACGAATGCTGCCGCGCCCGCCCCTGCCCCGCCGCCCGGGGCAAGCGGCTGTGGTACCAGAAGAACCATGATTTCGACCTGACGCTCGACAGCGCGCAGACCGCGCCGTGGCTGTTCTACCTGGTGCAGGACCGCCACCCGCTGCCGCAGGTGCTCTCGCGCATCGAACAGCGCGAGGATGACGGCGTGCCGTTCCGCGCCGACCACCAGCTCGACTGGCTGGCCCATCGCCTGGTGTATCGGCGCCGCTTCACCGACAAGTGGCTGCGCGACGCCCGGCCGGACATCCTGCTGCTGCGCTACGAGGACCTGGTGGCCGACCCGGCCGCGCGCATCGCCGCGCTGCTGCGGCAGGTGACAGGCGGGGTCGATGCCGCGCGGCTGGATCGCGCGCTGGCGCGCGTCAGCCCCTTCCGCGCCGGGCGCAAGCCCTACAGCCCGCGCGACATCCGCACCAGCCGCCATTTCGACGCCGCGCTGCACGGCGCCTTCGAGGCAATCGCGCTGGCCGAATGCACCATCGGCCCCTACCGGCCGATGCTCGACCACGGGCCGGTCGCGGCCGACCATCCGCTGCTGCTGCGCTACCGGATGCTTCTTGCGGAGCCGGCCTGCCCGCCCTCGTGACCGGCGCCGCGCGTCACGCGACCGCCAGCGCCAGGATGCGCGCGATGGGCTCGAGCAGCGCATCCTCGATCAGCCGGGTGCGGAACACCGTCTCGTTCTGCGTGGCCGCCGCGTGCAGCCGCGCCTGTTCGCCCGGCGTGAAGCCCGGCGGGCGGGCCAGGAAGCGCATCGTCGCGCCCTGCGCCGCCGCGAAGCGCGCCGCCGGGTCGCCCAGCGCGTCGTAGCCATGGTCCAGCAGGTCGTCGAACACGTCGAAGCCCAGGTCGCGCAGCCCGCCGATCACGCCGGCATTGCCGAACACCACGAAGGGCAGGCCCGATCCCAGCGCCTTCAGGGTCTTCTCGGTCAGGCGCCGCAGGCCCGGACCCTCCATCTCGGTCTCGGTCACGACGAACAGCTCGGCGGCCGCCACCGCCTCGACAGGTAGTGAATAGATGCGCTCGGACGGATGCGCGAAACCGTCCAGGTCCGACGCGTGATGCACCGCGCCCGCCAGCAGCCCGGCCACCTCCGCCCGCGCGCCATCGGGGTCCTGCGGCCATAGCGCCTCGGCGCCGTCGAGCAGTTGCGGGTCGGTGCGACGCCCGGGCGTCTGCCGCGTCACGGAGAACGACAGGAAGCCCGGCACGCCGCTGCCCAGCAGCCGCGCCACCACCAGCGCGCGCGCCGGGCGCAGCTTGTAGTTCAGGCACACCCAGCGGTGCCGGCGTTCCGCCCCCGCGCGTGCCGCGAAGCCGAGCTGCCAGTTGGTCGCCTGGCCGCGACCCTGCACCAGCCGGCGCCACAGCCCGGCAGCATGCGAATGCGCCGTCTCGATCCGCATCGGCGCCAGGCCATGCTGCGCGCAATGCGCCTCGTAGCGTTCCGCCAGGCTGCGGTTCTGCTGCACCCAGACCGCGCGTCCCGGCGGGATGGCGTGGCGGTCGAACAGCCCGTGCAGCGTCGCCAGGTGACGCGGGTTGAGCGCCCTGCCCTCGTTGCCGCTGTCGATCATCAGCAGGCCGCGCCCCGCCCGCAGCGCATCGAGCACGTCGGGCCGCGCATCGAGCAGCGGCGCGGCGACATCGACATCCTCGAACTGGCCGAGCTTCGCGAAGGGCGCGAGGATCGGCGCGCGCGCCGCATCGTGCGGGCGCGACGCGAAGCCGGGGCGGCCGAGGATATGCAGCGCCTCGCGCATCGTCGGCCCGAGCCGCCGCGCATCGGGGGCGACCACCTGGATCCTGCCAAGCGCCCGGGCAAGCCGTGCGAACGCCGCCCCGACGCGCTCCGCTTCCCCGGCCGGCGCCGCCGGCAGCGTCCCGCCCTGCTGCATCCGCGGCGGGTACACGCGGGCCGGGCGGCTGTCCACACGGGCAGGCTTGCGCGACCGCACGCGCCGACGCACGGTCGCGGCGTGATCGCCCTTCTCCGACGCCATGCCAGCCTGATGGTCATTGCCGCCATCGGGGTCGCGGCCGCGGCCGCCCTGTGGCGGCGCGACGGCGCGCCCGCCGTCGGCACCGCGCTGCTGCATGCCTGGGACCTGTTCCTGTTCATCGCGCCATCCCTGCTGGCCGGGCTGCTCCTGGCGGCCGCGCTGCGCCAGCTCATCTCGCCGGGCGCGCTGGCGCGCTGGATGGGGGCCGAAAGCGGCTGGTTCGGCCTGGCCGTCGCCACGCTGGCCGGTGCCATGACCCCCGGCGGGCCGATGGCCGCCTTCCCGCTGGTGCTGGTGCTGGCCGGTGCGGGCGCCGATCGCGGCGCGCTGGTCGCCTATATATTGTCCTGGGCGCTGAACGGCTTCCAGAAGCTGCTGGTCTACGAGATGCCTCTGCTGGGGCCGGACTTCGCCATCATGCGGACGCTGGTCACGCTGCCGATGCCGATGATCGCCGGCTATATCGCGCGGCGCCTGCCGATCGCCTGGGTGCCGCCGAAATGACCGGCGCGCAGGTCTTCCTGGCGGTGGTGGCGCTCATCGCCTTCGGCTTCTGCCTGCGGCGCGGGCCGGCCACGGCGCGCAAGGCGGTGGCGGACACCGGGCAATCCCTGCTGAAGATCCTGCCGATCTTTGCCGTCGCGCTGCCGATGGCGGCCTTCCTGGCGGAGCTCATTCCCGCCGATGCGGCGGTCGCCTGGATCGGCCCGGAATCCGGGTTGAACGGCATCGCCGTCGCCTCCTTCGCCGGCGGGCTGATGCCGGGCGGGCCCTTCGTGACCTTCCCGCTGGTGCTGGCCTTCGCCAAGGCCGGCGCGGGCGTGCCGCAGATGGCCGCGCTCATCACCGGCTGGTCGATCTTCGCGCTGCACCGGATCATCACCTGGGAATACCCGGTGCTGGGCTGGCGCTTCGTCGCGATCCGCCTGATCGCCGCCGCCCCGCTGCCGATCATCGCCGGGCTGCTGGCCGAAGCCGTGGTGGCCGTGGTGCCGATCAGCCTGGGTGCCCCCTGAGCCTTGCTGGCGCCGGCGCCGCGCTTCGGGCATGACGCGCGTCCATGCACGCCAAGCCCCTCGACCCCGACTGGACCGCGCTGCTGAACGCACGCGACGGCGCCCCGCCCGCCGGCGCCCATCTACGGCTGTTCGCGCCCATCCTGGCCGCGCCCACCGCGCCGGATGGCTGCCGCGTGGTCGGCCGCCTGGCCCAGACGCTGGACGGGCGCATCGCCACCGTATCGGGCAGCAGCCAATGGATCGGCGGGCCAGGCGACATCCTGCACACCCACCGCCTGCGCGCCCTGTGCCACGCCGTCGTGGTGGGTGCGGGCACCGTGCGCCACGACAACCCGCGCCTGACCACCCGCGAAGTCCCCGGCCCCGACCCGGTCCGCGTGGTGATCGACACCGACCGCCGCCTGTCCACCGACTACACCCTGTTCCGCGACGGCCCGCCTACCCTGCTGGCCTGCGCGCAGGACGCACCAGGGCCCGACACCCACGGCACCGCGCAGGTTCTGCGCCTGCCGCGCGAAGCCACCGGCGGCATCGCGCCCGACGCGCTGCTGCGCGCGCTGGCCAGCCGCGGGCTCACGCGCATCTTCGTCGAGGGCGGCGGGCTGACCGTCTCGCGCTTCCTCGCGGCCGGCTGCCTCGACCAGTTGCACGTCACCGTCGCACCCGTGCTGCTGGGGTCGGGCATCCCCGCCTTCACCCTGCCGGAAGTCGCGCGCATCGCGGATGGGCTGAGGTTCTCCTGGCAGGTTCACGAGATTCCACCGGATATCCTGCTCGACATCGCGGTCGACCGCGCAAGGCCGGGACACGCATGAAAAAGCAAGCAGTGGGGGAGGG
>LNFM01010106.1_pt1 | contig 17322 bp, 13 predicted proteins | sample 596031 | NCBI WGS metagenome assembly LNFM01 (sample SAMN04254537, study PRJNA301005) | activated carbon metagenome | isolation source: dual media filters at the Ann Arbor, Michigan drinking water treatment plant | place: USA: Ann Arbor | reverse complement strand
GTGAGGGTGAGGGGGCGCCCCTCCCAGAAGGCGACCCGACGAAGGCGGTCGATCGACAGAGGATCGATCACCAGCGCCCGCCGGGGCTCCACCGTCGCGTCGACCGGCACCTCGGGGACCGCCTCGGCGGCGTTCCGAAGGTTGCCTTCGGCGCGACGACATGCGGCCGCCGCGAGCTGCCACCCGGGCTGGGCTGCCTGGGCGGCGGCGCGCTCCAGCTCGGCGGCGACGCGCGCGGCCCGGCGGGCGGCGGCCATCGCCTCGGCGTAGAGGCGGTCGGCCTCGGCCTCGTCGATGGGCGCGCCCTCGCTCTCGCGGGCCGTGTCGGCTGCGAGGACGAGCGCCGCGCGCTCAGAGGGATGCGTCGTCGCCACCGGGCGACCCCTTTCCGTTCGCGCCCGTGCCGACCGGCGTCGGCTCGGGCTCGGCGGGGCGCGGGGCGTCCAGGTACTGCACTGATGACGCGATGACCTGGACCGCCTCGCGGCGCGAGCCGTCGTCGGCCTGCCATTCGCGCCAGGCCAGGCGACCGGCGACGCCGATGCGCCGCCCCTTGGTCAGGTGCTCGGCAGCCGCCTCGCCGTTCCGGCCGAAGACCGAGACGTCGAAGAAGTTCGGCCGACCCTCCCAGTTCTCGTCGATGCGAGTTCGCGCGGCAACGGCCAGGCGAATGGCACAGACTGCCTCACCGCCGGCCGTGTAGCGCAGCTCGGGATCGCGGGTCAGTCGGCCGACGAGCCCGACGGTGTTGAGGTCAGCGGGCACGGTGCGCCCGCCTTCCCTCGTAAGGGCGAGCAACAGCGCGCGCGAGCGCGGCGACGCACCCGTTGGTACGGTCGTAACGCATCCGAAGGCCTCCTTCGGTTGCCACGGCCCGGGGCGTTCACAGCGCCGCCGGGCCTCGTTGATGTGAGGCCGACGGTACTAGCGAGGCGCGCGTTACGTCAAGCGCTTCAAACGCCTTGTGGCCGGATCATCGCTTGGATGCAACTGCGCCGCTTGTCTCATCCGTGGACTCGCTCGATCGTCCTTCTCGAGCAATCGTTGAGACCGCGCCGGCGTTCATTCCCAGAGCTCGCGCCACGGCACGTACGCCGGCTCCTCGGCCTATCGCTGCGGCGATCGCGACGTCACGGCGCGCCTTGGCATCGGTGCTCCGTCGTCTCGCTGCGGCGAGATGCCCAGCGGCTTCCGAGACCGCCGTGACGGCAAGCGCGGGGCTGCGGCGGCGGGAGTAGGGGCCTCCCCTTCCCGGACGCGGCGCAAGGGTCCTCCGAGCCGCGAGCGAGGCGGCTGCGCGTGTGATCGCTGCAGCGTCGGCGATCTCCTCGAGTAGGGCTCCGGCGCGCACGGCGTCGGCGATCGCGGAGTCGCGTGCATCGAGGCACGCACGCTCTGCCGCGAGAGCGGCTCGATGCTCATGACTGGCAGCGACGGCCTCACCGACGACCGGCTCGCGAACGTCAACTGCTGGCACATCGGGAGCCATCGCCCGCACCGTACCGCGCCGACTTGCTCTAGAGAGTGGCGGGCCGGATCGACAGTGTGCCGCACGCGAACGATCCGCCTCGAGAAGGCCGAGCCAAGAAGCCTGACTGGAAACCTGGACCGAGCACGTCGGATTCGAACTTCTTGCGCTCTAGCTCCGGAGCACCTTCGCCGGGGGACGCGGGGAGACGGTGTCCCTTCCTACGGGTGGCGCCAGCCGAGACGCGGGCACATAGTCGAGTGAGCCACGCTTGCCACGAGGGCCTGATGACGCTGATGCGGGCGGTCGGGCAGTCGAGCGTCAGCCAGATCACAGGCTGAGTTCTGCGCTGCCTGAGCACGCAGCCGCACTGCGCGGGCGCAGGTTCCCGCACCGTTGTGCCGGGACCTCCCCCCATGGTCAACTGTGCCGCCCACCAACTTGTCGGACTGAGATCGGAAGGAATGGAGATGGGCGTGGACCCTACGCAGGAGGATCTGACGGTGATCGCCGAGTCATCTGCTGGCTGCTATCCGGGGCGATTTGCCGAGTACGTGAGCAGCCGAGGCGCCCGGATGACGAACGGACGTCTCGCCGCGGTAGAACTCGACGGTGACCTCGCGCTCATGTTCGCGACGCGCGAGGAGGGCCCGATACTCGTCGGCACAAAGGAGGACATCCTCCGTGCAGCAAAGGTCCAAGGCGGCCTGAACAGCGCTGTTGAGGTCGTCGCCAAGGAAGGGGATGGAGACGTGACCCTGTGCTTCGTGGGGCCACGCGGTCGTATGCGGAAAATCTTCGCAGCCGTCGGCCACCCACTGACATGACGTGCAGGTCGGGGCAACCGAGGGGCCTGACCGTCAGGCGCGGCGTGGGGCACGGGATAGCGTGGATGGCCTTGCCCTATCCGCTGGCCGCCGTGGCGAGCACGTTGCCCGCAGCGTCGTAGGCGACGACGCTCCGAGCCGGCGAGGCGGTGACCGCGAGCCACCAGCCGTTGGCAACCGCCGCGCGCTGACGGCGCCCGTTGGACATCTCGACCACGACCATCGTGGCCCGGGCATCGACCCGTCCGTAGGCGCTCAGGTCTCCGCTTCCGATGAGACCACCCGTCATGCACACACTCAGCTGAGGATCCCAGGGCGTGAGCTGGCAGCTGGATGCACCACCGACGATTTGGATCGGCCGGCCGCTCGGATCCGCGAGCACGTCGAACACGCGACCCTGCCGATTAGCGCCGGTGACCACGCTGGTCGTGCCGCCTCCGGGCTGGCGGAACTCGACTGCCAACCGCAGGCTCGCGACAACCACCGGGTCGGAGAGGCCCGAGCCCGACGGGGCGTTCGGCGAGCTCGGCGGCGTGTTCGTCGCCTTCGCGAGCGACCGGCCGAGCGCGGTTCCGGCGATGGAGGTGCCGCCCCGCGGCCGCGCGGGGCCCGTCGCGGCCTCGTCCAGGCTCGAGATGCGCGCTGACAGCGGGCCGCGGGGCGCGTTCTGGGCGAGGATCTCTCGCGCACCCGGCGCTAGCGAGCGAAGCTCGAACTCAAACGGCTGCCCGGAGCTCGCCGCCGTCAGGTCGCCGGCGATCGAGAGCTGGCCAGGGGGCAGATACTCGCCGAAGGCGAGCACCAACTGGCGGGGGTCCAGAGCGCCGGTCCCCTGTCTGGCGAGGCGCTCCGCGCCGGCGGCGCTCAGCTGGAGCGACAGCCCGGGGGAGCGCCTGTCGATTGCCGCGATGTCGGTGCCCCCGACGACGGGGCGGTCGCGCACCACGACCCAGGCGCGCGCGGAGGGGTCGCGCAGGAGGATGTAGCCGGCCGGGATGGCGAGGACCGTCGAGTCCGCCGGCAGCCGCCCGTCCGCTCGGGCGATGAGGGCGCGTCGGCTGGGCACCGGGCCGGCGACCAAGAGACCGCCCGCCCGACCACTCACCAGGAAGTACTGCTTCGATCCGGCACCGGGAAGAAGGGTACCGGCGCGCAGCAGGGCCTCCTTCGCGCTCGGAGCGCGGACGACCAGGTCCCGGTCGAGCCGGAAGACGCGCAGCTCGATCGGAGTCAGGAGGCGACGAACCTCCCCCGAGGTCCGCGCGATGGGGATCCAGGCGTCGAGGGTTCCGTCGCCCACCGCCTCGGCCTCGACGCCATCGATGCCCTGAGCGCGCGCGCGGGCGAGGAGCGCGTTCGCGGCCTGCCCGGCGGCGGCCTCCGCCGACAACCCCGACCCGCGGATCGGGGTCGCTTTGAGGCGGAGCGCGACTCCGCCCTCCGAGCGATCCGCGAACCGGAGTCCTGTCGACTGGTCGGCGTGGGGGCCGGAGATGATCAGCAGCGCGATGAGCCCCGCCAGGGCCGCGAAACCGAGCCCGCCGACGGCCACGCAGGCAGGTCGGGCTAGACGACGCCGGCAGGCGATCGCGCCTCGAGGGCCGCGGACCGGGCCCTCTCACGCGCGTCGGTCGAGAACTCGGGCTCCGCGGGCCGCTCGGCCCGCAGGCGGTGCTCAAGCTCGGTCGGCATCCGGGACCTCCAGTTCGCGGCGGAGCGACGACAGGGCGCGCGCGAGGCGCGAGTTGACCGTCCCGACCGGGATCCCGAGGAGCGGGCCGATCTCCTCGGGCGAGTAGTCGAGCCAGTAGCGCAGCACCACGACCGCGCGTCGCTCGACAGGCAGGGAGCGCACGAGGGCAATCAGGGCGGTGTCGGCCACCGCGATCTCGTCCCAGCGGCCGAGCTCGTGGGCCTCGTCGAGGGGGACGAGGCGCTTGTCCTTGCGCAGCAGGTTGAGCGTCCGGTTGACGACGATCCTCATCAGCCAGGCCGAGAAGCTCGCGCCCCGGAACCGCTCGAGCTGTCGGAACGCGTTGACGAAGCCGTCCTGGGCCGCGTCCTCGGCGAGCGCCCGCCGGCCGCAAAGAGCGAAGGCGACGCGGCAGGCCTGCAGCCAGTGCCGGTCGAAGAGCTCCCCGGCGGCCTCCTGGGACCCGGCGAGAACCTGGCGCACCAGGGCTTCATCAGTCATCGCTCGATCATCTCGCGGGTGTAGACCCACGAGGTCTCGATTTCCGTCCCGGACAGCCGAACCCGGTGATGTCCGGCTGTCCGATTGCCGGGGACGACTACGGGTGCATCGGGAAGGGCCCGACCGAGCGGGCACCCATCGCGGGTCCTTGCGCCCCGCTCGCGCTCGTGGGGTCCGACATGCGCCGAGGACGTTCCCGCGCAGCCGGGGGGCCTCGACTGGTCTCCGCGTAGCTGATCGCGGGTCGCGTTGAGAACCGCCGTGAGAGGGCGGGCACGACCCGCTCATTTACAGGTATTTCACGCGATGGGTCCCCCTCGTGGGCCATTCCTGGTCCAATCCGGTGGAACTGAGAGAAGCTGCGACAGGACGAGTGTCCCTTCGTGGTGTCGGCACGCGCGCGCGGGGCAGCGGGCGGTGTGTTGCCAGGTCGCGCGTCCTGAAACCAGCAACCCCCCCGCCTCAGCTCGGGGCCGGAGCCGCGCGAGGCGAAGGGCCTCCAGGCTGGTCCAGCCGTCCGGCCCGTCACACTGCTGAGCATGACCGGGACCGCCTCAGATCTCGCCGAGCTGCTCGATCGCCTTGCGCGAAGCAGCGCCACCGAAGGAGCGCTTGCGAGCGGCGTCACGATGGTGGGCGCGGCCCAGGATGCGGGTCTCGTTGCCGTGGGCGGCGAGGAGACGGTTGCCCACTGGATCGGCTGCCTCGTCGACGACGGGCGCCTCGCCTATCGATCTACGAGCGGTGGATCGACTCCGCTGCCCAGGGGCGTGACCTGGAGCTACGGGGAGACCCAGATCCATCACCACTACTACCTCACGGAGTCCGGCCGTCGGGATGCGGCTGAGACGCGTCGCCTGCGCGCTGACAATCACGTCCTGGATGTGATCATGACCGAACGCGCCATCGCGTCCCTCCTGAGGGACGGTCCGTCTGCGATCGCTGAGCCGGCGGGGGCCCTTCAGCGGGCCTTGGCCGAGGACCGCCACCCGGAGGCCATCGGCGCTGCGAAGGAACTCGTCGAGTCGTCTTGCCGCGCAGCACTTCTCGCGGGTGGGATCGCGGCGGCCCCAACCCAGGGACTGGCGGCGCTTGCCAAGTCGGCCCTCTCGCTCAGGTCAAGTGGCGTCGAGTTGGGCGAACTGCAGCTGGGCCTGGCTCGCAGGCTGGCGGGAGTCGCCGATGTCCTCGGCCACCTGAGGAACGAGGCCGGCACCGGTCATGGGCGGGCGGCGCCGTCCTTGGCCACGAGGGCGGACGCCGAACTTGCGGCAGCCGTGGCGGTGATGCTCAGCCGACGGGTGCTGTCGGGTCTTGGCGAGGCCTGGCCGCAAAGTCGGGAGGAATCGGGGGCGCCCAGCGGCCAGGACCAGGCAGAGCAGCGTCAGGCCGAGCCTGGCTCGTCGGGCTAGGTCTTCGGCGATGCAGCCGGGTGTCCACAGAACAGACGTGGCCTATGTGTGGCCCCCGATGCTCATTCGTCCCGAAACCAACGTTCGGATCGTCTACCTCGACCTGAACCATTGGATCTCGCTTGCCAAGGCCGCCGTGGGCCATCGCGATGGCGACCGTCATCGGGAGGCCCTCTCGGTCCTGCGAGTCGCTGCGTCGTCCGGCCAGTTCGTCTTCCCGCTGTCCTCGACCCACTACATGGAGATGGCAGGCATCGCTGATCCGCGGCAGCGATTCGATGTCGCGGGCGTGATGGAGGAGCTGTCGGGATTCGCGAGCCTCGTATGCCGCTCCGTTCTGATGCGCCTCGAGTTCGAAGCGGTCCTTGATGAGCGCTCAGGCAAGCGGCGCCCCCAGCCGTATGCCGCGGTGCCGGTCCTCGGCCAAGGCGTGCTGCAGGCATTCGGCAAGCAAGGCGGGCTTCGCATCCGCTCCGACGAGGGTGATGTCACGGACTCGGCCCGACTGGCGTGGCGAGGAGGGCCGAGGGAGTTCGACCGTTGGCAGGCCGACGGTGAGCGCAGGCTCGACCGGGCGGTCCTGCGTGGGCCGACGGACCTCGAGGCACCTGGACTTCAGGCCGAAGGCTGGGACCCGACCGTGTCCCGCCGGGTCGCCCAAGAGCGGGCCGATGCCGAGCGCGATCAGGCTGCACGATTTGCCGCCGAGCCTCGCTGGCGCCGCGGGCGGACGCGCGACGTCGTGTCGGCTCGGCACCTGGTGATCGAGCTCGGGGCAATCGCTTCAGAGGCGCTGGCGGCGCGGTCGCTGACCCTTGAGGACGTCTGGGGCTCTCCGGAATCCGCACGGCGCCTGATCGACGCGATGCCGAGCGCCGACATCGCGGTCACGCTACTAACGGCGGCGCATAGGAACCCTCAGAGCGCCTGGGTCTCGAACGACATCTTCGATGTAGACGCGCTCAGCGTCGCGGTGCCCTATTGCGACATCATCGTGACCGAACGCCACGCCCAGCACGTGCTCGACGTGGAGGGGTCCGCGGCGCGCTGTGGTTCAAAGGTCGTGGTCGGTCTGGGGGAGCTCCTCCCCTTGGTGGCGGCTGGCTAGGCGGGCTCGCATTGTATGGTGCTGCAGCGAGGTCGGTGGGACCCCGCCCTGCGTTCTCCTACCGCAATCGCGCTGTCCTCTGGGGCCTGCTCGCGTGCGCGCCTGCCCGGGCCCGCGCAACCGCCGACCGTGGTCCTCGCGGCGCCGCCCGCGCGCCGCTTCTTCTTCCTCGGGGTTCGCAATGCCCCCGCTTGACCATCCCCGCCGTGGGCGATCAGCAGCCGATGCGCAATCTATCCTGAGAACGTGGCGGATCGGATTTCCGAGAACGACAACGAGGAACTGCTGGACGGGCCCCTCGTCGAGATCGTCGCCGAGAGCGACATCTCCGCGGAGGAGCGCTTCAAGCTCTGGGTCGCCGCCGGTGCCAGGTGCACCTTCTGCGGGCGATACCTCTTGGAGAACGACGAGCAGGGCGTGCCGGCGCGGATCGGCGAGATGGCGCACATCGTGGGGCGCAGCACGCACGCGCGCTCGCCCCGCGGCAAGGACAGCCTGCCAGCCGCCGAGCGAAACAAGGCGGAGAACCTGATCCTCGCCTGCCCGGGAGATCACACGACGATCGACAAGAACGCGGGCGTCAGGGTCTGGCACACCGCTGACCTGCGTCGCCTCAAGCAGGAGCACGAGGACGCGATCAAGCGCCTCACCGGAATGACCAAGGAGCGGGCGACCACCGTCCTGCGCGTCGCCGGGAGGATCCGTGGCGGCACGCCGAACACCGCGAAGGAGGTCGTCCTTGAGGCGGTGCACAGCGAGCTGCGCTTCCCTCGATACGAGCTCACGCCTGCGGGTGACGACGTCGAGATCGACCTGATCACGAATCTGGACGAGGCGAGCCCGACCTACTTCGAGGAAACCAACACGATCATCGAGCGCCGCACTCAGCAGATCGCCGCCCGGATCGCCGCCGGCGAGATTGGCCACATCTCGCTGTTTGCGTTTGCGCGTATCCCGGTGCTCGTGCAGCTTGGGCACCACCTCGACGACAAGTGGCCCGTCGAACTCCACCCATACGATAGGACCACGTCGACGTGGACCTGGCCGCTCAGCGACGACAACGCGCCGCCGCGCTTCCAGACGATGCAGCTCGCGGCTGGCGATCCGGAGCGGGTCGTGCTGATCCTGTCGCTGAGCGGCCAGGTTGATCACGAGAGAATCCCGCCCGAGTCTGTGGCCAGCGCGACCGTCTACGAGATGACTCCCGCGGACGCTGAGCAGGGCGTGATGCTCATCCGTAGCCGCGAGGCGTTGACCTCCTTCGTTAACGCGTACCTCGGCTTTCTCGCCCAGGTGGAGCGTGACCATCCAAAGGCGACGGCGATCGACCTTGTGCCCGCGGTGGGGCTTGCAGTCGCAGTCGAACTGGGGCGGCGCCGGACCCGTTCGAAGCACCCGGCGCTTCGCGTGTGGGACCAGACCAGCGATGGCGGCTACGCGGTCGCCACGGTGGTCGGCCGATGAACCTGCCGGCGTGCTTCGAGGCGTTCCTAGAGAACCGCATCAACCTAAACCCCGACCGGATCGAGACGCTGACTGAGCGCGTGAGCACGATCGAGGAGTTCTTGCGGCGCCCGGATCGCCTTGGCACCCGGTTGCTGGAGGTCATTCGGCAGGGGTCATTCGCACAGCGGACGATCATCAAGCCGCCGGAGGAGGGGGACACCTTCGACGCCGACGTCCTCCTGCGGTTGCGGCACGAGCCCGATATGGGCCCCGAGGAGTACGTGCCGAGCCTAGCCGCCGCCTTCGAGGGTAACGGGCGCTACGAGAACAAGGTGGACCCTGGCAACCGGAGCGTAACGCTCGACTATGCCGGCGAGTTCCACATCGACCTAGTGCCGTTCATCGTCGCCAGCAACGGCCAGTTCATCACGAACTGCGAGACGGCCGAGTGGGAGGAAACAAACCCGCAGGGCTTCAACGGCTGGCTCGCCGAGCGCGACGATATTGCGTTCGGGCGCCTCGTCGAGGTGATCAGGCTTTCGAAGTACCTACGCGAGTGCTCCGATGTCGAGTTCATCGCACCGTCGGTCACGCTCACGCTGCTGCTCGGGTCGATGGTCGAGCAGGGCGAGGCGGCGTCCGGCGCGTACGCGGACCTGCCGACGGCGTTCATCTCGCTGATCCGCGCGCTCGATGACTTCCTGTGGGCGAACCCGGCGCGCCCTGATCTCCCGGACCCGACCTGCGAGGCGCAGAACTTCCACGACCGCTGGGACCCGGACGACTACGCCAAGTGCCGTGGCGCCATGCACCGACTCGTCGAGATGATCGACCAAGCCGAGAGCGCGCCGTCCGACGAGGAGCGACTCGCGGGGTGGCAGGCGATCTTCGGGGAGAAGTTCACCGTCCCGGACGAGATCGTCGAGACCGAGCCCCAGCGGCGGGGTGAGCAGTTCATCGATCGGGGCGAGTTCAACTTCCCGATCCGCCAGACCGAGCGAGTCCGCATCACCGCCACCGTGGAGGTCGGAGAGAAGGCGCCGGAGTACATGCTGATGCGGCGCAAGAACCGGGTGCCGCCGTCGCGCCGGATTGCCTTCGCGTACACCACCACGGCATCGCCGAACCACCGCGTCTTCTGGAAGGCGAAAAACACGGGGAGGGAGGCCGCGCGAGCAGCGTGCTACCGGGGAGAGATCCGGGAGGGGACCCCGGGTGAGCCCCATATTGAGCCGACCCGATACCGCGGGCAGCACTCGATGCAGGTCTTCGTTGTGGTCGGCCGCGTCTGCATCGCCACCGCGACGCACCAGGTACACATCATCTAACGCCGCCCTGGTCAACCGGTCGCAGCGCGAACTCTGCGGCCGTTCCCCCCGTGGGCGACGAGGAGAAGCGCGAGTTCGTCGTGCGGATTCACTATGGCGCTGCCGGCCGCCGACCAGTTCTGGCTGCTCGACACGCTTCGCGATCACCTCGCCAGCGACGCGTCCGAGAAGTCGTCGGCCATCAAACGGACGTGCGTGCGGCGGTAACGTCGGTACTGATCCGCGCGCGGCGATCCGGTGGCCGCTCGAGGCGCCTCGCTATAGGCGCATCGCGCCTGCAAGGTGGCCGCGGTCCCGCCGCTCGACGGACGCCGCGCCAGCATCTTCCTGTCACGCTCGCGCGACCCAACGCTGGACGGAGCACATCGCTCGCTGGAGGACGTCGGAGAAGACTTCGCAGCGGTTGACCGGCATGCCCTCGCCCGCACCGGGGTCGGGGGCAGGCTAAGCGTGCGGCCGAGTTGCGGGGGGCCACCCGTCAGGCCGGCGTGCACGGGGTGGCGGACGTCGTCCGCGGTGGCCCTCAGACTCGCTCAGATGCCTAACAATCGTGAGTTGGCGACACTCATCTGGCTCGTCATCGCCTTCGTCTGGGCCGGCTCGCGCGCGGACATCCGGTCGAGCCTGCGCGACCTGGCCAAGAGCGCCGTTTCTCCGAAGATACTAGGACCGCTGATGGCGATGGGGCTTTACGTCGGCGTGGTTGTCTACGCAGGGGCGTCTGCCGGTCTGTGGAAGCCCGAGTTCGTCACTGCGACCGTCGTCTGGTTCGTTGGGTCAGCCACCGTGCTGATGTTCAAGCACGATCGGGTCTGGCAGCAACGCACCTTTCTCTTCGCGATCCTCGTCAAGGTCGCCGGTCTCGCGGCTGTTGCCGAGTTCGTCATCAACCTCTACCTCCTCCCTCTGGCGATCGAGCTGCTGCTCGTACCGATCGCGACGGCGCTGGTCCTAGTGCCGGTGGCCGCGCGTGCGCCGGAGCATCAGGTGGTCAAACGTCTGGCTGAGCGGATGCTGGCTTGGGGCGGCCTCGCCCTCATCGCGTACGTCACCGTCAGGCTGGCCGTTGATTGGGAAAGCCTGGATGTCCGCGACGAGGCGCTTCGGTTCGCGGTGCCGGCGTGGCTGACGGTCGCGATCCTCCCCTTCGTCTACGTTTTCGCCCTGATCTGCGCCTATGAGATGGCCTTCATGCGCCTTCGGTTCGCGAGTGAGGCGCGAGAGTCTCCCCGTTGGGCCCGGGCGGGGTTGCTCGTCGCGCTCCACGTGCGCGGCGAGGACGTTGCCGGCTTCAATGGCTACTGGGCCAGGCGCGTGCGGGATACTCAGTCGTTCGGGGGCGCGCGCCGCGCTGCCCGTGAGTTCCGCATGGCCAGGCAGTCCGATGCCAGTGCCCTCGTCGAGAAGGAGCAGCGGCTGGAACGCAACGCCGGAGTCGGCGGAAGCGACTGCGACGGCCGGCGACTCGACCAGCGGGAGTTCGAGGCGACGAGATGCGCCCTGCGGCGCCTTCAGACGGCACAGATGGGCTGGTACCAGAACCAGGGAGAGACATACCGAGCGGAACTGCTCGAGATCCTCGACACGACCTTCGAGAGCTGCGGCCTCAAAGAGGACCACGGTATCGAGCTCCATGTCTCGGAGGACGGTCAGGCTTGGTGGGCGTGGCGGAGAACGGTTACAGGCTGGTGCTTCGCGATAGGCGCCGCGGAGGCCCCACCCGACGAGTGGCTGTTCGACGGCCCCGAGCCCCCTGCGGACTTTCCAGACCGTGATCCCGCTTGGGGCGGGCGGTGGGGGCTTGAAGCAGCGAACTGGCACTGAAACCCACTGAGCCGCCCGGGCCGAGGGGGACCGCTTGGACTTCGAGATGACCGAGATCGACGCCGAGGCCATGGCCGAGCTTCGCGCTGCCTTCCCTGCCCTGGTTGCCGCAGCTGGACCGGCGCTGGGCGAGGCCCTTCGCCGGGTCGAGGGAGCGATGGCGACGATCCCGGTCACCGAGGTGATGGGGTTCCTGGCGCTCTACTACCTCACCGTCCAAGCGGGAGAGAACCCCGAGCATGACCGCGCCGACGGCATCTTCCAGTCCGAGGTGGAGCTCGCTCAGGGACTCGCGTTGCGGCATGCACGCCCCCATGGCGACGGGGCCGCGTTCTATCCGGAGGGGAAGGCCATCATCGATGCCCTGCCCCAGATCCAGGCGACCCTTGATCTCCTGGAGATGAAGAAGGGCCTCGACGTGGGCGATGACACGGCGCGGGCTCGGGCAGGCGTCACCTTGACGCTCCGTCTGCGTGAGCGGCACGTGCGCGGCTGGGCCTATGCCGACCAACTTGAGGCCGTCGTCGCGGAGCTCTTTCAGCCCATCGACGATTTGGTCCGAGACCGCCAGGGCTGGAGCCCGCTAGCGACCGTGCAGTGGTGGAGCGCCATCGGCGATGAGCTGAACCAGCGGATCGCAGTGCACCGTGCGCTCGTCCAGGAGGCGCTCGACTGGCCGGTGGACGAGCGATGGCCGGCGCGCGTTCGGGACGAACTTGGACTCCTTCCTGCACCGCCCGACGCGGAACTCGTCGCCATGGCGCGGGGGAGCGATGAGGCTCGCCTCGGCTTCATTGTGCACTCATCCGATCGCAGGGCGTCTTCGATCTATCGCTTCACGCTCGAGGAGCTCTTCGCGCTCTATCCGGAGAGCATCGCCCCGGACCCGCTCAAGAGGCTGCTCGACGGCTGGTCGCTGGCGCCAGGCGACCTGGCCCCTCGGTCGGCGAACGAACTCATCCGCGACAACCCGGTCCTCGCCCGCCCGCTGGTGCGCGACGGCGGCACCTGGTACTTCTTCCTCGCTCCGACGGCCTTCGGCCACTCCGCGCTAGTGCTTCTGGAGTCGGTCATCGCGTCCGACGCCGAGCTCTCCAGCGCCTACCTCGAGCGGCGCGCCAAGTTCCTCGAGGAGCGCGCGGCCCGCGTCCTGGCCAACGCGCTGCCGGGCGTGGAGCTCTACCGGAACATCCGCCGCCGCGACCCGGAGACCAGCAAGGTCTACGAGAGCGACATCCTCCTGCTGCTCGACTCGTACGCGGTGGTTGCCGAGTGCAAGGCGGGACGCTTGCCCGCGAACGCCCGACGGGGAAAGGGTCGCGCTCTCGGTGAGCAGATCGAGGAGCTCATCGTTGAGCCCGCCAAGCAGGCTCGCCGGCTCGCCAACGCCCTGGTCGCGGCCGAGGGTCCATTGGAGCTCATCGACGACAACGGCGAATCGCTCGTGGTGGACGCGGGCAAGGTGCGCCAGGCCATCACGCTCGGTGTGACGCTCGAGCCCTTCGCCGAGCTGCTGCCTCGCCTTGGCGACCTTTCCGCCGCCGGGCTGACCGACCAGGCGGTCGAGGAGGCCACGCTCAGCATGCCCTTGACGGCGCTCGAGATCGTCACCGACATCTTGACCAGCCCGTCCGCGGTCCTTCACTACCTGGCGCGCCGCAGTGAGCTTGAGCGCGGGACGCTTCTCCTCGGCGGGGAACTCGACATCCTCGGCTGCTACCTGCAAACGGGACTGAACGTCGGCGAAGCCGAGTTCAGCGGCACTGAGCACCTGCACCTGGTTGACGCCTCGGACGCCATAGACACGTACCACTACCGGCGGATCGCCGGTCTTCCGGCCGAGCGCCCCGCCACTCGGAGGACCGAGTGGTGGACGGGCGTGCTCGCACGTGTCGAAGAGCGCCGCGCCCCCCACTGGAGTGAGGTCGGAGTCGCCATGTGCAACGTGAGCTTCGAGGACCAGCAGGGATTCGAGCGCGATCTGCTCGAGCTGCGCGATGGGATCACCAGTGGAAGGAGGCCGTCGGGCGACTTCGTCCATCTGCAGAACGGCCCGCCTCAGCGGCGGGACCACTTCGCAGGGGTGGTCGCAACCTGGCCCGATCGCAAGGAGCGCCTCCGTCGGTTCGAAGACGCCGCCCGCGTCGTGTTCGGGACGACTGACGCCGAGCGGGCGATCGTGATCGGGCTGGCGCCGGTCCCTCTCCCCGACCCGTACGTCTTCCTCGGCGTCTACGACCGCCCTCCCGAAGGCCCTGGCTAACGCGAAGAGCCTCGCCACTCTCACCGAGGGGAGTCTTCGTGCTGCAGCACGGGAGGGCCTGGCAGGGATCGTGCCCCAGGTAGTGGTGTAGGAGCGGCAACCGGCTGAAGGCAGGGCCGGCCACCGCGAGCTCCGAACGTCGGTTCATCCCCATGAGCCGATGAAGGAGAGCCGCGATGGCCGACCCCCACAACTTGAGCAGCGATGCGCTGGTTCGCAAGGTGCTCAGCGACGATCACGCCGACCTCGTTCGGGAGGCAGTGTCGTTCCTGTGCCACCAGATCATGGAGGCCGAGGTCTCAGCCCAGATCGGCGCGGGCCTGGGAGAGCGTGCCCCGGCCGAGCGCACGAGCCAGCGCAACGGGTACCGCGAGCGGCGATGGGATACCCGCGCAGGCTCGCTCGAGCTGTTCATCCCGAAGATCCGATCGGGCAGCTACTTCCCGAGCTTCCTGGAGCCGCGCACCCGCGCCGAGCAGGCCCTGGTGTCGGTGGTGATGGAGAGCTACGTCAACGGGGTGTCGACGCGCAAGGTCGAGCGCGTGGTCGAGCAGCTCGGCATCGCCGGGATGTCGAAGTCCGCCGTCTCACGGATGTGCGCGGCCCTCGATGAGCAGGTCACCGCGTTCCGGGAGCGACCCCTCGAGGGCCGCTATCCCTACCTGTGGCTCGATGCCAAGGTGGAGAAGGTCCGCGATCCCGACGGGCGCGTGCGCCGCAAGGCCCTGGTGGTGGCATACGCGGTCCACGAGGCCGGCTACCGCGAGGTGATCGCCCTGGATGTCGGGGCCACCGAATCCGGAGCCTTCTGGCGTGAGTTCCTGAGGGGCCTGGTGGCGCGCGGTCTGTCGGGCGTCGAGCTGGTGGTCTCCGATCAGCACGAGGGCCTGAAGGCCGCCATCGGCCAGATCCTCGGATGTCCGTGGCAGCGGTGCACCGTCCACTTCCTGCGCGAGATGTGCGGCCACGTTCACCGTGGCCAGCAGGGGATGATCGCCGCCGGGCTGCGCCAGATCTTCCAGGCCACCTCGGGTGAGGAGGCGCGGCGCCTGTGCCGGGAGGTGATCGTGCGCCTGGAGCCCCTCAGTCCCAAGGTCGCGCGCCTGCTCACCGAGGCCGAGGACGACCTGCTGGCCTTCTACGCGATGCCGGCCGAGCACTGGTCGAAGCTGCGCAGCACGAACCCCCTGGAGCGGGTCAACCGCGAAATCGGCCGGCGCACCGACGTCGTGGGCATCCTGCCCAACGACGCCGCCCTGCTGAGGCTGGCGTCCTCGCTCCTGATCGAGCAGAACGATGAGTGGCTGGTGGGCCGGCGCTATCTGTCGGAGGGCTCGATGGCACTCGTGCTGGGGCGCACCGCCGAGCCCGAGGACAACACCGCGCCCGAGCGGATCGCGGCAGGCTCCTCGTGAGGGTCCTCGCCCGATCGGTCCGCCACGCCCACTACGGCGCCCTCGCCTGCGGCTCGGTCGCCTCCGGGGCGCGGCGGGGCATGACCTCAAGGAGCATCCCGATGTAGCGTCACCCCACCGACGGGTCGGAGCTACACCACGTCCTGGGGCCTAACTGTGCCCGGAGGCGATGGAGGATCCGCCCGACTTGGTCTGCCCTGAGGCGGAGCCACAAGGTGACTCGATTCCCCAAAGGAGAGGCAGCGGACGACATCTAAGGAGCGGCCCGGTGGCTCGTCGCCGGACGAGGCTGCCGTGCCCCTTTTGCGGCGCACCGGCGGGCCCGCCCGCCGGCCGGGGCGCCCTTCTTTCCTATTTGAGCTCCGAAGGAGCTTCTGGGCGGTCCCGGTCCCCAGTCGCCGTGCGGCATCTCGAGGGTGGTCCGCGAGGCCGGTGCTGCGCTTGGCGGTGCAGGCACGCCACTGTTGCAGCAGGCTGGGGTCGGCCGCCGCCCGACGGCCCTCCACCAGCGCTCGTTGATCGGCGGGTGAGCGTCTCGCGCGATGCCTTCGAGCCCAGGGGCGCCCCTGGGGACCGTTCGCGCGCATGGCAAGGCCGCCGGGGCCACCGGCGGCCTGATCGTCTGCTCGAGAGGGGCGGTACGGCTACGGTGGCGGTGGACGGGGCCCGGCCACGTCCTCGCCGCCAGCGCGACCTCGGTTCTGAACGCGCTCGATCAGCGTCCAGATCCGCGTGGCCGCAGGCGATTGCAGATCGCCGAGAGTCAGTGGAGCGGCCAGCGGTGGCATCGGGTGCTCGGGCGCGTGGGCAGAGACGCGTGGCGAGTCCGTCGGATCGGTGCCGGCGCGCTGTCCCCTCGTGCGCTCACGCTCTTGGCGGCGGCGCTCGGCGCGGCTCGCGCGCTCCTGCTTCTGGGCCGCCACCTTCTGGGTGACCGCTCGGGTGCGGACGAAGGCGAGCTCCACCACTCGCACGGCGCCGCGTCCGTAGCCGCGGGCCTCGGGATCGGGCAGCGACCAGTCGCGCACGACCCCAGCTGTCACTGCGTCGCGACGGGCGCGCCACTCGGTCCAGCGCGAGACGCCCATCCTCTCCGCCAGGCCGGCAGGTCGGACCTCTCCGCGCGAGCGCCAGGGGCCGAGGGCGAGCTGGGCGACGATGAACCAGCTGATCACGTTCGCGACCCGCCGGGGGCCCAGGCCCGATTCGGCGAGCGCGGCCAGCACGCTCCCCCCGACGGCGGCAAAGCGCTCGTTGGCAAGCGCCTCCACCTCGATCGCGTAGGCGACGTCGGTCACGGCCGGTTCGTCTCTGTGCTTTCGCCGCCCGGATCGCTCGAGGCGATCCGACGCGTGGGGTACTCTCGGAGCACAGGCAGTGATCTCTCGTTAGGGACCGACCCGGGGCTGGCACCCCGGGTCGCGTCGTTCTTGGACCGGACGAGGCGATGGCGCGGCCACCGGAAAGGCGAGCCGCGGCCGATTCCTCCGGTGGCGGTCGAGCCCGCTGCTCAACTGGCAGGGCCCGACCCTGAGGCATGCCTAGGTTGGGTGCCGGCTCCAGGGCCATCTCAGGACCACCGGCGGCGTTTCCGGGCGCTTGGTGACGCCCCGTGTCGCCTGGGCAATCGGGCTCGGCAAGAACCGAGATCGCCCTACATACAGACGATCTCGGGGCTTCCGAGCAGTGGAGGATGACGGGATCGAACCGACGACCTCCGCCTTGCAAAGGCGGAGGTCCTGCTACCGCGTCGTTCGGACCCGCCGAAGAACCGAACAGACGTGCGCCGAACCGGTGAGGCGAATCTCCCGCAACGTCTCCCGCAACGTTTCTGCAGCTTCCAGCCGAACATGAGACGCATTCAGACGCTTTCGTGCGTTCGGCTGAAGATGCGCCTGACCGGGCTAAAAGCGGGCACTTAGCAGGAAGAAAGCGAGAGCCGGAGAGGGGACTCGAACCCCTGACCTGCCGCTTACAAGGCGGCTGCTCTACCAGCTGAGCTACTCCGGCGGATCGGCTCCATTATCGCCATCGCGG
>LNFM01007368.1_pt1 | contig 17322 bp, 18 predicted proteins | sample 596031 | NCBI WGS metagenome assembly LNFM01 (sample SAMN04254537, study PRJNA301005) | activated carbon metagenome | isolation source: dual media filters at the Ann Arbor, Michigan drinking water treatment plant | place: USA: Ann Arbor | reverse complement strand
CAAGCACAACGACCTGGACAACGTGGGCTACACCGCGCGCCACCACACCTTCTTCGAGATGCTGGGCAACTTCAGCTTCGGCGACTACTTCAAGCACGACGCGCTGGTGTACGCGTGGGAGCTGCTCACCGTCCACTTCAAGCTGCCCAAGGACAAGCTCTGGGCCACGGTCTACGCCGAGGACGACGAGGCCTACGACATCTGGCTCAAGGTGATCGGCCTGCCGGCCGAGCGCATCGTGCGCATCGGCGACAACAAGGGCGCGCGTTACGCCAGCGACAACTTCTGGATGATGGGCGACACGGGCCCTTGCGGCCCCTGCAGCGAGATCTTCTACGACCACGGTCCCGACGTCGCCGGCGGGCCGCCGGGATCGCCTGAGCAGGACGGCGACCGCTACATCGAAATCTGGAACAACGTCTTCATGCAGTTCAACCGCACCGAAGACGGTGTGATGCACCAGCTGCCCAAGCCCAGCGTGGACACCGGCATGGGCCTGGAGCGCCTGGCCGCGGTGCTGCAGCACGTGCACAGCAACTACGAGATCGACCTGTTCCAGCAACTGCTGGCCGCGGCCAAGGCGGCCGTGGACGGCGCCGCGCCGGCCGGCAACGACGCCGACCCGGCCAGCCCCAGCCTGAAGGTCATCGCCGACCACATCCGCGCCTGCAGCTTCACCGTGGTCGACGGCGTGATCCCCGGCAACGAAGGCCGCGGCTACGTGCTGCGCCGCATCGCCCGCCGCGCCATCCGCCACGGCTACAAGCTGGGCGCGCGCAAGCCCTTCTTCCACAAGCTGGTGAGTACGCTTGCGGCCGAGATGGGCGAGGCCTACCCCGAACTGCGGCGCGAGATGACGCGCGTGACCGAGGTGCTCAAGACCGAGGAAGAGCGCTTCTTCCAGACCATCGCCAACGGCATGGAGATTCTCGAGGGCGAACTCAGCAAAGTGAAGCCTGGCGAGTTCGTCTTGGAGCAGACGGGTCACCTCAAGCTCGCCGGCGAGGTGGCCTTCAAGCTGCACGACACCTATGGCTTCCCGCTGGACCTGACGGCCGACGTCTGCCGCGAGCGCGGCGTGTCGGTGGACGACGCCGGCTTCAACGCCGCCATGAACCGCCAGCGCGAACAGGCGCGCGCCTCGGCCAAGTTCAAGATGGCCGCGGGGCTGGAATACGGCGGCGCGGCCACCGCCTTCCACGGCTACGAGCACCTGGTGTGCGAGCACAGCAAGGTGCTGGCGATCTACATCGACGGCAGCCCGGTGCAGCGCGCCAGGGCGGGCGACGACGCGGTCATCGTGCTCGACCACACGCCCTTCTACGCCGAGAGCGGCGGCCAGGTGGGCGACACCGGCGAGCTGCGCAACCAGCGCGCCCGCGTCATCGTCGAGGACACGGTCAAGGTGCAGGCTGCGGTGCACGGCCACCAGGGCCGCATCGTCGAGGGCGAGATCGAGGTCGGCGACGGCGTGGTGGCCAAGGTCGACGCCGAGCAGCGCGCCCGCACCATCCGCAACCACAGCGTCACCCACCTGATGCACAAGGCCTTGCGCGAGGTGCTGGGCGCGCACGTGCAGCAGAAGGGCAGCCTGGTCAACGCCGAACGCACGCGCTTCGACTTTGCCCATAACGCGCCGATGACAGACGAGCAGATCTGGCAGGTCGAGAAGCTGGTGAACGCCGAGATCCTGGCCAACGCCGCCACCCAGGCGCGCGTGCTGCCGCTGGAAGAAGCGCAGAAGCTGGGCGCGATGATGCTGTTTGGCGAGAAATACGGCGACGAGGTGCGCGTGCTCGACATCGGCAGCAGCCGCGAACTGTGCGGCGGCACCCATGTGCAGCGCAGCGGCGACATCGGCTTCTTCACCATCGTGGCCGAAGGCGGCGTGGCGGCTGGCGTGCGCCGGGTCGAGGCGGTCACCGGCGACAACGCGCTGGCCTACGTGCAGGACATGGAGCACACGCTGGGCGGCGTGGCCGGCACGCTGAAGGTCACGCCCGCCGAGGTGGGCGCGCGCGTCCTTGCCATCCTCGACCAGGTGCGCGGGCTCGAGCGCGAACTGACCGCGCTCAAGGGCAAGCTGGCCTCGGCCCAGGGCGACGAGCTGCTGGCAATGGCGGTTGACGTCAAGGGCATCAAGGTGCTGGCAGCGATGCTCGACGGCGCCGATGCCAAGGCCTTGCGCGAGACCCTGGACCAGCTCAAGAACAAGCTCAAGTCGGCCGCCATCGTGCTGGCCACGGTCGAAGGCGGCAAGGTGCAACTCGCAGCCGGTGTCACTGCAGACGCCGTTGGCAAGGTCAAGGCCGGCGAGCTGGTCAACTTCGTCGCGCTGCAGGTGGGCGGCAAGGGCGGCGGCAAGCCCGACCTGGCCATGGCCGGCGGCAGCGACGCCGCGGCCCTGCCGGCCGCGCTGGCCTCGGTGGCCGGCTGGGTGAGCGCAAAGCTCTGATCGCCAGCGCCAGCAAGCGGCCATGAGCGACCCGGCCCCGACCTTCACCCTGACCCTGCGCCGCGCCACCACGCGCGACGCTGCGGCTTTTGCGCAGCTGATGGGTGACCCCGAGGTCTACGCCGGCCTGATGCAGCTGCCCTTTCCCAGCGACGAGATCTGGCAAGCGCGCCTGGCCGACAACAACACCCCGGCGCGCGCCGACCATCTGCAGCTGGTGGCCGAGCGCGACGGCCAGGTGGTCGGCAGCGCCGGCCTGCACCCATCCCCCCAGTTGCGCCGGCGCCATACGGCCGTGCTGGGCATCAGCGTGGCGCGCCCCGCGCAAGGGCTGGGGGTGGGCACGGCCCTGATGCAGGCGCTGTGCGACTACGCCGACGGCTGGGGCCAGCTCCTGCGCATCGAGCTCACCGTCTTTACCGACAATGAACGCGCCATTGCGCTGTACCGCCGCTTCGGCTTTCGCCAGGAAGGCCTGCACCGCGGCTTTGCATTGCGCGGCGGCGCCTACACCGACGTGCTGAGCATGGCGCGGCTGCATCCCCAACCCCCCACCCTGGCCTGGCCCGACGCCGGCTGAGACCTTCCAGAGAGCCCTGCCATGACATTCGCCAAGCTTGCCGCCCGTCCGCGCCAGAACACCGAGGCCGAGCTCAAGGCCTTCGACACCGTCTGCGAGCGCCTGGCCGGCTTCAACACCGAGCTGTCCTTCGAGTGGATCGACGGCTTCCTGGCCGCCCTGGCCGCCGGCCCGCGCGTACCGCCGGCCGAAGAATGGCTGCCGGCGCTGTGCGGCGACGCCTTCGAACGTGCCTTTGCCGACCCCGAAGACCACGCCCAGGCCCTGGCCACGCTGGAGGCGCGCTTAAACGTGCTGGTGCAGCAGCTCGACGCCGAAACGCTGATGGACGACCCCGAGGCGCAGCGCCTGGACCCGCTGATGTCCGAGTGGACCGACGAGGACCGCGCCAAGCTCGCGCAAGAGGACACGCTGGACGCCGAAGAGGCCCACGCGGTGCAGACCGGCGCGCTGTGGGCGGTGGGTTTCTTGGACGGCGTCGAGGCCTTCCCGGCGCTGTGGGACGAGCCGCCCGACGAAGAGTCGGCGCTGGCCTTCGGCCAGCTGATGGACCAGGTCGCGGCGCTGGCGATCCCGCCCGGCAGCGAGGAGTACATCGAGCACGTGGCCCAGTACTACCCCCAGGGCGAACCGACGCGCGACGAGCTCATCGCCGAGGCCTGCTGGGCGGTGCAGGACCTGCGCCTGTACTGGGTGGACCACGCGCCCAAGCCGGCCACGCGCCGGGTCGAGCCGCAGCCCGGCCGCAACGACCCCTGCCCCTGCGGCAGCGGCAAGAAGTACAAGAAGTGCCACGGGGCCGCGGCCTGACGCGGCGGGGACCAGCAGCATGTCGGAAACCCTGGCCCTGCAGGGCCGCCACATCGTCCTGGGCCTGAGCGGCGGCGTGGCCTGCTACAAGGCGGCCGAGCTCACGCGCCTGCTAGTCAAGGCCGGCGCCACGGTGCAGGTGGTCATGACCGAGGCGGCCACGCGCTTCATCACCCCGGTCACGCTGCAGGCACTGAGCGGCCGCGCCGTGCACACCGACCAGTGGGATGCGCGCGAGCCCAACAACATGCCGCACATCAACCTGTCGCGCCAGGCCGATGCCGTGCTCATCGCGCCGGCCAGCGCCGACTTCATCGCCCGCCTGGCCCAGGGCCGCGCCGACGAACTGCTGAGTCTGCTGTGCTTGGCGCGCCCGGTCGAGCGCTGCGCGCTGCTGGTGGCACCGGCCATGAACCGCGAGATGTGGGCCCACCCGGCCACGCAGCGCAATGCGGCGCAGATCGCCGCTGACGGCGCGCATGTGCTGGGCCCGGCCGCCGGCGACCAGGCCTGTGGCGAGGTGGGCGACGGCCGCATGCTGGAGCCGGCCGAACTGCTGGATGAGCTGATCGCCCACTTCCAGCCCAAACTGCTGGCCGGGCGCTCGGTGCTGGTCACCGCCGGCCCCACCTTCGAGGCCATCGACCCGGTGCGCGGCATCACCAACCTGTCAAGCGGCAAGATGGGCTTTGCCATCGCCCGCGCCGCAGCCGAGGCCGGCGCGCAGGTCACGCTGGTGGCCGGCCCGGTGCAACTGCCCACGCCGCGCGGCGTGTACCGCATCGACGTGCAAAGCGCGCAGCAGATGCTGGACGCGGTGCTGCCCCAGGCGCCGCGGCACCAGGTCTTCGTGGCCACCGCGGCCGTGGCCGACTGGCGCCCGGCGCAGGCCCAGGCGCAGAAGATCAAGAAAGACGGCAGCGGCCAGCCGCCCGCGCTGGCCTTCATCGAGAACCCCGACATCCTGGCCACCGTGGCGCGCCTGCCCACCGGCCAGCGGCCCTGGTGCGTGGGCTTTGCCGCCGAGAGCCACGACATCGTGGCGCACGCCCGGCAAAAGCTGGCGCGCAAGGGCGTGCCGCTGATCGTGGCCAACAACGGCCCCGCCACCTTTGGCCGCGACGACAACCAGCTGGTGCTGGTGGACGCGCAGGGCGAACACGCGCTGCCGCCGGGCGACAAGCTGGCGCTGGCGCGCCTGCTGGTGGCCGAGATCGCGCGGCGCATGGCGGGCGGCGCCACATGAGCGTCATCGACGTCAAGGTGCTGGACGCACGCATGGCCGAGCACCTGCCGGCCTACGCCACGCCCGGCAGCGCCGGGCTGGACCTGCGCGCCTGCCTGGACGCGCCGCTGCTGCTGGCGCCCGGCCAGGCCGTGCTCATCCCCACCGGTCTGGCCATCCACATCGCCGACCCCGGCCTGGCGGCCATGCTGCTGCCGCGCTCGGGCCTGGGCCACAAGCAGGGCATCGTGCTGGGCAACCTGGTCGGGCTGATCGACAGCGACTACCAGGGCCCGCTGATGGTGAGCTGCTGGAACCGCAGCAGCGCCGCCTACACGGTGCAGCCGATGGAGCGCATCGCGCAGATGGTCATCGTGCCGGTGGTGCAAGCGAGCTTTCGCCGCGTCGAAGAGTTCGACGCTTCGGCGCGGGGCGAGGGCGGCTTCGGTTCTACCGGGCGGGCGTAGCGCCTCAGTGCAGCGCGCCGGGCGCGCCCAGCATGGGGGGGGCGTCGCCCACGCTGCGCGACTCCTGCTCATCCGCGCTGGCCGCGCGCACGTCGCGTACGGTGATGGCCAGGCGCAGCGACATGCCGGCCAGCGGGTGGTTGCCGTCCAGCACCACGTGCGAAGGGTAGACCTCGGTCACCACGTAGATGGCGTCGGCCGGCATGCCTGGCGTGGCGTGGCCGGCGGGCAGGCCTTCGAAGGCCATGCCGGCCTCCAGCACCTCGGGGAAGATCTTGCGGTCCTCGAAGCACACCAGCGCGGCGTCGTAGTCGCCGAAGGCGTGCTCGGGCTCCAGGTGAACCTGCAGTTCGTCGCCGGCCACGTGGCCGGCCAGTGCTTCTTCCACCTTGGTCAGCAGGTCGTTGCCGCCGTAGAAGAACTCCACGGGCTCGCCCAGTTCGTCGATGGGGCGGTTCTGTCCGTCGCTGAGCTTCCAGGTCAGGCTCACGACGCAAGGGCTTTCAATCTGCATGCGGCAGATGATGGCACAGCCGCCTGATCAGGCTGGCGCAGCGGCGCGCGAGAATCAGGCCATGGACACCCACCTTCCGCTGGCCCTTCTGGGCGGCCTTTCCCCCGATCAATTCATGCGCCGCCACTGGCAGAAGAAGCCGTTGCTGGTGCGCCAGGCCTGGCCCGGCGTGCAGCCACCGCTGGCGCGCGCCGGGCTCTTTGATCTGGCCGCGAGCGAGGACGTCGAGGCCCGCCTGGTGGTGCGCGACGGCGACGCCTGGAAGGTGCGCCACGGCCCGCTGCAGCGGCGTGCGCTGCCGCCGCTGGCGCGCCCCGGCTGGACGCTGCTGGTGCAGGGCCTGGACCTGCACGTGGGCGCCGCGGCCGCCATGCGCGAGTGCTTCCGCTTCGTGCCCGACGCGCGTCTGGACGACCTGATGGCGTCCTGGGCCAGCCCCGGCGGCGGTGTCGGCCCGCACGTCGATTCCTACGACGTCTTCCTGATCCAGGTGCAGGGGCGCCGCCGCTGGCGCGTGGCGCCGCCGGGGGACACGGCCTTTTTCGAAGACCTGCCGCTGAAGATCCTGCGCACGTTCGAGCCGCAGCACGACTGGGTGCTGGAGCCCGGCGACATGCTCTACCTGCCGCCGCTGTGGGGCCACGACGGCGTGGCCGAGGGCGGTGACTGCATCACCTGTTCAGTGGGCTTTCGCGCCCAGGCTGCCGATGACCTGGCGTGTCAGCTGCTGCAGCGCCTGGCCGACGACGAAGACGAACCCGGCGCGCTGTACCGCGACCCGCGCCAGCCGGCCACGGCCACGCCCGGCGCCATTCCAGAGGCCTTGCTGGACTTCGCGCGCGCGGCCGTGCAGCGCCGCCTGGCTGACCCGCAGTGGCTGCAGCGCGCCCTGGGTGAGGCGCTGAGCGAGCCCAAGCCGCGCGTCTGGTTCCAGGCCAGCGACGCGCCGCGCGGCGCGGGCGGCGTGTGCCTGGCCGCGGGCACGCGCATGATGTACGACGCGCGCCATGTGTTCATCAACGGCGAGGCCTTCCGCGCCGGTGGCCGCGACGCGCGCCTGATGCAGCGCCTGGCCGACCAGCGCAGCCTGTCAGCTGCCGACTTGCAGCGCCTGAGCCCGGAAGCGGCCGAACTGCTGGACGCTTGGCTGGCCGCAGGCTGGGTCTTGCCGGAGGCCGCATGAACACGCCCGAAGCACCGCGCATCGATTCGCAGGAGAGCTTTGTCGCTGCGCTGCGCTGGGGCTTCGACGCGGCGCTGGAACAGGGCGCGCGCCAGATCCTGTGCGTGGACCCCAGTTTCGAGACCTGGCCGCTGGGCGAGCCCGAACTGCTGCAGTCGCTGGCGGCCTGGCTGCGCCTGCCGCAGCGCCGGCTGGTATTTCTGGCGGCCACTTACGACGAGGTGCCGCGTTGCCACCCGCGCTTCAACGCCTGGCGCCGCGACTGGGCGCATGCCATCAGTTTCCTGCAGGCGCCTACTGAACTGGCGGCCGACCTGCCGACCTTGCTGCTGGACGACGGCGCTGTGAGCGTGCACCTGATCGATGCCGTGCATTGGCGCGGTCGGGCCCAGCGGGACGTGCGTGCAGCGCACCTGTGGCGCGACCGGATTGACGTGTTTATGCAACGTTCTGAAGCTGCATTCCCCGTCAATATCCTGGGTCTGTAAGGGATTTCCCGGGCTCTGACTATACTCGTGGGCTAGACATCGGGTGGGCTTGCCGGTCCGGCTTCCGAAGTCTGAACGGGGTGTCTTTTCCGGATGAATCCGGCAGCGCCCAAGAATAGCTCAACTCCTGACCCATAACTCATTGAGGACACCCATGAACAAGACCATCGCTCTGGCTTCCCTGCTCGCTTCCCTGGCTCTGGTTGGCTGCGGCAAGACCGAAGCCCCGGCTCCCGCCCCGGCCCCCGCGCCCGTCGCCGCTCCGGCGCCGGCCCCCGCCGAGGTCGCTGCTTCGGCCGCCAACGTCGCTGCCTCCGCCGCCGACGCCTCGGCTTCGGCTGCTGCCGTGGCCGCTTCCGCCGCTGCCCCGAAGTAATCGCCGCGCGCCCTCGGGCGCGTTGCCGAGAACGTCAAAAGGCCGCCCTCGGGCGGCCTTTCTCATGTGTGCGCCACGCGCGCGCTCAGCGCAGTTCGTTGATCAGCGCTGCAGCGATGTTGCGGCCGTTGTCGCCGCTGTCGGCGCCGCCGGCCGAGGTGAGCACGCTCACCGTGGTCTTGCTGGCGCCGCCCTTGACCGCGATGCGGTAGCGGATGGCCGCCTGCGGGTTGCTGCTGTCGCCGAACAGGCGCGCCCAGAAGCCCGGCTCTTCCTTGCCCGCGGACTTGGGGTCGACGTAGCGCACGTAGTACAGGCCGGCGTTGCGGTCGCGGTCTTCGACCGAGAAACCGCCGCGGTCCAGCGCCAGGCCGACACGGCGCCAGGCGCGGTCGAAGGGCTCGTCCAGCTCCAGCGCCGCTCCGCTGCCGGCCAGTGCGCGCGCGCGTGCCGGTGCCTCGGGTGCCGAAGCGGCGCGGGCCGGGGCCTGCGCCTGCACGCGCGCAGCTTCGTCCCGGGGGCCCAGCGCCAGCATCAGCAGCGACAGCATTTCGGCCTCGAGCTGGGGATCGCTGCCGCGCAGGCGCCAGCGCGTGCCCTCGCGCTTGTCGTCGAGGTAGGCCTCTTCTGCGCCGCGGTGCGAGATGTAGATCTCGCTGCCGCCCGGGGTGCGCTCTATGCGCGTACGGAAGCGGTCGCGTTCACCCGTGTCGAACAGGTTGCCGAGCACGCCGCCCAGGGCCCTGCGCACCACGTCCTGGGGCAGCTTGGCGCGGTTCTCGGCCCAGTTGGTCTCCATCAGGCCGGCCGCGGCGTTTTCCACTTCCAGCGTGAAACCGCGTTGTTCCCAGAAGGCCTTGACCTGCGGCCACAGTTGTTCGGGCGTGGTGGCTGCCACCAGCCAGCGCTGTTGCCCGTCACGTTCGATGCGCAGGTTGCCCTGCGCTGCCAAGGCCACCGAGGGTGTGCCGGCGGCGGGTGCCACCGCCGCCCCGGGGGCCGCGGCCGTGGCCGCGGCGCCGGCGGCGCTGATCACGCCGCCCTGCACCTGGTAGCGCGACTGCTGCGCCAGCTGGGTGAGGTCGGGCGGCACGTCCAGCGGCTTGGCCTTGGTGGTGGTGGACTTGTAGTCGATCTTGTCGCCCGAGAGCATGGTGTCCATCGACTGGCAGGCCGCCAGCGATGCCGCCAGCGCAAGCACGGTCAGCCGGATCGGGGTGGCGCCGGAAGGGGAAGTCACGTTCGGGGTCTCCGCCAGGGCCGCGTGGCGGCTCTGGTCAAGGGGCAGGGAAAAGGGCAGAAGGGAGGCGGTGCCAAGCTTCAGCGCAGCAGGCCGGCGTCGCGCAGCGCGGCGCCAACCAGCGCCTGGCCGGCGGCGGTGAGGGGCGTGATGGGCAGGCGCACGGTGGCGCCGCACAGGCCCATCTGCTGCAGCGCCCACTTGGTGGGGGTGGGGCTGGGTTCGCAGAACAGCTGCTTGTGCAACGCCAGCAACTGGAAATGGATGGCCGTGGCGCGGCGCACATCGCCGGCCATGGCCGCGGTGCACAGCTCGTGCATCAGGCGCGGCGCCACGTTGGCGGTGACGCTGACGTTGCCGTGTCCGCCCAACAGCATCAGCGCCACGGCCGTGCCGTCGTCGCCCGAGTAGATGCTGAAACCCTGGGGCGCGTGCTTGATGAGCTGGGCCGCGCGCTCGATGTTGCCGCTGGCTTCTTTGATGCCCACGATGCCCGGCACCTGGGCCAGGCGCAGCGTGGTCTCGGGCTGCATGTCGGCCACGGTGCGGCCGGGCACGTTGTACAGCACCACCGGCAGGTCCACGGCCTCGGCCACGGCGCGGAAGTGCTGGTAGATGCCTTCCTGCGAAGGCTTGTTGTAGTAGGGCACCACCTGCAGCGTGCAGTCGGCGCCCACCTGCTTGGCGAAGCGCGTCAGCTCGATGGCCTCGCGCGTGGCGTTGGCGCCGGCGCCGGCCATGATGGGCACGCGCCCCGCGGCGTGCTCGACGGCCACGCGGATGATCTCGCAGTGCTCCTCGACCGACACCGTGGGCGATTCGCCCGTGGTGCCGACGACGCCGATGCAGTCGGTGCGTTCGGCGACGTGCCAGTCGATCAGGCGGCGCAGCGCGGGGTAGTCGACGCTGCCGTCCTCGAGCATTGGGGTCACGAGGGCGACGATGCTGCCGGTGATGGGTCTCATGGGGTGGCGGTTCCTGGCTGAACCCATGATTTTAGCTGCCGGCGCCATCCAGGCCGTAGAGGGCCGCCCCGGCCCCCGCCGCCGCCGGCCGCACGGCCACGATGCGCTGCACGCAGCGCGGCGCCTGGCGCTCGAAGCCGTCCTCGAAGGCCACGATGCGCAGCCCGGCGCAGCGCTGCAGCAATTCGCCCGGCTGCAGCAGGAAGTCGGGGCGCGAGGGGCGGCCGAACTGCTCGTGGCCGGCGGCAAAGGTCTCGTAGATCAGCACGCCGCCTTCGGCCAGCGCATCGAGCAGTTGCGGCCACAGCGGGCGCCACAGGTAGTTGGTGACGACGATGCCGTCGAAGCGCCGCCCGGCCAGCGGCCAGGGGCCGGCTTCGATGTCGGCGGTGATCAGTTCAGCCGCCGGGCCGTCCGCAGCCAGTGCAGCCAGCGCGGCAGCATCGCGGTCCACACCCGTGACGACAAAGCCCTGGCCGGCCAGCCAGCGCACGTGGCGGCCGCTGCCGCAGGCCACATCCAGCACCGCACCGCCCGACTTGATGAGGCCCGTGAATCGACGCAACCACGGCGACGGCGCGCCGCCGCCGTGCGCTAGAAGCATGCCCACACGCGGTTGGCGAGGTCGACCGCCAGATGCGGGCTGAGGTAGGCGGCGAAGACGGCCGCCAGGACGGCAATCGCCGCAACCCAGCCGCTGACGCGAGCCCAGCGCGCTTTCACGTCAGACCGCCACCGGCAGCGGGCGCACGATGGGGCTCTCGCGCACCGGCAGGTTGATGAGAGCGGCAAAGACGCCCAGCGCCACCGACAGCCACCACATCGTGGCGTAGCTGCCCGAGACGTCGTAGAGCCTGCCGCCCAGCCAGGCGCCGAGGAAGGCCCCGAGCTGGTGGCTCAGGAACACGAAGCCGCTGAGCATCGACAGGTATCGGGCGCCGAAGATCTGCGCCAGCAGCGCGTTGGTGGTCGGCACCGTCGACAGCCAGAGCAGCCCCATCACCGAGGCGAACACGTACACGCTCCAGGGTGACAGCGGCAGCAGCACGAAGCCCACCACGGCCAGCGAGCGCGTGCCGTAGATGGCGGCCAGGATGTAGCGCTTGGGGAAGCGGTTGCCCAGCAGCCCCGCGGCATAGGAGCCGAAGACGTTGAACAGGCCGATGAGCGCCAGCGCCGTGGTGGCCACGCTGGCGTCCATGCCCTGGTCCTTCAGATAGCTGGGCATGTGCACGCCGATGAACAGCAGGTGGAAGCCGCACACGAAGTAGCCGGCCATCAGCAGCCGGAAGCTGGGGTAGGCGAAGGCCTCGCGCAGCGCCGCCATCACGCTTTGCTCGTGGGATGCCGCGACTGCGGCCGGCGGCTCCTTCAGGCCCAGCGCCAGCGGCAGGATGCCCAGCGCCGCCAGGCCCAGGATGAAGAGCGCGTTCTGCCAGCCGCTGTGGGCGATCAGCCAGGCTTCCACGGGCACCATCAGGAACTGGCCGAACGAGCCTGCCGCCGCCGCCGCACCCATGGCCCAGGCGCGCTTGTCTTCCGCCACGTTGCGGGCGATGACGCCGAACACCACGGCGTAGGTCGATCCCGACTGCGCCACGCCGAGCAAGACCCCGGCGGTGGCGGTGAAGGCCAGGCCGGTGCTGCTCAGGCCCATCAGCACCAGGCCGAGCGCATACAGCGCTCCGCAGGCCAGCAGCACGCGGTAGGCGCCGAAGCGATCGGCCCACAGGCCTGCCAGCGGGCCGGCCAGCCCGAAGGCCAGGTTCTGCACCGCCATCGCAAAGGAGAAAGTCTCGCGTGTCCAACCCCGATCCATCGTGATCGGTTGCAGCCACAGCCCAAAGCCGTGGCGAATGCCCATGCTGAGCGTGACGATGGCAGCACCGCACACCAGCACCTGCGTCATCGACAGGCGGGTGGGGGTCGAAGCGGGATTCATGCGGCGATTCTCTTGGAAAACGCCTCAGGCTGCCGGTGGGGCCGCCGCTACAGTGGCTGCTCCAAGTAGGGCGGGCAGGCACATGAAGGTCTTGATTCTGGGCGGTGGCGTGATCGGCGTGGCCTCGGCCTATTACCTGGCGCGGGCCGGGCACGAGGTCGAGGTGGTCGACCGGCAGGCCGGCCCGGCGCTGGAGACCAGCTTCGCCAACGCGGGCGAAGTCTCGCCCGGATACAGCTCGCCCTGGGCCGGGCCCGGCGTGCCCATCAAGGCCATCAAGTGGATGCTGATGCAGCATTCGCCGCTGGTGGTGTGGCCGCTGCTGGACCCCGACATGTGGCGCTGGGGCTGGCAGATGCTGATGAACTGCAATGCGCGCGCCTACGCCGTCAACAAGAGCCGCATGGTGCCGCTGGCCGAGTACAGCCGCGACTGCCTCAAGGCCTTGCGCGCCGAGACCGCAATAGCCTACGACGACCGCGCCCAGGGCACGCTGCAGCTGTTCCGCACGCAGAAGCAGCTGGACGGCATCGGCGGCGACGTGGCCGTGCTCAAGCAGTACGGCGTGCCCTTCGAGGTGCTGGACCGCGCCGGCTTCTGCCGCGTGGAGCCGGCGCTCAAGCTCACGCAAGAGAAGTTCGTGGGCGCGCTGCGCCTGCCGGGCGACGAGACCGGCGACTGCTTCAAGTTCAGCACCCGCCTGGCCGAAATGGCCGCCGCCTTGGGCGTGCAGTTCCGCTGGAACACGCGCATCCAGGCGCTGCAGGTGGGCGGTGGTGCCATCACCGGCGTGCACACCGACGCCGGCCTGCTGAAGGCCGACCGCGTGCTGCTGGCGCTGGGCAGCTACAGCCCGCAACTGCTGGCGCCGGTGGGCATTCGCATCCCGGTATATCCGGTCAAGGGTTACTCCATCACCGTGCCCATCACCGAGGCGCAGTACGCGCCCGAGAGCACCATCATGGACGAGACGCACAAGGTGGCCGTCACGCGCCTGGGCGACCGCATCCGCGTGGGCGGTACGGCCGAACTGGCCGGCTACAGCATGGCGCTGCGCCAGGCGCGGCGCGCCACGCTGGAACACGTGGTGAGCGACCTGTTCCCCAAGGGCGGCGACCTGAGCCAGACCGAGTTCTGGTGCGGCCTGCGCCCGATGACGCCCGACGGCACGCCCATCGTCGGCGCCACGCCGATCAAGCACCTGCTGCTGGCCACCGGCCACGGCACCTTGGGCTGGACCATGGCCTGCGGCACCGGCCGCGTGGTGGCCGACCTGGTGTCGGGGCGCCAGCCCGAGATCGACGTGAGCGGACTGGCGATGTCGCGGTACGGCTGACAAGCCGGGCACCAGGGGCAAGAAGACCCCATACTTTGCTTGACGGTTATCTAACCGATCGGTAAAGTAAATTCATGTATCCAGCCGAACTCTCATCGGTCTTCTCCGCCCTGGCGGACCCGACGCGCAGGGCGATCCTCGCGCGGCTGTCAGAGGGCGAGGCTCCGGTGAAGGAGTTGGCAGCACCCTTCGACCTGTCCGGCCCAGCCATCACGAAGCACCTCAACGTGCTTGAGCGCGCGGGGCTCATCTCGCGCGGCCGTGAAGGTCAGATGCGGCCGTGTCGACTCGAGCCTCATGCCCTCGCCCCGGCAGCCGATTGGATCGATCAGTACCGTGCCATGTGGGAGGAGCGGCTTGACCGCCTCGATTCGTACCTGAAGAGCGTCACATCGGCTTCCACCTCGAAAGCCCGTGGCATGGCGCCGCGCAAGAAGCCGAAGCCCAAGACACAAGGAGAACGAAGTGGCCGCAAGAAGTAGCTCGAACGAGATCCGACTCACACGCATCTACGACGCGCCGGTACGCGCAGTGTGGGATGCGTGGACCCTCCCCGAGCAGGCTGCGCAATGGTGGGGGCCGCGCGGCTTCACGCTCACCACCCACAGCAAGGACCTGCGCGCCGGCGGCCACTGGCGCTACACGATGCACGGCCCGGACGGCGTCGACTATCCGAACGTCGCGAAGTACCACGTTGTCGAGCCGCACAAGAAGCTCATCTACGACCACGGGGCCACGGACGATCGTCCTGCGCTCTTCCACGTCACTGTCACGTTCACCGAAGCGCACGGCCGGACGACGATGGAGCTGATCTTCGCGCTGCCGTCGCCCGAAGCCGCCGCAGAGATCGCCAGGCACATCAAGCAGGCTGGCGGCAACGCGACCTGGGATCGGCTCGCGGAGCATCTCGAAGAGGCCTCGACAGGAAGGCGACGATTCGTCATCAACCGCGCGCTGGACGCCCCGATCGCACGCGTCTTCGAGATGTGGGCCAACCCGGAGCACCTGGCGAAGTGGCTCCCGCCGCCGGGAACCACGATGCGCTTTGTCCGTTCGGAGATCGCGGCGGGCAAGAGCACGCTCTTCGTCATTGCGGGCAGGCACGGCACGATGCATGTGCGGGCCGAATATCTGGAGATCGATCCGCCTCGGCGCATCGTTTACACGCAGCAGTTTGTCGACGAGCGCGAGCAGCTCGCGCCTGCGCCCGGCGCCGAGACCTGGCCGGCGACGCTGCTGACCACGGTGTTGTTCACGGAAGAGACGCCCGACAGAACGCGCGTGACGGTGACCAGCGAGCCCTATGTTGAAGTCGGTGAGGCGGGTGAGGTGACGAGCGCAGAGGTCGAAGCCTTTGTCCATGAGCGTGCTGGCATGACGCTCGGGTGGACGAGCTCTTTCGATGCGCTCGAGGCGCTCGTGCAGTAGTCGCCCGGCGCGCCGAGCTCGGCACGCCCCACGCAGCCGGGGCGCCGGTGCTCGACGGCAAACCCTGGTCGCGCCGTCAGCCGCGCCGGGCCGCTTCGACCACCGCGATATCGATCTTCGTCATCTCCAGCATCGCGTCGAAGGCCCGCTTGGCCGCCGCGGGATCGCGGTCGGTGATGGCGGCCATGAGGGCGCGCGGTGTGATCTGCCACGACAGCCCCCATTTGTCCTTGCACCAACCACAGGCGCTGGCCTGGCCGCCATGGCTGATGATCGCGTGCCACAGGCGGTCGGTTTCCGCCTGGTCATCGGTGGCCACCTGGAACGAAAACGCCTCGCTGTGCTTGAACGTCGGCCCGCCGTTGAGCCCGAGGCACGGGATGCCCATCACCGTGAACTCGACGGTCAGGACGTCGCCCTGCTTGCCCGAGGGAAAGTCCCCGGGCGCGCGATGGATCGCGCCCACGTCGCTGTCGGGAAACGTCTTCGCGTAGAACTGCGCGGCTTCGACGGCATCGCCGTTGAACCAGAGGCAGATCGTGTTCTTGCTCGTCATCGGCGCTCTCCAGGTTGATTCAGGGATCGAGCCAGCAGCCGTGGACCCGACGCCGGGCACAGTACGCAGCTTCTCGGCATGCTCGTGGGCGCCTACGTGCTCACGATGGCCTCGAAGCCGCCGAAGATCATGCGCTTGCCGTCGAAGGACATCGGGTTGCGCGCCGGCGACATCCGGGGATCGACCATGATCTTTGCCAGGCTGGCGTTGCGCGTCGCCTTGTCGGGCCAGGTGATCCAGGAAAAGACCACGGTCTCGTCGTCCTTGCGCAAGACCGCCGTGTGCATCGAGTTGATCGTCCCTTCGGGCACATCGTCGCCCCAACATTCGACGACCGACAGTGCACCGAACTCCTTGAACACGGCCGCCGCCTCGTTGGCGTGGCGGCGGAAGGCTTCCTTGTTGGCCGTCGGAACGGCCAGGACGAACCCATCGACGTACATGACGCTGCTCCTTTCAGTGACGGGACGGCGGATCACCTCAAGGCGATCGGCGCCCTGTTGACGGCCCAGCTCACGCCGATGCGATCGGTCAACATGCGGAAGGTCCTCGGTCGCGAGATCACTTGCGCCGGGCTTCGACGTCAGCGCGCAGGCGATCCTCTTGCTCGCGCAGCTCGGGCGTGAAGGCTTCGCCGAAGTCGTCGGCCTCGAAGATGGGGCGGATCTCGACCTCGCAGTCCTCCGCGTGCGGGTTCGGGCAGCGTCGCGCCCACTCGATGGCTTCGTCCATCGAGCGCACCTGCCAGAGCCAGAACCCGGCCACAAGCTCCTTGGTCTCGGCAAAGGGCCCGTCGACGACGCTGCGTTGGCTGCCCGAGTAGCGCACGCGCACGCCTTTGCGGCTGGGGTGCAGGCCCTCGCCGGCCAGGATGACGCCCGCCTTGACCAGCTCCTCGTTGAATCGGCCCATCGCGGCGAGCAACTCGCCGTCGGGCATGGCACCGGCTTCGGAAGCCTGCGACGCCTTGACAATGACCATGACACGCATGAACGAATCTCCTTGAAGTTGAACGAGGCTTGGCCGGACGCCTTGCAGTCGATGACCCGTGCCTTCATCACCACGACGATTGACGGCCGCAAGAATCGACATCCCGGTGCAGAAAGTTCGGCGCTGTTCATCGGGAGCCCCGACTGTGCGGCCGGGCGGGGCGATCGACTGCACTTCTCAGCAGCTGCTTCAGGTCGAAAGGGAGCGCTGTGCGGCAACCTGGGCGTCAGCACCGTTGCCGAAGGAGACGGTCGCGAGGGCGGGCCCGCATGACAGCATCGGGTCGCCAAGAGTCGTCAGACCTGCCCTCCGAAAGCAGGCTCCAAACAGAGCGGCGCCCTGTGCGCCCCATCTCGGGTCCAGGCCCGAACCACAGCCCGACCGCCTCCTAGAATCCCCCGCATGCCCAGCACCAAGCACAGCAGTTACGGCGAAGCCTCGATCCGCGTCCTGAAGGGGCTGGAGCCCGTCAAGCAGCGGCCAGGCATGTACACGCGCACCGACAACCCGCTGCACGTGGTGCAGGAGGTCATCGACAACGCCGCCGACGAGGCCCTGGCCGGGGTGTGCAAGCGCATCGCCGTCACGCTGCACACCGACGGCTCGGTCAGCGTCGACGACGACGGGCGCGGCATCCCCTTCGGCCTGCACCCGGAAGAGCAGGTGCCGGTGCTCGAGATCGTGTTCACGCGGCTGCATGCCGGTGGCAAGTTCGACAAGGGCGCGGGCGGCGCCTACAGCTTCAGCGGCGGCCTGCACGGCGTGGG
>LNFM01007366.1_pt1 | contig 17326 bp, 15 predicted proteins | sample 596031 | NCBI WGS metagenome assembly LNFM01 (sample SAMN04254537, study PRJNA301005) | activated carbon metagenome | isolation source: dual media filters at the Ann Arbor, Michigan drinking water treatment plant | place: USA: Ann Arbor | reverse complement strand
CCTCGTGCGATAGGCGTAGCGCACCAGCATGTGGTCCTGCAGGTTCCGGCCGATCTGCGGCGAATGCACCCGCGTCTCGATCCCCAGCTCCTGCAAGGCGGCGCCATCGCCGATGCCGGAGAGCATCAGCATCTTCGGGCTCTCGATGGCGCCGGCGGAGAGGATCACCTCCCGCCGGGCGCGATGCAGCTCCTCCTGCCCATCCGGCCCGCGCACGATGACGCCGACGCAGCGCGTGCCCTCGAAGACCAGGCGCTGCCCCAGGCGCTCGGTCACCACGCGCAGATTGGGGCGCTTCAGCGCGGGGCGGAGATAGGCCACGGCCGGGCTCCAGCGCCGGCCCTTGTGGACATTGAGCTGGTTGGGGGCCACGCCCTCGAACCATTCGCCATTATTATCGCCATTGCGCGGAAAGCCGAGGCTTTCGCAGGTTTCGATGAAGGCGCGGCAGCCGGGCGTGGGGCGCGGCACTTCCGCGATCTGCATGGGGCCGTCCGTTCCGCGCAAATCGCTCGCTGGGCCGTTGAAGGTCTCAAGCTTGCGGAAGGCGGGCAGGCAATCGTCGTAGGACCAGCCGCGCGCGCCGGATTGCGCCCAGCGGTCGTAATCGCGTGGCGAGCCGCGCAGGAACACGAGCCCATTCACGCTGCCCGAACCGCCGATGACGCGCCCGCGCGGCCAATAGACCTGGCGGTTGTTCAGCTCGGGCTCCGGCTCGGTCTGGTAGTTCCAGTCGAATTTGCGAGTGACGTAGAGCTTGGCGAAACCCATGGGGATGTGGATCCAGGGGTTGCGGTCCCATGGGCCGGCCTCCAGCAGCGTCACCTGGTTGCCGGGCACCTCGGACAGCCGGGCGGCGAGCACGCAGCCGGCCGAGCCGCCGCCCAGGATGACGTAATCGGATTCGCTCATGGCGCTCCCCTCCAGCTTGGTCTTGGCGGGCAGCATGCGCGGTGCGGGGCGCGGCGTCATCCGCCCCCGCCCGATCAACCGCGATTTTTGCGGGAGGATCGCGTAACCTTTGACCCCGAGCCCTCGTAGCGGAGACCGGATGCCAGGCCAGAACACCACCCCGCGGCTTGGCGGAAGGCGCTTTCGGGCCCGGCATGAGGCCGGGTGGGCGCGAATGAGGACACCCGTATCAGCCAGCCCATGTCGCACACCGCCACCTTCGGCCTGCCCGCCGTGAGCGCCGCCGACGACCGCGCGCTGCGTGATGAGCGCTGGTCTGCCCTCATGGCCCGCGCCCAGGGGGGCGATGCCCGCGCCTATGACGCGCTGCTGCGCGAATGCCTGCCGCTGCTGCGCGCCATCTGCCGCCAACGCCTGCGCGAGCCGGCCGAGGTGGAGGATGCCGTGCAGGACACCCTCCTCACCCTGCACCGCGTCCGCGCCACCTATGACCCTGCCCGCCCCTTCCGCCCCTGGATCGCCGCCATCGCCGAGCGCCGGGCGCTGGATCGCGGCCGCGGCGTGGCCCGGGGCCTCGCCCGGAACAGCCCGCTGGAGGCGGCCGACCATATCGGCATCGAGGGCGGGGCGGAGGGCAAGCTGATGTCCGCCGATCTCCGCGCCGCCGTCGGAGAGCTTCCGGCCTCGCAGCGCACCGCGCTGCAACTCACCAAGATCGAGGCGCTGTCCCTGGCCGAGGCCAGCCAGCGTTCGGGAATGTCCATGGGGGCGCTGAAAGTCGCCACCCATCGTGCCGTCCAGAGCCTGCGGCGGAAATTTGGGAACGAGCCATGAGCATGCGCACCGAAGACCTCATCAGCCAGTTGAGCGCTGGCCTGAAGCCGGTGCGCCGCATGCCCTCGCCGCTGGCGATGCTGGGCCTCTGGTGCCTGTTCTGCGCGGGCGTGATCGGCGCGGCGCTGCTGATCTCGGGCCTGCGCGCCGATTTCGCCGCCTGGCTCATGGACGGCTTCGACCTCTACCACATCATGTCCGCCGCCCTGGTGGCGCTGACCGCCGGCTATGCCGCCTTCCAGCTGGCCCTGCCCGATCGCGATCAGCGCTGGGTGCTGCTGCCGGTGCCCGCCGTGGTGGGCTGGCTGGTCACCATGGGCTGGGGTTGCCTGGAGGATATCGCGCGGCTGGGGCCGGAGGCGATGAACCTGACCATCAGCTTCCCCTGCCTCGGCTTCATCATCGGCCTCGGCCTGCCGATGACGGTCGCCATTGTCTATCTGACGCGCCATGCGGCGCTGATGCGGCCGATGCCGGTGGCGGCGCTGGGCGGGCTTTCGGCCGCGGCCTTCGCCAGCCTGGGCCTGACCCTGGTGCATGAGCTGAATGCGGCGGTGATGGTGCTGGTCTGGCATGGCATCGCCGTGCTGGTCGTCACCTGCGTGGGCGCGCTGACCGGGCCGCTGGTCATGCAGCGCGCGGCGATGTGAGCCCGCGTCGCGCGGCGCTCGCCCTGCCCTTCGCGGCGCCGCTCACCGCCCGTGCCCAGGGGCTGGACCCGCGCCTGGTGGATGCCGGCTGGCGCCTTCAGCCGGTGCGCGGCCGTGGCGTCGCGCAATTCGCGGTGGATGAGGCGGGTGTGATCACCATCACGGCGCGCGACGCGGTGGGCTTCCTGCTACGCCCCTTCCCGGGGGTCGCCGGGCGCCTCGCCTGGCGTTGGCGGGTGGAGAGCGCCGCCGCCCCCAGCGACGCGGCCGAGCGCGGCGCGGATGACCGTTCCGCCGCGCTGCATGTGCTCTTTGCCGCGACCTCCGGCGGGTTGTTTTCCGCCATGCGCCGGGGCCTGACGCCCGAGGGCATGGACGGGCGCGGCCTGACCTATAGCTGGGGTGGCGGCCCGCGCGGCCGCCGCCTTCCCAACCCCTATGCCCCGCGCGATGGCGCCCTCATCATCCTGCGCGGCGCCGAGGCGCCGCTCGGCACCTGGCTGAGCGAGACGGTGGATGTCGCCGCGGATTACCGGGCGGCCTTCGGCGAAGCCGCGCCCGCCGTGACGCATCTGGCCCTCTCGGCCGATACAGATGACCGCGGCGGCTTGGCCGTGGCCCGGATCACCCCGCCCGCCTGGCAGTGACGGAGCGGGTCAGGCCGCCTCCCCGGCCGCCCATCCGCTCGCCCAGGCCCATTGGAAATTGTAGCCGCCGAGCCAGCCCGTCACATCCACCGCCTCGCCCACCACGAACAGGCCGGGCACGTCCTTGGCCATCAGGTTCTGTTGCGAGAGCGCCTCGGTGGAGACGCCGCCCAGCGTGACCTCGGCCTTGGCGTAGCCTTCAGTGGTGGCGGGGGTCAGGCGCCAGGCTTTCAACAGGGTGGCCAGGCTGGTCAGCGCGCGGTCCGGCAGATCGGCCATGCGGGCGCCAGGGAGGTGCCGCTCGGCCAGCGCCTGGGCCAGGCGGGTGGGCAGCAGGTCACCGAGGGCGGTGCGCGGCTCCACGCGGGGGCGCGCGCGCTTCGCCGCCAGCAGCAGGCTCACCGCATCCTGGCCGGGCAGCAGGTCCAGCGTGATGGCCTCGCCCGGCTGCCAATAGGAGCTGACCTGCAGAATGGCCGGGCCCGAGAGGCCGCGATGGGTGAAGAGCATCGCCTCCGGGAACTTCGCCGCACCCGCGCGGGCGAGGATGGGCAGGGCCACGCCGGCCAGCGGCTGCATCAGGGCCAAATCCTCGCCGCCGAAGGCGAAGGGGACGAGGCCCGGGCGGCGCTCCACCAGGGGCAGGCCGAAGCGTTTCGCCACGTCATAGGCGAAGCCGGTGGCGCCCATCTTGGGGATGGAAAGCCCGCCCGTGGCCAACACCAGCGAGGATGCGGTGAAGATTCCGCGATCGGTCGTCACGGTGAAATCCGTGCCGCGGGTGATGTCGGTGACACGGGTTTCGAGGCGCAATTCCACGCCCGCGGCTTCCGCCTCGGCCAGCAGCATCGCCACCACCTGGCGGGCCGAGCCGTCGCAGAAGAGCTGGCCGAGCGTCTTCTCGTGCCAGGCGATGCGGTGCTTCTCGACCAGGCCCAGGAAATCCCGCGCCGTGTAGCGCGAGAGGGCGGAGCGGGCGAAGGCCGGGTTGGCGGAAAGGAAGCGCTCGGGCCGGATGTCGCGGTTGGTGAAGTTGCAGCGCCCACCGCCGGAGATGAGGATTTTCTTGCCCGGTGCCTCGGCATGGTCGAGCAGCAGCACGCGGCGGCCGCGCTGGCCGGCGCGGATGGCGGCCATCAGGCCGGCGGCGCCGGCGCCGATGATGAGGACGTCGAAGGCGTTGTTCACTGGAACCTCAAAAACGGAAGGGCTTCGCCCTTCACCCACCAGGAGACTTAGTTTCCTGGACCTTCGTCTGAAACCAGGGAAGGTGCAGGAAACTCAGTTTCCTGCCGGGGGGAAGGGGCAGAGCCCCTTCGTTCCTCACAACCCGTAGGCCACCCGCTTGGTATTCGAGGCCCGCAAATTCCGCAGCCGCGCCAGCGCCCAAAGTGGAAAAATCCGCCGATAGCCGTGGTAGCGCAGGTAGAAGACCCGCGGGAAACCCGTGCCGGTGTAGTCATCCTCGGGCCAGTCGCCATCGGGTTTCTGGCGGGCCATCAGCCATTCGGCGGCGCGTTGCACGGCCTCATGCTCGGCCTCGCCACAGGCCATCAGCGCCAGCATGCCCCAGGCCGTCTGGCTGGCCGAGGAGGGGGCGGGCTCGCGCGGGTCCGGCCTTGTGCCGCCGCGTGCGGGATAGCTCATGCCATCCTCGCCCCAGCCGCCATCCTCGTTCTGGTGCTTCAGCAGCCAGGCGACGGCGCGACGCATCGCATCATGCTCGGGCGGAAGGCCGGCGGCGTTCAGGGCGGTGACGGCGGACCAGGTGCCGTAGATGTAGTTCACGCCCCAGCGGCCATACCAGGCGCCATCGGCCTCCTGTTCGCGCAGCAGGTATTCGATGGCGGCCTTGGACGCGGCCTCCTCGCCCCGGCCGAGCTGGGCCAGCATGGCCAGGCACCGGCCCGAGACATCGGCGGTCGGCGGGTCCAGCAGCGCGCCGTGATCGGCGAAGGGGATGTGGTTCAGATAGTGGAAGGTGTTGTCGGCGTCGAATGCGCCCCAGCCGCCGCCGCGCGACTGCATGCCCAGCGTCCAGTCGGTCGCGCGCTGGATGGCGCCGTCCAGGCTGGCATCCTCGGGCGCGGTGGCACGGAAGCGGTCCATGGCCAGCACCACCACGGCGGTGTCATCCACATCGGGGTAATGCGCGTTCTCGTATTGGAAGGCCCAGCCGCCGGGTTGCAGGTTGGGGCGGTTCCAGGCCCAGTCGCCCCGCACGTCGCGGATTTCGCGGCCCAGCAGCCAGTGCAGCCCGCGCGAGACGGCAGCTTCGGCGCCGCCCGCCTCCATCAGCGCGTGGCTGACCAGCGCCGTGTCCCAGATCGGCGAGAGGCAGGGCTGGACGTAGGTTTCGCCCGCCTCGGGACGGTCCTCGACGAGCTTTTCGATGGCAGCCCAGGCCGTGACCATGCGCGGGTCATCCTGCGCGACGCCCAGGCAGTGATACATCAGCACCGCATTGGCCATGGCGGGGTAGATGGCGCCCAGGCCATCCTCGCCATTCAGCCGCTCGGTCACGAAGCGCTCGCAGGCTTCCTCGGCGCGGGCGCGGTGGGTGCGGGGGAAGAGCATGCGGGCGCGGTGCAGCGCGGAATCCAGCCCCTTGAAGAGCGAGGCCCAGGGCTCGGCCTGGTGGGCGCCGCCGGGCCATTCCTTCACCTGCTCGGGCGGGGTGCGGAACAGCTCGTCAATCGTCACGCCGCGCGGGTTCTGCGCCACGGGGCGGCGGGCCATCACCACCGTCAGCGGCACGAGCACGGTGCGCGCCCAATAGCTGATCTTGCTGACGTGGAAGGGAAACCAGCGCGGCAGCAGCATGATCTCGGGCGGCATCATCGGCACGGCGCGCCAGGGCACGGCGCCGAACAGCGCCAGCGCGGCCCGGGTGAAGACATTGCTGCGCTCGGCCCCGCCGGCGGCGAGGATCGCCTCGCGCGCCTGTTCCATGTGCGGCGCCTCCGGCGCATCGCCGATCAGCCGAAGCGCCAGATAGGCCTTCACCGAGCAGGAGATGTCGAGTGGCCCGCCATGAAACAGCGGCCATCCGCCTCCGGCATTGGCGGATTGCTCGGCCTGGATGCGGCGCAGATAGCGGCCGATCCGCGCCTCCTTCTCCGGCTGCAGGTTGCCGAAGAAGTGGTGCAGCATGAGGTATTCGGAGGGGATGGTCGCATCCGCCTCCAGCTCGAAGACCCAATGCCCGTCGGGGCGCTGGCGCTCCAGCAGATGGCGGGCGGCGGCGGCGACTGCCTGATCCAGCGGGTCACTCGCCTGACGGTCATGCCCCGCATGCAGGGGAGGATGTGCCCCCGCCATCAGGTTCGGCATGATGTTCAAACCGCGATACCCCTCGCCCCTGCCAGTGAGTCGAATGCGCCGGATTCGGCACCCCCAAACCTTCCGATAGGGCATTTCCTGCCCAGGCTGGAAGGGTCAAGGCGCGTGTGTTGCCCTGACTTCACTCGCGCGACAAGGCCTCGCCCTTCCAGAGGCCGCCCCGGCCGCGCCATTCAGCCCATGCCGAATCGAGCGTGAAGGCCAGGTAAACCGCGGCGATCAGCGGCAGCAGGATGGCGCGTTCGGCAGCCAGGCGGTAGCGGCGCAGCATGGGGGCATAGGCGATGACCATGCCACCCCAGGCCAGGGCGCCCAGCCATTTCGCGGCGCCGCTGGCGAAAAGCGCGAGGAGCGGCGGCGCCAGGAAGACCAGCGCCATGGCCAGCACCATGCCGAGCAGGAGCGCCGGATTGTAGCCAAGCTGGGCATAGGCGGTGCGCGCCACCATGGCGCGGATGGTCCCCAGCCCCTCATAGGCGCGCAGCGAAACCACGCGCCCGGTGAGGCCCAGCCAGATGCGCGAACCGCCGCCCTTCATCAGCGCGGCCAGAGCGCAATCATCAATGATTCGTCCCCGAATCGGCTGCAGCCCGCCCCGTGCCTCGAAGGCTGACCGGCGCAGCAGCACGCAGCCCCCGGCGGCGGCGGCGGTGCGCGCGGCCGGGTCATTGGACCAGCGAAAGGGGTAGAGCATCTGGAAGAAGAAGACGAAGGCCGGGATCATCCAGCGTTCGGCCGCACTCTCACAGCGCAGCCGCGCCATGAGGGAGACGAGGTCGAGCCCCTCCGCCTCGGCGCGCTGCACCAGGCGCCGGAGACTGTCGGCCGCATGGGTGATGTCGGCATCGGTGAAGAGCAGCAGGCTGTGCGGCCGGCCGGCCACGGCCCCGAGCCCCTGTTGCAGGGCGTAGAGCTTGCCGGACCAGCCGGGCGCCCTGCCCTGCCCTTCCAGTACCTCGGCCCCCGCGGCGCGGGCCAGAGCGCCCGTGTGGTCCGTGCTGCGGTCATTCACCACCAGAATATCGAAGCGCCCCGGGTAATCCTGCGTGACGAGACTTCGCACCGTCGCGCCAATGGTTTCCGCCTCATCGCGCGCGGGGATGATGATTTGGACATGCGGCCACTGCGCGGGCTCCGGCAGGCCGGCCGCGTCGCGGTCATCATCGCGGGTGCGCCAGAACATCCCGCGGCCGAACAGCAGCACGCCCCAGGCGATCAGCGCGGCCAGCGCGAGCCAGGTCACTTGGTGAGCATGCCTTCCGCCTCGAACCAGGCGATGGCGTCGCGCACGCCCTCCTGCCAGGGGCGGGCCTCGAAGCCGAGGACACGCTGGGCCTTCGCGGCCGAGAAGAACATGTGGTGGCCGGCCATGCGCAACCCGTCCAGCGTCAGCATCGGCTCCTTGCCGGTGAAGCGCGCCACGCTCTCCGCCACCCAGGCCAGGGGAAAGAGGGGCGCGCGCGGCAGGCGGATGGGCGGGCGGTGGTGGCACTCGGCCGCGATGAAGCGCAGCATCTCCGCCAGGCTCACATCCTGGCCGCCCAGGATATGCCGTTCGCCCGGCACGCCGTGGTCGAGGGCCGCCACCACGCCGGCCGCGCAATCCTCGACATGGACGAGGTTCAGCCCGGTCTCGACATAGGCCGGCATCTTGCCGCGCGCGGCCTCCAGGATCACCCGCCCGGTGGGCGTCGGGCGCCGGTCATGCGGGCCGATGGGGGTGGATGGGTTCACGATCACGGCGGGCAGGCCCACCCGTTCCACCATCGCCTCGACCACGCGCTCCGCCTCGGTCTTGCTGCGCTTGTAGGGGCCGATGGCCTCCTCCGGCATCGCGGCGTCCAGCTCGGTCGCGGGCGTGCCATCTTCGCGCGGGCGGAGCGTGGCGACGGAGGAGACATGGACGATGCGCGGCACTCCGGCCTCGAGGGCCGCCTGCATGACGGCGGCGGTGCCGATCACATTGGTCTCGCGCATCTGGCCGGGATTGGGCACGAAGATGCGGTAATCGGCCGCCGCGTGGATCACGCCGCCGACGCCCGCCATGGCGTAGATCAGGCTCTTCTGGTCGGTGACGGTGCCAAGCGCATAGGAGATGTTGAGCCCTTCCAGGCTCTTGCGCGGCGCCTGCGGGCGCACCAGCGCGCGCACCACATGGCCCCGGGCGAGCAGCGCGCGGGCCAGCGAGGCGCCGAGAAAGCCGGTCGCGCCGGTCAGCAGGATGGTCGTGGGGGGCATGCCACCTTGTGGCCGAGGTGCCGCGCGCGGTCCAGCCGGGCTATAGGGGGGCATGATCGCGCGCCGAATCCTCCTCCTGACGCCCCTCCTGCCGCTGCCTGCTTTCGCGCAATCCGCCGCGAGCGAGGTGGTGGAGCGCTTCCACGCCGCGCTGGTCGGCGTGATGCGCGACGCGCAGCGGCTTGGCCTGCGCGGCCGCTATGACCGCCTGGCACCTGTCATGGCGCAGAGCTTCGATCTCGCCGCCATGACGCGCATCGCCGTCGGCCCACCCTGGACCGGCTTCGCCCCCGCCGACCAGGCCGCCCTGACCGAGGCCTTCACCCGCTGGTCCATCGCCACCTATGCCGCGCGCTTCGACGGCTTCTCGGGCGAGAGCTTCACCACCACGGGCACCCAGACCCAGGCGAATGGCGATGCGCTGGTGCGCACCACGCTGAACCGGACCGGCGGGCAGGAGCCGGTGGTGCTCTCCTACCTGCTGCGGGGCAATCCGCCGCGCATCGTGGATATCTACCTGACGGGGACCATCAGCGAACTCGCCTCGCGCCGCGCGGAATTCACGGCGCTGATCCGCGAGGGCGGCGCGCAGCGGGTGATCCAGGAGTTGCAGGGCCGGGCGGCGCGGCTGCTGGGCTAGAGCATCATCCGTTCAAACGGGATCGTTTGGACGGAAAAGATGCTCGGAAAACAATGGGCTAGAGCTTGTGACGTGAGCCCTTGCGAACGGAACATGCTCTAGCGGCGCCAGGGGGCGCGGCCCCTCGCCCGGGTCCCGCCGCCGCAAAGCTCCGCGCGAGTGTAACCCTCACCATCCGAACTCCGTGCTGCCCGCAGTCACCGGGCACCATGCGCCGCCGCGGCGAAGCATGCGGGCCGGGCCAGAGTTGCGCCCGGATCACAAACCCGCTTCATTGTCTTAAGCTGTTGTTTTTATTCGATTTTATGAAGACATCTACAGCTTTACCGATGAAGAGGTGAACAATGATGCATACGTTCAGATGGGTGCCCCTGCCCCTGCTCCTGCTCCCGGGCCTTGCCGCCGCCCAGGACACCGAGTTGGACCCGATCGTGGTGCAATCCACCCGGCTGGAGGCCGCGCGCATCAACATCGCCCCGGCGCTCGGCGCCAGCGTCTATGAGATTGACCGCACGACGATCGACCGCCTGCCCCAGGGCAGCAACGCATCGCTGAACCAGGTGCTGTTGCAGGCGCCCAGCGTGGCCGGTGACGCCCAGGGCGACATCCGGGTGCGCGGTGATCACCGCAACCTGCAATACCGCATCAACGGCGTGATCATCCCCGAGGCCATCAGCGGCTTCGCCCAGTTGTTCGACGCGCGCAGCCTGCGCTCCGTCTCGCTGATCACGGGCGCGCTGCCGGCGCAATTCGGCTATCGCACGGCGGGTATCGTGGATATCCGCCTGCGCAGCGGCGCGCTGGAGCCGGGCGGGACGGCCGCGATCTATGGCGGCAGCTTCGGCACGGTCCAGCCGAGCCTGGCCTATGGCGGGGCTGTCGGCCCCTTCGAGTATTACCTGACGGGCAGCCTGCTCAGCAGCAGCCGGGGCTTCGAGAACCCCACCCGCTCCTACGACGCCATCAACAATGACACGCAGCAACTGCGTGGGCTGATGAACCTGGCCTATGTGGTGGATGACCGCACGCGCGTCGCCTTCATCGGCGGCACCAGCCAGTCGCGCTACCAGATCCCGGCATCGCCGGGGCAGCCCGCCGGCTTCACCGCCTTCGGCCAGGACAATTTCGACAGCGCCGGCCTGCGCTCCCGGCAATGGCAACGCGCCACTTTTGGCGTGCTCGCCCTGCAGCATTCGCGGGAGGCCCTGGATGTCCAGGTTTCCGCCTTCGCGCGGCAGACGTCGCTCAACTACCTGCCGGATCTGGTGGGGGAGATGGTCGGCAACGGCACGGCCAGCGAAACCCGCAAGAGCAACGTCTCGGTGGGCTTCCAGGTGGATGCCGCCTGGCGCGTGGCGGAGCGCCATACGATCCGCGCCGGCCTGATCGCCTCCAGCGATTTCACGCGCAACAACACCAACACCTTCGCGCTGCCGCTGGACGCGATGGGCAGCGCCGTGGACGCGCCGGTGAACATCCAGGAGCGCGGCCGCATCAACCAGCAGCTCTACGGTATCTATCTCCAGGATGAATGGCGCATCGCCGATCGCCTGACGATGAATTTCGGTGCGCGCTTCGACGTGCTGCAAGGCCCTTCGGATGCCACGCAGCTCAGCCCGCGCGTCAACCTCGTCTGGCGGCCCACGGACACCACCACCCTGGCCATCGGCTATGCGCGCTACTTCACCCCGCCGCCTGCCGAATTGCTGACCCGCCCCGACCTCGCGCGCTATGCCGCAACGACGGCGGAACCGGGCATCCTGCTGGCCAATGCGGTACGGCCGGAAAGGTCCAACTACTTCAATGCGGGGGTGCGCCAGCGCATCGGCGAATTCCTGACGCTGGGTGCCGAGGCCTATTACAAGGATTCGAAGAACCTCCAGGATATGGGCCAGTTCGGGGCAGCCTACATCTTCTCGCCCTTCAACTATGCCCGTGGCCGGGTCTATGGCGCGGAGCTGTCGGCCAGCTACCGGCGGAACAGCCTGCTGCTCTACGGCAATCTCGCCTATGGCCGGGCCGAGGGGCGCGCACCCTCCTCCAACCAGTTCCTGATCGATCCGGCGGATTTCGCCTATGCCCAGAACCGCTACGTGCGGCTCGACCATGAGCAGACCATCACCGGCTCGGCCGGCGCGGCCTATCGGGTCTGGGAGGGGGGCAATCTCGCCGGCACGCTGATCTATGCCAGCGGCCTGCGCAGCGGCTTCGCCAACTCGCAGAGCGTGACACCCTACCTCACCGCCAATCTCACCTTCTCGCAGACGGTGAACCTGCCCCGGATCGGCGAATGGACGGCGCGGGTGGATGTCCTCAACCTCGGCGACCGCATCTACCAGCTGCGCGACGGCACGGGCATTGGCGTGGGTGCGGCGCAATTCGGGATGCGGAGGGCCGTGTTCTTCGGCCTCTCCCGCGCGCTGTAGGGCCCCGCGCGATGCATGATTTCTCGCTGATCGGCCTGTTTCGGCAGGCCGACATCGTCGTGCAGTCCGTTATGGTGGCGCTGGTCCTGGCCAGCGTCATCGGCTGGGCCATCATCATCGACAAGTCAGCGCGGCTCAGCCGCTTGCGGCGCGAGGTCGAGGAGCTGGCGCATGCCGCGCGCGAGGAGCCCGATGGCCGGGCGCTCCCGGGCGTGGGGCGAGGCGTGCTCGCCGCCGGCGCCAGCCTGCGCTTCGACCCTGACGAGGACCGGCTGACCCGCAAGGAGCGCCTGCGCGAGGCGATGCGCCTCAGCCTGGCCGAGCAGTTGCGCCCCTTGGAAGCGGGCCTGCCCTTCCTGGCCACGGTCGGCTCGGCCGGGCCCTTCATCGGCCTGTTCGGCACGGTCTGGGGCATCATGAACAGCTTCACCGCCATCGCGCGCTCGGGCAACACCAGCCTCTCGACCGTGGCACCCGGCATCGCCGAGGCGCTGCTGGCCACCGCGATCGGGCTGGCCGCCGCCATCCCTGCCGTCATGGCCTATAACCGCTTCACCGTGGCGGGCGGCCGGCTGCGCGCCGAGGGCCAGGCCGCGATCGCCCGCCTGGCCGACCGGATGAGTGCCCGGGACCGCCCGGCCAATCCGGCGGGGGAATGAGCGCATGGCCATGATGCCGGGTGCAGGACCCGACCACGGCGATGACGAGGGCGGCGCCCAGCCGCTCTCCGAGATCAACGTGACGCCCTTCGTGGATGTCATGCTGGTCTTGCTGGTCGTCTTCATGGTGGCCGCACCGCTGATGCTCTCCTCCGTGCCGGTGCAACTGCCCAGCACCGCGGCCGCGCCCGCCAGCCCGCCCGCCGATCCCATCGTGCTCACGCTCGACCGCGAGGGCCGGAGCTTCCTGCGCGACGAGGCCATCGCACCGGGCGAGCTCGCCGCGCGGTTGCGGCAACTGGCGGGCGGCAGCACGGATCGTGTGATCCATGTGCGGGCCGACCGCGCGCTGCCCTATGGCGATGTGCTGGGCCTGATGGGCCAGGTTTCGGCGGCTGGCTTCACGCGCGTAGCGCTGCTCGCCAACCCGCCGGCGCCGTGATGTTCGACGAGACCAGGCTTGCTGCCGCGCCAGTGGCGGACATGAAGACCGGCGTTTTCTCGAGGGGGGCGGTCCTCGCCTCGGCCGGCACGCATGTCATGGCGGCCTGGGTGCTGCTTCATCTGGGCAGCGCCGCACCACCGGCGGCACCGGCCGAGAGCGCGCCGGTCGCCATCACGTTGGAGATTGCGCCCGCCGGGGCAGCGGCGGAGCCGGCCAATCGCCCGGAGACGATGCCCGAGCCACCAATGGCGGAAGAGCCGCCGCCAACCGAACCCTTGGCCGAGCAACCGCCCGAAGCAACGCCACCTGAGTCGGTGGCGGAACCGCCGCCGCCAGAACGGCCACCACCTGACCCGGTGCGGGAACCGCCGCCACCGGAAGCGGTGCCCGAGCCTCCGCCGTCAGCCCCCATGCCGCCGAGGCCGCGCGCCGAGCGTCAGCCCCGCCCGGCGCCTGCCGCGCCACCGCGCGAACGGCCGGCCGCGCCCGGCCGGGCCACGGCCGCCACCGAGCCGCCCGCCACCCGCCCCCTCGAAGCGCCCCCGGGGCCACCCGTGGTGACCGCCGCCCGTTTCCGCCGCCCCCCCATCCCTCCGGAATATCCGCTGGTGGCGAGGGAGCGCGGCATCACCGGAACGGCGGTGATTCGCGCGCTGGTGGGGCGCGATGGCGAAACGCGGGAGTTGCGCCTGCATCGCTCCTCCGGCCATGCGCTGCTGGATGATACGGCCATGGCCGCCGTTCGCCGCTGGGCCTTCGCGCCTGCCACTCGCGACGGCCAGGCCATCGACGCCTGGCTTGAGGTGCCGCTGCGCTTCGAATTGCGCTGAACCTGCGCGCAAGGCGCCACAGGACACCTGGGCCGCGCGCCAAACACTGCGTCTGGCGTGCCGGCAGAGGCGTACGGCCGGGGCGCCATTTGGGCCGCATGGACCCGGAGGCGGCCGTCATCGCCTCGGCTGGGCGCAGCGGACGGGCCGATCCCCTCCCCCGAGCGATGACGGCGGGGCTGAGCCGTGCGCGCCCGGACCCGGTTTACCGCTGCGCCAGGATCAGCGGCCCCAGATCGAACCCCTGCGCCCGCGCCGTCGCCAGTGCGCGTTCCAGCTCCGCCGGCGGCAGCGTGGGCGTGCGCGAGAGCACCCAAAGCGAGCGCCGCGAGGGCGAGCCCACCACCGCCCAGCGATACTCCGGATCCAGCCCGAACACCCAGTAATCGCCATAGAAGGGCCAGAAGAAGCTGACGCGCAGCCGCGTGTTGTCACTCCCCTCCACCACATAGGCCTGGCCGGTGGCGACGCGCCGCGGCCGCGCGGGATCCAGCGCGTTCACGCAGGAATTGCGGACGCTGATCCGCCCCTCGGAGAGCGGCGCGTATTCCGCCGTCACCTCCTCGCAGCGGAGCGAGGCGCTGTCCTGGAAGCGCTGCGGCAGCCGCGCCACCTCATGCCAAAGGCCGAGATAGCGGGAGAGCTCCACGCGCTCGACGGTGCGCGGCGTCTCGGCGGTGGGCTGGGTGGCGGCGCAGGCGGTGAGGCCCAGCAGCGCCGCGAGGATCAATGCGCGCATCAGACGATGCTCCCCTCAGGCCAGGTGAGGCAATGATCGTAGATGCCGCCCGCCGTGGTGATCCACACCTCGTCACGCCGCGCTGCGATCTCGGCCAGCGCCGCGCGCAGCGCCCGGAGGCGATAGGGCTGGCCCACGATATAGGAGTGCAGCGCGATGCCCATGACCTGGGGGATGCCGTCGGCGGTCTGGCGCAGCCGCTCGTGGAAATCCTCGACGATCAGCTCGGCGAATTGCCGCGCGCCATCCTTGCGGGCGGCGATGGAGGGGATGTCGTTCGCCTCCTGCGGATAGGGGATGCTGAGCAGGCGCCCGGCGCGCGTGGATTTCCACACCGGCTGGTCATCCATGCACCAGTTCAGCGTGTAGCGGTAACCGGCCTCGGCCAGCAGGTCCGGCGTCACGCGGCTCTCCGCGATCCAGGGCGAGAGCCAGCCGCGCGGGGCCGCGGCTTCATGCTTCACGATCTCGGCGGTGCTTTCCGCGATGAGGCGCGCTTCCTCGGCCTCGGGCAGGCTGCTCTGGCGCTCGCTGTTGGTGCGGCCATGGCCGGCCATCTCGTCGCCGCGCGCACGGTGGGCGGCCACCAGCTCGGGCGCGTGGTGATACATGGCGCTGTTGAGCAGGACGGTCGCTGGCAGGTTCAGCTCATCCAGCAGCTGCACCAGGCGGAAGCCGCCGACGCGGTTGCCATATTCGCGCCAAGCGTAGTTCAGCACATCGGGCTGGGGCCCACCGGGGGCGAGTTCCGCGCCCAGCCCCTCGCCAAAGGCGAAGTGTTCCAGATTCACCCCGAGATAGACCGCGAGCTTGCGGCCGAAGGGCCAGGATTGCCGCGCGCGGGCGGTCCAGGGCGAATAGGGGAAGCGGCCGTGGTGAGGAAGCATGGAAAACCCGTCTCAGCTGGAGCGGGTCTTTCTGGCCTTGGCCGCGGCGCGCCACAAGATGCGGTTTTCAGCCCCGCATCTCCTCCCGGATGAGGTCCGCCGCCTTCTCCGCCACCGAGAGCACGGTCGCGTTGATGTTGCAGACCGGGATGTCCGGAAACGCCGAGGCATCCACCACCCGCAGCCCCGCGATGCCGCGCAGGCGCAGCCGGGCATCCAGCGGCGCCGTCGGGTCAGACCCCATCCGCACCGTGCCGCAGGGGTGATAGACGGTGCCGCCGGTGTTGCGCGCGAAATCCAGCAGCGCCGCATCGCTTTCCAGCGCCGGCCCGGGGCGCACCTCGCCCGCGACGATGCCGGCCAGGGGCGCCGCCGCCATCCAGCGCCGCGCCAGGCGCAGGCCGCGCAGCACGCATTCCTGGTCGGCCAGGGCGGTCAGGTGGCGGGGCGCGATGACCGGCGCGGCGCGCGGGTCGTCACTGGCCAGCGTCACGCTGCCGCGGCTTTCAGGCCGGCATTGCCAGACGCCCAGCGTAAAGCCCGGCTCGCGCTCCGGCACGCCGATCCGCCCCTCCGCCCAGGAGATCGGGCCGCCATTGATCTGCACATCGGGCGCCGCGCCCGTCGCGCCATCGGTGCGGGCAAAGAGGCTCATCATCCCCGGCGACCAGGTGAGCACGCCCTTGCCCTGCACCACCCAGCGCAGCACCTCCCAGGCGAGGCGCGGCCCGGTGATGCGGCGATTGGCGCTGAGCCGGTCATGCGTTAGCCGATAGGTCAGGCGGGTGATGTAATGGTCCTGCAGGTTGCGGCCGACGCCCGGCGCATCCAGCAAGGGCGTGATGCCGAGCGCCGCCAATTCCTCCGCCCGCCCGATGCCGGAGAGCATGAGCAGCTGCGGCGAGCCGATGGCGCCCGCCGCCAGCACCGCGCCGAAGCGCGCGCGGACCAATTGCTGCACACCGCCGCGCTCGATCAGCACGCCGACCGCCCTGCCCTCCACCACCACCAGCCGCAGCGCCAGCGCCTCATCCAGCACGGTGAGGTTGGGGCGCTGGAGGGCGGGCACCAGGTAGGCGCGGGCGGCCGAAACCCGCCGCCGCCCGCGCCGCGTCTGCTGGAAGGTGGAGAAGCCCATCCGCTCCGGCCCGTTCATGTCGGGCTGGACGGGCAGGCCGATGGCCTCGGCGGCGCGGGCGAAGTGGTCGAGCAGTTCGGGGCGTTCGGCCAGGTGTTCCACGGGCTGCGGGCCTGATGTGCCACGGCCTTCGCCGCCTTCGGCGAAGGCCTCGTGGCGCTGGAAATAGGGCAGCAGATCCTCCCAGCCCCAGCCGGTGCAGCCCTTCTGCGCCCAGAGGTCGTAATCCGAAGGATCGCCCCGCACATGGCCGAGGCCGTTGATGGAGGAGGACCCACCCCAGACCCGCCCGCGCGGATAATCCAGCGCGCGCCCGCCCGTCGCCGCATCGGGCGCGGTGCGATAGCCCCAGGTCAGGCGCGGGTGGGCCAGCAGCCGCGCATAGCCGGCGGGGATGTGGATATAGGGATGGCGATCCCGCCCACCCGCCTCGATGACGGCGACGGTCGAGCCATCGGCCGAAAGCCGGTTGGCCAGGACGCAGCCGGCGCTGCCAGCCCCCAGGATCACATGGTCGAAGACGAGCTCAGACATGGGGGCTGGCGATCACGGGCGCCGCACTCTGCCGGATTGCGGCCCTGCACCACGGTGGCCACGCCACATCAAAACCTCCTCGCCGGTGACGGAGGGAGCGTGGCATTGCCAGGCCGAGCGCCACAAGCGGGTGGCGCGCGGGAAATGGCGCTGGCGCCCGGCGGGATTCGGGTGCATATAGGCGCCAGCCGATCCGGGCCTCTCCGGCGCGGCCCAAACCGCTTGCGCTTGCGGCGGGTTGTCAGAGCCTCCGAGCCCTCCTCACGGAAAGATGGGTCTGGCGGCGTTTCCGGCCACATGGCTTCGCCGCGGGGTGCAGACTCCCCGGCCCCCATGTCGCCCGAGACGCCGGAAGCCTCCCTTCCCGAGGGTGCCCCGGTGGTTGGACTGCCACCCTGCCGCTTC
>LNFM01007365.1_pt1 | contig 17329 bp, 15 predicted proteins | sample 596031 | NCBI WGS metagenome assembly LNFM01 (sample SAMN04254537, study PRJNA301005) | activated carbon metagenome | isolation source: dual media filters at the Ann Arbor, Michigan drinking water treatment plant | place: USA: Ann Arbor | reverse complement strand
GGTCGTCGACGATCGGCGTGAAGAAGTCGACCGTCTGCACGAGCGCCGGCCCGCCTTCCCAGGCGAAGACGCCCGCATCGTCCGCATGGCGGAAGTCGATGAGGACGCGCGGATCAGTGGTGAGCGGAATGTCGCCCAGGACCTGGGCGAGCTCGCCTGCGGCGAGCTTGCTCGCTCAACCTGCGCAGCTGACGAGTTCGGTCAGGCGTTTTTGGCCAAACATGCTCATGAGAAATCCAGGATGAAGGGGAGCACCATTGTGCCCAAGGTAGCGCGCCACCGCTCGGGACGGCCACTGGCAGTGGCCGATGATGCAGCAGGGTCTTTTGCGCGACGGCGTGCCGGAGTCGGTCACGGCCGGCACACGCATCTGGATGCGGGCGCGTCGTTTTCGCCGTGCCGGTTTGCCGGTGAAGGTCTATGTGTGGCCGCAACCTGACCGATCAGGATGCCCGCATCCACACATCGTTTCTGAAGGGCTTCGCGCCGCCCGCTTTGCCGCTCGCTGGTGCTGGGCGTGCGCGCGGCCATCTGATGGCATGCTCTCGTCCTCGCAAGGAGACCCCACCATGTTCTGCAGATTGATCGGCCTCGTGCTCGCCACCGTCATGCTCGCGGCTGCGCCGCAGGCCTACGCCCAAGCGGCTGCCGCGCCCGCCAAGACAGCGCCGGCCAAGGGAGGCGACGATGCGCATCGCAAGGACGACATCGGCAAGCATCGGCAGATCTCGCGCGCGCACGCCGAGGCGGCGCAGTGCCTGGAAGGGGGAGAGAAGGAGTCGGTGTGCCATGAGCGGCTGCGCGCCGCCTGCCAGGGCATTGCCGTGGGCCGCTACTGCGGCATGCGGCACGCGCACTGACGCCTCGGCTGCACAGCCCGCGCTGGCGCTACTTGATTGGCTGCCGGCGCAGCGACTCGCAGGGATCCGGGCGCAGATGGCGCGGCGTCTCGAACGCGATGTCGAACCGGCTCGCCCACGGCGGCTCGCTGGTGGCGCCCGCCGCTTCAGGTGGCGCCGCTTCCAGCAGACCGATGGTCACCGTGCGGGCACGTTCCTCGGCCGTCATCAAAAATGGCACGCCGATGTCGTTGCGCACATGGCCGTTGCCGGTCAGCAGCACCACGCCGCGCGACTGATGCGGCCGGATGGCTTGCAGCAAGGTGACGTCGCGGGCGATCTGCGCGCGCGCCAAGGGTGCGCGCAGGCGCTCGGGCAGCATGCCGCAGTGGCCGTCGTCCACGGCTTCTTCGTGGCTGCGCAGGTACGCCGGCGGCAGGCGATCGAGCCCGAGGCGGCGCTGCGTATCGACATCGAAGAGCACATCGAAATCGCTCGCTCGCCCCACCTTCATCGCCTGCCCGCGTGACAGGTTGGCGGCGACAATCGGCAGATCGAACTCGAGCGCCAGTTCGATGAATGGCCGGTACAGCGGCCACGCCCAGCCGCTGCGGCGGCCCTGTTCCACCTGTTCGATCAACTGCACGGCGCGCGTGGCCGGGGTGCCGATCAACTGCGCGCGCGCTGCGTCCAGCGCCGGTTGCTGCTCGCGGTCCAACTGCTCGAATGCGAGCGCCGGTCGCGCGCCGGCGGTCAGGTGCAGTCGCAGCGCCTGGGCCCGAACCTCGTGCTGCACCGGGTTGTCGTGCACCTCGCCCAGCAACACGACCGGCCGCTGTGCGATCGCGGTCGACAGACTGACCGCATCGAATCGCGGGCGGTCAGCGGCGGTTGCGCGCAGTCCGGCGCAGCCGGTCAAGGGTGCAGCGGCGAACACGGTGAGCAGGCGACGACGGTTCATCAGCATGTGCGCATCCTAGCTGCCCAGCCACGCGGCTTCGTCCGAGGAGACCGTTGGGTGGACCGTAATAGGCCGTAGGGCAATGCGCCGTTAAGCTTGCCCTGTCGCAATGACCCGGCCCCATCTATGGAAATCGCAGTCTTGGCAGCCCTGATCCTGCTGAACGGTTTGTTCGCCATGTCGGAGATCGCGCTCGTCACGGCGCGTCGTGGCCGGCTGCAGGCGCTGGTTGACAGCGGAGACACCGGCGCAGCGGCGGCGATCGCGCTCAACGAGCATCCCACCCGGTTCCTGTCGACCGTCCAGGTGGGCATCACGTCGATCGGCGTGCTTTCCGGCATCGTCGGCGAGGCGGCGCTGGCGGCGCCGCTGGCGCGCTGGCTCGACGGTTTCCAGTTCGTCGAAACGCAGACGTCCGGGTATCTGGCCACCGGCCTGGTGGTCGTGGTGGTGACCTACTTTGCCATCGTGTTCGGCGAACTGGTGCCCAAGCGCATCGGCCAGATGACGCCGGAGAAGATCGCCCGCCTGGTCGCGCGGCCGATCCGTGGCCTGGCCACGTTGGCCAATCCGTTCGTCAAGCTGTTGTCGATGTCGACGGACCTGCTTCTGCGCATCCTGGGCGCGCGCACCACCACGGACAACGCGGTGACCGAAGAGGAGATCCATGCGCTGATCGAGGAAGGCAGCGAATCGGGCGTGATCGACGAGCAGGAGCGCGCGATGGTGCGCAACGTGTTCCGCCTCGACGATCGCCAGATCGCCAGCCTGATGACGCCGCGCTCGGACATCGTCTACCTCGACCTCGATGACAGCATCGACGACAACCTGCGCAAGGTGGTGGAGAGCGACCACGCGCGCTTTCCGGTGTGCCGCGGCACGCTGCGCGAGGTGCAGGGCGTGGTCAGCGCGCGCACGCTGCTCAAGCAGGCGGTGCAGGGCGGCAAGATGGATCTGACCACTGCGCAGCAGCCGGCGGTGTTCGTGCCCGAATCGCTGACCGGCATGGAGCTGCTCGACAACTTCCGCGCCAGTTCGTCGCACGTGGCGCTGGTGGTCGACGAGTACGGCGAGGTGCAGGGACTGGTCACGCCGCAGGACCTGTTCGAGGCGATCGCCGGCGAATTCAAGACGCCAAGCCAGGAAGATGCCTGGGCGGTGCAGCGCAAGGATGGCAGCTGGCTGCTGGACGGACTGATCCCGGTGCCCGAACTGAAGGATCGGCTCGACCTTGATACCGTGCCGGAGGAGGACTTCGGCCGCTACAACACGCTGTCGGGAATGCTGATGCTGCTGCTCGGCCGGGTACCGCACACGGCCGATGTGGTGGAGTGGGAAAGTTGGCGTTTCGAGGTGGTCGACATGGACCAGAAGCGCATCGACAAGGTGCTGGCTTCGAAGATCGTCACCGACAGCGTCTCGCCTTAGCCGCGATGTGGCTGGATGCTGCGCGCGTCAGCCGGCCAGCCTGAAGGCGCGACGCTGCTCGGCCGTCAGTGCGCCGAGCACCTCGGTCGCGTGGCGCTCGCCTTGCCGCAGGATGTCCTCAAAGCGGCTCCACTGCAGCAGGCCCACCTTGACCAGCGGCGGATTGAAGTACAGGTCGGCGAGCGCGCGCGCCTCGCCTTGGCGCGAGATGCTGTACAGAATCGTGATGTTCATCAGGTAAGACGTCAACGACGGCAGTCGGTAGCGCCGCTGGCTGCGTGGGCGCATGCGATCGCGCAGTAGCGCCCAGCTGCCCGGCACCTCGTCGAACTCGATCCGGCGTGCGCTGCGCGAGCCCAGATCGACGCCGATGACGCGCCCGACGCCGCGCATCTGGCGCATCAAATCGACTGGGAAGTTGTTGAAGGTGCCGCCGTCGCATAGCAGGTCGCCGTCGTGCACCACCGGCGGCAGCGCGCCGGGAATCGCGATGCTCGCCAGCAGGGCGCGCGCCAGATCGCCCTCGGTGAGGCGCTGCTCGCGCGCCTGCGAATAGTTGCTGGCGACGCAGAAGTAGTTCTTCCACAGGTCTTCGATGTCGGCGCCGGCGCCGATCAGCTCGCCCACCGCGGACTCGATCGCCTGACGCGCGCGGCGCCCCTTGATCAGCGACACCAGCGGCAGCAGATTGAAGTCGCCGGTGGGATTGCGCTTGAAGGCGGCGCGGGCAATGCTGATCGCGCGCTCGATCGGCGCATCGGCCGCGACTACCGCGGCCATCACCGCGCCGATGCTGGTGCCGCCGACGCAGTCGATCTCGATGCCGCGCTCACGCAGCGCGCGCCACACCCCCAGATGGGCGAAGCCGCGCGCCCCGCCGCCGCCGAACACCAGGCCGACCGCATTGCGGCTGAGCAGGCGCGCCAGTCGCGCCATGTCGGCATCGCGCGCCTGGCGAACGTGCACGTGGTCGGTCACCGGCCGCCGTGCCAGCCAGGCCCGCGTGCCGCGCGGTGCGGCAGCATCGGCCGGCTGCAGCAGCACCAGGATCTCGGCCGCTTCGCCGGGGATCTCCTGTGCGGTCAGGCAGCGCTGCTCGATCGCATGCACCACGGGTGCCTGGGTGGCGTCGGCCAGCAGCAGCACTTCGTCGCCATGGCGGATGCAGCGGCGGGTCCACGCCGACGGCGTGTCATCGGCCAGCAGCAGCACGAAGTCGTTCTGCGCTTCGAGGTCGTCCAGCACGAGCGCGATGCGGCGGTCGATGTCGCCATCGTCACGGTCGGCGGCCCCGGGCAGGTCCAGATGCAGGCCCATCGCGGCGGCATCGATGCTGTGGACGCGCCCGAACTTGGCCAGCTGCACGGCCAGTTTGGCGGCGAAGTCACGCAGGTCGACGCCCGCACTGATCGGCAGCAAGGCCAGCGTGACGGGTGCGGCCACCGGGCGGCGCTGATGCTGGGTCTGCAGGCGGCGGATGATCTGGCTGGTGAAGGTGATCGAGATCTGCGGGCTGGTGGCCAGCAGCGCGGCGAAGTGCTCGCGGTCCAGGCGCACCAGCACCGAGTCGCGCACCGCGATCACCGTGGCCGAGCGCGGTCGGCCGGTGTACATGCTCATCTCGCCGATCACCTCGCCGCGCGACATCTCGCGCACCAGTTGATCGACGCCGGCGTCGTCGCGCACATAGGCGCGCAGGCGTCCGCTCACCAGCAGGTAGGCGGCATCGCCCGGCTCGTCCTGCCGCATCAGCGTCTGTCCGGCACCCAGCTCGACCCAGCGCAGGTGCTCGCGCAGGAATGCCAGCGTGGCCGGTTGCGCTTCGCCGATCAGCGCCGTGATGTGTTGCGCCAGCAGGTGATCGCGGTGCGGCTGCGGCGTACTCGATGAGTCTGCGTCCATCGTCTCGTTCAGTGGTGCTCGGTTCAGTGTGCGCCCTGTTCCGCGCGCAGCTCGTCGGTCAACGCGCGCACGCGCGAGGACAGCAGCAGCCCGAGGCTGAGCAGCAACTTGCCCAGTAGCACCGGGTGCTCGGCGGCCAGTGTTTCAAAGCTCGTGCGCGGCAGTTCGAGCACGATGGCATCGGCTTCGGCAATGGCGTCCGCCGAACGCGCCCGGCCTTCGAGCAGTCCGATTTCGCCGAAGACCACGCCGGGCGCATACGAGACCATCCGCCGCGCCTGGCTGACCCCACCGGTTTGCGCGGCGGGCAGCCAGATGCCGATCTGGCCGGCCAGCGACACGAACATCGCGTCGCCGGGCTCGCCGCTGCGAAACACGTGCTCGCCGCGCGGCACCTGGCGCTCGATCATCATCGAGGCGAGCAGCGCGACTTCGTCGTCGGTCAGGCCGGCGCCGAGCAAGGTCCGGTCGAGAGTGAGCGGTGCGCCGCCCGCGTCGGCCGGCGCCAAGGTGGCCAGCAACTGGTCTTCGGCGTACTCGAGGGCGGAGTCGGCGTCCGCAAAGAACTGCGCGTCGCGCAGGCGGCCGTGGACGTCCATGTCGCGAATGCCGCGCGCACGCGAGTCGAGCTCCGGCAGGCCGGCCAGCAGCAATTGCTTGCCGGCGTGCAGCACGCGGTCGGCGGCTTGCAGCAGGACCCGGGCGCCGCTTGCATCCACCTCGGTGACGCGGCGAAAGTCGAGCACGATGAACTCGGCGTTGTGCGCCTCGTGCTCGATCTGCGCGTCGGCCTTCTCGGCGGTGCCGAAGAACAGCGCGCCGTCGAGTTCAACCAGCGTGATGCGCCGGCCATGGGTCTGCAGCAGCTGTGCTTGGCTGGCCGGCCGCACCTTGCGCGACGAGCGCCGGTCGGCGTGGACCACGCGGCGGATCGGTTGCTTGCAGTTGCTGCGGATGAAAAGGACCATCGCCACCAGGGTGCCGATGGCAATGGCCAGGGCCAGCGACAGGAACACCGTGACCGAGGCCACCAGCAGCATCACCGCGTAGCTTTGTCCGAGCGAGATCGGCACCCGCCACTTGAGCGTCTGCCGCCACATCACGCCGGTGGCGCGCCGGGTCCAGTCGTCGACCAGCGAGAACGCCACCGCGACGAAGACGCCGGCGATCGCCGCCATCGGCACCAGCTTCATCAGGTGCAGGCCGAAGGCAAGCGCCAGCAGCAGGCCCACGCCGAACACGAGCCGCGACGCGTTGGAGGATCCGCCGGCATCGATGTTGATCTTGGTACGCGTGGTGGAACCCGCGCTGGGCAGGGCACCGATGACACCGACCGCCACGTTGGCCATACCCTGCGCGAGCAATTCGCGCTCGCCGTCGCGCCGGGTGCGGGTCAGCTCGTCGACCGTCGACGCCGACAGCGCGGTCTGCAGCGTCGACATCATTGCCACCAGCGTCGCGAACACCAGCAACGGGCCGATCAGGTCGGCGACGAGTCCGGTGCTGAACTGATCCACCAGCGGCGCCATGGTGTCGAGTGCAGGCCACTCGAAGACGGGGGGTTCGAACAGCGGGCCGAGGGCGCGCGCGACGGGCGTGGCCGCCAACAGGTGATGGACCAGCGTGCCCGCCAACAAGCCGGTCAGATAGGGCGGCACCCGCCGGGTCCAGGCCGGTGCCGCCGTTGTCGCCCACAACGCGGTGCCGAGCGACACGAGCGCAACCAGCAGCGCCAGTGGGTGCACCGAGGTCCAGGCCAGCGGCTCTCCGGTAGGTATGCCGAGCGCGTACGGCAGGATCACCGCGATCATCAGCACCGCCACGCCGTTCATGTAGCCGGCATGCACCGGGTACGGCACGTAGCGCACCAGGGCGCTCAACTTCAGCCGCGCCAGCAGGATCTGCAGCAACCCGGCCAGCACGAGCCCCAGAGCTGTGAAGGCAAGCAGCAGCGGCACGAATGGACGTCCATCCGCCCCGAGCAGACGTGGGTCGGCCACCAGCCAGCCGATCAGCGAAGCGAGCAGAAATGCCAGCGCGGCGCTGGAGCCGCTGATCAGCGGGCCGCGGCCGCCGGCGAGCATGGTTGCAGCAGTGGCCACGGCGGCCGTCATGGCGCCGAGCAGGAAGCCCAGCTGCGCGCCGTCGGGCCCCAGTGGCGCAAACGCGATCAGGCCGTAACTGCCTTCGATGGCAGGCAGCACGAGGGCCGCGGTGAGACCGCCGGCGATGTCGCCGCGGGCGATTCCACGCGGCTGCCGCAATGACCGCCACCAGCCGCCGCGCGTGGCGACACCGCTCACGGCAATGCCTTCACGCAGCGATCAACGGGAACGGGCGGCAAGCGGGTCAAGGCGCTCCTGTCTTGCTAATTGTTTGGAACTCGGGGCGTCAGGTGCACGCGAGGCGGCGACGATAGCAAGCAATGTCGCGGCACTGCGAGTGCGTTGCGGCGATCGAGGCGAAGCGTCGCGCTGATTCGACGCGCGTCGTCAGCCGCGCGTGCTCCAGGACGGGTAGTCGCCGATCACTGCGGTATGGCTGACAAGCTGCGTGCCGTTCCACAGATGCAACTGGTAGGCGGGCGGCTCGTAGGTGATGCGGATGTCCGCATCGGCGGACAGATCGAGGGCCAATTGTTGGGCGGTGCTGGGACAGATCGACGCGACCGTGCCGGCGAAGCGGGCGACGACGGGCCGGTGGTAGTGGCCGCAGATCACGCGTTCGACCTGCGGATGGCGCGCGATCACCGCGGCTTCCTGCGCCGGGTTGGCCAGGGCCTGTCGGTCCATCACGGTCATCCCCGTGACCAGCGGCGGGTGGTGCTGCGCGACGATGGTCGGCCGCGCTGAGGCGGCCAACGTGCGGTCGAGCCAGCGCAGGCGCTTGTCGCACAGCGCGCCGCCCGGCTGTTCAGGGATCACCGTATCGAGCACGACCAGTCGGACCGCGAAGTCGTCGACCACGTACTGGACGAAACCATCCTCGCCTCGCAGATGCGGCCACTGCGGAAAGGCGGCCTGCAAGGCGGCGCGGCTGTCGTGATTGCCGACGGCCAGATACAGCGGCATCGACAGTGGCGCCAGCAGCTCGGCGAGCTTGGCGTACTCGTCGGGTTCACCGTGATCGGTCAAGTCACCGGTCACCACCACCAGGTCGGGGGCGCGTGACATGCCGCGGATCTGCTGCACGCAGCGCGCAAGCATGCCCGCCGTGTCCACCTTGCCGTAGGCGAGGGAGCCGTCGCGGACGATATGCGGATCGGTGATCTGGCAAAGGAGCATGGGCAGCGGACGCTGGGGCGCATACCGGCGCGCGCCATCTGATGTCGGACGGCAGCGTAGCGGATGCGCAAAACTGTGGCGCCGCGGCTCGCCAGGTGTCGTGAGGGCGTATGACCCTGAGCGCGACGATGCGATCAGGAGTTCCGGGGCCAGGCGCGATTATTGAGAACGTTTTTCATTTACGATTGATTCGCGTTTGATGTTGCGCAATGCTGGCTTGCGGCGCTTCGCCATAGTGCCGTTCGTGCGGTGCCGGGAAGACAGCGCCGGCCAGTCGGGAGATCACCATGTACGTTTGTATCTGCGCCGCCGTGACTGACCGCGAGGTCCGAAGAGCCGCTGCGGCCGGCGCCGACACGCTCGACAAGCTGACCATGGCGCTCGGCGTCGGAGCCGGCTGCGGTTGCTGCCGCGAGGCCGCCCAGCAGGTACTGACCGAAGCCGGGTGCGGCCAGGGCTGTGCCTGCACGCAGATGCGGCAAACGGCCGCTGCTTAGCAGGCACAATCGTGTCGCTGCGCACGTGGCGCGGCATCACCCCACGGAGTACCGATGCAAGGCGACAAGACGGTCATCGCGCACCTGAATGCGCAGCTCAAGAATGAGCTCACCGCCATCAACCAATACTTTCTTCACTCGCGCATGCTGCGACATTGGGGTTACGGACGCCTGGGCAAGCATGAGTACCAAGAGTCGATCGGCGAGATGAAGCATGCGGACAAGCTGATCGAGCGCATCCTGATGCTCGACGGCCTGCCCAATTTGCAGGACCTCGGCAAGCTCGGCATCGGCACCGACGTCCCGGAAGTCTTGAAAAGCGATCTGCAACTCGAAAGCGGCGCGCAGGCCGTCATCAAGGCGGGCGTGGCTCACTGCGAGAGCGTGCAGGACTATGTATCGCGCGATCTGCTGGTCGACATCCTGGATGACACCGAAGAGCACATCGATTATCTGGAGACCCAACTCGGCCTGATCGACCAGGTGGGCTTGCAGAACTACCTGCAGTCGCAAATGGACGGCCACGACTAGGGCCTCCCGCAGCGCGTGACCTGCCAAAACGGCCCGATGCCAACGCATCGGGCCGTTTTTGTTTTGAGGTTCGCCCTCGTGGACCGAGCGAATTGCGCGTTGCGCCGGTCGCACATAGAGCCATTGAACTTGATCATTAACGCGGCCCTGTTGGGACCGCAGTTGCGCGTTGATGACAGCGTTTGGCATGTAACTGACTCCGTTACGGCGCTTGACTGGCGCTGAGCGCGTGTGAACCCGCCCGTCACTTCCTCGAAGGGGGTAGTGCTCGTTGATCCGTATCAACGGCGGCAAGCGTGATGCGTGTCACCTTGCGGTCCCGCGCTGTGTGATCGAAACAGGTCCGGCGTCGCCCACGGTGGTGGGCGCCACATGAGTCAGCGCTTCGCAGCAACACTGGTTCCTATGAAACTTGGTCTCGTACTTCGTACGCTCCTCGCGCTCCTCCTGCTCGGTGCTGCGCCCGTCGTGATCGCCGCTGGCCCTAACGACACCTGTCTCAAATGCCACACCGATCCTGAGGTCAAGCGCGAGGCGGGTTCGAAGATGGCGCTGACGGATCCGGACAAGTTCCGCATGTCCGTGCACGGCGGCAAGAAAGGTCAGTGCGTCGAGTGCCACGAGGACGCCCAAACGGCGGACGGCAAAGATCATCCGAAGAAGCTCAAGGCGGTGGACTGCGCCAGTTGCCACGAAGATCAGGTTGCTGAAGTGAAGGACACGGTGCATGGCAAGCCCCTCGACGGCGACAAGGCGGCATCCACCTGCGTCGGCTGTCACGGCTCTGCGCACGAGATCCTCGCCAAGGACAATCCGAAGTCGCTGACCAACTACGCCAACATGGAGACCGCCTGCGGCAGTTGCCATGGCAACGACAAGGTGGTCGCGCAGCGTCATTTGCCAGGCGGCAATGTCCAGGCGGCCTTCCACGACAGCATTCACGGTCGGCTGGTGCGCGACAGTGGCGACTTCAAGGCGCAGGCGCCCACCTGCACGACCTGCCATGGCGCCCACAGCATCCAGAGCAAGAAGACGCCGGGCAGCAAGCTGGCGCATGCCAATCAGCCGGCGATGTGCGGCAGTTGTCACCAGCGCGCGCTGGTCACCTACAAAAGCGGCAAACACGGTCAGTTGCAGCAGGATGGCGACAAGACGGCGCCCACCTGCACCGACTGCCACAGCTCGCACGGCATTCAGGACGCTGCCTCCGACAACTGGCAGGTCGCGGCGATCGGCCAGTGCGGCAACTGCCATGACGACTACGTCAAGAGCTACCACCTCACTTATCACGGCAAGGTCACCAACCTCGGTTACGCCGACATGGCGACCTGCGCCTCTTGCCATGGCGCGCACGACATCCGCCCGGCGTCCGACCCGATCTCGCCGGTGTCAGCCGAGAACCGGCTCACCACCTGCCAGCAGTGCCACAAGGACGCATCGGTGCAACTGATGAGCTGGGACCCGCATCCGCGCCCTGGCGACAGCGACCGCAGTCCCATCATTTACTGGGCGAACGTCGCCATGAACGGCTTGCTGCTCGGTGTGTTCGCGTTCTTCGGACTGCACACGTTGCTGTGGGCCTATCGCTCCTTCGGAGACGCCATCCGGCGGCGCCGTGGCGGCGGATCGAATCGCTAGGAGGTATGTCAGATGTCTGCTGCTTCAGTAGGAACCGGCTCGAGCCAAATGGTCGGTGCACACGCGCATGTCGGGCGCCACTATCGGCGCTTCGGCGTGCTCGAACGCTGGCTGCATGCCGGGATGATGTTCGCGTTCATCGGCTGCTCGCTCAGTGGCCTGCCTTTGCTGTTTCCCTACGCCGCCTGGGGCCAGGCCGTGGCCGGTCTGATGGGAGGCTATGAAGGGGCGGCATTCGTGCATCGCGCCAGTGCGGTGCTGATGGGTGTGGTGTTCGTCGTCCACATCTTCCAGTTCCTCTGGAAGGGGCTGGCCAGCCATAGCATCCTGACGGCGCTGTGGGGGCCCAACTCGATGGTGCCGCAGCCTAAAGACGCGGTCGATCTGTACCAGCATATGAAGTTTTTCATGGGCATGGGTCCGCGACCGAAGTTCGACCGCTACACCTACTGGGAGAAGTTCGACTACATGGCGGTCTTCTGGGGGATGTTCATCATCGGTGGCTCGGGCCTGCTGTTGTGGTTCTTCGAGGAACTGTCAGGCATCGTGCCTGGCTGGGCGTTCAACATCGCGACCCTGGTGCATGGTCACGAGGCGCTGCTGGCGATCGGCTTCATCTTCACTATTCACTTCTTCAACGGTCATCTGCGCGCCGAGAAGTTCCCGATGGATACGGTGATTTTCACTGGCACGATCTCGGAGCATGAGTTCAAGGAAGAGCGTCCGCTCGAGTACGAGCGCATGCAAAAGGCGGGACAGCTGAAGTCGCTCGAAGCCGAAGCGCCCACCAGCGGCACGCTGATGCTCGCCTGGGTGGTCGGCGGCGCTGGCCTGATTCTCGGCCTGGTCACCATCGCGTTGATGATTTTCAGCCTGCTGACCCACTAGCAGATGGTGGCGGCTGCACGCAAGCACATAACCTATCGTCGGTGTCATCCGCGGGAACGTTTCGCGCATTGATGCTGTAGCAGTTCAACTCTTGGAGGGAAATCGTATGAAGTCGATGATTGTTGCGGGTGCAGTGGTGGTTGGCGTGCTAATGGCCGGTCCGGCCCTGGCCTCGGAGAAGCTGTGGAAGGACGGCGGCTGCGTCAAGTGCCATGACATGGACAAGAAGAAAAAGGGCGAGTCGGTGAAGGCGCTGGGCGCCAAGTTCAAGGGCAAGGACCTCGATAAGCTGGCCGCCGACCTGAAGGCCGAGAAGGATGATCATCCGAAGCCCAAGATGAGCGACGCCGATCTGAAGGCAGCCTTGACCTGGATGGTGGCGCAGTAAGCAGCTTTGGAGAGTGAACAAAGAACGGGCCAGCAATGTCTGGCCCTTTCGATTTGTGCGCGCCGATGAACTGGCGTGCGCCGTTTGACCAGATGTACCTGCGGCATCGAAGGTGCGTTTGCGCACATACTGCCGCGCTTGCGAATGACAGCTTTTCGAGTGATCCAAGGCCTGCTTGAGCGCTAGCCTGCGCAAGGCAGTGTCATACGGCGGTGACCAGTGTTGGTCGACCGCTTCAATCTGTTCAGACAGTGAGATCGACGATGAAAGTCAACTTCAAGCGCGCGACGATGGCAGGCATGGCGACCAGCGTCATCCTGGGGTTGATCGCCTTCGCCGTGCTCGGCGCAGGCACCATCGTCGGCTGGGAGTACTCCAACAGCAATGCGTTCTGCGCCAACATGTGCCACGCGGTGCATCCGGAAGAACCACGGGCCCACGCCGAGTCGTCTCATGCCCGCGTCGACTGCGTCGAGTGTCACATGGGTCGGCTGTCCACCCTGCACCTGATGGCGTTGAAGACCACTCACTGGCGCGAGTTGTGGGGGATGATCGTCGGCTATGAGCGCCCGCTCACTTCGCATACGTTGCGTCCGTCGCGTGACCACTGCGAGAGCTGCCACTTGCCAACGGTCGTGCACCGCGACAGCCTGTCGCTGATCAAACGCTATGCGACCGATGAAGAGAGCAGCGAAACCATCTATCGGCTGATGCTGCACACCGGCGTCGGCGCGGCGCGAGAAAAAGAAGCCAAGGGCATCCACTGGCATATCCAGAACGAAGTCAGGTTCATCGCCACCGACCCGCAACGCCGCGAAATTCCTTGGGTGCAGGTGACAAAGCCTGACGGCACCTTCACCACGTATGTCGATGCGACGAACACGCTCTCCGCCGACGACCTCAAGAAGCACGAAGTGCGGCGAATGGAGTGCTATGACTGCCACAACGCCGTTGGCCATCCGTTCGAAAACCCGGAAGACATGGTCGATCGCGCGATTGCTGCGGGAAAGATCGATCGCGCACTGCCCTCGGCCAAGGCACGGGCCGTGGCGCTGATCGAGAAGGCCTCGACGATGATCGGCCCGGAGAAGGACTTGACGCCGCAGATCGAGAAGCTGGTCGCGCAGTCGGCGCCCGCTGGCGAGCAGGATGAAGAGACCCGAGCACTCGAGAAGAAGTTCGCAGCGGAGATGACCCGGATTCTGGTGCAGTCATTGTTTTCGCATAAGGGTCTTAGCTGGAAGTCGTTCGCCGACCACTCGGGCCACAAGGACACCGCAGGCTGCTTCCGCTGTCACAACGGCAAGCACTTGAGCGAAACCGGCGACTCGATCCGCCTGCAGTGCACGCTGTGTCATGACCTGCCACAGGTGGTGCGCGAGGCCGGCGCAGGCTCGGTCGCATCCCTCGTGGCCGGCAAGGAGGGCAACGCGCCGCCATCCAGCCATTCCAAGCCCAACTTCATGCACGATCATCGCGACCAGGTGACGGCGCGGTGCGAGTCGTGCCATGGCGATACCAAACACGGCACCGACGGCGGCGCATTCTGTTCGAACCCCGCGTGCCACGGCAGGAAGTGGCCGGAGGTCAATCTTTCGGTCAAGCTGCCGAAGTCATAGGAGCCCAGTTCACGCTCGGTCTGCGCAGGTCTGACTCGGCGATCTCAGAAGGGATCGTCGGCTGGATAGTGAAGTGATCGGCGGCATCCTCTTCTAACGGGCCGGCTCCTGTCGGCCCGTTTGCATTGATGCGCCGCTGCGGCCTTGCCTGCCGCGCGTGCCGTCCGGGCGGGTGGGCGGTCCATGGCTGAGGGTCAGTTGTCCTGACCCGTCGTCGTGTCGGTCTCGGCGGCGGCAAAGCGCCTAAGCTGCGCAGTCCTGCGAACTCTGGCTTGCCCGCTGCCGTGACCGCAAGTCCCCCCGCCGCCCGCCCGCACGCGCCGACCTTCGCCACCGCACTGCGCTTCTGGTTGAAGCTGGGATTCATCAGCTTCGGCGGACCTGCGGGGCAGATCGCGATCATGCATGCCGAAGTCGTCGAGCGGCAGCGCTGGATCAGCGAGCGACGCTTCCTGCACGCATTGAATTACTGCATGGTGTTGCCCGGCCCCGAGGCGCAGCAACTCGCGACTTATCTTGGCTGGTTGCTGCACCGGACGTGGGGTGGGCTGGCTGCAGGCCTGCTGTTCGTGCTGCCGTCGCTGGTGATCTTGTGCGTCCTGGCCTGGATCTATGTCGCCTTCGGAGACGTGCCGGTGGTGGCCGGCTTGTTCTATGGCATCAAGCCCGCGGTCGTCGCGATCGTGCTGCATGCCGCCTGGCGCATCGGCGGCCGCACGTTGAAAAACGGCGCGCTATGGGCGATCGCCGCCACGGCCTTTGTCGCGCTGTTTGCCTTCGACGTGCCGTTTCCTGCCATTGTTGTGGGCGCTGCCCTGCTGGGTGCTGTCGGTGGACGCCTATGGCCGCGTCGCTTCATTCTGGGAGACGGCGGCCATGGCGCCGTCTCGGCGACCGCGCGCGCGCCCGCGCTGATCGACGACGACACGCCGTCGCCGGCACACGCGCGCTTCACGCGCGCCCGACTGCTGCGCGTGGTCGGCGTCGGGCTCGCGCTGTGGACGGGCGCGATGGCGCTGCTGGTGGCGGTTTTCGGAGTCGACGGGCTGTTGACCCAGATGGGCTGGTTCTTCACCAAGGCTGCGCTGCTGACCTTCGGTGGCGCGTATGCCGTGCTGCCCTACGTCTACCAGGGCGCGGTCGAGCACCATGGTTGGCTCAGCGGCCCGCAGATGATCGCCGGCCTTGCGCTGGGAGAGACCACACCGGGACCGCTGATCATGGTGGTGGCGTTCGTCGGTTTCGTCGGCGGCTGGCAGGCGCCGCTGTTCGGCGCCGAGTCGATGCTGGTCAGCGGCGTGCTGGCAGCGAGCGTGGTCACCTTCTTCACCTTCCTGCCGAGCTTCGTGTTCATCTTTGCCGGCGCGCCGCTGGTCGAGTCGACGCATGGTGACCTGCGCTTCACTGCGCCGCTGACAGCGATCACCGCTGCGGTGGTCGGCGTGATCGTCAACCTCGCGGTGTTCTTCGCCAGCCACGTGTTCTGGCCCCACGGAGCCGCCGCCGCGATCGACTGGCCGGCGGTGGCGATAGCCGGCGCGGCGCTGCTGGCGCTGTTCCGCTTCAAGCTCGGCGCGATGCCGGTCATCGCCGCCTGCGCGCTCATCGGTCTGGCCTGGCACTTCGCGCACCTTTGAAGGAAGTCAAGATGGACCGCATCAGCCTGTGCGAGCTGCTCGAATGGCGCGCCGCCGGCCGCGCTTTCACGCTGCTCGACGTGCGGCGCGACAAAGTGCGGCGCACGGAGGGCGCCGACATCGCCGGAGCGAGCTGGCGCGACCCCGAGCAGCTGTTCACGTGGAAGGACGCGGTGCCGCGCGACCGCCCGGCGGTGCTGGTCTGCGCGCACGGCCACGAGATCAGCCAGGGCGCAGCGGGCACGTTGCGGGCGATGGGCCTGGATGCGCGCTACCTGATCGATGGTTTCGCCGGCTGGAAGGCCGCGGGCCAGCCGCTGCAGCCGATCACCTGACGCGTCGTACGCCCGGCTCAGCCGACGCGTGTCGCTTGGCCGCCGGTGGCGATCCGCCGCAGCACCGCTGCTTCATCCTGTTCCAGTTCCTCCAGACTGGTTTCGATTTCGGCCAGCGTGGTCTCGATCTCCGGCAGCAGCACGTCCTGCAGCGCGCGTACCCGCCGCACGGTGCGGCGGTACTCGGCATGCAGGCGCGCCATGTCGCCAGACAACGCCGCCATCTCGGTGGCCAATGGCAATAACCCGGCGAAAGCACGCCGGCAGGACTCCGCTTCAGGCGACGGATTGGTGGCTGCCTCCAATGCCGCCGGCGGTGTCGCCGCGGTGAGGGTGGCCGACTGCAGCGTGACCCCGAGCAGCGTGCGCCGCTGCATGCCGAGCGTGGCCGCCAGTTCGGCCGCCGGGTACAGCTGCAACCCCTGCAGTCCGTGGCGGGCGATTGCCGCGCGCAACGTGCCGCGCGCCGCGCGCCACGCCGCACGCCAGGAGCGTTTGCGCTCGCGCCACAGTCGCACTGCGCGCAGCATCTCGCCGGCCAGCAGCAGGCACTTCTCGTCGAGGAACGCGTAGCCCTCGCGCATCGTGCGCCGCTCGTCCTGCAGGGCGATGGCGAGGCTGCGGGTGGGGGTGAATTCCGCCATGTCGATTCCGTGGTGTCGACGCGGCGCCTTAGGCCGTGACCTCGTCGCTGGCACGCACCGAAGCGCCCAAATGCGCTTCGATCTGCGCATCCGACAAACGTGCCAGCTCGCTGCGCGGCAAGCCCCGCAGCAGTTGCCAGCCCGCTTCCATGCTGTGCGCCAGCGTGCGTGCACCCGATTGGCTGACCAGCTGTCGCTCGAACGCCGTGCCCAGCGCCAGGTAACCGCGGTCGTTCTCGGACAACCCTTCCTCACCCACCACGCTGGCCAGCAGACGCGCCTGGGTGGCGCGCGCATAGGCGGCATAGAGCTGGCTCGCCAGCGCCGGGTGGTCGGCGTGCGTGTAGCCGGCGCCGGTGCCGTCCTTCATCAGGCGACTCAGGCTGGGCAGAACGTTGACGGGCGGATAGACACCGGCGCGGTCCAACTCGCGCGACAGCACGATCTGCCCTTCGGTGATGTAGCCGGACAGGTCCGGGATCGGGTGGCCGATGTCGTCGTTCGGCATGGTCAGGATCGGCAGCTGCGTGAGGGTGCCGGTCGAGCCGTGCACGCAGCCAGCGCGCTCGTACAGCGTGGCGAGATCCGAGTACATGTAGCCCGGAAAGCCCTTGCGCCCCGGCACCTCGCCCTTGGCGCCGGCGACCTCGCGCAGCGCCTCGCAGTAGTTGGTGAGGTCGGTGACGATCACCAGCACGTGCTTGCCTTCCTCGAAGGCGAGGTACTCGGCGGCGGTCA
>LNFM01007363.1_pt1 | contig 17331 bp, 15 predicted proteins | sample 596031 | NCBI WGS metagenome assembly LNFM01 (sample SAMN04254537, study PRJNA301005) | activated carbon metagenome | isolation source: dual media filters at the Ann Arbor, Michigan drinking water treatment plant | place: USA: Ann Arbor | reverse complement strand
GGGCATAATCAGTCCGGCTCGGCGCATTCGTCTAGGGGCCTAGGACGCCGCCCTCTCACGGCGGTAACACGGGTTCGAATCCCGTATGCGCTACCTCCTCGAAACCCTCGGGAAACCGCTCTGCGAAGCGGTTCCCGGGGGTTTCGTCGTTGCGGCACCGGGCGACGCCGAACGACACGCTCCGCCCCGATTGGTCCACGTTTGGTCCAAATTGGTCCACGTTTGGGAGCCCCGTAGGCCCCTCCCACGGGGGTCGCTCAGGCGGCCCGGGTACCGCGCTCGGCCATGAGCGCGTCGAGGCGGTCGGCGGCCGAGAGGACCTCGGTGCGGTAGGCGTGGCCGTACCTGGCCATGACCAGCTGCGGTGATGAGTGGCCGAGCAGCTGGGCGACGGCGTGGACGGTGAGCCCGGCGGCCAGCAGCGCGCTTGCATAGGCATGGCGCAGGTCGTGCAGCTTCGGGAACGGTTCGTGGATGCCGGCGTCCCGGACGGCGCGCTGGAACGCCCGTCGCGGCTGGCTGTTGGGGATCAGCGGCCGGCCGAGGTCGGTGAACACCAGCTCGCCATCCCGCGGGGTCCGGCTGCGCGCCCGATGGGCGACCAGTCGCCGGGTGAGGTCGGCGCCGATCGGGACGGTGCGGCGGCTTGAGCGCGTCTTGGGCGGGATGAACGGGAAGCGCCCGTCCAGTCCGCGGACGCGGTCCATGGCGCGCAGCACGTGGAGGCAGCGGTTCTCGAGGTCCACGCCCTCGGGGCCCCACGGCAGTGCGAGTGCCTCGCCCAGGCGCAGGCCGGTGAATGCCAGCAGGGCCAGCAGTGGCCCGCCGAGTGACCGGCCCAGGCGCAGGTCGTCCTGGTCGGCGGCGTCGATGATCGCGGTGATCTCGTGGGGCTCCAGCACGCGGGCGGCGCGCATGGGTTCGGGATCGGCGGGTGCGCGGACGCCGCGGCAGGGGTCGTTGTCGATCAGGCCGTCGCGGTCGGCGAGGCGCATGAGCACGCGCATCGCGACGAGGGCCTTGCGGGCGTGCTCGGGTGAGCGTTCGACGGCGAGTTCGTCGACCATCCGTTGCAGCTGGCCGCGCTGGATGGCGGTGACGGGCTCGTCCCCGATGCGGGGTAGCACGTCGATGCGCAGCGTGCTCTCGTACTTGCGCACGACCGAGGGCTTGTAGGGCCCGCCGTTCCGGTTGCGGATGGTGCCGGCGACCATGCCGCGGCACAGCTGCTGGGCGAGTGCGGTGACCGTGGGGGGCGCCGGTGGCACCACCCTTCGCCCCCGAGGCTTCGGTGTTGGATCGACCTTCGGCGGAGCTGGCGGCTGCATAGGTGCGGGCGGGACGTCGGTGCCGCCGTCGAGCATCTGCGCCTGCCAGGTCAGGGCGGCGTGGAGCGTTGGAAAGCTGCGTGTGTGGCTGACGCCGGCGCGGCGCACCCGGGCGCGGTAGGTGGTGCCTCGGGCGCCGGAGCGGATGTCGATGCCGGGGTACTTGGTCGGCGGCATGGCAGTGACGCTATGGGCCCGGCCGCACACCGGGCAGTGACGTTCGTTCAGTCCCACAGGCGCCGCGGCAGCGTCTTCGGGGCGCCGTGGTGATCGCCCGCCGATCCGCGCCGGGCGGTGTGTGCAGCGACGTACCGCCGTAGCTCGCCGCCCGGGACTCTCACGACGCTGCCGTCGCGGAACACCGCGAGCGCGCCGGCGGCGATGCGCCGCTCCAGCGTGCGGCGGGACACGCCCAGGTGCTCCGCCGCCTCGGCGATGGTGAGCAGCGCACTTTCGAGGGGTGGGTGGCGGTGCGTGGCCATCACCAGGGCCCGAAGTCGATCTCGGGGGCCGGCAGCGGCGGAGTCGGCGTGCGTTCGGGTGCGCGGGCGGTCTCGCGCTCGGGGTGCAGGAGGTGGGTGATCTCGGTCAGGCGAGCCTGGAGTTGCCGGTTGGTGAGGTCCGCGAGTTCGGGGCGGGGTGGGTCGGCCCGTCCGGGTGGCGGTGCGGCGACCGGTGTCCGGGCGATCTGGTCCTCGATGAGGCGAATGCTGCGGGTCAGGTCCCGGCGTGCACGGGTCAGCGGCCGTGTGCCCTCGCGGGCGTCCACGAGTTGCTGGTGGCGTGCGTGGAGTGCCTGGCGGAGGTCGTGGTGATCCCGGGCGTCGCGGTCGGCGCGGAGGGCCTGCCGGATCCAGGCGGCTTCGGTTCGGAGTGCCTCGGAGTGACTTCGGGCCGCGTCGAGTTGGTGCGTGGCGAGGGGTTCGGCGGTCGCCCGGGCCATCGCCTGGGCGAGGACGTCCAGGCCGCCGCGGTGGCCGGGGTCCAGGGCGCCGATGGGTTCCCGTTCGCCGGTGATGTAGAGGTGTGTGTGGGTGCGTGCGCGTGTGAGGGCGACATAGCCCCACTCGGCGAGTTGGCGGCTGTCGCTGGCCAGGACGAACGCGTGGTCGACGGTGGCGCCTTGGGCGGCGTGCACGGTGAGCGCGTATGCCTGTCGGACATGCTCGGCCGCGTAGGCGGCGGGCAGGGCCCGCAGCTCCCCGTCGTCGGTTCTCAGTACGACGTGGTCGGCGCCGAGTGCGTGGATGTGGCCGCGGGTGCCGTTGCGCACCCCGAGGCCGTGGTCGTTGTGGCGGCAGATCACCCGGTCACCGGCCGCGAGTACCGCACCCCCGTAGTGGTGCTCAGCGCCGAGGCGTCCGGTCGCACGCATCCGTTCCCGGGCGAGCGCGTTGAGGTCGTCGACGTCCTGGTTGCGGTGGGCGAGCATCACCGCCTCCCCCACCCCATTCTCGCGGGCGGCGGTCCACCAGTCCTCCACCAGCCGGGTTCGGGCCTGCTCGGTGTCCGGGGTCTGGGTGATCCGCCCGTGGGCGGCGTACGCCGCCAGCGCCGCATGGGCGTCCCCGGCGCGGAGGGCCGCAAGGGCGTCGCGTTCCCACTGGGCGTGCTGACGGCGGTTCCCGACAAGCTCGGTGGTCTGCACCTCCGCGGTGAGGGCGGCGAACAACCCACCCGGGCCGACTGCTGGGAGCTGGGAGGGGTCTCCGACCAGCACCACACGCCCGCCGTGGTCGGTGACGGTGTGGATGAGGGCGGCAAGGGTCGGGGTGTCGGCCATCGAGGCCTCATCCACGACCACGCACACCCCCTCAGGGGTGAACGCACCGGCGCGCAGGTCACCGAGCAGCGCGTGCACGGTTGAGGATGGGACGCCGGTGGCGTCGCCGAGGATGCGTGCGGCCTGCGCCGACGGCGCGCACCCACGCACACCCACCCCGGACCCGGTCAGCGCCGCGGACGCGGCGGCCAGGGCCGTGGTCTTGCCGGCACCGGCGTGCCCGACCACGCACGCCACCCGGTCCTCAGCCCGAGCGACCAGCGTGGCAGCGCGAACCTGCTCCTCGGTCAACCGGATCGAGGTGCGGGTGAGTGCGTGGCGCAGTGCGTCCTGGTGCGCACGGGCCACGGGCCGGCCGCGGCCGTCACGCGCGGCCTGCAGGGCCTGTTCCTCGACGCGCACCAGCTCCACCGGCACGAACCGCTCCGGGGCACCAAGGGCCGGGGCGGGTAGGCGTGCCAGCCGCGGGTCCAGGGTGAGGGCCTCCACCGCCTCGAGCACCTGCTGTGCGCTGGCGCCGTCGGGGCGGGCGTCGCACACCGCGCGCACCAGATCCGCGGTAGTGAGTGAGGTGGTGTTCGGAGTGACTCCGGAGTGCCCGAGAACCGTATCGGCAAGGGCTTCGGAGTGTGTGCGTGTCGGTGTGCGCGGGGTGCCTCGGAGTGACTCCACCCGGTGAGCGTCAAGGCCATGTTCGGCGGCACGCGCACGCCACCGCTCACGTACGACCACCAGATCCACGCTGCGCTTCACCGCCCGCGTGGCCACCTGGGCGACCCGGCGCCCGGCGTGGGTGTCGGCACCCCGTGCGCGGGCTTCCTCCAGCACCGCCGCGCGACGGCGGCTGAATTCCTCGATCACCCCGCGCGGCACACCGGCGATGTCCGCCTGCCCCGCCCGGACCGGCCCCCAACTGACGCCGAGGCGCTCGGTGAGCTCCGCCCGCAACCGCGCCTGGTAGACGTGCCCGGCGGCGGTCCGCCAGTCCGCCAGCAGCAGCCGGCCATCGAGGGCCCGGTGCGTGCCTTCCCCGGTGAGGCCGAGGTTGGCGATCACCACGTGGGTGTGCAGATGCGGGTCCCCATCCCGGTTCGTGCGATGCACAAAGCCCGCCGCCACCAACCCCGTCCGCTCCCTGATGATCCCCTGCGGGCCGCTGCGGACGACCGCCGCGTACCGCTCCAGCACCACCAGGGCATCACGCCACGCCACCCGGTGCGCTTCTGCGACCTGCGTGCGGGTCGCGGCATCGGTGAGGGCGTGCAGCAGGCTCACCGACTTCGGGGCCTCGAAGGTCAGATCGAACCCCACCACTGGCCGGTGGACCACGTCCACCATCCGCCGCTCCCCTGATGCAGGGTCCAGGCGTTCGGTGCGGATCACCCGCTGGGCGACGACCCGCCGCAGCACCTCGTCCGTGGCGGGGTGCCGGCCGTCCAGAAGCACCGACAACTCACCGTCCGCAACCTCACCGCGAAGGCCAAGACTCTCTGCGCCGGTGCCGGCCCACTCACCGCGGGCCTCACCCTCCCCGGCGTAGTACGCCTCCCGGTCGGTGGCGACGGTCCGCTCGTAGTACGTCCTGGCCGCCCCAGCGGGCCGCAGTCGCGCCGCGGTCAGCACGACCAGACCCCCCGACCGCCACTGAAAAAGATCCACACATAAGAGAACGGTCAAACCGACCCAAAAAAGGGGGTGCCCGAACCACTAAGACTTGGAAAAGCTCACGCTCCGCCGTCACGGTCGCCGCTCCCGAAGGCGGCCAGATGACCGTCGCGCTGGCGTTCTCGGGGTCCGCGGCACCCCCCGCGGCAGGCTCCGCACCTTCGGGTGCATGGTGTGCGATGCGAGGTCCGCGGGAGTTAGCCGAGCTGTTGAATCGGTCCTGCTGCTGGAGCCTCTTGCAGTCGCAGGGGTCCTTGGGGGTCTTGGAGTCCGAGCCACGTGCCGTTGGGGCCTGAAGTGATTGCTTCGATGCTGGTCGGTGGACGGACGCTGGCGGCGACGGTGGGGTGTCCGGTGCCCGCGTCGACCCGCCACAGCCTGGATCCATCGGTGATCCAGGCGTCGTCGTTGTCGGCGGCGATTCGGAGATCCCTCGCCTGGCGTCCTCGCCGCGCGCCGGGCAGGGTGGTCGGCGGGCCGAGCGGCCGGCCGGTCGCGGGTCGGATTCGAATGATGGTGCCGTCCCAGGAGTTCGCCACCCAGCCGACACCGGTGGTCATGACCAGTGCTGTGGGGACCCTGCCCACGCGAGTTCGTGTGGTCACACGCCGTGATACCGGATCGATGCGGAGCAACCAGCCGGGTCCCCGGTCCCAGGAGGGGCGACCCATTCGGCGCGCCCCCCAGGTGGTGACCCATACCGAGCCGGCTCCCACTGCCACTGCGAGGGGGCGCAGTCGGGAGGGGCGGCTCCAGCGGCCCGAGACTCTGGCGCGGGCGGGGTCAACGCGCCACAGTCGGTCGCGGACGGTGTCCAGCGCCCAGACGCCCTCATCGCCTGCGGTCACCTGGTCCGCGCCACTCAGGCCGGTGACCGCACCGAGCACGCGTCCGGTGCGGGCGTCAAGGCGAAGGAGGCGATTGCCGGTGACCCATGCGTAGGGGCCAGCGATCGCCAGTCGGTAGTTCGCCCCGGGCAGGGGTTCGGTTGTCAATACGCCGCGGCCGCCTGGGTCGATGCGCTGCAGCGTCCAAGCCCGCTCCCCGGCAACGTCGCAGACGATGGTGATTGCCCACACCGTCTTCTCGGCGGACCGCAGGTCCAGGAGTGCGTCTCCCGACGGGCAACCGCCGGTGGCTAGCGCACCGGGGGTGAGCACTAGGGCTCCCAGGAACGCGACGATGGCGCATCGGAGATTCAACGGCCGCATCGACCTTCCCTTGGACGGTCACCTGGAGGTACGGCAGTCCCGCGTTGTGGGACTGCCGTGGTTTCCTGCATACGATCGAGGTGCGTCGTTCCGTCCGGCCGGGACGGAACTCGGTGGCTGAGCCGTACAAGAGCTGTGGACCTCACCGATTCACCGACCAGTGCCAACGCCGCCGCCACACCGGTTGCTGCAATCCGGGTGAGTCGACCTGCTGACGATACGCGGTTGGTCGCTCGAGCCCGTCGGGGTGATCGGCAAGCCTGCGGCCGGCTGGTGGAGCTGCACTGGGATGGGGCGTGGCGGGCTGCCCTTGCCATAACCGGGCGCACTGCGATGGCCGAGGATGTCACCCAGGATGCGTTCGAGCGTGCCTTCGCCGCCCTCGGGCGGTTCGACGAGAGCCGGCCGTTCGCCCCGTGGCTGCACCGAATCGTGGCGAATCGCGCCTTGGACCTGGTGCGCGCAGAGCGCCGACTGGTGGGGTTGGACGAAGCGGCCGCCCTGGAGGCTTGGAGCCCGGATGGGAACGGAGACACCGAGGCGCTGGCCGCGCTGGCGGCGTTGTCGGTTGAACGGCGGGCAGTCGTCGTGTTGAGACACCTGCTCGGGTACACGCCCCCGGAGATCGCGGCGATGCTGGGGGTGCCGGTCGGGACGGTGAACTCCCGGCTCGGGCGCGCCTTGGCCGAGTTGCGCGTCGCGCTTGAGGCCCGGGATGTCTGAAATCGAGGAACGGCTCAGCCAGGCACTCAGAGGACTTCCTGATGCACCCCCGCAGGCGCGAGACCGGGCGGTGCGGCGTGCTATCGAGTCGGCATCTCCGCGTCGCTCAGTTCGCGGGCGGCCCCTGGCGCTGGCCGCCGCGGCGGCCGTGGCGGTGATTGGAGCCGGAGCGGCCCTTGCCGGGACCGGCACGCTGCGGGTGAGCGTCGGCACCGACACGCAGGCGGCCCGGGTTCAAACCTCGACGACTCGGGGTCTCTCACTTCCGCCGGGGGCACACGGCATCGCCGTGCTGGCCGGCGGACGGGTGCACCTGAGGACCAGAGGGGATGTCGGCATCGATGGGCTGCGCGCGACAGCGGTGGAGCTCTCACCCAACGCGCTCTACCTGGCGCTGGGGCAACGGCGAAGCCTCACCGTCCTGAGTCCCTCCGGGCGCCAGGCCTGGACGCAGCCGGCGAAGGGGCCGGTCGTCGCGGCCAGCTGGGCGCCGTACCCAATCTGGATCGCGTATGTGGTCACGCTCCCCGGCGGACGCAATCAGCTCCGACTGATCGAAGGAGATGGTGACCACGACCACCTTGTGGCCAACGGCGTCGCACTGACGCGGCCGTACTGGTCGCAGGACTCCACGCGGCTCCACTACGTCAAGAACGGCGGGTGGATGATCTACACCCCCTCAACCGGCCGAACCGCGCTTGGGCAGACCGAGCGCGACGGGCCCACCTGCGGCGACTCCTGTCCCATCGCCGAACCGGCCCCTGTCCGGCAGCGTCGCCGCGACGGCGCAGCTCAGGTCGGCTTCAGCACGACACCGGTCGGCGCCACGTGGGCGTTGCGCGCCAAGGACACCCTGGAGGTCTGGTGGGCCGCTCGTGGCGCACGCACCGGGCAGGCCCGACTGGTCATGCGCACCAACGATGTGACCGGCCCCGTCCAGGTCTCGCTGCGATGACACTCCTGGCCGGCGGCGCCCTCCTGACCGTGGTGCTCGCCGCAGCGGGCGCGGGCGCCCCGGCGCCCCAATCGCCATATGAGGCGCAACGCATCCAGGCCAGCGCGCTCGATGTCGCCGCCGGCACCACGGGCGTCTGGGTGCTCGCTCAGGTCTCGAAGGTGCAGGGTCCGTCGTTCACCGACCGTGGGTCACGCCTGCTGCGCATCGATCCGAGCACCGGGCGGGTTCTGCGACGCTTCGACCTCCCCCTGAGCGCCGGGCAACTGACCCAAGGCCGCTCGGGACGCCTCTGGGTCTCAGGATCAGGCCTCGCGGTCGCCGACCCCCGAACCGGTCGGGTCACGATCGTCACGGCCGGAGCATGTGACGCTCTCGTGGCCGACGCCACACCCGGCATCTGGTCCGCATCCACGTGCGGCGTCCCCACCATCACACGGCTACGCCCCAACGGGCGACCCCTCGGTCCGGCGATTCACACCGGTGGCCGCAGAGCCCTGGCCCTCGCCCTCGGGGTTGACGGACTCTTCGTCGCCAGAGCCGGAAAGGGAGCCACGCTCCCCGGGAGCCCCATCGTCCGGTACGGCGGCCCCGGGGTGCTGGAGCGGCGCGACCCTGGCACCGGACGACTGCTCCGGCGCGTCAGCGTCGGCCCCTCCCCCGCCAAGCTCGTGCTCGGCGGCGGCAGCCTGTGGTCTTTGGGCTCGGACGCGATTCTGCGACGCATCGATCCGGACACGCTTCGCACCACGGCACGATTCCGGCTTCCGCGAACCGGATCCGAGTGGAGTGACCTCTCCTTGGGGTTGGGCGGCCCCCGCGTGGTCGACGCCGGCTTCGGAATCGCCCACATCGACCCACGGGCCGAGACCGTCCGGATCCAGCGCGCCACAGCTGGTCCCCACGGCATGCTGCCCATCGCGATCGCAGCGGGGCGTCGCAGCCTCTGGGTGGTCTTCCGCAGCGATGGCGCCGGCAGCGCCCTCTGCCGCATGAACGCGGCAACCGCCATCGCGGAGCGCTGCTTCCGGCGCTCCTGACGATCGCAGGGCCCGGGCTCCGTCGTCGGCGTCTGAGCCCGGCGGTCGGCCGGCGTGAGTCCGCAATTCGGCCACCCGGACAAAAGCCACGGCTTGGACGGAATGACGCGGGAGGCCTACACTCAATCGTTAATGCGCCCTGTCACGGTCACCTTGGACGATCAGCTGTACTCCAGCATCGAGGAACTGGCTGGGCGCACCGGCCGCCCCGTCGAGGAACTCGCGCGCGACCTCGTTGGCGAAGGCGTGCGCTCAAGGGCCCGCGCTGCCGCTCAGGCTGCGTTGCGCGAAATCGCCGAGGCGAACCGCGAGCCACTGGATGAGGAGTCCGCCGTAGCCGTGGTCGCCGAAGAGATTCGGCAGCTCCGAGCCGAGCGGCGTGACCAGGGTCGTTCTTGACCCGAATGTGATCGTCTCGGCGCTGATCGCGCCGGGCGGCACCTCACGCCGCGCGGTTGACGCGACCTTGATCGACGGAACTGATCTCGTTGTCAGTCCTCAATGGTTGCGTGAGATCAGCGAGGTGTCCGCGCGGCCCCGCTTCCGGCGGTGGTTTGGTGTTGAGGCGGCCGAGGCACTCATCGGCGAGCTATGGCGGGCCGCCATCCAGTTGGAAGACCCGGCACGACCAGCATCTCTTGGACCGGATCCGGACGATGACTACCTCCTGGCCCTCGCGGAGGCGGCAGGGGCCGTCTTGGTAACCGGAGACCAAGCACTCGTCGAACACCAGGGGCCGGCAACCGCCCTCAGCCCTGCGGCGTTCGTCGCGCGGCAGGCTCCACAGAGCCTGTAGGCACGGCTTGGCGAGCCCCGAGGACTATGACCGGCAAGCGCCGGGCTACCGAAGGATGCGCCAACCGGATCCACGCATCGCCTCAGCGATAGGCGCTGCGCTCGGTGACGCGCGCAGCGTGCTCAACGTCGGGGCGGGCACCGGCTCGTACGAACCCAAGGGACGCGCGGTGACGGCGGTCGAACCGTCGGCGGGAATGATCGCTGCCCGCCCCAGCACCGCCGCGCCGGTGGTCCGGGCCACGGCAGAGTCCCTTCCGTTCCCGGACCGGAGTTTCGATGCGGCCATGGCGATCCTGACGGTCCACCACTGGCAGGACCGGGGGGCCGGACTGCGAGAGATGGCGCGCGTGGCGCGGCGCCGAATCGTGCTCACTTGGGATCCCGACTATGCCGAGGCGTTCTGGCTCTCCGCCGACTACCTCCCGGCATTCGCCGAACACAATCGCAAGATCTTCTCCCCGATCTCAGCAGTCGCCGCCGCGTTGGGAAACGCACGCGTCGAGACCGTCCCGATCGCCGCCGACTGCACCGACGGGTTTCTCTGCGCCTACTGGAGGCGGCCGGAAGCGTTCCTGGACCCGGCGATCCGCGAGGGGATCTCCACGTTCCATGAGGTGCCGTGGGGGTCCCTGCAGGCCGGCCTCAAGCGGTTGGAGGACGACCTGGCCTCCGGCGCGTTTTGGGCCCGGCACGCCGAACTTCGCTCTCTGCCCTCCGTGGACCTCGGCTATCGGCTGGTTGTCTCGGAGGAACCGAGGATGACCGCCAGCACCTGACCAGGTCGCGGAAGAACGACCCGGAGGGCCCAACGAGTCGAGGTCGGCGGTGTGACCGTCGCTGCGCGAGCCCGCGTGTTTCGCATCGGGATGTGACCAGAGGGGCCGGGTCGCCCCTTTTCGAAGCGGCCGAGCCCGACGCCCCTGCCTTATGGCGTTCGATCCATCTTGAACCCGCGCTTATTGGACGCTGTGAGGTGGTTCCCTAGGCTCGGGAACGTGGTTGATGAATCCCGCCCTGAGAAGCCGCCTGGCGACGACTCCAACAAGCCGGCGCTTCACCGCACCGCCCGGTATTACCGGATCCCCAAGCGGACCTCGCGGTGGATCACGGTGGTGGTGTGGTCGGTGTGGATTGGACTCGGGGTGGCCGTTGGCGCGCTATGGGCCGGGTACGAGTTCGTTGAGGAGACGATCTCGACGATCAGCCCGGACACCGAGCGGATCCGCCAGGCACGCCGCGTCGTGGATCGCGTTGAACCCGGCAAGCCGGTGAACATCCTGCTGATCGGGTCCGACAGCCGCGGCAGCGAGGCGGGCAACAGCGACTCGATCATCCTGGTGCACATGGACAGCCAGCTCGGGTTCATCTCGATGCTGTCGTTTGCCCGGGACCTTTGGGTGAACATCCCCGGGGTGGGGCAGGCCAAGATCAACGCGGCGTACGCCGCCGGAGAGCGCGCCGGCACCGGTGGGCCGGGGAAGGTGATCGAGACGATCAAGGACCTCACCGGCCAGCAGGTCAACGGCTTCGTTGAGGTTGACTTCGCGGGGTTCGCAGAACTGGTCGACGACCTGGGTGGCGTCTACATCGATGTCGACCGGAAGTACTTCAACGACAACTCTGGCCCCGACAAGTACGAGATGATCGACTTGAAGCCCGGGTATCAGAAGCTCAATGGTGCCGATGCCCTGGACTACGTTCGGTACCGGCACACCGACACCGACTTCGCCCGAATCGTTCGCCAGCAGACGTTCCTGTCAGAACTCAAGCGACGCACCCGTGGACAGCTCAGCCAGGGTCCGCGGTTCGTCGCACTGCTCGCCGACCACGCCCAGACCGACATCAACGACGCCGGACGCCTGCTGAACCTCGTCCGCCGCGCGATCGAAACGCCCGACAACCGGGTGTTTCGCGTGCAGGTCAACGGCATCTCGAAGACCGTCAACGAGGTGTCGCTCAACGAGCTGGATCCCGCCGAGCTGCAGGACGCGATCCAGGCGTGGCTCAACCCGGAGTTTCCGGGCAACCAGAACGCCGGACCCAAGGTCATTCCCGCCAAGACCCGGGTCACGGTCTTGAACGGGTCCGGGCGTTCCCTGGTTGGAGAGCAAATGGCCGAGCTGCTGCGGGCCAAGGGCTACCAGGCCGCTTCCGGCGGCAACGCCGACACCTTCGGCTACACCGCCAGCGCCGTCCTGTACGACGATAAGTCCCAGACGAGCCTGGCCGCGGCACGGGCCCTCCGGGCTGTGATCAGCCCTGCAGCCGCCCTCACCGCCGCCCCGAAGGCCCGACTCGACGGAGCCCAGACCGCGGTGGTCGTCGGCGGCGACTTCACCGGGTCGCTCTACACCCCTCCGCCCCCTGAGAAGCCGGCGCCCCCGGATGTGGTCAGCACCGCCCGCCTCGTACCGATCTTCCGGAACATCGCCAGCCAAACCGGCATGAAGCTCATGGCCCCATTGAAGGTCGCCCGCGGGTCCGAGGTCCGCCAGATCAGGGTGTACCGCATCGATGCCGCGGGAGGCCGCAAGCCCTGGGCAGTGAAGATGGTCTTCCACCGCTTTGATGGCGGGGACCAGTACTGGGGGATCACCGCCACCCAGATGAAGGATCCGCCGATCCTCGAAGGCGCCACAGGACCATGGAAGAAGGGCAACGGCCTGGTGCCCACCGCGCTCTTCTACAACGGGCGGCACCTCACCAGAGAAGCCTGGGAGTACCAGGGGGTCCGCTACTGGATCACCAACGCCCTCGACAAGAAGCACGCGCTCACCGCAGAGACGATGCATGAGATCGCCCGCTCCTTCCGCCCTGCCCGCACCGCCAGGCTGCCAAAGGGCGAAACCGACGCCGGCCTGTCCGTGGAGTACGACGCGGCGACGCCGTGACCGGTTCATCTCAGGCCAGCTCTCCGGAGTCTGCGTCTGCCGCAGCGCTCACAACCGACTCGTTCGGGCTTACCTCTGCCACGCGACCCCGGCGACGGTCCGGAGGGGTTTCCTCCGCCGACCCTCCCGGCATCACGGTGGTCCGGCCGGACGTCCCCGCCCTGCGCTTCGACTCCTACGCCGGCCTCGCGGCCGGCAGCTCTGAATCTGGACTACCCCCTCCGCGACAACGGTTGCGATCCCCGCTCGGAATCGGCGTGCATCGTGAGGACTGGCGAGGGCCTGCACGACGACCTTCCTTGCCAAACGCGGCATGCCAGCGGGAAGAACTAAGCGGTCTTGGCTCAATGCACACCTTCCCGGCCCCTCGCCCGCTAGCCTGTCCCCCGGCATCAGCTCACCTGAAGCACAGCTGCCCCCGCCGAAGTCCGTAACGCCGTCGTCCCGAGCCTCCAGCGTCAGCCGCCACGACAAGATACCGGGGAGGAGGAGACGCCACCCTCTCGGTGCGGTTCGACGCCTCAGCCCGCGAGGCACCGTTGCTTCTCCACCGCACACCGGAGATCCTGAAGGAGCGATCAAAGTCGGTAGAGGCACCGCCGATCGACAATGAGGTGAGGCATTGCGGCTGTTGAGGCTCAGGCTAACGGACTTTAGACGCTTTGCGGGCAAGCAGTCGCTTGACCTCAACGAGGACGTTGTGGCGCTAGTCGGGCCGAATGAAGGGGGCAAGAGTTCCCTCCTCCATGCTCTCGACCTCGTTGGCCGCAAAGAAGTACCGTCGCTCGGCGACGTCACGCGCGGCACCGAGGGTCCGGCAATCGTCTCAGCCTTCTTCGGTCTTGATACCGAAGATCGCGAGCTCATAGCCCACATCCCGGGCGGGGACCTTGTCACCCACCTTTGGATGGATCTGAGTTCGGGAAGAAGCAGTGCAGTTCTTCGTCCTGAGCCCCGCCCAGGGCGTGACCTTGCACCGCGCAAGCTGTGCAGTGACTACGTGGAGGCACTGGACGGTGACCCTGGCCTGAACGTCGCCTTCTCAACGAATGATGCGTGGCCTTGGGAGCCCGAACTCCTCGACTCCGTGATGGCGACACTGCGGTCACCCGACGAGACGCTTGGCTCCGACCGAATCGCAGAGTTCGAGTCGCTCGCGCATCGCCTGAGGTCTATCGACTACCCGGAGGCGGAAGATGGCGAAGAGCCAAAAGAGCACAACCTCTCCATAACAGAGCAGCAACTAGCAGACGCACGAGAGACTGCGGCCGAGATGCTCTTGGAGCTCGCGACGACAGAACGCGAGACAGCGCCTACTCGACTCGTCATAGAGGCCCTGCGCGACCGAACGCCGGACGTAGCCTTCTTCCAAGATGAGGACCGCGGGCTGCAAAGCTCGTATTCTCTTGTTGAGGTAGCCGACTCGCCACCCTCTTCACTCGCAAACTTGTGTACTCTAGCCGGTATAGACTTGGCCCAGGTTCGCGACGCGCTTGCTGTAGGCCGTGTCACCGAGATCGAGCGCATCTTCGAAGTCGCGAACCTAGTCCTGCGTGACAGGTTTCGACAAACCTGGCGCCAGTCAGACATCTATCCACGCCTTGGGACGCCCTCGGACGGGGTCCTCCGCGTTTTCGTAGCCGTCGAGGGTGGCGGTTACTCGGAGCCGGAAAGTCGAAGCGACGGGCTCCGCTGGTTCATGGCGCTGCACGCCTTCTTGGCGGCGCAGGGCACCGAGAGCCCAATCCTTCTCGTCGATGAAGCCGAAACGCACCTGCACTACGACGCTCAGGCGGATCTTATCGACGCCCTGATGTATCAACGCGTCGCCCGGCAGATCGTCTACACAACTCATTCGGTTGGCTGTTTGCCCCCGGATCTCGGCTGCGGCATCCGTGTCGCCCTCGCTGAGAAGGCAGTTGAGCGCAGCCGGATTGCTAACAGCTACTGGTCGGTGGACACCCGCGAGGATGTGAAGGTCGGCTACACGCCGCTTCTCTTCGCGATGGGGGCCCGACTCCTCTCGCTCACGATCCCTCGTTATGGAGTCATCTCTGAGGGCCCAGCCGACGCCATCTTGCTGCCGTCCTTGCTTCGAGAGGTGGCGTCGGAGCGTCGCCTTCCCTATCGCATCGTCCCTGGCTTGTCCGAGATCGGTGAGGCCGACGTCCCGCTTCTCGCCCACAACGGTGCTGAGGTCGTGTGTTTGACCGATGGGGACGACGCCGGCAGGGCGATAGTCGAGAAGCTGCGCGCCGGTGGCATGGACGACACCCGCCTTCGTAGCCTTGGCGCGATCGAGCCCGGATGCACGCTCGAAGACCTTGTCGAGCCCAAGGTGTTGGCCGTCGCGATCAACAGCGAGCTCGAAACCTGGGCCATCGGGCCTTTCCGCGTGGCTGCTGAGGACCTGCCGGAAACGGGGCGGTGGGCGTGGCTCGAGGCGAAGGGCGCGCAGACCGACACACCGATCAAGCGATTGTCGAAGGTGCGAGTTGCGCAGCGCGTTGTAGACCTTGGACGCCACGGCGCGACCGATGGAGAGCCGGACGACCTAGTTGATCCAAGGGTCAGAGTCGCCCTGCAGGCCTTAGAACTCGAACTGCGGACCGCGCTCCAGATTCCGAAGGCCAAGTCGGTTGCACGCACAGGAGGCTCGTAGCACGGTCATCTCTTCCCGAGATCGGAGAGCAGCATCATCAAGACGTCGCAAGACCTGCTGCGACCAGACTGGCCCGGCACTCGTCGGTATCGCAGCGGTTCGGCGTCCAGCGCGTCGCGGGCGGGGCGACAAGGGTCCCAGCCTCCAAGCGGCAGCACTGCCCACGTCGCGATCTCGACCAGAGCTCCCCGCCGATCCGTTGCGGCAAATTTCGTGCTCCGGCCGACGTCGTGAATCACACTGGGGCGGGGCGGCTGTGGCCCGCGGAGCTAGTCTAATCCCATGCACCTCCGGCGCGACGACCAGGGTGTGTGGTCTATCGAGGGGATGACGGACGCTGACGCCGAGCGGAAACACCTGTGGGCTGAGGCGTTACCTCGGTACCTCGGGATACTTGACGAGCTCTTCCTTCGAGCGCAAGAGACGCAGGAGTTCGACTTCATCCACTCGCTGGTCCCAGTGCGAGGCATGCTGGATCCCGGATGGGATGCTTGGAGGACGTCCCGTGATGCCTTGCTGGCCATGGCGCCTCTCATCAACGATACGCCAGATTGGACCACGCGGCGCCACTTGACGCTGTGGGCCTGGGGTCACACCGTCGAGGCTTCCGAGCCGTACGAGCTCCTGCGAAATCTGGTGGAAGCTGCCAGCGGAGGCCGCTTCCACATCGAGTGGTTCCCTGATGTGGCTACGCAGAACGGTCGACGCCGGCCGCAACACCCGCTGGACAAGATTGCCCAGATAAAATCTGCAGCCGCGAAGATCGGGCTGCCGAGTGTCGCGAGCCCTCTCCAGGAGATCTGGGACTCGGATCTGAGGAACGCCGTGTTCCATGCCGACTATGCCCTGCACGGCGGGGACGTGAGACTGCCAAAGGCGAGGAAGAACCTAGACCATCAGGTCGTCGAGCAGATCGTTGCCCGTGCGGCGGCCTACATCGACGCGGTGATCGCCCTCCACGACCACTACGTTGGTGAGTACTCGGAGCCGAAGCTCGTCTCGGCTGAGGGTTTCGGGGGTCCCGGAGCGCAAGCGTGGGTGATTGTGCGAGAAGGGCATGGAGCTGTCGGGCTTAAGCACGCACTCACGCCATCCGAACTCGCGACTGGTGGAATCGGGTGGCGGCTAGGGTTCTTCACCCCCGGGGAGGTTGCGATGCTGGACGCCGATCCAACGCTCGCGGTGCTCCCCGCACGGGCTGGGTAGGGATTGGCTGACCGCTGGTGCAGCGTGATCCGTCGTTCCAAGCGGCACGGAACCCCGGCGAATTTGTCTTGCGGCGAACGGACGGGGTTCGGCAGGCGAGCACCCGTCCCCAACGAATCAGCGGATCCGCCGTGATCTGGGGACGAATGACTTTTCGGCGCCGCCGGAGGACCGCCCGATTGGTCCAGGATTGGTCCACGTCGGCACCCCTCCGGCGTTTCCCCTGCATACGAGCCTTTCCCGGCTCACTCTCACGGCGGTAACACGGGTTCGAATCCCGTATGCGCTACCTCCTCGAAACCCTCGGGAAACCGCTCTGCGAAGCGGTTCCCGGGGGTTTCGCCGTTGCGGCACCGGGCGACGCCGAACGACATGCTCCGCTCCGATTGGTCCACGTTCGGGCCGATTGGTCCACACGTGGGAGCCCCGCAGCCCCCGCACACGGGAGTCGCTCAGGCGGCTCGGCCGCCCCGCTCGGCCATCGGTGCGCTGTCGCCGTTCGGTGGTCAGGATCGGGTGGACTTCGATTCTTCGAGGTGCGCGGTGCGAGTACCTTTGGGCTGTGCGTCACGAGAGCGATCAGGGCTTCGCCGAGGTGGTTCAGGCCGCGGTCAACGCTGTGACAGCAGCAGGCGAGGCCGAGCAGAGCAGGCGCGATCTCGTTCGCCGTGCACTCGGACCTGCGCTTCTTGCTCGGGTGACCGATCTCAAGCTCTGGCTGGCACCGGAGAACCCCTATCCGGTGAGACTCCATCCCGAATGCACGGCCCGCGATGCAGTCTGGCTGGAACCTCTAGGCGAACGGCTGTTTGACCGCGCTGCCGCGTTCGCTAAGGGACTTGACCTCACTTCTGACCGTTGGATCGGGAAGTCACGTTCGCGGGTCTCGAAGCTCTGCGAGGAGATCGCCGTCATCCAGGGGCTTCTGCTCGAACTTGCCTGCTACAACGACGCCGTTAAGGGCCTTTCCCAGAGCCCGCTGTCAGAGATTCGAGCCGGACTTACGGCCTGCGTCCGCATGGCGGCCCACGCGCTGGCGGTGTCTTCCGCGGCGGACCCCGAGAACCTC
>LNFM01007362.1_pt1 | contig 17336 bp, 12 predicted proteins | sample 596031 | NCBI WGS metagenome assembly LNFM01 (sample SAMN04254537, study PRJNA301005) | activated carbon metagenome | isolation source: dual media filters at the Ann Arbor, Michigan drinking water treatment plant | place: USA: Ann Arbor | reverse complement strand
GCCGTAGGTCGGCGCGTCGTGGCCGCACTTGAAGCTCGAGAGGTCGATGCACGCGATGTTCGGGTGGCGGGACGCGTACTTCGCGGCCCACACCTTCTGCACCGAGTTCGTCGAGTAGTTCTCGGGCCACACGTCGGTCACGTCGAGGCCGTGCTCGATGATGCCCTTGCGGACGTCATCGCCGAACAGCTTCTCGAGCGAGGCCGGGTCACGCGGCAGCGAGCGCATCGAGAGGATCGGGTAGCCGAGGGCCTGGAACTCCTCGAGGACCGAGTGATTCATGCCCGGGTCGTTGTGGTACGGGCGGCCGAGCATGACGAGGGCGACGCGGTTCTCGCGCTCGATCTCGTCGACGATCTCCTTGCCCTTGCGCTCCATCTCGTCCTCGAACGCCTGGACGGCCTTGAACGCCTCATCGACCGCGAAGTTGTTCTCGTCCTCGGTCAGACCGAGGAGCGGACCGAACTCCGTGAACATCTGCTTCTTGCACATCAGCGGCTCGTTCAGCGTCACCGCCGGGTCGAGGTAGCTGATCTTGCGCTCGGCGAAGAAGTCCGTCTCCTTCGTGAAGGCCGCGCGGATGACCTTCGGCGTACCCGACACGACCGGGCAGCTCGCCGTGTCCATCTGGTTCACGATGAACGTCGGGATGTGCGTGATCGCGGGGAAGAAGATGTAGTCGAGCTTCTTCTTCTCGTGGTGCTTGAAGAGGAGGTTGTGGATGTGGGCCTGGACGACCTTGCTCGGATAGCAGGGGTCGACCGAGCCGTACTTGCAGCCTGCCTGCCACATCTCCTCGGAGGTCTCGTCGGAGAAGACGATGTTGCGCGAGTCGACGCCGATGGCCTCGAAGTACGCGCGCCAGAACGGGCCGGTGGACCACAGGTTCAGGACGCGCGGGATGCCGATGCGCGTGTCACGGCGCTTCGCCCAGTTCTCGGAGGACGAGCGCTGGAACGGACGCTGGACCTGCTTGTGGCGAACGGCGCCGAGCAGCGTGCGCTTCACGACCACGTCGTCGACGGGCGTGCCGTGCGCGGGCATCGGCGCGGTCTCGTAGAAGCTCTTGAACGCGAGCTTCGCCTCGTAGTCGACGAGGTTCGGGTACTTCTTCATGCGCGCCTGACGCTCCTTGTTGAGCTTCTTCAGGGCGTCCATGTTCTCGACCGTGCCCTTCTCGCAGCTGAAGCCGGAGATGTAGCGGGCCGTCTTGCCGTCGAGCGTCTTCGTGTCGATGAACGTGCGCGAGCAGTTGTTCGGGCAGAAGTTGCAGCGCGTCTCTTCGTTGTTGATCGAGACGTACTCGATGTCGACCGCCTGATCGAGGCCGACGAAGCTCGTCTTGCCGCGGCGGCGAACGACGCGGAGGGCCTCGAAGGCGGCGCCGATCGCGCCGGCCTCACCCGTGTGCGGGTGGAGATAGACCTCGGCGTTCGGGACGCGCTTCTCGATGTAGTCGACCTGCGCCTTCAGGGCGGCGAGGTTCTTCTGCGTGCCACCCTGGAGGACGAACACGCGGCCGAGCTCGGCCATACGCGGGATCTGGACGACGTACTGCCAGATGTTCTTCGGCAGCACGAGGGCGAGGCCCGCGAGCAGCTCCTCCTTGGCGTAGCCCTCCTTCTGGAAGTTCACGCGGTCGGAGTCGAGGAACACGGCGCAGCCGTAGCTGAACTTCGGCGCGAGGCGCGCCTCGAAGGCGACCTCGGCGTACTGCTTCACGGGGATGCCGAACTGATCGGCCATCGCCTGCAGCAGCATGCCGTTACCGGCGGAGCAGCTGTTCGACAGGCGGAAGTTCTTCACGTCGCCGTTCTGCATGAACATCACCTTGATGTCCTGCCCGCCGATGTCGCAGATGACGTCGACGCTCGGGAACCAGCGCTTCGCGCTCATCATGTGAGCGACGGTCTCGACGATGTTCGCGTCGGCGCCGAGGCTGCGCTCGAGGACGTCGCCGGCGTACCCGGTCACGCCGAAGCCCACGACCTCGAGCTTCGCGCCCTGGTCCGTGGCCCACTGGCGCATCTGGGTGAACATGTCCTTCATGTCCTGGATCGGGTTGCCCTTCGAGAGGGTGTAGACCTTCTTCAGGATGTTCTCGTTCTCGTCGATGAACACGCACTTCGACGAGGTGGAGCCACCGTCGAGGCCGATCACGCCGCGATAGGTCTTGCCCGTCTCGAGGAGCGAGTCCGCATAGTGCGGCTCCTTGTACTTCTCGACGAAGGCGTCGCGCTGCGAGGGCTGCTCGACGAGACCCGGGCCGGCGCTCTCACCGAGCTTGCTCTTGCGGCCGTGGTTGATGAACTCCTCGAGCGGGTCGAGGCCGCGGTACTTGCCCACGGTCTCGGGCTCGTAGAGGCCGAAGAGGACCGCGCCGTACGCGGCGTAGAGGTCGGAGTTCTTCGGGACGAAGATGAGCTCCTCGATCGGAACCGTCTTGTCGTACTCGTAACCGCGCTCCGCCCAGGCCTCGGGGATGCGGAGGCGCCAGCACTCCTGGAGGAACGGCAGGTACGTGTTCGGACCGCCGAGCAGCAGCACCTTGCTCTTCAGCGTGTTGCCACGCGTGAGGACGGCGAGGTTCTGCGAGACGATCGCGTCGGCGAGCGAGTTCATGATCTCGTTGCGCGGGATGCCGCTCTTCACGAGGTTCACGATGTCGGTCTCGGCGAACACGCCGCACTTCGCGGCGACGTGGTGGAGCTTCGTCGGGTCGAAGCGCAGCCCGGGGACTTCCTCGCGGGGCATGCCGACCTTCAGCACGCACTTGTCGATGGTGGCGCCGGTACCGGACGCGCACTTGTCGTTCATCGAGGTCTGAGCGGTCTTGTCGCCCGTCTCCTCGTTCTTCTTGAACATGATGATCTTGGCGTCCTGGCCGCCGAGCTCGATCACGCTGCCGACGTCGGGGTGGAGCTGCTCCACCGCCATCGTCACGGCGTTCACTTCCTGGACGAACTTCGCGCCGAGCTGCGGCGCGATCGGGCTGCCACCGGATCCGGTGATGAACACGCGGATCTGGTCATTGCCGAGGGTCGGGAATGCCGCGTGGATCTCGCGCAACATCTCGCGCGTCATCTCGGGCTGACGCGTCTCGTGACGCAGGTACTTCGACCACAGGATCTCTTTCGTCCCCGGATCAACGACGGTCATCTTGACCGTGGTGGATCCGACGTCGATGCCGATGACGACTTTCTCGGGCGTGCTCATCTGGGACTCCTTACGAGCGGCGACTATAGCTAGACTGACGCGTCAGTCTAGTCCTAGAATGACGTGTCAGTCTAGTTTGTAAGTCCCCGCCCGGACAGATCTCTTTGCCTGCGTAACGCAGTGCGCACATGCGAACGGCCGGACGCACCCCGCTCGTCATGCAGTGGCGGGGGGCTCGGCGCGCCCTGCCCTACGCTCGAATCAGGGGAGCGAGCACGTCGACGAGCAGGTATCGCCGTCGTCGGTGTTGCCGTCGTCGCACGCCTCCGTCGACTGCAAGTAGCCGTCGCCACACGCGAACAGCGTGCAGTCCGGGTTGCACGTGAGTGGATCGCCGTCGCACGCCTCGGGCGCCTCGATCATGCCGTTCCCGCACTCGGCCACGTAGTGGCAGGTGGCGTCGCACGTGGCGGAACCCGGCATCTCGCAGTCTTCGGTGACGTAGTTGACGTAGCCGTCGCCGCACTCGTTGAAGGTGCAGTCGCTATCGCAGCCGTGGGTGTCCTCGAGCGTGTCGCACTGCTCGCCCGCGAGCGTATTCACCATGCCGTCGCCGCAGGTCGGACGGGTGCAGTCGCGATCGCAGTCCATGGCCTCGCCATCGCACGCCTCGCCGGAATCGACGGCGCCATTGCCGCACGTCGGCCCGATCCGGAACAGCCCCGATGCCAGCTCGGCGCGCACGGCCGGGATGCCGTTGCTGACCAGCTCGCCGTTCTGATAGTCCGCGGGGGTGACGGTCGCGGCGAGCCGCAGCGTGTAGAAGGCGGACACGCCGAACACCTGCGCCGGGATCGCGATCTGGGTGTTGGCCGTCTGGAGCGTCGCGATCGTCTCCGCGCTCGTGTTCGCCCCCGAGACCACGAAGCGCGAGACGATCAGCTCGTAGGTCCGGGCCCCGCTCACCGCTGACCACGACATCTGGATCGGAGCGGCGTCCGCGACGAGGATGCTGCCGCCGAGGGTGAACGGCTGGCCTCCGATCATGACGTTGGTCGGGATGGTGATCTGCGGCCCGAGGTCGGGGGTGCCTACGAGTTGCAGCGCGGCCGTGTAGCCACCGAAGCTGCCGTAGTTCGAGATGTCGTCGACGGAGAAGAACCGGAGCGTGCCGTAACGAACCGTCACGTAGCGCTCCCAGTCGGCGGGGAAGGGATCGGCGTACGGTTCGTCCCGGTAGAACGAGAAGCTCGCGCCGTGCGACCAGTCGTCGAGGTCGTACGCGAGCAGCGAGATGCCGTCGCCGTCGTTGTTCGGAACGGCGGACGCGTTGACGCCGACCGAGAGCCCGCCGTTGTAGGCCTCCGAACCGGCGAAGGCGGCGTCGTACAGGACGCGATCGATGCTCGTCAGGAGTTGCTGGTTCGCGGTCACGGCCGCATACGTTCCCGTGACGGTCGCCGGCGTGCCGTTCGCCAGCGTCACCCCGGTCGCCGCCATCGTCTCGAGCAGCACGGAACGCGACATCGTCTGATCGGGGCTGAACTCGCTGAAGGGCTCGCGCGTGGTCCGATGGTGCGTCACCGTGAGGTCATCGCCCGCGGCCTGGTCGACGAGATACGGTGGGACGTCGTTGAAGCGATTGCCGGTGAGCCAATCGAGGGTGCGCGCGGTGCCCGTCTCCCCATCCACGGGCGCGTCGAGACTTGACGAGTAGGCGAGCGCCGTCGACGCGACCCGATACGAGTCGCGCGTCGGCCGGTTCTTGGTCTGGACGATCGCCGGGGTCGAGCCCGTCACTGCCAGTGTGACCGGGGTGGCCACGTCCGCGACCGCGGCCTGTGGATCGCAGCGCGTGGCCATGTCCCAGTGCAGATCGAGGAGGTGCTGGGACGTGACGTAGAACGCGTTGTCGAGCGCGAACGTGTACTCGACGCCATCGGGGACGTTGTCGATGCGGAACGTGCCGTCCGTCGTCCCCGTGCCGAGGGAGGTCCGGAAGCCCGACGGATCGGTGGCGTCCGGGATGAGCGCCCGAATGCTGGCGGCGCTGAGGTCGCGCGGCTGCTCCACGAAGCCGCCGATCTGCAGACACCGGGTCGCGGCCGTCCCGATCACCGTGTTCGGCGGTGCCGTCTCCTCCGTCACATCCTCGATGCCGAGCAGCGAGGAACACCCTGCGCACAGGACGATCAAGCCGAGCGCGCGCATCAGAAGCGCCCCACCGCGGAGAGGCCCGCGTGCTCGTCGGTGATGACCGGCACGACGGCGAGGCTGCGCTCGGACCGCGACGGAGCAGTGACGACCAGGACGATGCCCGCCACGACCGCGACACCGCCGGCCACCACGAGCACAGTCGAGATCGTGGCCGCCGCGCGAGAATCGTCGACGAGCGCCTGCCCGGCCGCGACGTCATCACGGGGACAGACGAGATCGCCGCCGCAGAGTTCCTTCGCATCGTTCAGCTTGCCGCTCGCCCGGGCGCCGAAGACGAGCCCCACGCTCGCGATCGCGAGTCCGCCCACACCGACGGAGACGCCGATCAGGCGGCGGTTCGAGCGGGGCGCCGGGGCATCGATGGGCTGCCCCGCCGTCATGACCGTCTCGGGCACGACCGGCGCGGGCTCGAGCGGCGGAATGGCGTAGCTGACACCCTTGGATTCGACGGCCTCCACGTCGTGCTCGTGGGCCACGAAGCCCGGCGCGGACGCCTTGATGTGATGTGGTCCCGGGTCGACGTAGATGCCCGTCCCGAGCTCGGCCGGCGCGATCACGACGCCGTCGCGCTCGACGACCAGGCCGGGGGGCTCGGGGCTCGGCGGGAGGAGCATCAACTTCGGGAGAGTGGGCTCGAGCTTGGCAGCCGACTTCTTCGCCACGGCGAGTCGCTTGTCGCGCGTGCGCGTCGCTTCCTCGATCACCTCGCGGTACAGGCCCCACGCGGAGGCGGGCTTCCCGATCCACTCGTAGCAAGCGGCGAGGTTCAGCTTCGTGCCGATCGCGGGGTCGTACTGGAGGCTCGCTTCGAACTTTGGGCACGCTTCGGCCCAGTTTCCGGCCTTGGCGAAGTCGCGGCCCTGCCGGAAGAGCTGGTCCGCGAGCGTCTTGGTATTCGTGGGCTGCGCCGTCGCGGCCGAGGCGACCAGGAGCGGCAGGATGATCGAAGCGCGACGCATCATGTTCGCTGGTCCATCAGGTCGTCGGAGGTCGGGGTCTTCTTCTTCCGCCTCGGCACCTCGGGCGCCGCATCCGGCAGGGGCGGTGGAGGCTCGACGGCATCGGGCGGTGCCGCCACCGGAGCGGCCGCATCGGGGGGCGCAGCGAGGGGGGCCGCCTCCGGGGGCACGACCGCTGCCGCCGTCGGGGGCGGCGGAGGGACAGCGGTCGGCGTCGGCAGCGTGGGCTCGACGGGCATCGTCGCGGCCTTCGGCGTTTGCTTGCGCCCCTGGGTGACCGCAAAGGCGACGAGGGCGATCACGACGACGGCCAAGGCGCTCACGCCCACGATCACGCCCGTCTTGCTCGAGCGGCGATTCGGCACCGTGACCGCCCCGCCGAACTGCCCGCTGCTCCTCGACAGCGTCGAGGGATTCGCGCTCGTCGCTTGCTGGTGGAGGACCGGGAACGACGCCGAGCCGAGCGCGCGGTTGATGCGCTGGACCGAGATCGACGCCTGGGCCTGGAGCCGCGCGAACGGAGCGAGGGCGGCCGCGAGCTCGCCCACGTTCCCGAACCGTCGCGCCGGATCCTTCTCGAGGCAGCGATACACGATGCTCGCGAGCGCGGGGGGCAGCTGAGCGGTCAGCGGCGGCAGTGGATCGTTCGCGACGCGCAGCACCATCGCCGTGAACGTGTCGCCTTGAAATGGCTGCCGGCCCTCGAACAGCTCGTACATCACGATGCCGAGCGACCAGATGTCGCTGCGTGCGTCGACGTCGCGCGACGACCGCATCTGCTCGGGGGACATGTACGCGGGCGTCCCCATGACGGTACTCGTGGCCGTCAGGTTGCCGTCGGTCGTATTCGACTGCTTCGAGATCCCGAAGTCGAGGATCTTCAGGTGGAGCTCCCCGTCAGCGCCGTTCGTGATGAAGAAGTTCGCCGGCTTGATGTCGCGATGGACGATGCCGATCGAGTGCGCTTCCGCCAGCGCGTCGCAGGCCTGCATCATCAGGTCGACGACCTTGCCGATGTCCAGCTGATCGCGGCGGAGCTGGGCGAGGTCGGAGCCGTTCAGGTACTCGAGCACCATGTACGGGACCTGGTTGTCGAGGGTTCCGACGTCGAGGACGCGGGCCACGTGCTCGCTCCTGAGCCGCACGGAGGCCTGGGCCTCGCGCAAGAACCGCTGCACGACCTCGGGTTCCGCCAGCGACTCCGCGTGCAGGAACTTCATCGCGACCGGCTGCTGGAGATGGAGATGCGTGGCCTGCACCACCCAGCCCATACCGCCGTTGCCGAGGAGCCGCTCGACCCGATACTTCCCCGCGAGAATCGCCCCCGGTGCGATCATCCGCGGCGATAGTACCGTAAGGTCGCCTCGTGCGGAGTCTCGTTGTGGTCGCGGCGATGCTCGCCGTCGCCTGCCCCCGCATCGCCGCGGCCGAGCGCGTGCTCGTCGCTGATCCCGACCCCGAGCTCGCGCGCGCGATGACCACGAGCCTCGCGCCGTGGAAGCTGGAGATCGTGATCACGCCGCCCGCGCCCGCGAGCACCCAGGAAGCGGAGAGCCGCGCCGTCGCGGGTCAGGCGCGGTTCGTGGTGTGGCGACGGGGGGGCGACATCGTCGTCTACGATCACGAGCGCGGGGCCGCCGAGTTTCGCGATGCCCCCGACGGACCGCTCGATCCGGCGAGCGCCATGGCGGCCGCGCTGTCGGTGAAGACGCTGATGCGCCTGCCCGCGCCCGGCACCACGCCGGTCGAAACGCGGCCGGGCCGGTTCCGGATCCAGGGGCAGATCGGCGGACGCGTGGTGGGCGACGGCGGACTACGCGCGGGCGCCTCCATCTTCGTACGTCCGCTGGCTGCGCGGTCGTGGCGGCTCGGCGTGGCCCTCGAGATCGGTCCGGGCAGCGACGTGGAGGCCATGAGCTTCAGGGGGACCTATCGGGATGCGTCGTTCGTCGCCCTGGCGAGTACGGCCTGGCTTGTCGGGCCCGTCGAGCTCGAACCCTTCGTCGGCGCGGGCCTCATCTCGACCGCGCTCACCGGCAACGAGGGCCCCGACCTGCGCGAGGAAGCGACGACGCTGCCGCTCGTGCGCGGTGGGCTCATGGCGCGGTATCGGTTGGGCGGCGTCTCCATCGGGGGCGCGCTCGCGGGTGACGGAGTCTTCGGCACACCGACGTACATGAAGCGCATGGGCTCGGGCGTCCTCTTCGCGGTGCCGTCGTTCGCGCTCGCGATAAGTGCGCTCGTCGCCTTCGATTTCGACCTGTAGAAACCTTGCGACCTTTTGCCCGGACGCGCCCACTCAAGGGGGGTGGATGCGGCTCGGGCACGTTCGCGCGACGAAGATCGCGAGCTCGCACACCGCGCCGCGTCCGGAGAGCGGACCGCGCAGCGCGAGCTGTTTCATGCCCAGCGCCGCGGTGTCCACCACGCGCTGTACCGCGTCCTCGGCGCGAACCGCGAGCTCGAGGATCTGCTGCAGGACGCGTTCGTGACCATCTTCCGGGCCCTCCCGTCGTTCCGCGGCGAGTCGTCGCTCGATCGCTGGTGCCAGACCATCGCGATGCGCACGGCCTTCCTCGCGTTGCGCCGCAAGAAGCCAACCCCCGTCGAGCTCGACACGATCGAGGAGGTACTCGCCGGCCACGACGACCTCCCGGCCGAGGCGCATACGCGCGAGGCCATGCGCCGGCTCTACCTCGCGCTGGATCGTCTCGATCCGAAGCAGCGCATCGCGTTCGCGTTGTTCGCGATCGATGGCCGCGCGATGGAGGAAGTCGCGGAGCTCACCGACACGACGAAGTTCGCGGCCAAGACCCGGGTGTGGCGAGCACGCCGCGAGCTCCGGGCACGTGCCGCCAAGGACCCCGTGCTCTCCACCTACCTCGAGGAGCTCGTCCCATGAGCCGCGTCCCCTCCGTCGAGCCGCTCGACGACCTCGCCTGGACCCGGGTGGAGCGCGGCGTGTTCGCGCGCCTCGATGCCGGCGAGCCGGCACCGGCGCCGATCGTGGTCTCGCGTCGGCCCTCGGCGTTGCTCGGTGGGGTGGCCATCGCGATCGCGGCGATCGTGATCGGCGCGATCTTCATCAGCCGCGGGACCACCCCGGCCCCGATCGTCGCGATTCCCCACGACGCGCCGGTCGACGATCACGCACCACTCCGGTTCGAAGCGGGCCCGGCCCCGTCCGAAGTGACCGTGGGGCCGATGTTCGCCCTGCTCGACGCGCAGGCGACGCTGCTCGTGACGCGCGATCCGCAGGCGCCCGTGGCCATCCTCGATCAGGGCGCGGCGTGGTTCACGATCGCATCGCGCGCGGGCCGCCCGCCATTCGTCGTCGTGGCCGGCGACGTCACCGTGCGAGTCATGGGCACTCGCTTCCGCGTGGCGCGCTTCGCGACCGGCACCGAGGTCGCGGTCGAGCACGGCACCGTCGAGGTCGCATCGCGTGGCTCGACCCGGCTCCTCGGTGCGGGCCAGCGCTGGTCCTCCGTCGAGCCCGACCGCGTGGCACCGCCGGTCGATGCGGCCCCGCCGGTCGAATCAGCACCGCCGGTCGATGCCGACAAGCAGCTCGAGCCGGTCGCGCCCGTGAAGCCGGCCTCCCCCGTCAAGCCGGTCACGCCCGGGAAGCCGGTCTCCCCCGTCAAGCCCGACCAGCCAGCCACGACCGACGAGCGCGCCCGCTTCGAGGAGCTCGCCGCCCTCGAGGTCTCCCGGCCCGACGCCGCGATCACGGGCTATCTCGTGCTCGCGCGCGGCACCTCGACGTGGGCACAGCTCGCGCTGTTCGCGGCCGCGCGCCTCGCCGCCGACCGCGGAGACGCGCGCGCCGTCTCGCTCCTCCAGACGTATTTGCGCCGGTTCCCGTCGGGCCCGAACGCCGACGATGCCCGCGAGCTCCTCCGTCAACAGAAAGGACCGCCGTGAAGCCTGCGCTACTCGCCTCCCTCGCCCTCCTGGTCGCGACCGCGTGCGGAGACGACAGCAGTAGCGGAGGCGACACGGCCGACGCTGGAGATGCCGCGGATGTCGATGCGGATGCGCCCGATGATGGCGATGCGCCCGACGATGGCATTCCGATCGACGCCCCTCCCACGCCGCCGCAGGGTTGCACCGAGCCCGTGCCCGGCAACCCGCAGTGCTCCAACTGCATCGACGACGATGGCGATGGCTACATCGACGTCTTCGACATCCAGTGCTCCGGTCCGCTGGATAACGACGAGGCGTCGTTCTCGACCGGCATTCCCGGCGACAACGTCGACGCGGTGAATCAGGACTGCTTCTTCGATGGCAACAGCGGCGCCGGCAACGACGGGTGCAACATCCACGTGTGCTGTCTCCTCGGCGCGGCGACGGTCGACGCCTGTCCGATCGGGGCGAACCAGTACGATCCGATGGAGTGCCCACCGCCCCTCGGCACCGAGCCCCTGTCGCAGCAGTGCATCGAGACCTGCGGCACGCTGACCCCACCCGGTTGTGATTGCTTTGGGTGCTGTACCGTGTGCGATCCTGCGGATCCAAGCCAGTGCTACGACATCATCACCAACCCGAACGTCTCGCCGAACTGCACCGAGGACAACCTCGACGATCCGACGCAGTGCGTGCGCTGCACGCAGACGGAGTCGTGTGGTCCGTCGGAGTGCGGTGGCGACACCTGCATCCTGTGCCCGGGCCAGTCGCCCGACGACCTCCCCGACACGTGCAACGCGACCTCGTGCCCCGAGGGGAGCGCGAGCTGCGCGGATGGCGTGGCGTGTCCGGACGGATCGTACTGTGGCTCGAGCTTCTGCTGCATCAGCGTGGTCGGCCGTCAGCAGTGACCGTCGGCGTGTTCGCACTGGCGCTCGCGGTCGCGGCCTGCGGCTTCAGCGGGAGCCAGGCAACGGATGGAGACTCCGATACCACCGACCTGCCGGGCGATGCGGATGACGATCCGGCGGACGACGCCGACGACATCCCCGCCGGTCTGTGTGAAGTGCTCGAGGCCGCGTGCAAGGACGAGGTCACGTTGCGCGCGTGCGAGGTCATTGGCGAGCCGCCCGTGGACACGACGTGTGCGTGGGGCTGCCTAACCACGCCGGCGGCGCATTGCGGTGTATTGGTTCCGACGGCCGACGGCGCGACCAAGGACGACGTCACGAGCGATCGGTTCGAGACCCTCGAGGAGGTCGTGATCCCGGACGGCGCTGTCGTGAACGGCGACGACAACCCGATGCTCGGCGATCAGCCGCCAGGGGGCTACGATACGTTCACCGAGGGGGATGGGGATCACGTTCGCGTGTTCCGCGCGCGGTCGTTCACGTTCGTCGGGAACACGACCCTGCGGGGCGATCGCTCGATCCAGTTCGTCGCGGACGAACCCATCATCGTCCGGGGCATCATCTCGGCAGTGGGCCCCTGCGGCACGGGTGATGCCGCCAACGAGGCGGGCCCCGGGGGCTACGCGGGCGGACGTGGCAATATCGGCGGCCGCGGGCTGCCAGGCGCCGGACCGGGTGGTGGCGGAGGCGGAACTGACTCCGCCACGACAGGGGGCGGCGGTGGTGGCAATGGCGGTGCCGGTGGCAGCGGCGGCAACGTCGCGATCGACATCGGCAATGGCGGGGTGGCCGATGGGTCCGCGATCCTGACGCTCAGGGGCGGCGGCGGCGGCGGTGGTGGTGGTGGTGGTGGCGGCTACGGACGCGGTGGCGGCGGCGGTGGAGCGGTGCACCTCATCTCGAACACCGAGATCAGATTCGAGGGCGCGGGCGCGATCGACGCCGGTGGGTGCGGCGGCGACGGCGACAGCGGCGGTGGCCCCGACGGCGGTGGCGGGGGTGGGGCCGGCGGGACGATCGTCCTCGAAGCCCCACAGGTCACCGGCGTCGGGGACCTCGCCGCGAACGGGGGCGGTGGCGGCAGCGGCGGCAACGCCAACGGGACGGGGAAGGGCGAAAACGGTCAGCTCTCACGCGTGCGCGCCGCAGGTCAGCCCGGCCCCGCGGGCGATCCGGGCCGCGACGGGGGCCATGGCGGCGCCGCCCTCACGCTCGCCGGTACAGATGCGCTCGACGCGGCGACGGGTGATACCGGTGGCGGCGGCGGCGGCATCGGGCGCATTCACTTCAGCACGCGCACGGGGCGGGCGACCGTGACCCTCGGCGGCGAGCACAGCCCGGCCCTCGACGACAATCCAACCACCGCGACCGTCGCCCCCGCACGCGTCGAATAGCGCGGCGGCCGCGACGGGGTTACTTCAGGACCCCGCGCAGCGCGATGGTGATCATCTCGGTAACGGTGTCGTCGACCGGCGGCTGCGGCCCCTGGGCGATCAGGTGTTCGATCACGCCGCGGATCATCCCGAGCATCGCCGCCGCCACCAGCGCCGGCTGGCACTTGCGAATGAGCCCGATCTCCATGCCCGTTGTCATGGCGCGCGCGATGAGGCTCCGGATCTCGGCGAAGAAGGCCTCCAACCTCTCGCTGGCTTCGGCTTCGGGTGTCGATCCCGACGTGAGGAGGAGCGTGGCCAGGGCGCGGTCGCCCATGAAGTACTCGAGTGTCGACAGCACCTGCTGCCGGAGTTGCACCTGGGGCGCGGGCGCGCTCGGATCATCGACCTCGATGCGATGAATGCGCGCGCGCAGCTCCGTCATCGCCTGGTCGAGGATCGAATCGAAGACCGCCGACTTGCTCTCGAAGTACAGGTAGAAGGTGCCGCGAGCGATCTGCGCGCGCTCGATGATCGCGTTGATCGAGGCGCCGTGATAGCCGGCTTCCGCGAAGACGGCCTTCGCCGCCGTCAGGATCTGCCGACGTCGCTCCTGCTTCGCGCGGTCGCCGCTCTCGACGGTGGTCACCACGATGGGGCCCTACCCGCCTCGGCGCGACTGGTACGCCATGATGGCGCGCTCGAGTCCCGAGTACACCTTGCGCCACGTGAGCCGCTGGTCGACGATCCGGCCGCAGTCCTCGACGTGCCGCTCGATCTCCGTCTCGAGGGCGCGCGCGAACGGTTCGCAGTCGGCGTAGAGGTTGATCTCGTCGTACACGCCGTGCGAGAGGGGCGTGAAGTTCGCCGAGCCGATATCGCTGTACCGGTGATCGATGACGACGACCTTGCTGTGCACCATGCGCTGCAGGAGCACGATGGTGAGGTTCTGCGGCGCCCCGGTCAGGCGCATCAGCACGTCGCACTGCGCGCGATTCGTGTTGCCGAGCACGTCGGCCATGTCGGACGTCACCAGCTTGACGTGGATGCCGCGATTCACCGCCCGCGCGAGGGCGGCCGTGAAGCGCTGGTCACCCATGTACGCCATCTCGACGGTGAGCGACGACGTCGCCGCATCGATCAGCGCGAGCCGGTGGCTCACCATCGGACAGCTCTTCTTCCGATGTGCCTCGCGGCTGTGCACGAGGAAGTCGAGGCCCCGCGAGGGATCGAACTCGTCGTGGCCGCTCATGCGCTCGCGGAGCCGCGCGATGTGCTTCGCGCCCTCCGCCTCGACCATCACGTCGATCCACTCGTGGCGGTGGTTGTCGCCGATGCCCATCGACCCGAGCGCCATGTAGCGATCGTCGACGATGTAGACCTTGCTGTGATCGAAGCGCTTGCGCTGGTGCTCGACGCGGATGTTCGGATGCGCGAGCACCCGCTGCGAGAGTGGATTCGGCCGCTGCTTGAAGGAACCCGGCGCGCGGTAGACGGCACCGAGGAACCACGCCTGGAAGCCGCGCACCATGTCGACGCGCTTGTGGAAGAAGCTCTGCTTGTTGCCGCCGGTGTACTCGTAGACGGCCGCGATCTTGTCCTTGTGGATCGTGACCTGCGCGCCGCGCTCCGCCGCCGCGAGCACGGCCTCGCCGAGGATGTTGCCCGCCTCGTCATCGCGCCACAGGAACGCGCGGATCTCGACGGACTGGGTGGCGTTGCGGACGCGGTCGACGATCGCCTGGAAGGCCACTTCGCCCGACCCGAGGACCCGCAGCGCGCCGCCTTCGATCGGCGTCGAGGCCGCCTCGAGCGGTCGCGGCAGCTCCACCGTGTTCATCTGGTGAATCCGGCGCGCACGCCGGCGACCAGCGAGGAACGGAGTCCGTCGAGCCCTCAATGGCGCCATGGATCACCATACGGGTAACCCAGCGCGTGCGATCGGTCAATCAGTGGCTGCTCCCGGCACGGCTCCGGGAATTCCCCATGGTTAGGGACGCTTGGCCTTCGCGAGCAGGTTGTGGTTCTTGCAAGCAATCTCGCTGCCGAGCTTGCAGCCCTTCTCGAGGAGCTTGATGGCCTTTGCCTCGTCTTTCGCGACGACCGTGCCCTCGTAGTAGATGATCGCGAGCTCGGTGCAACCCTTCGCCGCACCGTAGTCGCACGACTTCTGGAAGTTCGGGATCGCCTTCTTCTGATCGACCGCGACCCCCTCGCCGAGGCGGTACACGTTGCCGAGGTTGAAGCAGCCGAGGCCATCCTTCAGCTTGCACGCCTTCTCGTAGAACGGCTTGGCCTTCGCGTGGTCGACCTGACTCGCGCCTTCCTTGCCCTCCGACCACGAGGTCCCGAGGTCGTTGCAGGATGCGGCGTGCTTGCCCGCGCAGGCCTTCTCGCGCATCGCGAAGCCGGCGGCCGCATCGGCGGTGACACCGTCGCCGAGGACGAGCATCGTGCCCGCGAAGCCGCAGCCCTCGGCGACCTTCGCCTTGCACGCGAGCTGGTAGTACTCGAACGCCTTCTCCGCCGACTTCGGCACGCCCTGCCCGTTCAGGGCCGCGATCCCGAGCTTGAGGCAAACCTTGCCCTTCCCCTTCCGGCAGGCAGCCTCGTCCTTCGTTTCGTCCGCCAGCGCGCTCCCCGTCAGGCAGGCCAGCACCATCACGGCTCCCCAGGTGATCTTGGTCATGGGCGATATCCTAAACGTTCACTCGTTGCATCCGGCAACGCTGCACCACGGTTCCCGTGTCGCTCTCGCTAGTTGGGATGGCGTGAGGCTTGCTCGTAGCAGCCGCGAACCATGAGTGACCTCGAGCTCCGCGGCGTCCGGAAGCAGTACGACGGGGTCGCCCGCATGGTGATTCCGGACCTCGACCTCGACATCGCGTCGGGGCAGATGGCGGTGCTCGTCGGCCCCAGCGGCTGCGGCAAGTCGACGACGCTACGCATGGTCGCCGGCCTCGAGGAGCCCACTGCAGGTGTGATCACCATCGACGGTCGCGACGTCACGCACATGGCGCCGGCCGACCGGGACATTGCGATGGTGTTCCAGAGCTACGCGCTCTACCCGCACATGACCGTGTTCGAGAACATGGCGTTCGGGCTCCGCATCAAGAAGCTCGCCGACGCGGAGATCAAGGCGCGAGTCAACGCGGCCGCGGCGTCGCTCGGACTCACGCCCTACCTCGAGCGGCAGCCGAAGGCGCTCTCGGGAGGACAGCGGCAGCGCGTCGCGATCGGGCGCGCCGTCGTGCGCAAGCCGAAGCTGTTCTTGTTCGACGAGCCCCTCTCGAACCTCGACGCCAAGCTGCGCAGCGACATGCGCCGCGAGATCGCGCGCATCCACCAGGAGTCGAAGACGACGTCGATGTACGTCACGCACGATCAGATCGAAGCCATGACCCTCGCCGACATGATCGTCGTGCTGAAGGAGGGCGTCGTCCAGCAGATCGGCTCGCCCGTCGACATCTACGAGCAGCCGGCGAACAAGTTCGTGGCCGGATTCTTCGGCACCCCGACGATGAACTTCCTCGGCGCGACGCTCGGCGACCGCGTCATCACCGGCGAGGGATTCTCGCTGCCGTTCCCGCGGGCCGCGCCCACGCTGCGTCCGGCGGCAGCGGATGCGAAGAACCAGGTCGTCATCGGCATCCGCCCCGAGCGCCTCTCGCTCTCGGACGCGAGCGACGCCATCGGCGGGAAGGTCGTGATGCGCGAGGTGCTGGGCGCCGAGGTCGTGCTGTACGTCGAGTCGGCGGCGGGCCCGCTGACGGTGCGGGCCGACGCGAGTGCCGCGCCGCGCCCTGGTGATCAGGTGAAGGTCGCGCTCGACCCGACAGCGGTGCACGTGTTCGACGGCACCTCGGAGCTCCGCCTGTGAAGCGGGCGCTGCTCCTCCTCGCACTGCTGGCGGCGTGCGAGCGCCCGCAAGGAATCCTCCTGTGGCACGCGTACAACGGCGCCGAGAAGGACGCCCTCGAGGAGACAGCCGCGACGTGGAATGCGGCGCATCCCGACCATCCGCTGCAGCTCGTGGCGGTGCCCTACGGCGCCTTCGCGGACAAGCTGACGTCGGCGATCCCCGGCGGCAACGGCCCCGACCTGTTCATCTACCCGCAGGACCGCATCGGCGACTGGGCGACGGCCGGCGTGATCGAGCCGATCGAGTTCTGGGTCGACGACGCGCGCGCCGATGCGTTCGTACCGGCGGCGACGTCGGCGATGGTGCACGAGGGCTCGCTCTACGGGCTGCCCCTCGCGACGAAGTCGCTCGCGCTCTTCTACCGGACGGACCTCGTGGCGAACCCGCCGACGACGACCGACGAGCTGCTCGCGCTCACCCCCGCCATGCGGCAACGCGCGGGCTACGCGGTGGCCTACGCGAACGCGGATCTCTATGGTCATGCGCCGTGGCTCCACGGCTTCGGGGGCCACGTGCTCGCGGCCGACGGCACGGTCGACATCGCCACCCCCGAGGCGGCGCGCGCGATGGAGTTCGCCCGCTCGCTTGTCGTCGCCGGCGCGGCGCCGGCCCAGGCGGAAGGTCCGCTCGTCGCCACGCTCTTCAACGAGGGCAAGGCCGCCACCGTCATCTCCGGTCCGTGGTTCGTCGCCGACATCGCCGACGGAGTGCCGTGGGCCGTCGCGACGCTGCCGAAGGTCAGCGCGACGGGCGAATGGGCGTCCCCGTTTCTCGGCGCGGAGGCCGTGCTCATGTCCGCGCGCGCGAAGGACAAGGATCTCGCCTTCGAGGCGATGGCCGCGCTCACGTCCGACGCCTCGGCGATCGTGCGCGCCAAGCGCGCGCGGCA
>LNFM01012693.1_pt1 | contig 17338 bp, 12 predicted proteins | sample 596031 | NCBI WGS metagenome assembly LNFM01 (sample SAMN04254537, study PRJNA301005) | activated carbon metagenome | isolation source: dual media filters at the Ann Arbor, Michigan drinking water treatment plant | place: USA: Ann Arbor | reverse complement strand
CGCAGCCCCGAGCCCCGCGACCCAGAACAGGCGCAGGCGCTGCTCGCGGTCCCGCCACCACACCGCGGCGCCGAGGATCGCCAACCCGAGCAGCACCCCGAACTGCACCGCGACGCGGTTCGCCCACGGGATCATCTCGCGCTCACCGAGCACGTCGAAGTCCTGCGCGAGCTCGTCGTTGCCCAGCATGAGCCAGGCCTTGCGCCCGAGCAGGCCCACCCAACGCAGCGGATCTTCCCCGATCTCCTGCCACGCGCGGCGGTACAGCTCGTCGCCCATCTGCGCGACCTCCTCGGGATCGCCGGGACGATCGGCGCCCGCGTACTCCTCCGACTCGCGCGCCACGTCGCCGCTGAACAACCCCGCCGCGTTCCACACCCCGTTCGCGTGGGCGTTGTTGCCGATGTAGAACGACGTGCCGCCGCCGTGGGCAGGGAAGAACGTCGGCACGCCGGTGACGACCGCGTTGCGCCACGCCATCGCGCCCAGCGTGATCGCCAGGCCCACCGCGAAGCCGACCAGCGGCCGCACCCACCGACCGGCCGCGCGCGCGCGCCAGAGCAGCGCGATCGCGAGGACCGGCGCGGCGAGCAGGAGGTTCGGCCGCGCCAGCACGCCGAGGCCCAGTGCGACGCCGACGGCCAGCGCCGGCCACGGACCACCCCTGCGCTCGGCCCAGGCCATCGCCGCGACGACGCCGATGCAGCACGTCACCGTCAGCGAAGCCGACAGGAACTTGTTCTCGTAGAACGCGAGCGGCGGGTGGGCGAGCGCGAGCAGCAGTCCCCACGCGGCGGTGCGCGCCCCGAACATCGCCCGCAGCGCGCGGTGCAGCAGCCACCAGCTCGCGCCCGCGATCGCGAGCTGCACGAGCAGCGCGAGCGCCAGCCCGCCCACCGCCATCGGCACCGCGAGCTGCATCGCGTACAGCCCCTGCAGGTAGAACGGCGCCGAGCCCAGCGGCGGGTGGGCGACCAGATCCGCCGCGGCCTGCTCGTAGATCCGCCCGTCCGAGATCGTCGCCACCGCGAACGGCACGTCGCGCAGGTAGACCAGGTGGTAGACGAGCCGCTGCAGCGCGAAGGCGGCGACCAACCACGGCAGGACGCCCGTGACCGGGGCCTCGACCGCGCGCGGCGATTGCATCGAGGTCGACACCCGCCCCGCAGTGTACCCGCGCCGTCGCTCGTGCGCCGGGACCCAGCCGGGCTATGCTCCGCCCATCCCCCGATGAACGGCGCGCGCCGCCACGACTCCCCGTGTGCTGATCCGTGGCCCGCCGCCGCGGTGATCCACGCGCTGCACGACCGCTACCTCACCGAGGTGGTCGAGCACCTCGGCCTGTGTCCGTTCGCGCGACGCAGCCGCGAGCAGGGCCGCGTGCACCGACCGGTGTGGTGGGTCGACGACGCCCTCGATCCGGCCGCGGTCGCCGGCACGCTGCTCGCCGTCGTGCGCGAGTCGCCCGACGCCGAGATCCTCCTGCCGACCTTCGTCGTCCCGCCCGATCACCCGTGGAACGACGCCGAGACCTTCGCGACGTTCGTGCCCGAGCTGCGCGCCGCCTACGAGCACACCGACGGCCCGCGCTTCTTCATGGTCGCGTTCCACCCGGGGTTCGCGGCGGACGCGGGGGCCAAGCGCCGGCTGTCGCCCGACTCGCTGGTGCCGCGGCTGCGCCGGACGCCGGACCCGGTGATCCAGTGCGTGCACGCCGAGGTGCTCGAGAAGGCGCGCCGCGCCGCGCAGGCGACCGCGCGCGATCGGCTGCGCGAGCGCTTCGCCCACGATCCGGTGATGGCAGCGCTCATCGAGCGCAGCGTCCAGGCCGACCCCGAGCTCTCGGCGGAGATCGCCCGGAACAACTTCGCCGCGGTCGGTGACGGCACCGGGGCCGAGGAGCTCCAGCGACGGATTTCGGCGATTGCAGCGGCGCGGGCGGCGGTCGGAGTCCGACCGCACGTCCCGCGGTAGACTCCGCGACCATGACGAGCCCCACGCTCACGCGCCGCGGACTGCTGCGCGGCGCCGGCACGGCCTCGGTGCTGGCCAGCTGCACCAAGCCCAACGGACCCGACTCGAGCGCGCCCGCGATCACCGACGCCAACGCGCCGGCCGAGATCGGACCGGACGCGACCTCCGTCGAGTTCACGCTCAACGGCAAGACCGTCACAGTGCAGGTCGAGCCCCGCGTCACGCTGCTCGAGGCCCTGCGGCTCGATCTCGACGTCACGGGGCCCAAGCTCGTGTGCGATCGCGGCGCGTGCGGGGCCTGCACCGTGCTCGTCGACGGCCGGCCGCGCAACGCGTGCATGATGCTGGCCCACGACGTCGCGGGCGCGAACGTGACGACGGTCGAGGGCCTCGGCGAGGGCGAGCAGCTCTCGGCGCTGCAGGCCGCGTTTGTCCGCCACGACGCCCTGCAGTGCGGTTTCTGCACCTCGGGCATGCTGACGAGCTGCGCGTCGCTGCTGCGACGCCGTGGCAGCTCGGCGAGCGCGTTGACGGGCGCCGAGGTGAACGACGCGATCGCGGGCAACCTGTGCCGCTGCGGCACCTACCCCAACGTCGTCGCTGCGGTCCTCGAGGTCGCGGGCGCCAAGGCCTCCACACCGAACGCGGCCGCGTCCGCGACGAAGGCGGGCTGACATGCCACGCAAGACGATCACCGTCGGCTTCGCCGACCAGCTCACCGAGATCGAGGCGGACATCCCCGCGGGAGAGCCCCGCCCCTGGGACGCCGACAACCGCCTGGTCGTCGTCGGCAAGCCGGTCCCGCGCATCGACGGCCACCTCAAGGTCTCGGGCCGCGCCAAGTACACCCACGACATCGCGCTGCCGGGGATGCTCCACGCCGCGGTGCTGCGCTGTCCCCTGCCCTGCGCGCGGATCAAGAAGATCGGCCTGGGCGGCGCGGCGAAGGCCCCCGGGGTCAAGGCCGCGATCACGCTGGCCGAGGTCGGCGATCGCATTCTCTTCGCGGGTCAGGACATCGCCGCCGTCGCGGCCGAGCGCCCCGAGCTGGCCCGCGACGCGCTCGCCTCGATCGAGGTCGAGTACGAGGCGCTGCCCTTCGTCGTCGACACGCGGATGGCCGCGAGCCCCAGCGCGCCCGCGGTCCACCAAGGCGTGGTGCGCGAGCGCAAGACCGAGGGCGACGAGCCCGGCGCCGCTGGGGCGCAGGGCGGCGAAGGCAACGTCCGCAAGATGCCCGACAGCCGCCGCGGCGATCCGGCCAAGGCCCTGAAGAAGGCCGCCGTCGTCCACGAGGCGACCTACAGCACGCAGGTGCAGACCCACAGCGCGCTCGAGACCCACGGCATCGTCGTGCGCTGGGACGCCAAGGACAAGATCACCGCGTGGTGCTCGACGCAGGGCATCTTCAGCGTGCGTGACGAGCTCGCCGAGATCTTCGGCGTGCCGACGGCGAACGTCCGCGTCATCACCGAGTTCCTCGGCGGCGGCTTCGGGGCCAAGTTCGGCGCCTCGGCCCCGGGCACGCGCCTCGGCTTCATCGCCGGCGAGCTGTCGCGCAAGGCGGGCGCGCCGGTGAAGCTCATGTGCGATCGCCACGAGGAGCACGTGTGCACCGGCAACCGCCCCGACGCGCACCAGGACGTGAAGCTCGGGGCCGACGCGTCGGGTCGCCTGGTCGCGCTGCACGTGCGCAGCCTCGGCACCGCGGGCATCGGCACGGGCGCGGGCATCGGCCGCAACGCGTTCTCGGTCTACACCAAGATCCCCCACGTGCTGGTCGAGGCCAGCGACGTCTACACCAACGCGGGCCCGGGCACGGCGATGCGCGCCCCAGGGCACCCGCAGGGCGCGTTCGCGGTGGAGCTCGCGATCGACGAGCTGGCGCGCAAGATGAAGGCCGATCCGCTCGCGCTGCGGATCCGCCACGACGAACACCCCGTGCGCAAGTGGCAGTTCGAGCAGGGCGCGACGCGCTTCGGCTGGGCCGAGGCCCGCAAGCGCTCCGAGGCCGCGCGCGCCCGCGGCACGCGGATGCGCACCGGCGTCGGCGTGGCCGCGTCGATCTGGGGCGACTTCGGCCGGCCCGGCGTCACGGTCACGGTGACCATCGGCCGCGACGGATCCATCAAGGTCGACAACGGCGTGCAGGACATCGGCACCGGCATCGGCACCGTGATGGCGCAGGTCGCCGCCGAGGTGCTGAGCCGACCGACGGACGCGATCACCGTACGCATCGGTCGATCCGAGTTCGGCCCCAGCGTCGGCAGCGGCGGATCGACGACGACGTCGAGCGTCACGCCGGCGGTGCGCAACGCCTGCGAACAGGCCAAGACCCAGCTGCTCGCGGTCGCCAGCGACCTGCTCGGCGTGCCGCCCGCGGACGTGGTCTGGGGGCCCGAGGGCCAGGCCCTCGGTGGCGGCAAGGTCCTGACGTTCGAGGCGCTGTGCAAGAAGATGCCCGGCGAGGCGATCGTCGCCACCGGCACGCGGGGCAAGACCTACGGCGCACACCCGATGGAATTCTCGGGCCAGCCGATGCAGCAGATCGCCGGCGTGCAGTTCGCCGAGGTCGAGATCGACACGTGGACGGGCGTCATCCGGGTGAAGCGCGTGCTCGCGATGCACGACTGCGGGCGGGTGATGAACGCGCTGACCTGCCGCAGCCAGATCAACGGCGGCGTGATCCTCGGCACCAGCTACGCGCTGCTCGAGGAGCGCGTGCTCGACCGCGACTTCGGCCGCATGCTCAACCCCAACCTCGAGCACTACAAGATCGCGGGCGCCCGCGACATCCCGGAGATCGACGTCGTCATGACCGACGTCTTCGCCGGCAACAACAGCACCGGCGCCATCGGCATCGGCGAGCCCTCGACGATCCCGACCGCCGCCGCGATCGCGTGCGCCGTCTACGACGCGCTCGGCGTCCCGGTGCGCAGCCTACCCATCACGCCCGCCAAGATCCTCGCGGCGCTCGGCGTGATCCCGACCGGAGGAACCCCGACATGAACCGCTTCACGCTGGTGCGACTGCCCACGCTCGAGGCCGCGAGCCTCCGCGTGGCCAAGGCCCCGCAGACCCGCCGATTCCGGGCCGGTGGCATCGATCTTCTCGATCAGCTCAAGGAGGGCCTCGACGCCCCCGACGAGCTCGTCGAGCTGCGGGCCGTCGGCGGCGAGATCGGCGAGGCCATGCGGGGCATCCGGGAGCAGTCCGGCGGCTGGTCGCTCGGCAGCCTCGTCACGCTCGCGCAGCTCGCCGAGTTCGAGGACATCGGCGTCGCGTTCGCGGCGCTGCGCGAGGCCGCGGGCTCGGCCGCGACGCCGGGCATCCGCAACGCGGCGACGCTCGGCGGCAACCTGCTGCAGCGCCCGCGGTGCTGGTACTACCGCCACGTCGACCTCGAGTGCCTGAAGAAGGGCGGAAGCCAGTGTTTCGCCCTGACCGGGGACAACCGCTACCACGCGATCCTGGGCGGCGGGCCGAGCTTCATCGTCCACCCCTCGACGCTCGCGGCGGCGCTGGTGGCCCACGACGCGACGGTGGTCGTCTCGACCGGCGCGGCCGAGCGGCGGATCCCCATCGCCGAGCTGTTCGTGCTGCCGACGGTCGATCCGCTCCGCGAGCACGCGCTGAAGCCCGGCGAGATCATCGTCGCCATCGAGGTGCCGAAGCCCGGCGCCGATCAGCGCTCGACGTACGCGGCGGTGAAGGAGAAGGCGTCGCACGACTGGCCGCTCGGCGAGGTCGCCGTGCGCGCGCGACTGGCCGGCGGCAAGATGTCCGACGTTCGGGTCGCGCTCGGCCACGTCGCGCCGATCCCATGGCGCGCGCCCGCGGCCGAGGCGGTGCTCGAGGGCCAGGCCCCGAGCGCCGAGCTGTTCGCGAAGGCCGCCGCCGCCGCCGTCGCGAAGGCCAAGCCGCTCGAGCACAACGGCTACAAGATCCCGCTCGTCGCGGGCCTGCTGCGCGAGGCCCTCCACCGACTCACCGCCGTGCCACTGCCGGAGTAAACCCGATGCCGACCTTCGACGACGAGTCCACCATGGCCGAGCGGCACGAGCGACCGGTGTGCCGATCGCTCCGCACCAAGGCGCTGCACGTCTACGGGCCCGACACGCCGGACGCCTACGCGACGTCGCGGTCGAGCCACTATCACTGCCTGCGCACGCAGTTCGTGACCGGCCCCGATCAGGCGCCGTGCGTGCCCGAGCAGTGCCAGCCGGGCCGCAGCTGCTTCGAGGCCCGGTGAGCCTGGCCGACGCCGCGGCGGGCCACTACTGGACCATCGCCGCCGATCTCGGCGCGCGCCTGCGACCGCGCCCGGCCCCGGCCGACGGTGCGTGGAGCCTCGAGGTCCGCGAGACCCGCTACGGCCACGTCCTGCGGCGGGCCGACGGCGACACGCTCGTCGTCGTCGTGCACGGGCTCGGCGGCGACAGGAACAGCCCGTACATGCACCGGGCCGCACACGCGATCGCGGCGCGGGGCTGGTCGTGCCTGCGCGTCGACATGCGCGGCGCCGACGGCCGCGGCGAGGACTACTACCACGCAGCGCTGACCTCCGATCTCCACGCGAGCATCGCCGCGTGCCGCGACTTCGATCGCGTCTTCGTGCTCGGCTACTCGCTGGGCGGCCACGTCGCGCTGCGCTTCAGCACCGAAGCCCTCGATCCCCGCGTCGCCGCGATCGCGGCCGTGTGCTCGCCCCTCGATCTCGGGGCGACGGCCGCCGCGATCGATCGCCGCCGCGCGTGGCCGTACCGACACCACATCCTGCGCGGGCTGGTCCGCATGTATCGCGAGGTCGCGCGGCGCCGCGATGTCGTCGCCCCCCTCGACGTGGTGAAGCGCGTGACGACGATCCGCGGCTGGGACGAGACCGTCGTCGCGCCGCGGCACGGCTTCGCCTCGGCCGACGACTACTACGCGCGTGCGTCGGTCGGGCCGCGCTTGGGTGAGCTGCGCGTGCGCGCCGGATGGTTCGGCACGCGGCACGACCCGATGGTCACCGCCGCGACCGTCTTGCCGTCGCTGCAGCTCCCCCACCCGCGCCTCGACGTGCGGTGGTTCGAACGCGGCGGCCACGTCGGCTTCCCCGACGACGTCGGCGGCGGGCGATCGCTCGAAGCCGAGGTGCTCGACTACTTCGCGCCGGTCTGACACGCGGCTCAGCCGAACTCGGGGTCCGTGTTCGGCTCGAACTCCGGCCCCGTGTCCGGCTCGGGGAACTCCGGCTGGTCGGGCCAGGGCGGCGGGGTCTCGTCCGGCGCCGGCGCGGGCGGAGCGTCCGGCGTCGGCGCGGGCATGCCCGGGGGCTCGGGGGTCGGTGACGTCGGCATTCACCCAGGATAGGTCCCCTTCGCCGTCCGACCAACGCGCAGAGGCTGCGGCGAACGGACGGTGACGGGCGAGGCGCACGGGCGAGACCCGTGCGCCGCTGCAGCTCACTCGCGGTTGCCGACGACGCGGAAGTTCGACGAGTTGGCGTAGCCGCGGACCATCACGTGCACCACCGCGGGCGTCGCGAGGGTCACGTTGCAGCTCTCGGCCGAGCCGCTGGCGTAGGGGCGACAGTCGAACGTCGTCGTGGTCGGGGCGGTGCCGCGACGCACGTAGAGATCGGCGTCCGCGGTGCCGGTCATCACGAAGCGGTAGTTGCCCGCGGCGAGCTCCGGCGTCGCCCACCGGATCTCCTGGTTCTTCGTCACGGTGCCGCTCTCGTCGAGCCCCGACCACGCCGCGGGCGGCGGGGTCTCGCCACCGCCCTCGACCACCAGCCGGAACGCGTTGGTGCCCATGCCGTAGCCGTGGACCTGGATGAAGATCGTCGACGCGGTGGTGACCTCGACGGTGCACTCCTCGTCGCTGCCGTCGGAGAACGGGCGGCAGTCGTACGCGGTGGTCGTCGGGGCCGAGCCCACGCGGACGTAGAGATCCGCGTCGCCGCCGGTGCGGGCCGGGTCGTGCGACATCACCACGCGGTAGGTGCCGGGCTGCACCACGCCGGTGTCATAGCTGCGGACCGCGCCGCGGGCGACGTCGCCGGCGAGGTCGAGCAGCGGCGCACCGCCACCGCCGCCGCCGCCCGCGGGCGCGCAGGTGGTCGGGTCGTTCGCGCACTGAAGCAGCGCGCGGGCGCGGTTGTACGAGACGAACGGGTTGTCGTCGTCGCCACCGGTGTCGTCGGCGCTCTCACCGGGACCCTGGTGATCGAGCGCCATCCACATGAAGTCGGGGTGCAGCTGCTTGCTGTCCTCGCCCAGCGTGACCGTGGGGTCTTCGATCCACTCGCCGCCGAGGATGCGATCGTTGGCGTCGAGCTCGAGCACGTAGTTGAGCTGGACGTGGACCGGATCGATGTCGCGGGTGTCGGCGCGGCGCAGCAGCTCGGTCGGACCCACCGAGTCGGAGATCATCCGGTACTCGAGCTTGATCCGGCGGAAGCGGGCCGCCGACGCGTTCCACTGGTAGTCGGAGCCACCAGCCCCGACGAGGTCCTGGGCCTGCGCCTCGGTCACGTCCGCCTGCTCGAGGATCTCGTACCCGACGATCGGGAAGTTCCAGATCTCGTGGTCCCAGTTGTGGTCGATGACGAACGCCGGGCGCCCGCCAGTCTCGCCGGTCACCAGGTTGCGGGCGCCGCGGCCGAACATGCCGACGATCGCGGTGTGGAACGAGCCCGGGTTGAGGTCACGGCAGGCGACGTCGGTCGGGCGGCCGTCACCGTCGCGGGTGATGTCGTCGGGCGAGGTGTTGCAGCGACGGCCGCTGAACGTGGCCTCGTCGCTGAAGTACAGCTCGGTCATCATCGCCTCGATGTCGGCCATCCGCCAAAGGACGCAGTCCTGGGTGTTGCCGTCGGTGCACTCGACGACGCGGTCGTCCTCGAAGCGGACGCGGACGTCGCGGCGCGGAAAGCCCAGGGGCTCGCTGGTCGCGTACGAGGCCCACCCGTTGCAGTGGCCCCACCAGCTGTCCGGCTCGTACTGCTGGTACTGGCCTTGGTTCTCGAGCTCCCACTCGGTCGCGGGACCGGCGACGGTGACGGCCGGGTGCTCGATCTGGGTGCACCCGGTCGGGTTGCTCTGCGCGTCTGGGAAGCTGCAGTGCGAGACCGCCTCGACCTGTCGGGTCTGGCCCGGGTTGAAGGTCAGATCGTACTTCTCCATCGGCGAGAGGCGATCGCGATCGGTGAGGTTGCCGTAGTCCTGGTTCGCGCCGGGCTGCCAGCGCCACGCGGTGCCGTTGCGCGCCTGCGGCCACCACGTCGACGCGAACACGGGCCACGTCGTCTGCCCGGCGGTCAGCGCCGCGTCGAAGGTGCGGTAGACGCTGTTGGCGGTGAGGTCCGGGTGGAGGCGCTGGGGGAAGTTCGCGTTGTCGATCGCCTCGCGCTTGCCCTGGTCGTCGAAGCTCGCGATCTTGTGCGAGCCGCCGCGGACCGCCTCGCCCGTCGCGTCGTCGAACCCGAGGATGTAGTCGTAGACGCCCTTGCGGTTGTCGACGACCGGCGCGTCACCGGCTTCGGTGCCGTCGTCGCAGGCGGGAGCAGCCAGGACACAGAGCCACAGGAGCGAGGACGACGACGACAGGGCAGAGCGCATGGGGACCTCGGGGTTGGGCGAGTTGCCTGGGCGAGTTGCCCAGGCGATTGCCGTCCCGTAAGGCAATGTGTGTGCCATGCCTTCACCGCATCACATCGACGAAATCCCACGGGTTTCGACGGTTTGCGGGCCGTTCGGCGGGGAGCCGGGTGACCACGGCAGTTGCGCCCCTGGCAAGCGTTGTGGCCGCGCCCACGCGCGCGTCCGCGCAGAGACGTCAGGCCCCGGTCCAGGCGATCGCCAGGTCGTACGTGTTCTCGGAGCCCGACCACCCGTGCACCCGCACGTAGAACGTGCACGTCTGGTCGGTGCACGCGCCGTCGTCGAGGGTGAACTCGTAGTGCTCGTTGCTGTCGGCGCTCTGCCCCTGCGCCGCGGTGCAGGTCCCCGGCATCTCCTCGGTGCACGGCGTCAGGTCGACCCCGTCGGCGTCGTGGAAGTGCAGGTCCAAGTCCTCGTTGGGTCCGTCGTCCACGAAGGTGAGGTCGACCGCGATGTGCTCACCGTCGAGGAGATGGATCTCGTACCAATCGTCGTCGCCCGAGCACAGCATGCGGCCCTCGACCAGGTATCCGTCGGGGAACACCTCGGCGTAGGTCGATTGCCCGAGGGTGTCGTCGGGCTCGAGGTCGTCGTCGACGCACGTCGCCTCGCACGCCGCCGGGCTGGCGTCGATCAGCAGGTCGTAGGTGTTGTCCGCCCCGCCGAAGGCATAGACGCGGACGTAGTAGGTGCCGGGGCCGACGCAGGTCTCGACCACCTCGGACGAGCTCGCGCCCTCGGCCTGGTCGAGCGCCACGCCGACCGCGTCGTAGATCCCGAGGTTGAGGTTGCTCGCGGCGCCGCCGTCGACCACCGCGCCGAGCGTGGTGTCCTCGCCGACCACCACGCGGTACCAGTCGTCGTCGTCGCCGCAGGCCACGAGGTCGGTGTACGCGTCGGGATCCACTGCCGGCTTCGCCAGCGCCTGGGGGCGCGTGTCGTTGTCCTCGAAGGCGTCGTCCTCACACGGAGCCGGTCCCACCTCGCACGCACCCGACACGGGCACGCACTGCTTCGCGACGACCCCGTCGACGGACTCGACCGGATCGCAGCGGAACTCGGCGTCGCAGTCCTCGTCGACGTCGCAGTCGGTGCCGCACCACGCCGAGCCGTCGACGCCGAGCGGCACGCACAGATCGTCGGCCCCGCCGCACTGCGCATCGGCGCTGCACCCGTCGCAGATCGCCAGGCCGCCGCCGCCGGCGTTGGTCACCTGGATCGCGAACAGCCCGTCCTCGGGCGCGTCGGTGACGTGATCGCAGTCGCCGGAGACGTCGTCGTTGTCGCCCGCCGAGATGAGGTACCAGATCGGCGCCGAGGTGCCTTCGGGCGCGCTCGCGACGGGGTTGGCGATCGCGGCGTGCCAGGTGCCGTCGACCATGTCGCCCTCGCCGAGCGTCATCTCGACCACGTCGAGCTCCGAGAAGTCGACCGGGACGTGCGGCTCCTCGAGGGTGAAGTACAGCAGCGGCGCCTGCTTGAGCCCGACGTCGTCGTGGATGTGCGCGGCGAGATCGAGGTCGAGCACCGTCTCGAGATCGTTCGCGGTGTGCTCGATGACCGGCGCCTCCCCCGGGCAGTCGGGCTTCGGCGGCTTGCGCAGCACGATGAGGAAGTTCTTCAGCGTCGAGGCGTGCTCGCCGTCGTTCGCCGACAGCACGATCGGGTGGCGCTCGTCCGCGGTCTGATCCTTCGACGGGCACCAGCGGAACGCCGCGCTGAGGCCGGTCTCGACGGTCAGCTCGGCGCCCGCGAGGCCCGGGGGCTCGAGCGCCAGCACCACGTCGGTGTCGTCCTGGTCCTCGACGACGACGGGGAACTCGACGCACGCCTTCTGCTCGAGGTCCAGCGTGGTACCCGAGCCCAGGGGCTCGCGGAACACCGGCACGGTGCCCTCGCCAAGCGTGGTGCGCACGTCGATCGCGACGGTGACCGTGTCGGTGTGCTCGCCGTCGCTCGCGGTGAAGTCGAAGTACCAGAGCCCGACGTCGTCCGCGTCCGGCGTCCAGCGGAACACGCCGGCGCCGTCGGGGCGGCGGGCGATCGACGCCGCCGCCTGGATACCGTCGAGCTCGGCGAAGAACCCGTACTGCACCGTATCGCCGTCGGGATCCTCGGCGCGCAGATCGATCACCAGCTCGGCGCCGACCGCCGCCAGCTGATCGTCGATGCCCTCGAGCTGCGGGGGCTCGCCGCCGTCCTTGCACGCCACGGGGCTCGACAGCACCAGGGCCGCGGCCGCGCGCGCGAGGGCCCCGAGGATGCCGCTGCCCGTTCCGACCGTCCCGCGCACGTCGGCCCCAGGTTGTCCGCATCGACGGGGCGGCGCAAGCCACCGGCAGCGATGGCGCGAGCCGTCGCCGCGGGGCGCCCGCGGGCTCACTCCAGCGGAGCCCGGAACAAGTCGTGATCGAGCAGCGCCCGCGAGGTCCACAGCTCGTCCGCCGCCCGACGCGCCAGCGCGTCGCAGTCGGCCCGCGCCCGCGCCCGACCGTCGCGATCGAAGCAGCCGCCGCCGGTGAGGGCGTCGCGACCGCGCGCGATCCACATCCGGTCCTCGGCCAGCGCCGTGCCGTCGGGCAGCACCGCGATCGCGTCGGGTCGCGCCTCGAGCAGGGAGTGGCCGACGAACGACGGCGGGATCGCGAGGCCCGCGGCGTCGAGCACGGTGGGTCCGAGATCGATCTGGCCGGCGATGCGATCGTCGCGGCCGACCCGCGGCGATCCGGGTCGCCACAGGAACGCGGGCACCCGGTGGTTGCGCGTCGGCACCGTCGGATCCCAGCGATCGATGCCCGCGAGCGCCGAGACCTCGTCCGACCACGGCAACCCGGCGACGTGATCGCCGTAGACCAGCACGACCGTGCGCTCGGCCAGGCCCGCCTGCTCGAGCCCGGCGAAGAACGCCGCGAGGGCCCGATCGGCGTGGCGCATGCCCTCCAGGTAGTTGCCGACCGACGTGCCCTCGAGCGCGCCGAGCTCGAGCTCGGCCAGGTGCGGCGGGAACTCGACATAGGGATGATGGAGGCTGAGCGTGATGAAGAAGCCGAAGAAGGGCTCTCGCCGCGCGGCGAGGACCCCGGCCATGCGCCCGAGGAACTCGACGTCGGACAGACCCCAGCCGACCATCGGACCGTCGCCGATCTCGTCGCGGAACATCGAGCTCGCGAAGCCGTAGCGCGGGTGGATGACGGCGCGGTTCCAGAAGCCGCGGGCATACGGGTGCGCCGAGAGCGTGTCGTAGCCGGCCGCAGAGAAGCGGTGCGCGATGGTGTCGAACGCATCGTCCGCGCGCAGGAACGCCAGCGCGCCGGTGCGCAGCGGGTGGCCCGACTGCAACACCAGGTACTCGGCATCCGAGGTGCGGCCCTGGGCGGTCTGATCGAACACGTGGGTGAAGTGCAGCGCCGAGCCATCGGCCTCGGCGAGGAACGGCATCACCGGCGCGCCGTCGATGCGCGCGTCGACGACCCAGCTCTGCATGGCCTCGACCTGGATCACGACGACGTTCGGCGGTGACACGGGCGGCGTCGGCACCGGGCGCGCCTGGCTGCGCGCGGCGAAGAAGCCCTCGACCTCGCGGCGCTGCGCGTCCGAGAGCGCGTCGACGCCGAGCCACCGCCCGAGCTGGCGGCTGGCCTCGAACAGGTGGGCGTTCCACAGCCCGAGACGACCGACGTTGTCGCGCTCGGAGAACACCCGCGCTCCGATGGGCGACGCGGCCAGCTCGAGCAGGCCGCGGATCGACGGCAGCGCACAGGCGGCGAGCATCGCCGCGACCACCCACCGCGCGCCCGGACGCGGGCTGGTCGTCGCCGACCGCGGCGTCAGGCCGAACAACGTCACCAACCCGAGCAGCGGCCACGCGAGCTGCACGTACTCGGGGTGCCACAGCGAGAAGACCGTCGCGTGCGCGTCGCCGAGGTGGTGCACGGCCGTGAGCGCGGAGGTCGGCAGGATGGAGCCGAAGAAGTCGAGGTAGCCGAGATCGACGAGGGCCAGCGCGAACGCGAAGAGGATCGCGGCTGCCGCGGCCCCACGACGCCACCGGCGCGGCACGAGCACGAGGGGGAGCGCCATCCACCCCGCCGCCGACGCCGACACCCCCGCGGCGCCGGTCCACGCCTCGATGCGCGCGAGGTCGGCGAAGATCTCGCCCACGCCCAGGGCGACCACCGCGAGGTGGGCCGGCGCCCACGCCTCGGTCACCAGCGCGACGAAGCCCGGCCGCGACGACGCGCGCGCGGCCACGCCGAGGATCCCCAGCCCGCTGAGCGCGGCCGCGGTGAGCAGCAGGCCCCAGCGCACCACCAGCACCCGACGCTGCGGGGCGTCGGCCACCGACGGCGGGGGAAACCACGCCACGTGCTCGCGGACCATGCCGAGCTCGAGCAAAGCCTCGCCGATCTCGTCGGGCGCCCGCACGCGCACGATCACCTCGACCGACTCGCCCGGCGCGACCTCGTGCGGAAGATCCGACCGCATGCCTTCGCCGCCGCGGCGTACCCCATCGGCGTCGGACCAGCGGTACGAGAGCCTATCGCCGCGGGCCGGCGACCACGCCTCGCCGCCGTCGTTGCGCACGACCACGCGGACGAGCGCGGTGCGACTCGCCCACAGCCGCGACGGCACCTCGGCCTCCAGCAGCGTCCATGCGAGCTGCGGCGGGCCGACGTCGATCACGAGGGCATCGCGAACATCGTCGGGATCGTCGAGCGCGGGGCCGAACCACCGCACGCCCTCGCGCACCGGCTGCCAGCGCACCGTGTAGCGGCCGGGCCGCGTCGGCAGCTCGAGGCTCGCGAGCAGCTCGACCTCCTCGCCCGGATCCACGTCGTGGGGCAGCGGCGTGCGCACGCCCTCCGGCGTCGTCGCGCCGCCGGGCTGCGATCCGCTCCAGCGATACGACAGTCGATCGCCCGCCGACGCAGACCACGTCGCGGTGCCCTCGTTGCGCAGGCGCAGCGGCACCTGCAGCGTCGCGCCCGCGAAGCCTCGGCTCGGCGTCGCGCCGGCGCGCAGCGACCACGCCAGCGACGGCGGTGCCACCTCCACGTCGAAGCTCGCGGAGCCAGACTCCGGCGCGCCGAACCACGCCAGGGGCTCGCGCACCGGCTCGATCCGCAGCACGTGGGGTCCGGCCCCGGGCGGCCCCTCGACGTCGGCGACCAGCTCGATCGTCGCCCCCGGGGCCACCGCCGGCAGCGGAGTGCGCCGCCCCTCGTGCACGACCTCGCGGCCGTCGCGATCGAACCAGTGGTAGGCGAGCGCGTCGCCGTACGCCGACGACCACGCCGCGCAGCCGCGGTTCTCGATCCGCACCGCCACGCCCGCCGTCTCGCCGGCCGCGATGACCGGCGCGCCGTCGAGCGCCGCGGCGAACGCCAGGGGCGCCGCACCTGCGCCGACCTCGACCGCGACACGGTGCCCCGCGTCGGGCTCGGGGTACCAGCGGACCTTGTCGCGGACCATCGCCCACACGAGCGTGTAGCGCCCGGGCTCGGCCGGCGCGTCGACGCGCGCGCGCACCTCGGTCGTGCGCCCGGGCAGCACCACGCCGCGGATGCCCGAGCGTCGCCCCTCGCGCACGACGACGCTGCCGTCGGACGCGAGCCAGTGGTAGGCGAGTCGGTCCCCGGTCGCGTCGCTCCACGGCAGCGCGCCGTCGTTGCGCAGCTCGACGGCGACGGTGATCTTCTCCGCGGCGCACAGCCGGGCCGGCAGCGCCTGCGTGACGACGGCGAAGCGCAGCTCGTCGTCGTCCGCGCGGGCCCGAGCGGGCCACCACGCCAGCGCGACGAGCCACAGCGCGAGCCACCGCCCCACGGCGCTCGCCGAGCGGCTCACACGATGACCGGCGAGCCCTCGTCGCCCCGCGCGTCGGCCTCGCCGTCGTTCTCGGAGTGCCAGCGCTTCATCTTGCGCTTGATCATCTCCTTCTTCACCAGACCGACCATGTCGACGAGCAGGCGGCCCGTGAGGTGATCGTGCTCGTGCTGCAGGGCGCGACCGAGCAGGCCATCGCCCTCGATCTCGAACTCCTGGCCGTGCTGATCCTTCGCGCGCACGCGGACCCAGCGGGGACGCTTCACCTCGACGAACACGCCCGGGAAGCTGAGGCAGCCCTCCTCGGAGATCGAGATGCCGCGGCCCTCTTCGACGATCTCGGGGTTCACGAAGACGACGGGCTCGTCGTCGTTGCGGCCCGCGACGCGGCCATCGATGAGGAACACCCGCTCGAGGCGGCCGACCTGGATCGCGGCGATGCCCGCACCATTGAGCGCGAACATCGTGTCCGCGAGATCGCGCACGAGTTCCTGCAGGGCGTCGTCGAAGACCTCGACGTCGAAGGTGGGCTCGCGGAGCCGCGGATCGGGATATTTGACGACGTCGAGCACGGCCATGGCGAGGTGGGCCTCCGGAAGCTGACGCAAGGGTAGCTTGCGCGACGCCGCGGTGCTACATGTCCGGCCGCGCGCGTCCCCTGCCCGCGGGCGCGCGACGGGCACCGCCATGAGCACGCTCACCGAACAGATCCGCGCCGCGCTCGCCCACGTCAAGGACCCGGCGACCGGTGCCGCGCTCGTCGCCTCCGGCCAGCTCGCCGCCGTCGAGGCGGACGACGCCAAGCGCACCGCGTCCCTCGTCGTCCACGTCATCTCGCCCGGCTACCCGCTGCAAGGGGCACTCGACGCGTCGATCCGCACCGCCCTCGGGCCGCTCGCCCTCGACGCGCTGTCGATCGAGTGGCGCCTGCGCGTGCCGTTCAAGCCCGCCCGGGCCGACCTCAACCGCCTGCCCACGGTGAAGAACATCATCGCGGTGGCGGCGGGCAAGGGCGGCGTCGGCAAGAGCACCGTCAGCGTGAACATCGCGATGGCGCTGTCGAAGATGGGCGCGTCGGTCGGCATCCTCGACGCCGACATCTACGGGCCGAGCGTGCCCAAGATGCTCGGCGAGGCGCAGCGCGACGCGAGCACGGCCGAGGAGGGCGGCGGCATCGCCCCGGCGCTGTACCGCGGCCTGCCGGTGATGAGCGTCGAGTTCTTCGTCGAGCCCGGCAAGGCGGTCATCTGGCGCGGCCCGATGATCCACAAGCTGCTCACGCAGTTCCTCGAGGAGGTCCGCTGGGGCGACCTCGACTACCTCATCGTCGATCTGCCGCCCGGCACCGGCGACGCCCAGCTCTCGCTGTGCCAGCTGATCCCGATCACCGGCGCCGTCATCGTCACGACCCCGCAGGAGGTCGCGCTCATCGACGTGCGCAAGGCGATCAACATGTTCGAGAAGCTCGAGGTGCCGGTCCTCGGCGTCGCCGAGAACATGAGCATCTACTGCTGCCCGTCGTGTGGTCACCGCGCCGAGATCTTCGGCGCCGGCGGTGGCGAGCGCCTGGCCAAGGAATTCGGCGTCGAGCTGCTCACGCGCATCCCGATCGATCCCAAGATCGCCTACGGCGGCGAGTCGGGCCACCCCGTCGTCGAGGACGCCCCCGACAGCGAGGTCGCGAAGGCCTTCTTCGAGCTCGCCGCCAAGGCAGCCCTCGGCGCCAGCATGCGCAGCGCCACCGGCCCCAAGCGCAGCAGCCTCCTACGCACCGTCGAATAGCCCAACCGATCGCCCAGCGCGAAGCAACCTCGCCCCCCGCTCGCGCAGCGCGAAGCAACCTCGCCCCCCGATCGCGCAGCGCGAAGGAGCGGAGCGATGGAAGGAGG
>LNFM01008060.1_pt1 | contig 17338 bp, 18 predicted proteins | sample 596031 | NCBI WGS metagenome assembly LNFM01 (sample SAMN04254537, study PRJNA301005) | activated carbon metagenome | isolation source: dual media filters at the Ann Arbor, Michigan drinking water treatment plant | place: USA: Ann Arbor | reverse complement strand
TGACGCAGGTCGGCAACCAGACCTTCGGCATCGTGGTCGACGGCGTGTTCCACACCGAGGAAATCGTGGTCAAGCCGATGTCGACCAAGCTGCGGCACATCGACATGTTCTCCGGCAACACCATCCTGGGCGATGGCGCGGTCATCATGATCATCGATCCCAACGGCATCGCGAAGGCGCTCGGCGCCGCCGGCCAATCCAGCCACGAGATCTCGGACGAGAACGCCGCCTCGCACGCGATGTCCGGCGAACAGCTCACCTCGCTCCTGGTGTTCCGCGCCGGCTCCGACCAGCCCAAGGCGGTGCCGCTCGGGCTCGTCACGCGTCTGGAGGAGATCGCCACCGACAAGATCGAACTCAGCAACGGCCGCTACATGGTGCAGTACCGCGAGCAATTGATGCCGCTGGTGCAGATGAACGGGGTCAACGTCCAGACGCAAGGGTCCCAGCCGATCCTGGTGTTCGCCGACGACGGCCGCTCGATGGGGCTCGTGGTCGACGAGATCATCGACATCGTCGAGGAGCGGCTGCATATCGAGGTCGCGGGCGCCAGCGAGGGCATTCTCGGCTCGGCCGTGATCAAGGGCCAGGCCACCGAGGTGATCGACGTCGGCCATTTCCTGCCGATGGCGTTTGCCGACTGGTTCTCGCGCAAGGAGATGCGGGAATCGGTCACCGCCCAATCGGTGCTGCTGGTCGACGACTCCGCGTTCTTCCGCAACATGCTGGCACCAGTGCTGAAAGCCGCCGGCTACCGGGTGCGGGTTGCCCCCAATGCGCAGGAAGGCCTGTTGGCACTGCGCTCGGGCCAGGCCTTCGACGTGGTGCTGACCGACATCGAGATGCCCGACATGAACGGCTTCGAGTTCGCCGAAACCATTCGCGCCGACAACAATCTCAACCAGATGCCGATCATCGCGCTGTCCTCGATGGTGTCGCCGGCGGCGATCGAGCGCGGCCGGCAGGCCGGCTTCCACGATTACGTCGCCAAGTTCGACCGTCCCGGGCTGATCGCGGCGCTGAAGGAACAGACCGCAGACGTGCAGAAAGCGGCGTGAACCGTACGGCCTAAGGAAGCAAGCACATGACAACCAAGACCGAGAAGATCGAAGGCGCCACGGCCGAATACGTCACCGCGATGATCGGCGGGCAATTGTTCGGCCTGCCGATCTCGCGCGTGCAGGACGTTTTCATGCCGGAACGACTGACGCGCGTACCGCTGGTCGACATGCGCGCGCGGCTCGGGCTGCCGAAGAACGACGACGGCAAGCCGCCGATGGCGGTCGGCGTCGACCTGCGCGGCGAATCCTATGGCCTGCTGATCGATCAGATCGGCGAGGTGCTGCGGCTGGCCGATGACGGCCGCGAGGAAAACCCCGTGAATCTCGATCCCCGCATGGCCAAGCTTGCCGGCGGTGTTCACCGTCTCGACGGCCAGCTCATGGTCGTCCTCGACGTCGATCGCGTCCTCGAACTCGTGCCTGACTTGATGGCCGCATAATTGGAAGCAAGCAGACCAAACCGCAATCAAGATATCCCCGCCGGGATGTTGGGAAGTAGAGGCCTAAAATGAGAACATGTTTAGTCGTCGATGACTCGAGCGTTATTCGCAAAGTCGCCCGCCGCATCCTCGAAAGTCTGGATTTCCAGATCGTCGAGGCCGAGGACGGCGAGAAGGCGCTTGAAGTGTGCAAGCGTGCCATGCCGGAGGCTGTCCTGCTCGACTGGAACATGCCGGTGATGGATGGCTACGAGTTCCTCGGCAATCTGCGCCGGATGCCCGGTGGCGATGCGCCCAAGGTCGTGTTCTGCACCACCGAAAACGACGTCGCACACATTGCGCGCGCGCTGCACGCCGGCGCCAACGAGTACATCATGAAGCCGTTCGACAAGGACATCGTTACTGCGAAATTCCAGGAAGTCGGGCTGATCTGATCGGCCTGTTGCGATCCGGCGGCTGAACGGCCTTCGGCATTATCGTTTATGTATTTGTGCCGCGCGTCCTTTCTGGTGAAAAAGTAATGAGTGTTGCGTTGATGAGTTCCCCGGCCGCCGCCCCTACACGGCAACGCAAGCTGCGCGTGATGGTGGTCGACGACTCCGTTGTCATTCGCGGCATGATTTCGCGCTGGATCGGAGCCGAGCCGGACATGGAGGTGACAGCCTCCTTGCGCACCGGCCTCGATGCCGTCAACCAGCTCGAACGCGTCAACCCCGATGTCGCGGTGCTCGATATCGAAATGCCCGAACTCGATGGCATCTCGGCATTGCCGCGGCTGCTCGCCAAGAAGCGCGACCTCGTCATCATCATGGCATCGACGCTGACCCGCCGTAACGCGGAAATCAGCTTCAAGGCGCTTTCGCTCGGCGCGTCCGATTACATCCCAAAGCCGGAAAGCACGCGAGAGGCCACCGCCGCCGAGACTTTCCACCACGACCTGATCCAGAAAATCCGTCATCTCGGCGCCAAGGCCCTGCGCCGCGCCGCGTCGACATGCCCGACCCCGAGTGCGCCGCTGGCGCCGGTCGTCGACCGGGCGCGCGAGCCAACGGCCCGGCCAGCTGCGGCACCGGCTGCGCCCGTACAACTGGCACGCCGGCCGTTCGGTAACCTGGCGCCGCGCGTGCTCCTGATCGGTTCGTCCACCGGCGGCCCGCAGGCGCTGATGACGCTGATCGCCGACATAGGCCCGGTCATCGATCGCTTTCCGGTGCTGATCACCCAGCACATGCCGCCGACCTTCACCACGATTCTGGCCGAGCATCTGGCGCGCGCGAGCCGCCGGCCGGCGCATGAGGCTGTCGACGGCGAAGTCGTCAAGGCGGGCCGGATCTATCTGGCGCCCGGCGGCCGCCACATGCGCGTCGTGCGTCACGGCACGGAGACCGCCATCGCGCTCGATGACGGACCACCAGTGAATTTCTGCAAGCCCGCGGTCGACCCGTTGTTCAATTCCGCGATCGACGTCTGGCAGGGCGCCATCCTGTCGGTCATCCTGACCGGCATGGGCTCGGACGGCATGCGCGGCGGCAAGGAGATCGTGGCCGCCGGCGGCAGCGTGATTGCCCAGGACGAAGCGACGAGCGTGGTGTGGGGCATGCCGGGCGCGGCCGCCAATGCTGGCATCTGTGCTGCTATCCTGCCGCTCAATCAGATCGCACCGAAACTGGTTCGGTTGTTTTCGGGAGATCGCTCGTGACGCCGTCGGACTATGAGTATCTGCGCAAGCTCCTGAAGGAGCGCTCCGGACTGGACCTGTCTGCCGACAAGCAGTACCTGGTCGAAAGCCGTCTGGTGCCGCTGGCGCGCAAGTCTTCGCTGCAGGGTATTCCCGAACTCGTTCAGAAGATGCGTAATGGCGCCTGCGCGCTGACGGGGGAGGTGGTCGAGGCGATGACCACCAACGAGACCTTCTTCTTTCGCGACAAGATACCGTTCGATCATCTGAAGGAAACAGTGCTCCCCGCATTGATGCAGGCGCGCGCGGCCCGCCGCAGCCTTCGCATCTGGTGTGCGGCTTCTTCGACCGGGCAGGAGCCGTATTCGATCGCGATGTGCCTGAAGGAAGCGGGTGCCGCGCTGTCGGGCTGGCGTACCGAGATCGTTGCGACCGACCTGTCGCTGGCCGTGCTGGAAAAATCGAAGTCCGGCATCTTCAGCCAGTTCGAAGTGCAGCGTGGCTTGCCGATCCAGTTGCTGGTGAAATACTTCACCCAGACCGGCGAACTCTGGCAGCTCAATGCCGACATCCGCGGCATGGTGCAGCATCGTCAGCTCAACCTGCTGCAGGACTTCTCCCACCTCGGCACGTTCGACATCATCTTCTGCCGCAACGTGCTGATCTATTTCGACCAGACCACCAAGGCCAACATCTTCGATCGGCTCTCGCGCATGCTTGAACCCGACGGGGTGCTGGCGCTTGGCGCCGCCGAATCGGTGGTCGGCATCACCAGCGCGTTCAAGCCGTATCCGGATCGGCGCGGGCTCTATCGTCCGAACGTGGCGCCGGCGGCGCGCGGCGGCATCACGCCGATCGGCCTGCGGGCTGCGGCTTCCGCGGCGCGCTGATCTCCATCACAGAATGGCGTGCGGCACGAACCGTGACGTATTGCCGGTGATCGGGTTTTCGTCCTCGCGGACCGACAGGCCGCATGGCGTGTGATCGACCAACCAGCTTCCGAGCACCGGGTATTGATCGGCGAAGCTTTGCATCGGCGCGAAGGCCTGCCGGATGAATCCCTCCGCACCGTAGGGGCCTTCCTGCTCGGCCAGCGTCGTACCGGCGCTGACCAGCGCGACATTGGCACCCTCGCGCGAATAGAGCGGCTTGCGCACGAACGAGCTTCCGAGCATGGCCGCCTTGGGGTCATCCTCGAAATAGGCCGGCAGCAGGTTTGGGTGCTTCGGAAACATCTCCCATAGCAGCGGCAGTATGCCCTTGTTGGAAAGGATCGCCTTCCATGGCGGCTCGATCCAGCGCGTCGGCGCGCTCGACAGTTTTGCGCCGAACGCATCCTGAAACATCCATTCCCAGGGATAGAGCTTAAAGGCGAGTTCGATTTTGCGGTCGTCGAGGTCGACGAAGTTGCCGTCGTCGCGCAAGCCAACGCTCTCGATGTCGATCATCGTGGTAGTCAGTCCAGCCTGGCTTGCGGTGTCCTGCAGATAGGCGAGCGTGCCGGCGTCCTCGGTATTCCCGGTCATGCCCGCGAGATGAAGATGCTTGGCGCGGGAAAATTTCTGCCAGGCCTCGATCAGGCGTTCGTGAATCGAATTGAACTGGTCGGCGCGCTTCGGGACGATGTTGCGCTCGATCGCCTGTTCGAGCCATGTCCACTGAAAGACCGCCGCTTCGAAGATCGAGGTCGGCGTATCCGCGTTGTACTCCAGCAGTTTCGCCGGGCTCCAGCCGTCATAGCTGAGGTCGAGGCGGCCGTAGAGGCTGGCATCGTCGCGGTGCCAGCTCTCGGACAGCAGTGGCCAGAACGCTTCGGGTATCTTCAGCCGGCGCAGATATTTTTCATCTGACATCGCGCGGCCGACCAGTTCGAGGCACATCGCGTCGATCTCGCCGGTGGGCGCCTCGATCCGCCGTTCGATCTCGTCAAGCGTGAAGGCGTAATAGGCGCGTTCGTCCCAATAGCGTTCGCCGTTCAGGGTATGAAAATCGAAGCCGATGAGCTCGGCGGTCGTACGCCAGTCGTCGCGTTCGGGGCAGACGATGCGCTGCATGGACGTCAGCCGCCGCTGGAGAAATGCGAACCGAACGAATGCGCAAACGCGCCGAAGCCGCCGCGCGCCACCGCGTGCGAACCCGAATCGCTTGTGGCGGACGACGAATGGCTCGATGAAGAATCGCTGCTGTAGTAGCTGCTGCGTGAGGATGAGCTGCCGCCGGAGCCGCCATGGCTGCTGCTGGAGCTGCGCGGCGGGCATTCGGTGGCATTGGCATTGCCTTGCAGGAGCGAAGGCTGCGGCGCGTTGGGTGGTCTTTCGCAACTCCGGTTCGGCATCAGCGCGTAGGCGGCGCTGCCGACCGCAAACGTTCCCATCAGCAAGAGGGCGACGCGACCGGAGCGCTTTGCCGGAGGGCCAGGCGTTGCAACCGGCACCGATACCGGCTTGCGCTTGCCGAAATCCTTGTCTGACTTCTTGTCCATGGTCAGTAAATCATGCAGGCGGCGTTGATGGCGCCGGCGGCCAGCGAGGCAAGCCCGAGCCAGATCGCGGCGGCGAGTTCGCCGCCCGCGATCCTTTGCGAGAGGTTCGGCACCGGAACCCTGACCAGGAAATAGACGATGATCTGCACGATCAGCGCGATCGTGGCCCAGATCAGACAGTCCCACACATTGGCGGAGTGGGAAATGGCGCTGACCAGCGGTAGCGCGAAGCCGAGCAGGCTCAGGCCAAGCGCGATCGCCGCCGCCGGCTCGTTGGCGCGGATCAGATCGAACTCATTGTGCGCGGTAACGCGGGTATAGACGAAGAGGTAGGCTACCACGGCGATGATCGCCGTGCAGAAATAGACCAGGAACGCCGGCAACCCGGCGAGCGATTGAAGAATCATTCCAAGATGCCCCCAACTCGTGCGTCCCGAGGTTCGCACGATCTGTCAGTCGCCGCATCGGGGCAGGTGGTTCAATCCCAAACAAAAGCCCCGCCATTTTCGGGCGGGGTTGACGGATTTTCCACAGCGGATTTGACGGCGGCAGCCGACGCTATTCCCTGACCTCGATCTTGCCCTTCATCGCCGGGTGCAGGCCGCAGATGTAATCATAGATTCCTGCATCGGCGAGGGTCAGCCGGGTGGTCTGGCCTTTCAGCGCGATCGACGAGCGCTGCGCCTTGGCGCCGGTGATCGTCACCTGGTGCGGCGAGGAATCCGTATTGTGCCAGGTGATGGTCTGGCCCTTGCCGACGACCACGGTCTCGGGCCCGAATTTGAAGTCGGAGATCGCGACCACGCCGGGCCCCGGCGCAGGCTTTGCCATGACGCCTTCGGGCGTGCCCCTCAGGCCGGCCAGCGAGATGACGAAATCCTGCCCGGCGTGCGGTTTGTGGCAGGTGAAGCACGTCGTCAAATTGGCCTTGTCGTTGACTTTCTTATCCAGGCCAAACGCCTGATACTCCCATTCGCCATTCCGAATGTCATCCTTGTACTCGGTGCCCCAGCCGTCGCGCTTTTCCATCACCGTGTAGGCAAGGAGGTCGCCCTTCTGGAAACGGCCGTTGGCGTCCTTGAGAGGCTCGCCGGCTGCATCGAGTTGCGCCTTGTATTGCACCAGCGTCAGCACCGTTCCGCTCGGGATCGGCTGCCCTTTGCGTACCGCATCAACCGCCGCCGATGTCGCATAGAGTTCGCGATACTGCTTGTTGTCGTAACGATCGACCGTGGCGTATAGTGTGCCCTTGTCGAAATTCTCCGGGAAGGCGACCTTGTCGCCACCCGCAAGCGCCGAATAGCCGATGAGCGCGCCCGATGCCGACCCCAGCACAACCGCGGTAGCCAAACTGACGTTTTTCATGACTTCCCCCTCGTTTGCGGACAATTCCGCAAGATACGAGACACCGCGAAACCCGTTTCAATCCGTGGCAAACGAATTTGTCCTGTAGGCGGCCGTTTATCGTCCGCCTGGCTGATCCGGCCTGCGGGCCAAACTACGAATCAGACGGAATGCCAGCCAGAAGAAGAGAACGACCAGCGCAAGCGCGGCAAGCGGCGCCGCCAGCGCCAGAATCGAGATCAGCGAGGCGCCGCCGAGTTCGGCGGTGGCAATTGCCGAATTACCGAGCCCGCCGGTGAAGACGGTGGATTTTGCTCTCAGCATCGCGGTCAGGCCTTGCGTGATGCCGGCAACGCCGCCTCCCGCGATAATGGCCGCCGTCCATTTCAGCATCGGCGGCAGGTCGGTCATGACAGCGGCAGACGCGATCGTCCCGGCGACGACAGCGCCAGGCGTCGCCACCGTATCCAGCAAATTGTCCACGCCCGGAATGTAGAATGCGGCGATCTCCAGGATCGCTGCGGTGCCGAGCATGATGACGGCGGCTGGTGTCGCCAGCCATGCGAAACTCTCGTTCAGATTTACATGTCCGGTGTAGGCTGCGACGCTGAGAACCAGCAGCGGCAGGAACAGCCTGAAGCCTGTTGCGGCAGCGAGCCCGATGCCAAGCGCAACCGACATTGCAAGATCCAGGTTCGACATGTTCTGCAAGCTCCATCCGCCATCAGCACTCTTTCACGTCGCGCGCCGGTTCCAAAATGGCAGCGGCACGTGTGGAACCCGGATCAATCCGGTCTGGTTGTAATATAAGGTGATCAAACCTGGGAGACGCATTCCGGATTGAGCGGACTAACCTGAACACGCAAATGTATCCTGTTCAGGAGGACCGCCATGGCGACGAATCTGGTCTCTGTAGTGATGCAATTCCTCACGCCGGACATGATAGCTAAGATCGCATCTGTCCTGGGTCTTGATCGCACTGTCGTGCAAAAAGCCATTGCGGGTGCGATTCCCGCGCTTCTCGCAAGCCTGGCTGACGTCGCTTCCACGCCCAAAGGCGCACGTCAGCTTACCAACACGCTGACGCAGCAATCCGATTCGCTGGAGAGCTTGAGGAATCTCGTCGGCGGTGCCGCCGGCCAGAACCTGGTGACGGAAACCGGAACGAGCATGCTCTCCGGCCTGTTCGGTGGCGGAACGCTGGACACGATGGCGCAGACCATCGGCAAGTTTGCCGGCATCGGCGAGGGCACCAGCAAGTCGCTGCTCGGCATGCTCGGCCCCGTGGTTCTCGGCGCGTTGGGCCAGCAGCAACGCAGCATGGGTCTCGACGCAAGCGGGCTGGCGTCGCTGCTCACTTCGCAAAAGGACCAGATCGCTGCGGCAATACCGTCCGGCCTTGCCGATCAGATGAGTGCCGCCGGTCTGATCGACGGTGCAACTGAAAGCTTGCGCAGCGGTGCGGCGGCAGCCAGCGCGGCCGGCGGCCGAATGGCAGAGGCCTCGGAACGGACTTTCTCGCGCGCCACTGAGTCGGCGACGACGGCGGCCGGCTCGAGTGCGACCTCGCAGTGGCCGTATTGGTTGGTCGCCGCGGCGGTCGTGGGCGGTCTTGCCTGGTTTGCCATTGGCCGTTCAGGGGAGGACACCGTCGCCCAGGTGCCGCCGCCACCGACGACGCGGACCGCGACCGGAACCGTGGGCGCCGCGCCGACGGATCTGACGGTTGGAGGGCTTAACCTTGCGAATCAGGTCAACTCGTCGGTCGGGTCCATCAGGACGGTGCTTCCCGGCATGACCGATGCAGCTTCGGCCCAGGCTGCCCTTCCAAAGCTGAAGGAAGCGACAGCTCAACTGAATGAGGTCAGCACCCGTGCGACGCAGCTTTCTCCTGAAGGGAAAAGCATGCTCATAAAGCTGGTCGTGGCCGCAACCCCCGCGATCAACCAGATGTGTGACAAGGTGCTGGCGACGCCTGGCGCTGGTGCTATCGCGAAGCCGGCGATCGAAGAGCTTCGAGGCAAGCTCGATGCGCTCGCGCGTTCCTGAACTTCAGAATGCCGTGCCGTCCGGGCTGTGCCGGACGGCAGCGCAAGGAACTTCGATCATCCGGCGGGACGCACGACCATCCGCCCAAACAAAAACCCCGCCGTTTCGGGCGGGGTCCAGTCGGGAGGAGGAGCCTTGCGGCTCGCCGTAAACCCTTGTTCAGGCGGGAATGCGCTCTTCCGCCTCGTGCGGCTCGCGCAGCACGTAGCCGCGGCCCCACACGGTTTCGATGAAGTTGCGGCCTTCGGAGGCGTTCGCCAGCTTCTTGCGCAGCTTGCAGATGAAGACGTCGATGATCTTCAGCTCGGGCTCGTCCATGCCGCCATAGAGGTGGTTGAGGAACATTTCCTTGGTGAGGGTGGTTCCCTTGCGGAGCGAGAGCAGCTCCAGCATCTGGTATTCCTTGCCCGTCAGATGCACCCGCTGACCGCCGACCTCGACCGTCTTGGTGTCGAGATTGACCACGAGATCACCGGTCTGGATGACCGACTGGGCGTGGCCCTTGGAGCGACGCACGATGGCGTGGATGCGGGCGACCAGTTCGTCCTTGTGGAACGGCTTGGTCATGTAGTCATCGGCGCCGACGCCGAGGCCCTTGACCTTATCCTCGATGCCGGCGAGGCCGGAAAGGATCAGAATGGGGGTCTTGATCTTCGATACCCGAAGCTGCTTGAGCACGTCGTAACCGGACATGTCGGGCAGGTTAAGGTCGAGAAGGATAATGTCGTAATCGTAAAGTTTACCGAGGTCGACGCCTTCCTCTCCGAGATCCGTCGTATAGACGTTGAAACTCTCGGATTTAAGCATCAACTCGATTGACTGCGCGACAGCGCTGTCATCTTCAATCAGCAAAACGCGCATGCCAGTCCCCTTTAGTCCGCCGCTCCGGGCGTCAGGTCGGCCGCACCTGCGGCACTCAAAACGCCTTTGAACAACTGATTCGGATCCTGACAGACATATGGTTAACAAAATCTGATTCCGGTTCGCAAGCTCTTTAAGTGCAATTTTTATCGAATCGCCCTAAGATGTTGCGCGAAAGCAGCTTTTCCTAACCGTGCCTACTCATGCTCCAGATGAAGAGACGGGCCTAACCGACTCCCGCGTTTAGCCCCTCTTCTGATGGGCGAGCGCTCTCAGTCACCAAAGACAGTGACGTAATGATTAACGATGCGGGTAAACACGAGGTTAAGCGTCGCCCTGTAAGGTGCGGAAACTTAAGGTTTTCGCAATGAAGGCGCTCGCAGACCAGATCGGCGATATTGACGGCGTCAATATATACGGCCGCGTCGTGGGCGTGCGCGGCCTGATGGTCGAAATCGCCGGCCCGATTCATGCCATGTCGGTCGGCGCGCGTATAGTTATAGAGACAGGTGGTAACCGATTTATTGCTGCCGAGGTCATCGGCTTCTCCGGCAGCAACGCCGTCGTGATGCCGTTCGGCGGCCTCGATGGTGTCAGGCGCGGTTGCCGCGCGGTCATTGCCAGCGCCGCCAGCCAGGTGCGGCCGTCACCGGCCTGGCTCGGCCGCGTCGTCAATGCCATGGGGGAACCGATCGACGGCAAGGGGCCGCTGATGCAGGGGCCATCGCCGATGCCTTTCCGCAATTCGCCGCCGCCCGCGCATTCGCGCAAGCGCGTCGGCGCCCCGCTCGATCTCGGCGTACGCGCGCTCAATACGTTCCTGACCTGCTGCCGCGGCCAGCGGCTCGGCATCTTCGCCGGTTCCGGCGTCGGTAAATCGGTGCTGCTCTCGATGCTGGCCCGTAATGTCGATGCCGACATTACGGTCATCGGCCTGATCGGCGAACGCGGCCGCGAGGTGCAGGAGTTCCTGCAGGAAGATCTCGGCGGCGAGGGGCTGGCGCGCTCGGTCGTGGTGGTGGCGACGTCGGACGAGCCTGCGCTGATGCGGCGCCAGGCGGCCTACCTGACGCTCGCGATCGCGGAGTATTTCCGCGACGAGGACAAGGACGTGCTGTGCCTGATGGATTCGGTCACGCGCTTTGCGATGGCGCAGCGTGAGATCGGGCTGTCGGCCGGGGAGCCGCCGACCGCCAAGGGCTACACGCCGACCGTGTTCACGGAACTGCCGAAGCTGCTGGAGCGGGCAGGGCCTGGAACCGGCGTTGGCACCATCACCGCCATTTTCACGGTGCTGGTCGATGGCGACGACCACAACGAGCCGATCGCGGACGCGGTGCGCGGCATATTGGACGGCCACATCGTGATGCAGCGCTCGATTGCCGAGCGCGGGCGCTTTCCCGCCATCAACATCCTGAAATCGGTTTCCCGAACCATGCCGCGGTCGGCCGATCCCGCCTATTTGCCCGCAATTCAGCGCGGCCGGCAGGTGATGGCGACCTACGCCGATATGGAGGAGCTGATCCGGCTCGGCGCCTATCGGGCGGGGTCGAGCCCGGAAGTCGACGAGGCAATCCGGCTGCATGAGCCCCTGGAGGCCTTCCTGCGCCAGTCCAAGGAGGAAAAATCCAGCCTGGGGGACGGTTACAGGCAATTGGCGCAGATCCTCACCACCTTGGAAACGGAACGCTAACTTTGTCAGGCCATCATCCGCGGCACATGATTAATGGTGCCGGCAGGGCCACCCGAGGGTGCTGGCAGTGTCCCGCGTTCAAATTGGGACTTCTGGGGAGTATGAGTCGATGAAGTCACGCGAAACGCTGATCCGCCTGAAGAAATTTCAGGTCGACGAGAAGCGCCGAAGGGTTACCCAGATCGAAGGCATGATCGCCGATTTCCAGCGCATGTCGGTTGACCTCGAGCGCGAAATCCAGACCGAGCAGGAGCGGGCCGGGATCAACGACCCGACCCATTTCGCCTATCCGACCTACGCCAAGGCCGCCATCCAGCGGCGGGAAAACCTGACCCGCTCCGCCGACGAGCTGCGGGTCCAGCTCGAGGACGCCAAGGGCCTGCTGAGCGAGGCGTTCGAGGAACTCAAGAAGGTCGAACTGCTCGACGAGCGCGACCAGGCCCGCGAACGCGCCGAGGAGAGCGCCCGGGAGCAGGCCGACATGGACTCGATCGGCCTGATGCGCGCCCGCCTTGGCGGGGCCATCGCCTGACACGCTTCGCTACCTGAACAATGCCAGACCCGGGCTGTAAAGCCCGGGTTTTTCTTTGTTAAGATGGGCGGAATCGGCGGCTGGGTGGTCCGTTTGCCGCAAGGTATGCTACGAAGCTTCCCGATTGCTCCCCGCGTAAAGCGCGATGGGGGATCGCGGTTTTGAGGGGACGTGAATGCTGACGCCAGCCGAACTGGTATGGCTGATTGCCGCTGTGGCGAAAGGGGATGAGGCCGCTTTCGAGCGACTCTACGCCGCCACGCGCGCGAAACTGTTCGGCGTCGTCCTCCGTATCTTGCGGCGTCAGGATCTCGCCGAGGAGGTGATTCAGGAGGCTTACGTCAAGATCTGGAACAGTGCCGGACAGTTCAATCCGGCTCTCGCGTCGCCCATCACCTGGATGGCGTCGATCGCGCGCAACCGCGCCATCGATGTGGTGCGCAAGAAAAGCGAGACCTCGATCGAGGAGGAGCCGGCGGCCATGGAAGTGGCAGCGGATTCACCCGATCCGCTGGCGCGCCGCGAGATGACGGAGGAGTTGAAGCGGTTGCTGGAATGCGTCGGCCGTCTCGAACCGGATCGGCAGAAGCTCGTGCTCTTGGCATATTACAACGGCTGGAGCCGTGAGCAGTTGGCTGCCAAGTTCGAGGCGCCGGTGAACACGGTGAAGACCTGGCTGCGACGGAGCATGCTGGATATCCGGGAGTGTCTTGGACTCTGATGGCCTATAGCGAAGACCATATCGCGCTCGCCGCGGAATACGCGCTCGGCACCCTCGATGCCGGCGAGCGCGTGCAGGTCGAGACCATGATGGCCCTCGACACTGAATTCACCGCGATCGTCCGCTCGTGGGAGTATCGTCTCGGCGCGCTGAACCAGATGGTCGGATCGATCGAGCCGCGGCCGATCGTGTGGGAAAACATCAAGGCCGCGATCGGCCATTCCGCCGTGCAGCAGGCGCCGCTGGTGCTTCCCGAAGCGCCGCAACGGCCGGCGGCCGTGCCCGACGCGGCCCCGGCGGTCGTGCAGGCGTCGCCCGCGGCGGCCCCGTCGAACGTCGTCGAATTGTCGAGCCGGGCGGCGCGACGCTGGCGCAACGTGGCCTCCTTCGCCACCGCGTTGGCTGCAGCCCTGGTCGCAATGCTGGCGGTGCAGGTCTACCAGCCGGAGTTGCTGCCCAATGCGCTGCGGCCCAAGCCGCGGATCCTGACGGTAGAGGTGAAAACGCCCGCACCGCCGCCGACGCCTTCAGCGCAATATGTCGCCCTGCTGCAGCGCGACGGCGGCTCGCCCGCGTTTATCCTGACGGTCGATGCCGCGACCAAGAATTTCACCGTCCGCAAGGTCGGCGCGGATGCCGAGCCCGGTAAAAGCTTCGAGCTGTGGCTGATCTCCGACCGGCTGCCGGCGCCGCGTTCGCTCGGCGTGATCGGCGGCAGCGACTTCACCGCGCGTCCGGCGCTCGCCGATTTCGACGCCGGCACGATCAATGCCGCGACCTTCGCGGTGACGGTCGAGCAGGCCGGCGGTTCGCCGGACGGCAAGCCGCACTCGGCGCCGATCTTTACCGGCAAGCTGATAGAGACGGTACCAGCGGTCGCTGCGCCGCGCTGACGGCACGCGCGTTCACAAGCCCAACCCCACAAAAAGAAAACGCCCGTGGGGAGCGGGCGTTTTCAGCAGTCAACTTGGGGGTAGTTGGGGTCTTATTATCCACGTGGCCTTTGGGGGGCTATAAAGAACCACGTGAATTGGTGAATTCCGTTAGCGTACGACTGAGCTCCCTGAGCTGGTAATCACGACCGGCTTGCCGGCTTTCATGACCGGCGTGCTTGCGGTCTGGGTAAAGCCTTCATCCGAGGTGTTGTGCGCGGAGATACTGAACCCGGCGATCAGAATACCGGCGACAAGGGCAACGACCACGATCTTGAGGTGGGTCGTGCGATCGGCGCTGTAGATCGAGTGGTTCATTGGAAGTCTCCTGCCGCCTTCCGTTCTGCAAATTTGTCGAAGTCAGTTGCAGTCCGGTTCAACATCTCGCGTGCAGTAAACGTAGGAATCCGCCGTATCGTTCCCAAGATGCGATCACAAGGCGGTGAAAAGTCTTGAACGGCCGCGATCAAGAAAGCTGCGCGGCCGGTCGCGATGAACAAATATTTAGAGATTACATCCGCTTAATAAACGAGCGCCCGGTCGGACAATTGCGGCTGCGCGTTTAGCCTGTTCCGACAAATCGTTTGCATGTGGCGGAAAAGTTTTCCTGAAACGCGGCTGATTTGCGGCGCGCGCTTGCCTTCCACCTACACACTGCCGACCGTCTTCAGCCGCGCGCGCGGGTGGATCTCCGCCTGCGACAGCACGGTGGTCTGCGAGCGGAAGCGTTCCACCAGCGAGTGCACGAACGGCCGGATCGCCGCCGAGGTCACCAGTACCGGCGCCTCGCCTTCGCGCGCGGCCTGCTCAAAGCTGTTGCGGACCGCGGTCATGAACTCCGACAGTTTTGAGGGCTGCATGGCGAGGCTGCGCTCCTCGCCGGTGCCGACGATCGATTCGGCGAACGCCATCTCCCAGCGCGCCGACAGTGCGATCAGCGGCAGGTAGCCGTTGTGGGAGGTATTCTGGGCGCAGATCTGGCGCGCCAGCCGGGCGCGGACGTGCTCGACCATGGTGGCCGGGTTGCGCGAGAACGCCAGCGCGTCGGCGATGCCTTCGAGGATGGTGGAGAGATCGCGGATCGAGACCCGCTCGGCCAGCAGCAGCTGCAGCACGCGCTGGATACCGGAAACCGTGACCTGGCTCGGCACGATGTCCTTGACCAGTTCGCCCTGTTCCTTCGGCAGCTCCTTCAGGAGCTTCTGGACCTCGCCATACGACAGCAGGTCGCTCATGTTGTTCTTCAGAAGCTCGGTCAGATGCGTCGAAAGCACGGTGGCGGCGTCGACCACGGTGTAGCCCTTCAGCGAGGCCTCTTCCTTCAGCGCGGCATCGACCCAGGTGGCAGGAAGACCAAAGGTCGGCTCGATGGTGTGAATGCCGGGCACGCCGACCTGGTTACCGGCGGGGTCCATGACCATGAACTGGTTCGGCCAGATCTTGCCGGTGCCGGCGTCCACTTCCTTGATCTTGATAATGTACGTGTTGGCCTCGAGCTGGACGTTGTCGAGGATGCGCACCGCCGGCATGACAAAGCCCATTTCGATCGCGAGCGAACGGCGCAGCGCCTTGATCTGTTCGGTCAGCCGGTCGGTGCCGTCGGGACCGTTGACCAGCGGCAGCAGCGCATAGCCGAGCTCGATCTTGAGATCGTCGATCTTGAGCGCGCTGGAGATCGGCTCCTCCGCCGCAGCCTGGGCGGCGGCGGCTGCCAGTTCGGGCGCGGCGGCGGCGGCTGCATCCGCGGCCTTGACGTTGCGGTTGCGGTTCTGCGCCTTCCAGGCCAGCACCGCGGCGCCGCCGCCGAGCGCGAGGAAGGGCAGCATCGGAATGCCCGGCAGCAGCGCCAGCACCAGCATGACGCCGGCCGACATGCCGAGCGCCTGCGGGTAACCGGAGAGCTGCTTCATCATCGCCTTGTCGGCCGAACCGGTGATGCCGGCCTTCGAGACCAGAAGGCCCGCCGCGGTGGAGACGATCAGCGCCGGCACCTGCGTGACGAGACCGTCGCCGACCGTCAGGATGGTGTAGGTGCGGGCGGCATCGCCGAAGCTCATGCCCTGCTGGGCGACGCCGATGATGATGCCGCCGATGACGTTGATGAACACGATCAGGAGGCCGGCGATGGCGTCGCCGCGGACGAATTTCGAGGCACCGTCCATGGCGCCGAAGAAGCCGCTTTCGTCCTCCAGCGCCTTGCGGCGCGCCTTCGCAGTCGCCTCGTCGATCAGGCCGGCGGAAAGGTCGGCGTCGATCGCCATCTGCTTGCCGGGCATCGAGTCGAGCTGGAAGCGGGCCGCGACTTCGGCGATGCGGCCCGAACCCTTGGTGATGACGATGAAGTTCACGATCACTAGGATCGCAAACACGATGATTCCGATGACGAAATTTCCGCCCATCACGAAATTGCCGAAGGCCTCGATGACGTGGCCGGCGGCGGCGGACCCCTCATGGCCATGCGACAGGATCAGGCGTGTGGACGCCATGTTGAGCGACAGCCGCAGCATGGTCGAGATCAGCAGCACGGTCGGAAACGCCGAGAATTCCAGCGGCCCCTGGATGAACAGCGCGGTCATCAGTATCAGGATCGATACCGTGATCGAGATCGCCAGGAACAGGTCCAGCACCATCGCCGGCAGCGGCAGGATCAGCACCACCAGGATGGTGAGGACGCCGAAGGCGAGGAAGAGATCGCCGCGCCTGAGGATTTCTCCGATCTCGCGGAGGCTCGGGATTCCGCCGCTGGGCGCTGCGCCGCCCTGACCCGCCGTGACATCGACCATGGTAGCCGCTTCCCCCCGCGTATGGCGCCGGGCGCCAAACGTCTGCGCGGCGGCCGGAGTGCCACCGTTCCGTAAGTGAGGTACCGCACTGGCGTCCACGGGGTCCTCCCGTTTTACGCGGCCGACGACACTCGACTTCACCCGGCAATTCTTGCCGGGTGTATGGTTAGCAAACGGTTAACGGGGGGCTGTCGGAGCGGTCAGAGACCGTCATTCCGCTCACTCCCCTCGTCATTCCGGGATGGTCCGAAGGACCAGACCCGGAATCTCGAGATTCCGGGTTCGATGCTGCGCATCGCCCCGGAATGACGAAACAGACTCGCGTCCCCATGACGCGCTTCGTCAATTCCCCGTTGGGCAAAACTCCATTTAGGTCAGCCCCGCTGCATTTTCCGACTCGGCAGACCGTGCTCGTTCTTTGAACATTGAGTGCGGGTTGCGAGGCCAAGGCGTGAGCCATTTTTCTTCCATGATCTTGCTCGTGGCGTCATTGATGCTGACAGCATTCTTCGGCGTAGCGGCCTGGCGCACATCCGATGATGGTTCTGATATCACCGGCAGCATTCCGCCGGCCTCCAGCCAGATCCATTGAAATCCTTACCTGCATGGACACACCTCCGCATTCCCGCGACGCGTTTCGCCCGGGCTTTGCAGATCGTTTCGCCCAAAGAGAGGAGGGCGCAGGGAATGCCGGGTGCTTGCTGCACCCGCGGTCTCGTGTGCAATAGTGCGCGAGAAGTGCGCACACGAGCATACAGGTAC
>LNFM01007361.1_pt1 | contig 17338 bp, 20 predicted proteins | sample 596031 | NCBI WGS metagenome assembly LNFM01 (sample SAMN04254537, study PRJNA301005) | activated carbon metagenome | isolation source: dual media filters at the Ann Arbor, Michigan drinking water treatment plant | place: USA: Ann Arbor | reverse complement strand
CCTTGATCAGGCCGTCTTCCATGGTGACCTCGATGCCGAGGCCGCCGAATTCGCCGCGCGTCTGCACCTGCATGTCGCGGAACGCTTTCGGCTCCATGTAGCTCGAATGCGGATCGAGGCCGGCGAGCATGCCGTTGATCGCGGTTTCGATCAGCTTCTGATCGTCCGGCTTTTCGACGTAATCGGCACGGACACGCTCGAACACATCGCCGAACAGATTGAGCTGGCGGTATGTATCGGCGGCGGCCGCCTTGGCGGTGGTGCCGAGCATGATGCGCGGCTGCACCGCGACCAATGTCATGGCCGCGCCGGCGGCGGCGCCGAGAAGAATGAGGGAGGTCTTGCGCATGTTCATCCGCGAACCTTTTCGCCTTCGCCAGCCACCCACCATGGGTCTGGATCAACGGGAGCACCGTCTTTTCTAAACTCGATATACAAAACCGGCTGACTGGAACCTGTCGCGAGGATAGCAGCGATATGGGAGCCAGTCCCCATGGCCGCAACGGGTTCCCCGGCCAGCACGAACTGGCCGAGATCAACTGATATCTTATCCATCCCGGCGAGCAAGACATGATATCCGCCGCCGACATTCAGGATCAAGAGTTGCCCGTAGGAACGGAAAGCGCCGGCAAAGACCACCCAGCCGTCTGCCGGGGCTGTGACCTGGGCGCCGGCGCGGGTGGCGATGGAAATGCCCTTCTCGACGCCGCCATTGCCGTCGGGAGCGCCGAAAGCCTTCAGTTTGACGCCGTTCACCGGGATCGGAACCTGGCCGCGAATCGAGGCAAAGGCGACCGCCGGCGCCAGACGGCCGGGGTCCCGGTACGCCGATAGGGCCGCCCGGGAATCGGTGCGCGCCGCCTCGCGGGCATCGCGTACCGCCGGGTCGAGCGCCTGTTCGAGCTTGCCGATCAAATCTTTGAGATTATCGACCTGGCGGGCCAGTTCGCCGGCCTTGGCCTTCTCGGCGGCGAGCGCTTGCTCGCGTTCGGTCTGCTGCTTCTGCCGTTCGTCGACCAAAGCCGCCATGCGCGCGCGTTCGCCGTCGAGCGAGGCGATTTCGCTTTTCAGTTTGTCGCGCTCGGTGGCGATGCTTTTGCGGACATTGAGCAGCGTTGTCAGATCGGCGGCCAGCGCCTCGGCCTTCTGCCGCATGTCCGGCAGCACGGCGCCCAGCACCATCGCGGTGCGCAGGGCTTGCAGCGCGTCTTCCGGGCTGGCGATCAAGGCCGGCGGCGGACGATGACCGATGCGTTGAAGCGCGGCGAGCACTTCGCCGATGACGGCGCGGCGGGCCTCGAGTGAAGCGCGCAACGCGCGTTCATTGTCGTCGAGCGGCTTGAGGCGAACTTGCGTTGCCTCGATGGCCTGCTCGGTGGCGCGCAGGCGTCCGGCGGTGTCGATCAGATCCTGCGCCAGCTTGCGGCGGTCGGCGCCGATCTGTTCGATTTCCTTTTTGAGCGCGGCTTCGGTCTCGACCGATTTGCGCTGCTGGTCGCGCGTGGCTTCCAGTTCCCGATCGTGCGCTTTCAGGCTGTCGAGTGCCTGCGACTTGTCGGCAATGCCGGGAACCGGCGGTGACTGCGCCGGCGCGGGGCTGGCGGCGATGAGCGGCAAGGCAAAACCGGCGAGCGCCGCAAAGGCGGCGCGCGAGACGGATTTGGGCGAGCGGCAAATCATCTCGGCCAAGTTACGCCTGCGGGCTGGGGCGGCAAGAGTCATGAAAGCTCATTGTGCGACATTTTGTACGGGTGGATTGAGACCAAGTTGGGACGACCCGCCCTCATCCCGAGGAGCATTGCGAAGCAATACGTCTCGAAGGACGGGCGGCCTCGTCCTTCGAGACGCGCTCCTGCGGAGCGCTCCTCAGGATGAGGCCGAGAGAGGCTGCGACGTATGGATTTCGGGTTCGATCGCTTTCGCCCTGCGGGCTTCAGCGGCGACCCTCCCCCTCCCGGCGGGGGTGAAGGAGCGGCTACCCCCGGTGATACGGGTGCCCGGTGAGGATGGTGGTCGCCCGGTAGATCTGTTCGAGCAGCATCACCCGCACCAGCTGGTGCGGCCAGGTGGCGGCGCCGAACGAGAGACGGAGCTGCGCCTTGACGCGCAAGGACGGCGCGAAACCGTCGGCACCACCAATGATGAAGACCACGGCGGGCACATCGTTGGCGCGCCAGGCCGACAGTTGCGCGGCGAGCTGTTCGCTGTCGCGGTTCTCGCCCTTGACGTCGAGCAGCACCACCGCCGCGCCCGGCGGAACGATGCTAGTCAGCGCAATGGCTTCCTCGAGCATGCGCTTGCCCGCCTCGTCGGCGCGGCTCTCGCGGATTTCGATGACTTCGATGGCCTTGAGGCCGAGCGCGCGGCCGGTCTGTGTCGCGCGCTTGGCGTAACGTTCCGACAGTTCGGTTTCGGGACCGGATTTCAGTTTGCCGACGGCGGCGATGATGATGCGCATGGGGAAACCTTAGGCCGCTAGCATCAATCCGTCATCCTGAGGTGCGAGCCCGCAGGGCGAGCCTCGAAGGATGGACGGCCACATTCTTCGCGAGGCCCGGGCCGTCGTCCTTCGAGGTTCGCCGCAAAGATGCGGCGAACACCTCAGGATGACGGATTACCTCACGCGCTCCACATCTTCTCGATGTTGTAGAACGTGCGCACTTCGGGCCGGAACAGATGCACGATGACGCTGCCGGCATCGATCAGCACCCAGTCGCCCTGACGCAGGCCCTCGACGCCGATGCCGGTGATGCCGTGGCCTTTGAGATCCTTCACGACACGGTCGGCAATCGACGACAGATGCACGTTGGAGCGGCCGGTGGCGACCACCATGGTTTCGCCAATGGACGACTTGTCCGAAAGATCGATGGTGACGATTTCCTCGGCCTTCATCTCATTCATGCTGGCGAGAATGATGCCGAGCGTCTTGTTGTCGCGCAAAAGTTCGGCCGCGGTCTTCGGCTTGCGCGGGGCGGCTGGCGCCGGCGCGAGCGGCTTTTTCAGCGGCTTCTTGGCGGCCTTGTTTTTGGAAAAACTTTTCGGCGAGTTCTTCGATGAATTTTTTGCCGGCTTTTTCGCCGCGCTCTTTGAAGAAGCCTTGCTCTTGGGCGCGCTCGCTTTCTTCGCAGCGGTTGCGCGTTTGCCGGTGGATGCGGATTTTGCCAGGGGGTATTTGTCCTTTCGGTAAGTTCAGTTCGATGCGGTGAATGCTTAGAGAATAGCTATTTTGCAGCCTTGTTGCCAGCATCGGCTGGCTGCTTGCGCATGGCGCGCAAGGCGGTCGACGACAGGCCGGATTTGAGCCCGTGCAGAAAGGCCCAGGCCGGCGCGCGGCGGCCGGGTAAGGAAGCTGCGGCGTTCTCCGGAATGCGAAAGCGCGACAGAGCCTGCCCCGCGGTCGAGGCCGAGGCGTAAAGGCTGGGGCCGGGACGATCGACCACCACCATCGGCAGGAGTTCCGCGATGCCGCGCCATTTCTGCCAGCGGTGGAAGTGGCGCAGATTGTCGGCGCCCATGATCCAGACGAACTGCACGCGCGGACAGCGCGCGATCAGCCACGATATCGTATCGTAGGAATAGCGCGTGTTGATGACGGCCTCGAGCCCGGTGACGTCGATGCGCGGGTGATGCGTCAGCGCGCGCGCGGCGGCGAGACGTTCGGCGAGCGGGGCGAGGCCGCTGGTGTTTTTCAGCGGATTGCCGGGCGTCACCAGCCACCAGACGCGGTCGAGCTTGAGCCGCTTCATCGCCAGCAGCGTGGCGTCGAGATGCGCCTGATGCGGCGGATCGAAGGTGCCGCCGAACAGACCGATGCGCATGCCCGGCGCATGCGGCGGGATGATCCGTTCGGTGTCGGCGAGCTTCTGGCGGGCGATCTGGGTGGCGATCACGGTCTTGTCTGACCGTTCCCGCGAATGCGGTATTTGAAAGTGGTCAGTTGATCGACGCCGACCGGGCCGCGCGCATGCAGGCGGCCGGTGGCGATGCCGATCTCGGCGCCGAAGCCGAATTCGCCGCCGTCGGCGAATTGCGTCGAGGCATTGTGCAGGACGATGGCGGAGTCGACCTGGGCGAGGAATTTGTCGGCGGCGCTGTTGTCGTTGGTGACGATCGCGTCGGTGTGATGCGAGCCGTGATTTTCGATGTGCGCGATGGCGGCATCGATGTTGTCGACGACGCCGACGGCGATGATGGCGTCGAGGAATTCGGTGCGCCAGTCGTCTTCGGTCACGGCTTTGACGCGCGGGTCGAGCGCCTGCACGTCCTTGTCGCCACGGATTTCGCAGCCGGCGTTGAGGAGCATGTCAACCAAAGGCTTGAGATGCGCTGACGCCACGGCGCGATCGACCAGCAGCGTTTCCACCGCGCCGCAGACACCGGTGCGGCGCATCTTGGCGTTGAGCACGATGGTCTTCGCCATGGCGAGATCGGCGGCTTTGTCGACGTAGATGTGAACATTGCCGTCGAGATGGGCGAAGATCGGCACGCGCGCCTCATTCTGCACGCGCGCGACCAGGCTCTTGCCGCCGCGCGGCACGATGACGTCGATATTGCCGTCGAGGCCGGCGAGCATCATGCCAACAGCGGCGCGGTCGCGCGTCGGGATCAACTGGATCGCGGCATCGGGCAGGCCGGCGGCGCGCAGGCCTTCGACGAGAGCGGCATGAATGGCGCGGCTCGACTGCGTCGAGTCGGAGCCGCCGCGCAGGATCGCGGCGTTACCCGACTTGAGGCACAACGCCCCGGCATCCGCCGTGACGTTGGGGCGGCTTTCATAAATGATGCCGATGACGCCGAGCGGTACGCGCACGCGCTCGATGGTCATGCCGTTCGGCCGGGTCCAGGACTCGGTGACGTGACCGACCGGATCGCGCAATGCGGCGACGGTTTCGATGCCGGCGGCCATGCTTTCGATGCGGGCGTCGTTGAGCGTCAGGCGGTCGATGAAGGATGCGGCGACGCCGGCGGCTTTCGCCGCGGCGAGGTCCTCGGCATTGGCGGCGAGAATGCGGGCCGAGTGCACGCGGAGGCTGGCGGCCATCGCGGCGAGCGCCTGTTTTTTCTGCGCGGCGGGGGCGAGCGCCAGCACGCGGGCGGCGGCGCGCGCGCGGCGGCCGATCTCGGCCATGACGGCTGTGAGATCGCCGGTTCCCTCGATGCTTTTAAGCGGCGCCGTCATCGTCCAACAAACCCGAAAAACTTAGTCAAAACACACCCGCGCCGTCCGGCGGCGGGTGGTTTTCCTACCACACCGCCTTCGGCGCGGCGAGGTGGCCGTACCGGCGAAATAAGGCGGCCGGGCAAGAGGTAATATTGGGGATAGCGTGGATAACCCGGAGCCAGCCGGCAACCGCAACGATACCTACACATTGGTACCTCAGGGTGACGCGATCGAGGGCGTAAAACCCAAGCCGTCGGGTATCGGCGCGTTTTTGGAAAAGTGGCTGTTGGAGGGTGTCATGGCGTATAGCGCGAACAGGCTGCCGGCCCGGTTCCCCGTCGGGACCAAATTCGTCATCGAGGGCCGGCCCGGCGGCGATTTGAGCCGCTTCATCGAGTTTCCCGACGGCACCAAGCTGCGGTTGCCGAAGCGGCCGGCGCCATTAGCCCCGGCCGGACGCCGCGCCCGCACCAAGAGCACGCGCAGCCATTGACCGACGGGTGGTTCGCTTCCGGGCCTCGGCCAATGGCCGAGGTCGTCAAGCGCGGCCTCCAAACGCAAAAACCCCAGCCGCAGGGGCTGGGGTTGATGGGCGATCGGTTAATCGCCTTTTTGGAGTACTCGAAGTCTGGTCAGGACCTGAAGCAAGTTTTGGAGATCGGTCTTCGCGTCTGTCGCCGCGTCGTCATGGTATTCGTCGTCGCGTATTCGGGGAGACAACGCGCGACCGCGGACATGGTTCCGGGGTGTTTCAGCCCCCACCCATCACCAGATCGTCGCGATGGATGATTTCGGTGCGGCCGGTGTAGCCGAGGATCGACATCACGTCGGCGGAGGTGCGCCGTTTGATTTTTTCCGCGTCTTCGGCGTCGTAGGCGACAAGACCGCGCGCGACTTCGTGACCGTCAGGTCCACGCACAATGACCGCATCGCCGCGGCTGAATGTGCCCTCGACTTTAATGACACCGGCCGGCAACAGACTTTTGCCTAACTGCAAGGCGCGCACGGCACCGGCATCGACCAGTAAAACGCCGCGCGGCTCCAGCGAACCGGCGATCCATTTCTTGCGCGCGGTGACCGGATTGGCCGGCGTTAGAAACCAGGTGCACGGCCCGCCATCGATGATGGCGCGCAACGGGTTCATCACGCGGCCGGACGCGATCACCATATGCGTGCCGGCGGTGGTGGCGATCTTGCCGGCTTCAATCTTGGTCACCATGCCGCCGCGCGACAGTTCCGAGCCCGACGCGCCGGCCATCGCTTCGATCTCCGGCGTGATGCGCGGCACCACGGGCACCAGTTGTGCGCCGCTGCCGGCGGTTGGCGGCCTGTCGTAAAGGCCGTCAATGTCGGACAGCAGCACGAGCAGGTCGGCGCTCATCATGGTGGCGACGCGGGCGGCGAGGCGATCGTTGTCGCCGTAGCGGATCTCGGTGGTGGCGACGGTGTCGTTCTCGTTGATCACCGGCACGCTGTGCCATTCCAGAAGCTTATCGACGGTCGAGCGCGCATTGAGATAGCGGCGGCGCTCCTCGGTATCGCCGAGCGTCAGCAAGACCTGCGCGGTGGCGATGTTGTGTGCGTTCAGGCTTTCCGACCACGAGCGCGCCAGCGCGATCTGGCCGATGGCGGCGGCGGCCTGCGCTTCCTCGAGCTTGAGCGCGCCGCGCGGCAATTTGAGCGTGGCGCGGGCCAGCGCAATGGCGCCGGAGGACACCACTAGAATATCGCGGCCATCCTTGTGCAGCGAGGCGATGTCGGCGGCGAGCGAGGTCAGCCATTCGCGCTTCAGGCTGCCGGCGTCATGATCGACGAGCAGCGACGAGCCCACCTTGACGACGATGCGACGGAAGGCGGTGAGGGCGGGGGCTTTGGCAGGCGCTTGCGACATGAGGACCGAAGAATTGGAGGCGGAAACGAGGGTTAAAGGCGCGCGCGGTGCCGCCTTGTCAAGCCGACCCGCTATTTCCTGGCGATAGAACCATCCCTATATTCAGTCCGTTAGGTCCCGTCCGGCGGCCGGCCCTTTAGGCTTTTGCGAATGAACTACCTCGTCTACGTTTTCGTCGCCCTGATTGCCGCCGGCAGCGTGCTGTTCGGTCTCGATTTCGCATCGGCGCCGATGTCGCCGATGCCGGCGAGCCCTTACGCCTTGCGCGCCGCCGCGCCACCGCCCACGGCGCCCGCGGTGACGGCAGAGACCAAAAGCGCGCCGAAAACCGAAGCGGCGGCCTCGGCGGTTGCCACCAAACCCGTCGAAGTGCCGGCTGCGCCCGCGCCGGTCGCAGCGGTTGTGCCGCCGCCGATACAGGTCGATCAGCCGCCGCTCTCGATCGCCGCCGACGAGCCCGGCAGCGTGGCGGCTGCGCCGCCGCGGCCGGCACCGCGCTGCGATCTCGATGCCTGCGCCGCCGCCTATCGCTCCTTCTTGCCTGAGGACTGTACCTACCAGCCGTTCGACGGGCCGCGGCAGCTGTGCACCAAGGGCAAGCCCCCTGTGACGGCGTTACCGGCAGCGGCCTTGCCCGGCGCTGCGCCGGAGGCGCGCGCCCAAGCCTGCAATATCGCCGCCTGTTCGCAGAGCTATCCGCGCTCGTTCAGTTCGGCAGATTGCACGTTCCAGCCGGCGGAAGGGCCGCGCCGGGTCTGCACCAAGTAAGGCACCCAATTGAGACCGGAACCGGCACGTGCGCCGGGGCGTTACCCCCTATCGTATAGGGGAACTTTGCCATGCAGCGTCGCGATTACCGGTTTTCGGACTATCGGCTTGCAGGATATGTCGTCGTCGCGGCGGTGATTGCCGGTGGCGTCGCCTTCGGGCTCGACCGCGCTTTCGCGCCGACTACCAAGGTCGAAGCCAATGGCGCGCCGCCCAAGGCCGCTGCGGCCGCCGCAGTCGCTGCGTCCGGGGCTGTGCGCCAGATCCCCATCGCGCGCACTAGCGCGGCCGATCTCGGCGACCCGGAAGGCAAATTGACGCCGGTCTATCCGGCCAATCCCGGCAAGGATTTGCCGATCAAGGACACGCCGATCATCCAGCCGGCAAAGCCAGCGGTCGCAGCAGCGACGACGACAGGCAGCGCCAGCGCGGCAATGCCTGCCGCGACCGCAGCGCCAGCGCCGGTGGCCAATGCGCCGGCCCCGGCGGCAGCGCCTGTGGCCAGTGCGCCGGCAGCCGCCGCTTCAGTGCCGCAAGCTAATGCAGCGCCGGCGGCCAATGCGTGCAATGTCGCGGTGTGCTCGGCGGCCTATCGCTCCTTCCGCGAGTCCGATTGCACCTATCAGCCATTTGAAGGGCCAAGGCGCTTTTGCGAAGGCGCGCCGGACACTGCGCAAACCGCGGCGCAGCCTCAGCAGTCCCCGCCGCAGCAGGCGCGGCCGTCATTCGATACGCGCAGCGCGCCGCAGATTTCGCGCCGCAATTACGACGACGCCCTGCGCGATGCCGAGCGCACCGTGCGCCGGTTGCCGCCGCCGGGACGTTTCGACGACCCGCGCGGCGTGGTCGTGATGGAGTCGCCGGAGCAGCGTTATGATATGCGCCGCAACTGGATCGTCGAGTCGGATGATTGAGATGAGGTATCCCTCCCTTTTCAGGGGAGGGATAAGAAGTTTACATCGCTTGCTGCAGCGCGGTTGTCAGCAAGTCCTCAACGACCTGTTTATAAAATTTTGGCCTGACCGAGGCGCGCGTTACTGCTGGGCAATCTTCTGCGGCTCGCCGTCGGCGGGCTTTTGCCCAATATCGGCGGTCTTGATGCGGCGCTTGGCGGCGGCCTTGTGGGAAGCCTTGTTCTCGGCTTTGGCCACCGGCTTTTCAGTCGTCTTGTCGGCCGTTTTATCGGCGACCTTCGCGGTCTTCGCTGATCTCGCCGCCTTCATCTGGAGGGCCGCGGTCTTGATGGCCGAGGGCTTGGCTGATTTCGCCGCTTCGGCGAGGCGCTCGGCGCGATCGGCATGTCTCATGTCGGCGCGGACCGTAGCAGCGACGACGATGCCCTTCTCCGGAGTTTTTCCGGGCGCGGCGCGCAACGGCGACGGTTGCGGCATCGGCACAATGTCCGGGCCGTTCCAGGCGAGCAGCCCGGCCGATTCCTGACACGGCGCGCGCTTCGGCAATTTCGCGCCGGGGTGTTTCGCCTCGGCCGAGGTCCAGTGTTCGACCGGCTTGCCGGTGATGATCTTGACGTAGCCCTGCGTTTCTTCCGGCAGCTTGCCTTTGCCTTTGGAATTGAGCCAATCGACGATGCGCTTCGGCCCGGCATTATAGGCAGCCGCGGCCAGTCCAAGATTTCCGAATTGCTGCAGCAGGTCGTTGAGCAGACGCGCTGAAGCGGGAATGGCCTGGCGCGGATCGAACGGATTGTCGACGCCCATGCCGATGGCGGTGGCGGGCATGAATTGGGCGATGCCCTGCGCGCCGGCTGAGGAGACGACGCCGGGCCTGAAGCCGCTTTCCTGAAACAGCAGGCGAATGAAAAACGGCGCCGGCAGATCGTTGATCTGCGCCGACTTGGTGAGCGTGTCGCAGATTTCCTCGGTCGAGCGTGCGATCACCGGCTTGGCAATGGGCGGCAACGGGATGCCGGCGGGGATGCCATTGTTGACGACGACGCCGGACGGCACCGGATATTCGATGGCGAGATTGGACAGGATGTCGTCGGCGGACTTTGCATCGGGCGCGAGCGATGCCGACTCAGTGGGCGCCGGCGGGATGACGGCGACAACGGCATCGTCGGGAATCTTGATGTCGATCGAAGGTTTGGCGTCGCGCGTTTCGGCCCGCACGTCGTCACGCAAGTCCTCGCTTGCAGCGCGGCCGGACGTTTCGGCGGTGGCCGCATGCGCCAGCGATTTGCCGGTGAATTCGTCGAGCGTGAAACGCGCTTCAGGGTTGGTCGAGCCCGACCAAGTCACGAGACACAAACAGGCGGGCAAGAACAACATCCGCATGCCGCTTCATCCTCTCAATTCGCGCGGGTGCGCGAGTGTCGCGCCGCCCGGCCAGTGTTCTGAAATGAAAGGAGTATCCCCCTTCGCGTCGTTTTGTTGTGCGTTGCAAAGCCGACGGATTTTGGAAGGGTATAAGCCGAAATTGCGGCACGCTTGCCTTGGCGTTGCCGCAGTTCCTCAGGCGGAACATTTTTTCATGCGCTGACGCATTAGAAATCAGTACAGCACAACCGAACGGATCGATTTGCCTTCGTGCATCAGGTCGAAGGCGGTGTTGATCTGGTCGAGCGGCATGGTGTGTGTGATGAGATCGTCGATGTTGATCTTGCCGTCCATGTACCAGTCGACGATCTTCGGCACTTCGGTGCGGCCGCGCACGCCGCCGAAAGCGGTGCCGCGCCAGCTGCGGCCGGTGACCAGCTGGAACGGCCGCGTGGCGATTTCCTTGCCGGAGGCTGCGACGCCGATGATGATCGACTCGCCCCAGCCGCGATGCGTGCACTCCAAGGCTTGGCGCATGACATCGACATTGCCGATGCATTCGAAGGAGAAATCTGCGCCGCCGCCGGTGACATCGACAACGGCCTGCACGACCTTGTCGCGGCCGACTTCGTCGGGATTGATGAAATGCGTCATGCCGAATTTCTCGGCCATGGCGCGCTTTGACGGATTGGTGTCGATGCCGACGATCTTGTCGCAGCCTACCATGCGCGCGGCTTGCAGCACGTTGAGCCCAATGCCGCCGAGACCGAACACCGCAACATTGGCGCCGGGCCAGACTTTCGCGGTGTTGATGACGGCGCCGATGCCGGTGGTGACGCCGCAGCCGATGTAGCAGATTTTATCGAACGGCGCGTCCTCGCGCACCTTAGCCAGTGCGATTTCCGGCAGCACCGAGAAATTCGAAAACGTCGAACAGCCCATGTAGTGAAAGACCGGATCGCCGTCGCAGCGGAAGCGCGCGGTGCCGTCCGGCATGACGCCCTTGCCCTGCGTGGCGCGGATCGCGGTGCAGAGATTGGAGCGCTGCGACAGGCAGGTTTTGCATAGCCGGCATTCCGGCGTGTACAGCGGGATGACGTGGTCGCCGACTTTCAGCGACGTCACGCCGGGGCCGAGTTCGCGGACGATGCCGGCGCCTTCATGGCCCAGGATCGCGGGGAAGATGCCTTCCGGATCGAGGCCGGATAATGTGTAGGCATCGGTGTGGCAAACGCCGGTCGCCATGATTTCGATCAGCACCTCGCCCGCTTTCGGGCCTTCGATGTCGATGGTCTCGATGGTGAGGGGCGCGCCTGCTTTCCAGGCGACGGCGGCGCGGGTTTTCATGGGCGGGCTCCTTGTCATTCCGGGGCGGCGCACTTGCGCCACCCGGAATCCAGTAGCGCATTCTGAAGTATTTGTCTGGATTCCGGGTTCGCGCCTTCGGCTCGCCCCGGAACTGACAATCACGGTTGCCAGGCGGTGACTTTCCCTTCGGTCTTGACCGCGGTGCCGCCGCCGGACGCGGTGATGATCTTGAACAGGTCGCGCAACACCTCGGTAACGCCGTGGCCGGAAGCCGACGACAACAGCACCGGGGCCTGGCCGGACGCCTTCTTCAGTTTCGCGGTCTGCTTCTTGATCGCTTCCGGCGTCATTGAATCGGTTTTCGACAACGCGACGATCTCCGGCTTGTCCTCGAGCCCGTTGCCATAGGCGTCGAGTTCGTCGCGCACGGTCTTGTAGTCGCGGCCTGCGTCCTCGCCGGTGCCATCGACCAGATGCAGGATGACGCGGCAGCGTTCGGCATGGCCTAGGAATTTGTCGCCGAGGCCGACGCCTTCATGCGCGCCTTCGATGAGGCCGGGCAGATCGGCCAGCACGAATTCGCGGTCATCGACGCGCACGACGCCGAGCTGCGGATGCAAGGTCGTGAACGGGTAATCGGCGATCTTCGGCTTGGCCGCCGTCACGCGGGCGAGGAAGGTCGATTTGCCGGCATTGGGCAGGCCGACGAGGCCGGCGTCCGCAATGAGTTTCAGGCGCAGACGAATGGTGCGCTCTTCGCCGGGCTGGCCGGGATTGGCGCGACGCGGTGCCTGGTTGGTCGAGGTCTTGAAATAGGCATTGCCGAAGCCGCCATTGCCGCCTTTGGCCAGCGTGATGCGCTGGCCGACTTCGGTGAAGTCGGCGATTAATGTCTCGCCGTCTTCCTCATAGATCTGGGTGCCGACCGGCACCTTCATGATCTTGTCCTTGCCGCCGGCGCCATGGCGATCCTTGCCCATGCCGTTCTCGCCGCGCTCGGCCATGAAGTGCTGCTGGTAGCGATAGTCGATCAGCGTATTGAGGCCGTTGACCGCTTCGACGATGACGTCGCCGCCCTTGCCGCCGTCGCCGCCGGAGGGACCGCCGAACTCGATAAACTTCTCGCGCCGGAACGCGATGCAGCCGTTGCCGCCCGCGCCGGACCCGATATAGACCTTGGCTTCGTCGAGGAATTTCATGGGCCGGATATAGGCTATTGCGGCCGAAACCGCACCCTCCGTGACGGCAAAAGTGGCCGACAGGGTCAATAAAAAGGCCGGTTTGAGCCCTCCGCCCCTTCGCCAAGGCGTCACGGGCCGTATATACCGTCCCCGGCATGACGACGTCCGCGACCACCCGCCCCACAGGCCACCACCATCCCGTTGCCGGCATTGCCCTGATGCTGACCGGCATCTTCTTTTTCGCGCTCAACGACGCGATGGGCAAATTTCTCGTTGCCACTTTCTCGGTCGGGCAAATCCTGCTGGTGCGCAGCATCGCGGCAATGGTGGTGCTGGCGCCTTTCATCCAGCGCGAGGGCTGGGCGCCGTTCCGCGCCATGCCGCGGCCTTGGCTGCAATTGTTGCGCGCGGTGTTCGCGACGATGGAGGTCGCCTGTTTCTACTGGGCGCTGACCGACATGTCGCTGGCCGACGTTATGACGTTCTATCTGGCCGGTCCGATTTACGTCACCGCGGTGTCGCCGTTCCTGCTCGGCGAGAAGGTCGGCTGGCGGCGCTGGGCGGCGGTGTTTGCCGGCTTCGTCGGCGTGATGATAGCGCTCAACCCGACCGCGGGCGCGTTCACGCCGGCGGCCTTCGTGGCGATTGCCGGCAGCTTTTCGTTTTCGATCTTCATGGTGTGCACGCGGCTGGTGCGCGGCTCGTCCGGCATCGTGCTGGTGACGATCCAGAACGTCTCGGCTCTGGTATTCGGCGCGATTGTCGCGCCGTTCGCCTGGGTGAGCCTGAGCTGGTTCGACGGCGCGCTGCTGACCTTGCTCGGCGTCGTGGCGATGATCGCCTATCTCTGCATCAACAAGGCGCTCGAACTGGCGGAAGCTTCGGTGGTGGTGCCGTATCAGTATTCGACGATCTTCTGGGCGATCATTCTCGGCTATATTTTCTTCGGCGATATTCCGACCGTGCCGATGCTCGCTGGCGCCGGCATCATCATCGCCGCCGGCATCTATATTTTCATCCGCGAGCAGCAGGTGGCGAAAGTGGCGGCCAGGGATGCGGCGAAGGAGCCTGCCTTCGCCGAGCCGCCGCCGGGCTAACACCGTCATTCCGGACGCCGCGTTAGCGGCGATCCGGAATCCAGACAAACCCGAATAAATATCTGGATTCCGGGTTCGCGCTTTCAGCGCGCCCCGGAATGACGACTAGACCACAATCGCATCCGCCTCGATCTCGACCAGCCAGCCGGGATCGATGGCCTGCACGATCTGGATCATCTTCGAGGTGCGAGTAGCATCTGGCGACGTATGCTGACCGTCATTTTCAATTCGCGTTTAAAACGCCCTAAGCGGCTTTGCTAGGTGACGGGAGTGCAAGGGTTGCACGCTGATCAGTGAGCAATCCAGCAATCGCCTGATTTATTTCATCGGGATTGACGCCATCCTTGATCATTTTTTTTCTCAGAGCGTGAATCTTATCAATGTTGCTTAGCTTCTTCTCGATCGCAGATTGACGAGCTGTTTCGGCTTCAGCGGCCAGCTTATCTGCCTCGGCCCTTCGCTTTGCTTTCTCCTCCGTGTAAAAAAGTGTGCGATCTAAGACCCATTTTTTAGGACTACAAATATGTCGAGCGGGTTTTCGTAATGCAGACTCGTAATTTCGCTCGCATATTCGAAAAGGTAAAATTTCCCAGTTATTTTGTATTCCTTAGCTAGACAGGCAAGATATACGAGCTCGATAATTCCCGCGTTTATTTCTAGATCGATCGGTGTCAGGTGTCTAAATTCCGATGCTTTAGTATCGGATTGCAGTACCACCTCGGCCATTTTCCCCTCCAAACGCTTAGATTGCGATATGGTAATATCACTACCGAAAATGATTTCCTAGTTGGGTGCGTCACTATTGTGAAATGATGTCTTCCAGCCGCGCTAGACGACAATCGCATCCGCTTCGATCTCGACCAGCCAGCCGGGATCGATCGCCTGCACGATCTGGATCATGGTCGAGGCCGGGCGGATGTCCTTGAAGAACTCGCCATGGGCGCGGCCGGCGTCCTGCCAGTTGGACATCTCTTTCAGATAAATGCGGGTGCGGATGACGTGCTCGCGTTTGCCGCCGGCGTTGTTGATGGCTTTCTCGATGATGGCGAGACAGCGCAAGGTCTGGCCATAGAGATCGCCGGGGCAGGCGACGCCGCCGCCGGGCGCGATCGGCGCGGTGCCGGACACCGCGATGTGCGGTCCGACGCGCACCGCGCGCGAAAAACCGATCTGCTCTTCGAAGATGGCGCCGGAAGAAACGAGTTGGCGGTCCATTGTATTTCCCCCAAGGTTGAGTCCAGGATCGAGCGACAAGCTCCGTTCGTTCCCGCGAAAGCGGGAACCCAGTTCTTGCACCTTTTAAAGCAGCCCCCTGGGTCCCCGCTTTCGCGGGGACGAACGGAAGAAGTGATTCAACCCTGATTTATTCTGCTGCGCTCGGCGACCAGCGCCGCCATCGCGTCGGCTTCGCCGCGCAAGCCTTGCGCCACGCCGGCGGCATCGGCGGCGGAGCGGTTCTGGCTGATTTTCCATTTGCCTTCGATGCGGCTGATCGGAATTTGCAAACCGACGATGCCCTTGATTTGCGCGGCGACGAAAGTCTCCGGCGCATCGGTTACGTTCCACGGCGCGGCGCGCGGCGCTTCATGGTGCCGCGTCAGGCCGTCGATCTGATGATGAATCCAGGCAGCGTCATCCATCACCTGCGGACGGCCCCAGGCGTGCACGGTGATGTAATTCCAAGTCGGCACGACCTTGCCGGTTTCGCGTTTGCTCGGATAGAGCGACGGGCTGATGTAAGTCTGCGGACCCTGAAAGACAACGAGACATTCCTCGACCACTGCCAGTTCGCGCAGTTGCGGATTGGCGCGGGCGAGATGCGCCCGCAAGGTGCCGTTTTCCGAACCGGCTGTATCGATCAGAAACGGGATCGCATTCGCCTGCAATCCCTCAGGTCCTGCCGTGATCAGCAGGCCGAGGGAATGCGTGGCGATCAGCGCGTGCTGAACCTCGCGCCGGTCTTCGCGGAAGTGCGGCGGCTGGTACATCACACGGCCCGCTTGGCAGAATTCATGCCCCAGCCCTTGATCGCCGACCAGATGCCGCGCTCGAGCCGGAAGCGGTCGATCGGTGCCGACGACTTGATGGCGCGGATGCGATAGAGCCCGACGCCGGTCCACTGGAAGCCGCACTTCTCCAGCGCCCGCCGCGATGCCGGGTTGGTGACGCGCGTGCCGGCCTGCAACGCATCGTGGCCGAGTTCGGTGAAGGCGTAGTCGATGACCGCCTGCAAGGCTTCGGTGGCGTAGCCCTTGCCCCAGTAGGGGACGCCGAGCCACAGGCACAGCTCCAGCTCCTGCGACGGCTCAGTCCGCGTCAGCGCGATGACGCCGATGACGGTTTCGTCATGCAAGGTAATGAGGAAGGCGAATTCACCGGCCGCCTTGTTGGCGCCGGCAATGAAGCTTTCGGCATCCGAGACCTGAAACGGAAACGGAATGCGCGCGGAGTTTTCGGCAATGCGGCGGTCGTTTGCGAGCGCTGCAACCGTTTTAGCGTCCACGAGAGTCGGCGCGCGCATGGCAAGACGCTTTGTCTCGAGGACGGGGGTACAGGCCTCGCAGAACGTCTCGCTTGGTATTTCTTGCAGCAGTGACATGGCTTAAGGCTCCTGTTTGCCAGCGCGACTGCCGCGCCGGAAATGAGAAGAGGGGAAGCCGGTTTCACCCGTCTCCCCCTCTCAGGACCCTATGAGCCCTGCCGGTTTGACTGGATGACCGGCAGACCTCGATTTTTGGTCTACCTTTTACTCGGCCGCTGCTTCCATCATCGGGACGACGGATACGTAGGTGCGGCCTTTGCCTTTGGTTGCGAACTGAACTTTGCCGGTAGCGAGTGCGTACAGCGTGTGGTCGGTGCCCATGCCGACATTGCGGCCGGCATGCCAAGTGGTACCGCGCTGGCGGCAAATGATGTTGCCCGGGTTGGCGATCTCGCCACCCGACTTCTTCAAACCAAGGCGACGGCCCGCGGAATCGCGGCCGTTGCGTGAAGAACCACCAGCTTTTTTATGTGCCATAGCGACTACTCTCTCGAATTCAGTTTATTTCTTACACCGATTCCGTTTCGGAATCATCTCACTTTTTCTTAGCCTTCGTGGCAGGCTTGGCAGTGGCCTTAACGCGCGGCTTTGCGGCCGGCTTTTTGGCCTTTTTCGCTGCCTGCGCCTCGGCGGCTTCGCCTTCCAGCTTCGGCTTCGGCTCTTTTTTCGGCCGGGCCGGCGGGGTCGCCTGCGGCTTGGCACCGTCGGTCAGAATCTCGGTAATGCGGATGACCGAGAAATCGTGACGGAAACCGCGCTTGCGGCGCGAATTCTTGCGGCGGCGCTTCTTGAAAGCGATCACCTTGTCGCCACGGGTGTGCTGGAGCACTTCGCCCGCGACAGTCGCTCCGGCGACGGTCGGCACGCCGACGGCGGGCTTGTCGCCCCCGAGCAGCAGGACCTCGCCGAACTCGATTACATTGCCGGGTTCAACCGCGACGCGGTCGATCCGGATCACATCTTCAGCCACAACGCGGTACTGCTTACCGCCGGCTTTGATGACTGCGAACATCGTTTTTTCCTCGTGTTCAAACCCGATCTCGGAGGATTCCGGACCGGCTTCTTGTCAGTCGATTTATGTTTGTTTTTAAGGACTTAACGTCCAAAAACAGGC
>LNFM01007360.1_pt1 | contig 17339 bp, 12 predicted proteins | sample 596031 | NCBI WGS metagenome assembly LNFM01 (sample SAMN04254537, study PRJNA301005) | activated carbon metagenome | isolation source: dual media filters at the Ann Arbor, Michigan drinking water treatment plant | place: USA: Ann Arbor | reverse complement strand
AAGAAAGAAGAGAAAAAAGCCGAAGCCAAGAAAGAAGCCAAGGCCGAAGCCAAGAAAGACGAAAAGAAAGACGCCAAGAAGTAATCCGGCGCTTCAAGTTCGAGAAAAAGAGCGGGCCGCGGCCCGCTCTTTTTTTGCCTGTCGCAGGCCGAAGCTAGTCGACCGCCAACCGTGCGCGTAGTGCCTCGGCGCCGATACCCGCCAGGTGCACCCGCTTGTCACGCGATCCCGCCCCGGCCACCAGCGTCACCGCACGTAGCGGCAGATCGGCCGCGGCCGCGAGCAGTGCCAGCAGCGCCGCGTTGGCACGACCGTCGGTGGCCGGTGATATGACCGCGACTTTGAGCCGGCCGCCATGCAGACCGGCCATGCCGCTGCGCCGTGCGCCGGGCTGCACATGTACGAGCAGATCAACACCATCGCCGGCTGTGCGCAGCCAGTCCGGTGCCGGGTCCGCCTGCATGCGAGAATCGCGCCCCGCTTTGCTCACCATCCGCCCAATCCCTTGAAGCCCGCGAACGATACGTTGCTGCGCGCATTGCTGCGCCAGCCGACCGAGTACACGCCCCTGTGGCTGATGCGCCAGGCGGGTCGCTACCTGCCCGAGTACAACGCGACCCGCAAGCGGGCCGGCAGCTTCCTGGGGCTGGCAAAGTCGCCCGCCTATGCCACCGAAGTGACATTGCAGCCGATCGATCGCTATCCGCTCGACGCTGCGATCCTGTTCTCTGACATCCTCACCGTGCCGGATGCGATGGGTCTCGGGCTGTACTTCGCCGACGGGGAAGGGCCCAAGTTCGAGCGTCCAATCCGCACTGAAGAGGACGTCGCCAAGCTCGCTGCACCCGACCCGGAGCTGTCGCTCACTTACGTGCTAGATGGCGTACGCGAAATACGCAAGGCGCTGAAGGGCCGGATTCCGCTGATTGGTTTTTCGGGTAGCCCGTTCACGCTGGCCTGCTACATGGTCGAAGGCGGCGGGTCGGATGACTTCCGCAAAATCAAGACGATGCTTTACGCGCGTCCCGATCTGCTGCACCGGATCCTCGCCGTCAATGCGCGCGCCGTTGCCGATTATTTGAACGCGCAGATCCTGGCCGGCGCGCAAGCCGTGATGATCTTCGACACCTGGGGCGGCTCGCTGGCCGACGGCGCCTACCAGGCGTTTTCGCTGGAGTACATGCGCCAGGTCGTGAGCCAGTTGCGCCGCGAGCACGATGGCGTGCGCATTCCGTCGATCGTCTTCACCAAGGGCGGTGGCCTGTGGCTGGAGCAGATCGCCGACACGGGCTGCGATGCAGTGGGTCTCGACTGGACGGTCAACCTCGGGCAGGCGCGTGCCCGGATCGGCTCGCGCTGCGCATTGCAGGGCAATCTCGATCCGATGACCCTGTTCGGTGGCGACGCGGCGATCCGCCTTGAAGCGGCGCGCGTGCTCGACACGTTCGGTTCGCCGCGCCGGGCCGACGGTACCTGGGACGGCCATGTGTTCAATCTGGGCCACGGCATTTCTCAGTTCACGCCGCCCGAAGCGGTGACCACGCTCGTCGACGCAGTGCACTCGCACAGCCGTCGGCAGCGCGGCTAAGCGCGCCGCCGCGCCGCTGGTTGGACAGGCCTGTCAACGCCCGAAAACGGTATCCAGACGCCGGTTTGCCGGGCAACGCGTGCGGATGTTTTTTTGTGTTCTTGGCCGGCGGGCGCCTTGACTTATTCACAAAATCACGTTCGACCATGGCCGGCGCGGCTTGGCGACGGCGAACGGGCTGCGAAGCAAGATTTTGCGTGGCAACCCATTGAATTAAAAGAATTACGATTTCGGGCGGCGTTTCCCATGCTGCCGCGGCACAGCACCGCGGCGCGGCCGCATGCGCTGACCGGACACCTTGTCCACAAAATTATCCACAGGCGTGGGGACCTCGAACTGGCCTCGACAAATCAGGCACTTAGGCGGCGGATGCGCGGCGCCCGCGCACTTCGTCGCGGGTGAGTGGGGCGGATGTGTTTGCCAAGCTCATCGTAGATGCGCCAATCGAGCAGCCGCTCGACTACCGGCTCGACGATGACGAACCGCACGCCGGTCTGATCGGCTGCATTTGCGTGGTGCCGCTGGGGCGGCGCGAGGTTATCGGCGTCATCGTCGGCGTCGCGCCCACGTCGGAGATCGACGAGCCTTTACTGCGCTCTGTGGTCCGGGTTATTCGCGAGGTGGCGCCGGTGTCGCCCGCATGGCTCGCGCTCACGCGCTTCGCGTCCGAGTACTACCAGCAGAGCTGGGGCGAACTGGCAATCCCGGCACTGCCCCCCGCGCTGCGCGTGCCGCCGGGACCGCGCTTCACGAGCTCGCTCAAGCGGTTGCGCACGCCGCCCGCAGCGCCGGTCGCGGTGCCGTCGCCCGAGGCGAGGGTCACGCTTACCGCCGATCAGCGGCAGGCCTGCGCGGCAATCGACGCCAGCCGAGGTTTTGCGCCGCTGCTGCTATTCGGCGTCACCGGCAGCGGCAAGACCGAGGTCTATTTCGAAGCGATGGCGCGTCGCCTGGCGGCCGACCCGACGGCGCAGGTGCTGTTGCTGGTGCCCGAGATCAATCTCACGCCGCAATTGCAGGCTCGCTTGCAGCATCGCTTCCCGGCCGAGGCGCTGGTGACGATGCACAGCGGCCTTGCCGCAGGCGAGCGCTCGGCCGCGTGGCTCGCGGCGCACGAGGGCCGGGCGCGCCTGGTGCTTGGCACCCGGCTGGCGGTGTTTGCGTCGCTGCCGCGCCTCGCAATGATCGTGGTCGACGAAGAACACGATCCGTCGTTCAAGGCCGGCGACGGCGCGCGCTACTCGGCGCGCGATCTGGCGATCAAGCGCGCGCAGGACGAAGGCGTGCCGATCATTCTGGGCTCGGCGACCCCCTCGCTGGAAACCTGGTCGCGTGCCACGGAAGGTCGCTACCAACTGGCGCAATTGCGTACGCGCACGACGAGCGCGGCCGTGGAGATCGACGCCGCCCCTGACAGCGCACCGGCCACGCCGCGCGCGGCCGCGGCGGTGACCGCCCCCGGTGACTGGCCGGTGCTGCAGACAATCGATCTGCGCGCCCACCCGCCGCAGCACGGGCTCACCGAGCCGGTCCGCCTGGCGCTGGCCGATGTGCTCGCGCGTGGCGAGCAATCACTGGTCTTCATCAACCGGCGTGGCTATGCGCCGGTGATTTCTTGTGAAGCCTGCGGCTGGCTGTCGGGCTGCCCCCAGTGCGCGGTGTTCGCGGCGTTCCACAAGACCGATGGCACCTTGCGCTGTCATCACTGCGGCTGGCAGGCACGTGTGCCGCGCGCCTGCCCCACTTGCGGCAACACCGACCTCAATGCGGTCGGGCAGGGCACCCAACGCATCGAAGAGGCGCTGCAGTCACTGCTGCCGGGTGCGCGCGTGGCGCGCATCGACCGCGACAGCACCCGCCGCAAGCTCGCGGCGCAGGCGGCATTCGATGCCGTGCATGCCGGCGATGTCGACGTGCTGGTCGGCACCCAGATGGTGTCCAAGGGCCATGATTTTCGTCGCGTCTCGTTGGTGGCCGTGCTCAATGTCGACGCTCAACTGATCGCGCCCGACTTCCGCGCACCGGAGCGGCTGTTCGCGACGCTGCTGCAGGTGGCCGGCCGCGCCGGCCGCGCTGGCCTGGCCAGCCGCGTGCTGGTGCAGACGCGCTATCCCGACCACGCGCTGCTGGCGGCCGTGGCGCGGCACGACTTCGCCGCCTTTGCGCGGCGCCAGCTGGCCGAGCGCCGCTCCGCTGCGCTGCCGCCGTTTGTTCATCAGGCGCTGCTGACCGCCGAGGGCCGCACGCTCGACGCACCGCTGGCGTTCCTGGCGCAATCGCGCGACCTGGCCGGCGAGCCGGACAGGCTTACCGTGTATGACCCGGTGCCGATGCCGCTGGCCAAGCTGGCGGGCATGCATCGGGCGCAGTTGTTGATCGAATCCGCGCAGCGGTCGCGTTTGCAGGCCAGCTTGCGTGGCTGGCTGCCGCAGGTGCGCGCGCTTGCGCAAGCGTTCAAGCCCCGCGTGCGGTGGCAAATCGAAGTCGATCCGCAGCAGATCTAGAGGGCGCTGCAGGCGGTCGGCATCCGCACGGAATAAGGTTGCATCCGGGCGTGTTGAAGATGTGTCTTGCAGGTCGCCGCTCGCGACAGCAGGCGCGTTCCAAACTACCAGGTCGTGCCCTGCGCCGACACTCTGACCGGACTGACAAGCGTGGCGAGTGGGTTCTCCTCCGAACAGTTGCATGCGCAGATACCGCGACTGCGACGCTATGCCCGTGCGCTCACCCACTCGCGCGAAGCCGCAGACGACCTGACCCAGGACACCCTGGAGCGCGCCTGGAGCAAGCGCTCGTTGTGGAGCGACAGCGAAGATGCGACCCGCCCCGCCAGCTTGCGCGCCTGGCTGCACGCGGTGATGCACAACGTCTTCATCAACAGCACCCGCAAGCGACGGCCGGACCCATCGCTCGACGACCTGCCCGACAGCGCCGAATCCCTGCGGGAGGAAGGCGCCAGTGCCGAGACGCGCGTCGCCCTGCGTGACATGCAACGCGCGCTTGTTCAGCTTCCGGACGAGCAGCGCGAGGTCGTGCTCCTGGTGGGGCTCGAGCAGTTGTCGTATGCGGAAACGGCAGATGCGCTCGGCGTGCCGATCGGCACGGTGATGTCGCGCCTGTCGCGGGGGCGCGAGCGCCTGCGCCAAATGTTGGAAGACCCCGATGCACAGAGTCGGGCAAGCGGGCTGCGCCGGGTGAAGTGATGAGCACGAACGTGAACCAGGACCAATTGCACGCCTATGTTGACGATGCGCTGACGGCTGACGAGAGGGCTGCCGTCAAGGCGCATCTGGCCACGCACCCGAACGATGCTGCCCGCGTGCGCGCTTATCAGGAGCACAAGCGAGTACTGCACCGGCTGTTCGATCCGGTGTTGGACGAGCCCCACGACCTTGGTCTTGCCGCCCGCAGCGGCTTGCCGGCACGGCGCTGGCGTCAGCCGCTGGCGCTTGCCGCGACCCTTGTGCTGGGGGTGGCGATCGGCGCCGCCGGCCAGCAGTGGTTGACACCAGCGCGCCAACCGATGCCGATCGCGCGCCAGGCCGCGTTGGCCCATGCGGCGTACGTTCCTGAAGTGCGACATCCGGTCGAAGTAAGCGCGCAGGAAGAACAGCATCTGGTCGCCTGGCTATCCAAGCGGCTGGCCGCACCGCTAAAGGCGCCGGACCTGCTGCCCCTGGGGTATCGACTGCTGGGCGGCCGATTGCTGCCCACCACCGGCGACACCGGCGATGCACCGGTGGCCATGCTGATGTACGAGAACGCGCAGGGCCGCCGATTGAGTCTGCTCGCCCGCCGTGCCGCCGCCAACAGCGACACCGCCTTCCGCTTCTCCGCGCAAGGCAGCACGCAGGTGTTCTATTGGATCGACGGACCCTTCGGCTATGCGTTGGCCGGGGACATCGGTCGCGACGAGTTGGGCGTGCTGGCCAAGCGCGTTTACCAGCAGCTCAATCCTTAGCGCGAGCGGCCGGTCGGGCCGAATAGACGAAGGGCTGCATTGCGCAGCCCCTTCGACGACCTGCCTGCGGAATGGATCGCGCTACTTGGCCTTTGCGACCAGGTATTCCACCGCGCTGCGCAGATCGGCGTCGCTGGCGGTGACCGCACCGCCTTTCGGCGGCATCACGCCCTTGCCCTTGATCACGCTTTGGGTGAGCGCATCGACACCAAGCGCCAGCCGCGGTGCCCAGGCGGCCTTATCGCCTGTCCTGGGTGCACCCGCCACGCCTGCGATATGACAGGCGGCGCAATAGGTGGTGTAGACCTTTTCGCCCGCTCCTCCGCCGGCATCGGCCTTGGCGGGGGCAGCCGCAGCGACCGTAGCAGGCGCGGGTGCTGCGGCGGCGGTCGGCGGTGCCGCGGGGGCGGCGGCCGGCGTTGCGGCGGCGGCGGGCGCTGCGGCAGGTGCTGCCGCGGCAGCAGCCGGCTCGGTGAACTTGCCACCGGACTTGTTCCCCATGTAAGCCACCGCCCGCGCGACCTCGACCGGGTCCAGGCTCGCGTTGCCGCCTTTGGCGGGCATCGCCTTGAAGCCTTCGACAGCATGCTTGACCAGCGTGTCGAAGCCCTGAGCGAGGCGCGGCTTCCAAGCGTCGGCGTCACCGGTCTTTGGCGCGCCGGCAATACCCGGGGTGTGACAGGCGCTACACGCGAGGGTGTAGACCGCCTCGCCCGTTTGCAGCGCGCGGCCGGCGCCGCCGCCGGTGCTGGCGACCACCACGCTGCCGACCGGACGAAGACGCTCGGCCACGGCCTCGGGTGTCATCGATGAGGCGCCAGCACCTTCGCGTTTGGCGCCGGCAACGTACGTGACCAGCAGGATGATGACCGCGATCGGAACGATGAACGACAGTGCGACCACGGTGATCAACTGCTTCGGCGTCTTGATTAGCGAATCGTGCTGCTCGGACATGCGTGTACTCCGGGGCGACCACGCAGGCGAATGCGCGGTGATACGTGTGCGGGAACGGCGGGGAAGGGACGTGAGGGCGGCGGATTATATCTTCGGGCCTACGGCTCACTACGCTGCAAACCTTGGACAGGCAGGCGCGGGCAGTGCTGACTTGCCAGCGTTGTCGCCTCTCACGACAGGCATTGCGCAGACCTGGCGGCGCGCACACCGCAGCGGTTGGACGCTGCAAGGGGCAGTCGGTATCCTGCGGGCCTCATCGGGCAGCCACACTGCCCATGGCGCCCGTAGCTCAGGGGATAGAGTATTGGCCTCCGAAGCCAAGGGTCGCAGGTTCGATTCCTGCCGGGCGCGCCACCCGCCATTCCACCGCTGTACCGCCGCCGCCGCCTGCCTACTTGATGGGCCAGGTCAGATCAACGCGGATACGCGCCGTCTTCGCTGTACTCCACAGTGCTTCGCCTGAGAGGCGAGCCAGCGCACGTGCTGTGCGGAGGGTCTATGCGTTGAACAGCGGCATCCCTGCTGAGCGGCGGGTTTCCGATGATTACGAGCAGGTCAGCTGGTCGGCCACCACGCGCACGCGCGCGGCGCCGAAACAGACCGTGCGCGCATGGCCGTCGAGCACGATGTTCAGGCGGCCGAGCATCAGGCCATTCGACCCGGCGCGGCGCACCAGACCGGTCTCCTCGAAGCTCATCACGGCGGTATCGACCACGCCGTGCGCCGCGAACTGCACGCGCGGGTCCGGGCGGTTGAACTCGCGCACTACCGGTTCATTGGCGTCCAGCCGACCGTTGTCGTTGAGGTCGCGATACAGGGTCCAGCCGGTCGACCAGTCGCGTCCGCTCTTGGGCGCGAGCACCACGCGGGAGCCGCTGGCGATCGCCTCGCTGCGACCGAGGTCGATCGTCATCATGAAGTCGGTCACGGTGGCCGACAGCGTGTGACGCGCAACCATGTTCGACATCGACGGCACCGCGGCACTGGCCAGTGTGGCGGCCACGGCAGTCGCCGTCACCAGTTCGATCATCGTGAAGCCGCGGGCGGTGTTCTTCGTCATGGCGTCGTCCTCCGTGCAAGTGCAGGCATTGTCGACACCACGATGACCGGCGGGAATCGGACGATTACTGGTCGAAAAGCCAGAAAATTCGCACGCTCGCATCAACGGGGTCGGGATTGCCGCATCAGCTACTCGGCCTAACGGTGGTTGCCTCGTCGCCGTTCGTCGGCAGCGCGTAGCCGAGTGGCTTGCGTTCCTCGTCTACCGACCGACTCCTACCAATAATCCATCCCATGAAAGCCGGAACTCTCATGCCTATGCTGCTGTCCCGCCCGACCCCGTCGCGCGCAATCCGCGGTTTCACGTTGATCGAAGTGCTCGTTGTCATGACGATCTCCGCGATCCTGCTGGCGGTGGGCGTGCCGATGTTCACTAGCACGATCGCGAGCATGCGGGCGTCGGAGGGCGCCAACTCGCTGGTCGCGTCGCTGGAGCTGGCGCGCTCTGAAGCGATCCGACGCGGAATCCCGGTAACGCTCTGCCGCGTCACCGCGGGCGACGCGACTGCATGCAGCAGCGCGGCCTCCGGCGCCTTTGTCGGTGATGACTGGGCCGCCGGCTGGATGGTCTGGGCCGACGTCCCCAATGCGCCGCCCGCAGCGGCCGACGCGGCAAACGGCATCGATGACAACGATCGGCTGCAGTTCCAGGGCGCCCTCGCAGCCGGCGCCGCGCCGCGGGCGCAGATCATCAACCCGGGGTCGGTCACAGCGATTGTCTTCAGGCCGGATGGCCTGCGCGACGTTGGTGGCGCCGCCGTGGAGTTTCGCGTTGCTTATCCCCAGGCCGCGGCCGGTGCGGCGGTCTCCTGCCGCCGGGTCGACGTCGACGTATCGGGGCGGATATCCACCCGCCGAATCACATGCTGAACCTGCCAACACGTCAGTCGGGCTCCTCGCTCATCGAAGTGCTGATCGCCCTGTTCCTGGTCGCGGTGACGATGCTCGGGTTACTGAGCGTTCAACTTCGCTCGCTTGGATTTCAGAAGGAATCGCTCGACCGAAAAGCGGCTGCGACCTTGGTTGCCGGCTTTGCAGATCGCGTGTCCATGAACTTCATCGGATTTCGAAATGCGGCATACGACAACCGGGCGTTCAACCCGGGCGCGACGCCACCGGCCACCACGACCGCCTGTGCAGATGCGGCTTCGTGCACTGAAGCGGAAGTGGCGCGAAGGGAGTGGGAGTTGTTCCAGCAGGAAGTCCGGCGCCGACTGCCGGGAGGCGTCGCCTTCGTGAACCGAGAGGCGGGCAATCGAAACGCCATCATCACCGTCGGGTGGTCCGACGTGCGCCGTAACGACGCTGACTCGGGCGGCGCCGCCGACCTCGATGTCGACGCCAACGGCGTGCATGACGTGTGCCAGGCGGCCGGCCTTGCCGACATCAGTTACCGCTGCTATGCGGCCAGGGTGACCCCATGAGGACCCACCTGGTTCATCGAACCCAGTCCGGTCGCACGCTCATCGAGCTGCTGGTTGCCATTGCCTTGGGTCTCTTGATCCTGCTGGGAGTCGGAACGCTTTACATGTCTTCCAACCAGGCGACGCGATCGGCAACCTCCGTCGCGACGATCGACAACGTCGGCCAGGTCGCGCTGACACTGATCGGCAACTCGATCAAGCGCTCGGGCTACTCCGAAATCATCGGAATCGTCGAAGGGGCAGGGCTTTCCGAGAACGTGCTTTATCAGGGCCCCACGTTGCGCGCCTGCACCGAGGGGCGCTTCATTGGAGACGATCCCACGGCGGGCTGTGTTGCGCTCGGGGCCGGTGTCACGCAGTTCCGACCCGACTCGATCGCCATCTGGTTTCAATCGGACAACGTGCTCGCCAGCTCGCAAGGGATAACCGACGACTGCATCGGCAACACGCCCACTCAGACGACCCCGGTGACGAACTTGATGTTCCAGCCGCGCGTCGCGAACATCAGCGTGGCCCAAAACGTGTTTCAAATCGATAACGGCAACCTGCGCTGCCGCGGCGGCGCTGCCGCCCCGCAGCCACTGCTGACGGGAGTCGAGGACCTGAAGGTCTTCTTCGGATTCGACGACTTCGCATTTCAGAACGCAGCCGTGCTTGATACCAACCGGACTGCACGTTCTGTCCGCGACGCCAGCTTCATCAACGCACTCGCGAATCCGACGCCCACGACGTCGGCTTGGGACTACGTGGCTTCGGTCACCGTGTGCGTTCTCGTGCGGACCGAAGAGCGCGGCGTATCGACGCAAGGCACCCTGGTCCCCTACACGCCATGCCCGCAGACGGCCGATCAGGCATCGGGCGCCGTCGCGATCACAGCCGTCACGCCGCCCACGACGGATCCGAACGCCGGAGCAGTCAGGCGTGCCTTCACACAGACGTTTTCGGTGAGGGTGCGCACGCGCCCGAGTCCGCTGGCAGGTTGATATGGAACTGTCGCTCTTTCGGTTTTCGAGGTCGCAGCGCGGCATTGTGCTGCCCGTCGTGCTCGTCATGTTGATGCTGATGACGATCACCGTGCTGTTCCTGATGCGCCGTGGCACCGTCGACGAACTGCTTGCATCGAACGTCAGGCAGGTCACCACGATGGACACCGCGGCGCAGTTTGCGCTTCGCACGTGTGAACGACTGCTCTGGGTCTCGCCGCCCGGCATCGAGCCTGAAAGCGGTGCGCCCGAGCCGCCACGAATCGTCACCGCTCCGGCGGCCACCGCGGCGGCGGCATGGCGAGGCAACACCAACTGGACCAACGGCAGCGTCGATCTGCCCGCGGCCGACTTTGGTGCAGGCGTCGTTGCCGCCCGCTGCCTCTACGAGGACGCGCTCAATGAGCTCGAGTTGACGACCGAAAACGTGTCCACGACCGAAAACGGCCTGTCGCTGGAAGGCACTTGGCGCAAGTACCGCATCACAGCTGAAGTCGTCGGCCCGGACTCGACGTTCGGGCGCGCGCAAGTCGAAGTTCGAATGAATGTGCTGGGCTCATAGCAGCTCAGGAGAAAAAAATGGACAACCAAGACCTTGACGTGCCGAATCTGGCGGCCGAATCCTTCATCAAGCGCGTCGCTCGGCTGCTGCTGCCGGTGATGACCGCGACGATGACGCTGCAGCCCCTGGCTTATGCCGCACCCGTCCCCTCGTTGCTGGCCCAGCAGCCGAAGTTCGTCGATCAGGCGGTCGAGTCGAACGTCGTGTTCCTGATGGACGACTCGCGGTCGATGGAGGACATCCGCCTGCCCGTTCCGCCGCGGCTCACGCCAACCGCTGCGGATGTCAACGGCAGGGTGACGGTAAGAGGAAGTGCGACGGGCTTCGCTAGCGGGACCTGGGCGGTCACCTCACCGATCAGCGTCGAGCGTGACAACGACTGGATCTATCGCTCGTCGACTCTCAATCCTCTGTACTACAACCCCGCGATCCGTTATGCACCGTGGAATGACAACGGCCGGTCAGGTACATCAGGGCGGTTCGGCATGTCGCTCTTCGGGCCAACGAACGGCGAAGTCACGGATTCAGTCACTCAGTTTCGTTACGGCTTGACACCGCAGGACATGCGTTATGCGGGACCGAACTACACGTACCAATCAGGATTCAGCGCAGCGCGGCTCTCAACCGTAACCGGTGCGAACCCGCCGCCGGTTCCCCCCTATATGGCGGCCAGCCGACCACCGGCCGGAGGCTTTGCAGGCGAGAACGACGGGAGCCGCAATGCCGACCTGTTCACGTCGCGCATGGTGCAAGCGGACGGCGGTCCTCAGCAGTGCGCCGTGCCGACCACAGGGCCGACGCTGACGGGGCTGCCGAGCGTTGCGCGCGACAACACGCCGCAGCCCGCCACAACCCGCTCCACGGAAACACGCCCGTCGACGGCGGTTCCGACCAGCACGCGTACCACGGATCCGCGCGCCTCGACCCCGCGTCCGGCGACAACTCGGGACACACCGCCTCGGCCGTTCACCACGCCGACCACCGCTGCTGCATCGATCACGGCGCGCGGTTCTGCCGCACTGCAAGTGACCACGCGGACGACGCAGGCGCGCCCGTCTGCCGCGCCGCCCGCGACGACCGATCGGACGTTCCAGACGCGCCCGTCGTCGGCAGTGACGGCCACGACCAATCGTACGACCCAGCCCAGAACCGCAACGACCTTGCAGTCGCCAGTCACCCGTACGACAACGGCGCGCGTCACCGAGTATCGGTACGAGACCGGGGTCTGTGGTGCCGGGACGTTCAGCGCCTGGTCGACCACGCCGCCGGGCGCGCGGTTCTGCAGCGATCCGACCAGCGAAGCGGCGCGGGCTGCCGCGATCGAAACGCGCCAGTCCGCCTGTCCGACGGGTTCGTCGGTCGATCCCGGCAACGCCAACCAGTGCCTGAGCAACTGCCCGGCCGGGTCGACGGCGTCAGGTACGCAGTGCGTCTACAACTGCCCGGCAGGCTCGACACTCATCAGCGGTCAATGCTACGGCTCGTGCGCGAGCGGGTATTCGATCGACTCGAGCAACACCACGCAGTGCATCTCCAACTGTCCGACCGGCACGACCGCGAGCGCGACGCAGTGCGTCGGCACCTGTGCTGCCGGTACGGATCTCATCGGAGGTCAGTGCTACGGCGCCTGCGGCAGTGGTTACGCGATCAACGGATCAGCGGCTTCGTCCACCCAGTGCGTATCGAATTGCCCGAGTGGTACGACGGCGAACGCGACCCAGTGCGTTGGTGGCACCTGCCCCGCCGGTACGACCTTGATCGGCGGCCAGTGCTACAGCGCCTGCCCGACCGGTTTCTCGATCAACTCGACCAACAACACCCAGTGCGTCCAAAACTGCGCGACGGGTGCAACCACCACAGCGACCACCTGTGAAGCCTGTCCAACTGGATTCCCGACACGGTCCGGCAGCATCTGTTACGCGAACTGCGCTGGTACGGTAAACCCGAACAACATCGCGCAGTGCCTGAACTGTGGGGCAGGCACGTTGAACGCCGCCACTGCGCAGTGCACCAACATCTGCCCGGCGGGAAGCAATTTGATTGGCGGACAGTGCTACGGCGCATGCCCGGCCGGCTATCAAGTAAACGGCAGCGCGACCACGTCGACACAGTGCATCCTGACCTGCCCTACGGGAACATCCACGACGGCCACCCAGTGCCTTGGCACGTGCCCGGCGACCCATCCGAGTCTGCGTACAACTTCGTCGACGACCTGCTATGCAGCTTGCGCGAGCGGATTCACGGTCGTAGGCACCAACAACGACACCAACTTCGCCTTGTGTCGATCCAACTGCCCGACCGGTCAGACTGCGCTGAACGCCACGACGTGCCAGGGGACGTGCGGAACCGGCACCAACCTCATCAGCGGCCAGTGCTACGGCGCCTGCAATACCGGCTTTGGGATCAATGGCAGCGCAGCTACGTCGACGCAGTGCATATCCGCCTGTCCCGCGGGCACGACAGCGAGCGGCTCGCAGTGCTTGCAGGCCTGCCCCACATCACATCCGACGTTGAGCGGTGGAACCTGCTACGCAGGCTGCCCCGCCACCCATCCGACCGTCAACCCAGGCAACGTCGCCCAGTGTCTCGGATCCTGTCCGCCCGGCTCGACATTGAGCGGCAACGAGTGCCGGCAGTGCCCCAGCAACAGCACGCTGCTTTCCAATGGTCAATGCTGTCCCACATTGAGCGTTACCGCCGGAAACTGTCCGGTGAACAAGCCCAGTTGGGCGCAGTGCACGGCTGGACTGTGGGTGCCCGACCTGGATAAGCCGGCGCCGGCGCACTACTACGTCTTCGCGCCGGCGACGCCGATCGCGAGTCCTACCGCCAGCGATCTGTCAAATGCTGCCAACTTCGTCCGCGTCAACATCAACCGCGATGCGCGGCATGACTTTCCCGCCGTGCGCGACGGGTGCATAGGCACCTGTAGCTGGGAGGATGAGGCACAGAACTTCGCCAACTGGTACACGTACTACCGCAACCGATTGTCTTCGGCGATCGCCGTGACCGCCGAGTCGCTGTCGGCACTGACCAACGAAGATGGGCTCGATCGGCTGCGACTTGGTTATGGATCGATCAACTACTACGCAGGCGGACCGAACCCCTATTCAGCGACCAACGCACCGATTGCCAACACGGATGTCGACGGTATCTCAAGTCCAGGGGCGATCGTGCGCGGCGTGCGGCCGTTCACCGATGCGCGAGACTCGACCGGCGCGGTCCGGTCCAACAGCGCTCTCGATGTCGATAACGATCCGCGCCAGGAAGTCTTCAACTGGCTTTTTAGCCTGCGCGCGATCGGCGCGACGCCGAATCGCGAGGCGCTCGATGCGGTCGGTCGATACTTCAGCAAAGACAACGACACGGGACCGTGGATTCAACCGGACAACTACAACCCGCGGACTCCGGGGTCGTGGCGGTCAAGCGAGTTGCCGACGGAGCAGCTCTCGTGCCGGCGCAACTACGCGATGCTGATCACCGATGGCGAGTGGACCAATCAACCGGCGCCGCAACAGATCCTCATCGAAGACACCTTGCCGGCGACACCGCTGAACGCGCTGACGACGACCGTGCCGTCGGTGGGCCATGTGGGCGGTAGCCCGCCGTACCGCTATGTGCCGAGCGAGAACCCGCAGTACTCGACCGGTGCCGGAGCGATCACGGGAACGTTGACGGACGTTGCGCTGTATCACTGGGCAAATGACCTGCGCCCCGACCTCCTCAACAGTGTGATTCCGCCCAATCCCCCAATCGCGGGAAAGATTCATAACAACGCGTACTGGCAGCACCTCACTTCGTACATCGTCGGCTATGGCTTGAACGCCAGCATGGACGACGAAGCGCGAACGAGGCGACAGGCGATGATCACCGCGTCGCAGCCGACGACGCCGGTCGCGTCGCGGCCAGCGATCGCCTGGCCGCCGGTAGAGAAGAATCAACTGGTGGTGACAGATCGCGATCCGATCTGCAACTACGATGCGGTGACCAACCCGGCTGGCTGCGGGCGCACAGACGACACGTTCCGCGCTGCCATGGCTTCGCGCGGCAACTTCCTCGCCGCCACCGATCTCAGAGATCTTGCGCAAGGTGTCAAGGATGCGTTCGAAGACATCAACGAGGTCAACGGCGTCGGTTCTGCGCTTGCAGGTCGAAGTGGCACGCTGCGCGCCGGAGACCGACTGTTCATCGGCGGATTCACCACGGTGCGCTGGACCGGCCGGATCCAGTCGTTCGATGCGGTCGAATACTTCAATGCAGTGGGTGCGCCGCCAACATCTGCCGATTCGCGATTCCCTGCCGCATCCGCACGCAACATGTTGACGTCCGTGGACAGGAACACGGGCTTGGTCCTGCCGACCGGCGGGAGTCTGGCCGCGCTGTCGGCAGAGCAGCAGACGGCGCTGAGCAACAGCGAAGCGCTGCTGCGCTGGGTGCGCGGAGACCAGTCGACCGAGGCTCGTAACGGCGGTTCGCTGCGCAACCGCGGCGACGGCGAGATCATGGGCTCAGTCGTCAACTCACAGCCGATCTACTCCAAGGCGCCGGACTTCGGATACCAGGGCAATCGCAGGCCGGCCGGGGCGACGAGCGCGCCCGTTTCCGGCGCGGACTCCTACGCCGACTACGTCAATCTGAATCGGCAGCACCGGCCGGCCCGCGTCTATGTGGGGGCCAATGGCGGCATGCTGCACGCGTTTGATGCAACGGGCGGTCCGGCAACGAACAGCAACTACATGAACGAGGTGTTCGCCTACGTGCCGCGCGCCGCCTTTCCGCGCTTTCCTGCGCTGGCATCGACCGGCTACAACCACCGCTACCTGGTCGATGGGCCCGTGGTCGAAGGTGATGTCTTCCTCAACGGCAAGTGGCGGACCGTCCTGGTGGGCACGACGGGCGCCGGCCCGAAAGGGGTGTTCGCGCTCGACGTCACGCAGCGCAGTCTCACGCCGCCTTATGCGGCCACGACTGTCGGTGCGTCCAATGTTCTGTTCGACATCACTGGCAACGACACCGGAGACACCGACATCCGCTACATGGGCCATATCCTGCAGCCCGGTGTGATCGGCAGCGCAAAGGACGGCGAGTGGTACTACTTTGTCGGCAACGGCTACGAGAGCCAGGAAGACGAAGCGCGGCTGCTGGCGATCCGCATCCGTGACGGCGAAGTGTTCACCATCGGCACGGATGGCGCTGGCGGGCCAACGCCGACATCGACCGTCGTTAACCAGCGGCCGAACGGGCTGGGGGGCGTGACGCCGGTGTATGACGGCAACCGGAACATCGTAGCGCTGTATGGCGGTGATCGCCTTGGCCGGTTGTGGAAGTTCGACGTGCAGAACTGGAGTCAGAGGACCACGTCGCTGCCCGCCAACCATGTGCCATCGACCTGGCGATCGACACAACTGTTTGACGCGGTCAGTTCCGCCGGTGTGCCTCAGCCTATTACGGCCGCTCCGCGCATCATGCGGCATCCGCTGGGCGGACGCATGATCGTCTTCGGCACCGGCAAGCTGTTCGAAGAACTTGACATCACCGACGTGACCAATGTCCAGTCGGTCTACGGTGTGTGGGAACGGAACACCGATGTGCCGACCTATGTGCCGGCCGCTGATCTGTTGCGACTCAGCCTGGAGGACCGGGTCGCCGGCGGAACACGCTTCCGGGTGCTGACGGGCATTCCAAGTGGCGGTTTCCCGTGGACCGGCGCCTCGCCCAAGAGCGGCTGGGTGTTCGATCTTCTGGTCGGCACATCGCGTGGCGAACGCGTGTTGCAGGCGCCCGTGGAAAATTTCGGCTTTGCCAATGTGACGACCTATGAGCCGAGCGAAGACGGCAATCCCTGCCTCGGCGGTGGACGCTCATTCTTCTACCGTCTGGACATCACGGGTAGTTTCACGCGCTCGCCGTTCCTGAATACCGGACCGGTGTCAGAGTTGGCGAACGCGAGCACCGGTGGCGTTCCGCCGAACTTGATCATCGGCAGCGAGTTGCTGGGGCCGACGATCAACCGTCTCGAGCAACTGGTCATTCCGGCGACGTCGACCACGGACGCATCGGCGACGTTAAATCAGACCCAGACCCGCGATCTTGCAGATCGGCAGGCCGCAACCTCGACTAACCCGTGCTCTGCCGCGAAGTTGCGCGGCTCGGGCAATCGTGGAAATACGCTGAACGCGCCCACGCCCAACTGCCCAACCACACCACTTCGGGTTTGGCGCGACATGCCGCGCGGTCCTAGGTAGAGGACGTGACAATGGCAATGACCATGACCGGCAACGGATCGCAGCGCGGCTTCACGCTGATCGAGGTGATCGTCGTGGTGGCGATCGTCGCGATCCTCGCGGCGATCGCCATCCCCAACTACACGGAGTACGTGCAACGGGGACGGCGCGCCGATGCCAAGACGGCGTTACTGCAGGTTGCGCAGTGGCAGGAGCGTCGTCGTACAGAGACAACCGCGTACGCCACGACCGATGCCGACATTCCGCTCTCGTTGCGGACGGTCCCGGCGACCGGAGGAGCGGCGTACTACAACATCACTGTCGGCACCGGCACGCTGCCTTACATCCTTACCGCCACGCGCGCTGGTCCGATGGCGACGGATCCCTGCGGGAACTTCACGCTGACCGGGCTTGGTGTCCGCGGAACCGCCAGCGGCACGCGGACGTCGGATGAATGCTGGGCCCGGTGACCCTTCATCGAGCCCACCCAAGGCCCGCTTCGGCGGGCCTTTTTGTTATCTTGCCGCCATGACGACTGAACCGACCCCCACCGACATCACCGTGCACAGCGCCTCGCGCGTGTT
>LNFM01009835.1_pt1 | contig 17340 bp, 17 predicted proteins | sample 596031 | NCBI WGS metagenome assembly LNFM01 (sample SAMN04254537, study PRJNA301005) | activated carbon metagenome | isolation source: dual media filters at the Ann Arbor, Michigan drinking water treatment plant | place: USA: Ann Arbor | reverse complement strand
AACGCTGCTTCAGATCAAGCCGCGACTGACCAGCGGATTGAGCCAGCGACCCCACGGCCCCGTCAGCACGATGGGATTCTCGACCACGATCAAGGCGACACAGGGCTCGCCCGGGTCGGCGATCGGCTCGTGCCGGTGGTCGCCGGGCCCGACCGCGAAATCGCCGACGCCGTAATTGCCCGTCTCGTCCGTATAGCCGCCCTGCAGGACGACCGTGTATTCGTAGCCGGCATGCTTGTGCTCGGGCAGGCCGCGCCCCGATTCCAGGCGCAGCAGCGAAACGCGATGGAAGTCGCCCGGCAGGTCGAGCCGGATCTCGTCGAATTTGCCCATTACCCGGCGCCAGTCCATGCCGGGCCGCAGGTGCGGCACGAGGGGCGCCGGCGCCCAGTCGAACACTTGATGACGACGGCCGGGAGCGGCGGGTCGCGGCTCCACCGGTACCTCGTCGAGGCGCGCCAACGCCCGTTCGAGAACCGTATCCTCGATCGCGCAAACGTCAGGGACGGGTACACGCTCGATCAGGGCACCGCCCACGGCGTTCAGCCGGTCGACCATGCGCTGCGACTTGGGATCCAGGGCAACATGCAGGGCCACGGCGAGGGCCGGACCGTCCGGCAGCGCGCCCGCGGCATAGTCCAGCAGAAGTTCATCGGGCGCCGGATGGCGGCTCATGACTCGTCTTTCTCCAGTGCTTCCCGCAGGCGGGCCAACGCCAGGCGGATACGCGACTTCACCGTCCCGAGAGGCAGATTCAGCTCCTCGGCGATGGCCGTGTGGGTCTTGTCCTCAAAGAACGCCTTCTCGATCACCAACATCTGATCGGCCGACAGTCCCCCGAGCAACTCCTTCAGACGCGTATACGTCTGCCCTGCGAGGACGGATTTGTCGGCATCGTCGTCTTCCGGTGCAAAAACCGTGAGCCAGTCGTCGGTATCGATGGCGGGCCGGTTGTTGCGCCGCAGGTGATCGATCCGCTTGTTGCGTGCGATGGTGTAGAGCCACGTGGACGCCGAGGCCTTCGTCCGGTCGAAGCTGGCGGCCTTGCGCCAGACCATGATCAGGGCTTCCTGCGCGACTTCCTGCGCCGCCTCCGGATCGGCACCGCTGCGCATGATGAACGCCTTCACGCGGGGTGCGAAATGTTGGAACAGGCGTGAAAAGGCCGCGCGATCCTGGCGGGTCGCGATGGCTTCGATCAGGTCTGCGGCCTCGTCGGCGGAAAGCATCTGGCGGGGACCTTACCCCGGCCGGCCCTGCGCGCCCAAATCCCAGAACAGGCCGGTCATCAGCCTGAGTCCGTCGCGGGCCACCGGCGCCAGCAGGTGCTCGTCCGGCGCATGCTGCGAGCAGGCGGCGTAGGAATGCGGCACCCAGACGGTGGGAAGGCCAAGGATGTCGGTGAACACCTCGTTGGGCAGCGAACCACCCAGGTTGGGCAGCATGTTCGGCTTCCGGCCCGCAGTCTTCTCGATCGAGCCGGAGGCAAACCGCGCCCAGGGATTCTCGGGATCGAGACGCGTCGCGTTCATGATCACGTCGCGCGCCTGTTCGATCCCGATCATGCCGAACCCGTGGCTGTCGAGATGGCGGCGCAGCGCCGGGATGATGTCGTGCGGATCGGTGCCGACGACGAAGCGCAGCTGGCAGTAGGCGACGGCGCTGGGCGGGATCGCGTTGACCGGCCGGTCGGGGTTGCCGGTCTTGAAGGCCAGGACCTCGAAGCTGTTCCAGCCGAACACGCGTTCGACCGGGGTCAGCGACTTCTCGCCCCAGTCCTCGTTGATCTCCGGCGCGCCCTCGCCCGCATCGACATGGGCGTCGGCAAGTGCCGCCCGGATCGAATTGGTCAGCGTCTTGGGCCGCCACTCCGGCACCTTGATCTGCCCCCGCTCGTCGGTGATCGTAGCCAGGGCATGGGCCATGATGATGCCGGGATTGGCCAGCAGGCCACCCCAGTTGCCCGAGTGGTGGCCGCCCTCGCGCAGGGTGAGCGAGAGGTTGAAATTCAGCGTGCCGCGCGTGCCGCCGAAGATGGTCGGACGGCGATGATCGAGCCGCGGCCCGTCTGACGCGATCAGGGCGTCGGCCTTGAGGGCGTCCTTGTTGGCCTTGCAGAAGTCCGCCAGGCCGGGCGAGCCCGTCTCCTCGCCGGTCTCGATCAGGATCGTCGAGTTGAAGCCCAGCGAGCCCCGCTCCTGCATGACGGAGGCCAGCGCCGCGATGTTGATCGTGTGCTGGCCCTTGTTGTCGGCCGTGCCGCGGCCATACATCCTGTCGCCCTCGATCACGATCTTCCAGGGCGACAGGCCGGAACGCCACTGCTCCTCCTGGCCGCGGATGACGTCGCCATGGCCGTAGGTCAGCACCGTCGGCTTGGCCGGATCCTCGACCCGGCGGGCGATCAGGAAGGGGCCGTACTCCGTGCGCGGGTTGGCCAGCACGGTGCACTCGTAGCCCAGCTTCTGCAGGGAGTCGGTCATCTCGCCGGAGACGTATTGCTGCAGGGCGGGCATCGAGCCCTCCTCCTGGCTGGTCGTCGGAATGGCCACCCGCCGCTGTAGCTCCTCGAGGAAGCCGCCCTCGTCGAAATATTTCTCTGCGCGGGCGATCGCGCCATCCCGTGTCCCGGTCATGCTTTCCCTTGCCTGTTTTCCTCGGCACGATAGCAAAATACAGGGAGATGAGCATGACCGCTTCGGGCCGCGTCGTTTTCAGCAAAATGGAAGAAGTGGTCTACGGGCGGCCGGCCGCCGAGGCGGTCGCCGAACTGGTCGAGCGCCAGGGCGCGAGCCGCGTCTTCCTGATGGTGAGCGGCACGCTGAACCGCGAGACCGACGAGATCGAGAAGCTGCGCCGGGCGCTCGGCAACAAGTGCGTCGGGACCTTCGACCGGATGCCGGCGCATTCACCCCGCAGTGCCGTGATCGCCGCCGCCGAACAGGCCCGCGCCGCTGGCGCCGACCTGATCGTCACCCTCGGCGGCGGCTCGATCACCGACGCCGCCAAGGCCGTCCAGCTCTGCCTGTCGAACGACGTTCGCACGCCCGAAGAAATGGACAGGATTCGCGGCCAGGCGGACGTGACGCCGCCGACCGTGCGCCAGATCTCGATCCCGACCACCCTCTCGGCCGGCGAGTTCTCCGCCATCGCCGGCGTCACCAACGAGGCCACCAAGGTGAAGGAGATGTTCCGCCATCCCCTCACCATCCCGCAGGCCGTCATCCTCGACCCCGAGGTCACGCGCCATACGCCGATGTGGCTGCTGCTCTCGACCGGCATCCGTGCCGTGGATCACTGCGTCGAAGGCGTCTGCTCCAGAGAATCGACGGAGTACAGCAACGCCTCCTCGCTGCACGGCCTGTCGCTGCTCGCCCGCGGGCTGCCCCGGGTGATGGCCGATCCTTCAGATATGGCCGCCCGCCTCGACTGCCAGACCGGCGCCTGGCTCTCCATGACCGGCATTGCCGCCGGCGTCCCGATGGGCGCCAGCCACGGAATCGGCTACGTGCTGGGCGCCGTGTTCGACGTCCCCCACGGCCACACGTCCTGCATCATGCTGCCGTGGGTGATGCGCTGGAACAAACCCGCCAATGCCGACCGCCAGGCCTTGATCGCCGCCGCGATGGGGCATCCCGGCGAGGCTTCATCCGCGGCCTCGACATGCCGCGCACCCTGTCCGACGTGAAGATCGGCCGCGAGCATTTCGACCGCATCGCCCAGCAGGCGATGGGCACCCCCTGGGTGCCGCGCAACCCGCGCCCGATCCCGACGCCCGCCGAGGTCAAGGAGATCCTGGAGTTGGCCGCCTAGCGGACGATTGGAGCAGCTGGGCGATGGCGTCCAGGCTGCACGTTGCGGCTTGGCGCCCCCAAAACCCCGGGAATCGCTCCCCGGGGGTTTCCCGTTCATTTGTTTCGTCTATTTCGTTTGTTTCGGTTGCGCTCCCTGACAAAGTCGCGGGGCGCAGGGTCGGAACGAGCACACGACCGCGTGTCAAATCATGATGCTCGAGGTCAGTCCCATTTCCGGTCTAGGAAGCGCTTCACGTCGTCGGTGAACTGCTGCGGCGCCTGCAGCATCGAGAAGTGGCTGACTTCGGGCTGCAGCAGCAGCCCCGCCCTGGGGATCGCCCCCGCCATGAACTCGGTGTTCTCCCGCTTGATCGCCTCGTCGTGATCGGCGTCGACGATCCAGGTGTGGACCTTGATGCCGGCGAGATCGGCCGCCGTCCAGTTGGGCTGCGTCGCCCACATCCGGCTGATCTCCTCGACGAACGTCTTGTACTCGCGGGGCGTGGCCGAGAGCGCCTCGTACTCCTTCTCGCCGCGCGCGATGAACGCCATGAACACGGGGCTCTTGTCCACGTCTTTGACGCCGCTCGGGTCGGAATTGGCGGCGAAGGCGAAGAGCCGCGACACACGCTGCGGATGGGTCATGGCCATGCTGAGCCCGATGATGGCGCCATCGCTCCAGCCGACCACCGTCGCCTGCGGCACGCTGAGATAGTCCATAAGGCCGACCACGTCCGAGGCCATCAGCGCGTAGCCGTAGGGCCGGGCGTCGCGCGTGCTGCGCCCGTGCCCTCGGCTGTCCATGACGATCACCCGGTGGGTCTTCGCCAGTTCGGGAACCTGGTGGCCCCAGTAGTTCGAGTTGGCCAGGCCGCCATGCAGGAGGATCACCGGCGGCCCGCTGCCGAAGGTGGCGTACCAGATCGAGATGCCGTTCACCGGCGCATGGCCGCTGCTGACGGCCGGCGGCAACGAGGGTGTGGGCGGCAAGGTCATCCAGCGGGGCACCGGCTGGGCCGAGACGGACGAGGCGACGAAGGCCAACAGGAGGCTCAGGATCAAGGCGCGCATACTCCGAGGATAGCGCCGTCACCCGGACGGACGCCATCCCCGCCCGGGCGCGGACCGTCAGATGCGCCCCTTCCGCTTCGCCACCGATTCGGAGAGCAGGCAGAGGATCTCCCACATCATCGTGACGCCCACGAGCGCGGTGTTGCCGCTCATGTCGAAGGGCGGCGACACTTCGACGACGTCGCCGCCGACCAGGTCGAGGCCACGCAGGCCGCGCAGCATGCGTTGCGCCTCGTGCGGGGTGTAGCCGCCGATCTCGGGCGTGCCGGTGCCCGGCGCATAGGCGGGGTCGAGGCCGTCGACATCGAAGCTCACATAGGTCGGGCCGGTGCCGACGACGCGGCGCGCCTCCGCGATCACCCTCTCGACGCCGAGGTCGAAATACTCCTCGATGGTGATGACGCGCATGCCTTGATCGAGCGCCCACTGGTTGTCGTCGGCCTTGTAGAGCGAGCCGCGGATGCCGATCTGCACCACCCGCTTCGGGTCGAGCAGCCCCTCCTCCACGGCGCGGCGGAACGGTGTGCCATGCGTGTACTTGAAGCCGCCGAAGTAGGTGTCCCAGGTGTCGCTGTGGGCGTCGAAATGGACCATGCCGAGTGGCGGCAGGCCTTTGCGGATGCCGCGCATGATCGGCAGCGTAATCAGGTGGTCGCCGCCGGCCGACAGCGGCACCACGCCGGCGGCATGCAGCGTGGCATAGTGCTTCTCGATGCGGTCGAGCGAGTCGTCGAGGCTGGCGGGATTGACCGGCGCGTCACCCAGGTCGCCGCACCGGGCCAGTTCGTAGGGCGCGATGCCCGTCACGTGGTGGATGCGCCGCATCATCGTCGAGAGGTCGCGCATCTGGCGCGGCCCATGCCGCGCGCCGGGACGGTTGGTCGTGCCACCATCCCACGGCACGCCCACCATGCCGATCTCGACCTCCGCCGGGTCGCGGAACAGCGGCAGGCGCATGAAGGTGGCGACGTCGCCGAAGCGCGGCACCACGGTGCCGGCGACCGGCTGGGGGAAGTCCTGGCTTCTGGTCATCCCCCCCACTGTAAGCCGTTACGACGGCTGCAAAAGGGCCTTTCGCGCCGAAACGAATTCCTCGACGGCCGCCACGAAGCGGGCGCCCTCGGCCTCACCGATCATGATATTCAGCGCCACGAAGCCGCGGCGGGCGATCCAGATGCCGGCGGCGCTCATGTCGAAGAAGAACAGTTCCTTCGCGTCCTGGTTCGACGAGGCGATGTCCGCCGCCATCTTGATCGGTCGCGCCGTGGCGTGGGCCGTCATCATCGAGCCGATGCCGGAGAACTGGAAAGCCACGCCCGCCTTCCGGCAGATTTCGTTCAAACGCTCGCGGATCCTGTCGCCGCGGTCGTTCAATTCCTTGGCGGCCTCCGCCGTGTAGACCTCGCCATAGCCCGCGACGCCCGCCGCCATGGTCAGCGCATTGTTGTTGAACGTGCCGGCATGCGGCAGCGAGTCCGGCTTGGTCGGGTCGAACAGCTCCATGATCTCGCGCTTGCCGCCGAAGGCACCGAACGACATGCCGCCGCCGATATACTTGCCGAGCGTCGTCATGTCGGGGATCACGCCGTGCTTGGCCTGCAGGCCGCCCGGCGAGAGGCGCGAGGTCATGACCTCGTCGAAGATCATGGTGATGCCGCGCGCCTTGGTCTCCTCGCGCACCGCCTTCAGGAACTCGACGTCGCCCGGCAGGCAGCCATGGCTGCCCTGCATCGGCTCCAGCAGGACGGCAAACAGCTCCTCGCCGTGCTTGGCCAGCAGCGCCTTCGTGCCCTCGATGTCGTTGTAGGGCGCCACGACATACTCGTAGGGCATGTTCACGGGGCTGCCGCCGCTCACGAAGTAGAGCACGCCGCCATGGTAGCCGCCGTGGAAGACCATGACTTTGGTAGCCTTGGTCCGGCCCTTGCGCTGGGCGAAGACGCGGGCGCCGGCCAGCGCCATCACGTTGCCCTCGGTGCCGGAGTTGGTGAAACGCACCAGGTCGATCGACGGCATGCGGTCGGCGATCAGCTGGGCGAGCTTGCTCTCGTTCTCGTTGCGGCCGCCATAGTTCCAGCCGTGGTTCAGCGCGCGGTCGATGGCGGCGCGGATCACCGGATGGGAGTGGCCGTAGATGCCGGCGGTATATTCGCCCAGCACGTCGATATATTCGTGGCCGTCAGCGTCCCACAGCCGGCAGCCCTCGCCGCGGACGACGGTCAGCGGAAACGGCGAATTGTGCAAGGTGGTGCGGGTGTTGCCGCCGGGCATGGCAACGCAGGCATCCTGATGGCGGGCAAAGCTCTTGGGATTGCGGTCGACATAGGCCTGCCTGGCCTCCGTCAGGGCCGATTGCAGATCCGAATTCACCAGCGCTTGATCGGGCACGTCACTCTCCTCGCGTGAGGCCCCGAGTATCACACGACGTTGAGTTCCCGGATAGGCCGGCCGGCGGAGAGGCGGTCATAACCAAAAGGACTGAGGTCGAGGGTGCGATAGCTCCCATGCACGATCAGCTCGGCGACGGCGCGGCCCACGGCCGGCGACTGCTGGATGCCGTGGCCGGAGAAGCCCGTGGCGAAGATCAGGTTCTCGATTTCCGGATGCCGGCCGACGATGCCGTTCTGGTCGAACGTGTTGTACTCGTAATAGCCCGCCCAGGAATTCACGACCTTGGCCGCCTCGAAGGCCGGCACGCGAGCGGCCAGGGTTGGCCAGACGATGTCATCCCATTCCTGGTGCTGCACTTCGAGCGGCGCGCCCGGCGGATCGTTGCCCTCTGCGGGCGTGGTGCCCGCGATGTAGAAGCGGCCCTCCGGACGGAACCACGTCCCCGACGGATCGATGGTGAGCGGCGTCAGGCCCGGCGCCTCGCGGACGTCGAAGACGAATACGGAGCGCCGGCGTGGCTCCACCGGAAGGGCGATACCCGAACGTGCCGCGACCTCTCCCGACCAGGGTCCGGCCGCCAGCACGACCGTGCGCGCCTCCAGCCGCCCGCCTTCCTTCAGATCGACGCCGCCGGCATCGAACGACACGACCTCGTCGGCAATGTAAGTTGCGCCGAGATCCCGCGCGGTGCGCCGGAAGCCCTGCATCAGCGACGGCCCGTCGAACCAGCCTTCGTTCGCCGTGCCGTGCGAGGCGAGCGCCAGCCCCTCCTCGGAGACCCAGGTGAAGCGGGCCTTCAGGGCCGCCGGATCGAGCAGCTCGACCGAACACTCCTCGGCCTTTTGCACCGCATGATTCGCGCGCAACACCGCCTCACCGGCCGGGCTGGCCAGGAAGAGATAGCCGGGCTCCCGGAGAGCGAGATCGACACCCAGCAATTCCCGCGCGCGCCGCAGGAAGCCGATACCGAAGCGCGACAGGTGGATGTTGAGCGGCGTCGAGAACTGTTGCCGAATCGAACTCGCCGACAGGGCCGACGAAGCGCGCGTGTAGCCCGGATCGCGCTCGACCACGGTAACCGTCCCCGCAAAGGAAGGATCGGACTTCAGATGGTACGCGATGGACGATCCCATCGCCCCGCCCCCGATTACCACGACATCTGACTTCATCGTCGCCGACGCTAGCTCGTTCGGCGATGGGCAGTCCATCGACTCATGGCCTCCATGCGAGAAAGCCACCTACGCGTGCATAGCATACTTGAAAGAACAGACCGGATATCCTGTGAAAGACAGGCCGGCGCTTTCAAGAGACGGGGTGGTGCCCGCTATACGATGCCCCCTGAAGTAGGGGACCACCCAGAAGAGAGCCCGCCATGGGCGTGGCAAAGGACGAAACCGAGATCACCCCCCGCTATGATTAGGGCCGGGGTTAAGGCCGCCGAAGGGTGGAATCCAGACGTCGAGGAGGCAGAGGCCCTAGTCGCCTCTGTCTTCCTCACGATGCTGGACGAGGCCCCGGCGGCAAAGAAACCTCAGAGCGAATAGCCGCGTCTAGATCGGCTACGCTTTGGGATTCCAAAAGGAAATGCGCGGTGCAGAGCATTTCTACCAACACAGCATCTACGGTGCCTGGGCGTTGGACAATCGGTTGAGTCAGGCTGCGAAGGGCTGCCATGTCAAACATCAGACCCGCCGCTTTGACCGTAGCGCCGCCGTCAACAACAACGTCTTTGGAGCCGAATACTGCGGCCAGCCTCATCCTCTCGATCAGCTTCTCCTCGTCTGATTCGGCGGCATTTGAGTGCACTCCTGACGCCGTGTTGGCGATGTATTTAATTAGCGCCCGGCGGCTAACCCACTTGCCTTGGAGGCAGAGCACGCGCTGGTTAAGGAATCCGTCGAGCGGAAGCTCTATGAACTTTTCGGGATTAAAGTCCGGCATGTCAGACGGTCGCCCGGCTTGGTGGACCATTGACGCGCGCATCCAGACTCCAAACGTGACTGCGCCGCCGCTGGCGTAGAACACCATCGGCGACGTTCTGTCGTGGCGGTAGACTGGATTGTTATCCGGCGCCTTAAGCATGACCCTGCCCGTTCGGGGCGTCGCGACCAGCGAAAGGTCGCCGTCGACAAAGAGTCGCCGCAGGACGGCGCTTATCCTGCGTAGTTCTCCACTCGCCGGATCGAGCGTGCCGACGACTGCGCGCAAATGTTCTAGATCTTCAACGAGTGCGATGGCGGCCGCCCTCGTTGAAGCCAGCAATTTGGCGCGATGTTCCGGCGTCAGCGCCACTGTGGTATCCTCCCCCGATGACCCCCAAGCCTCGTGGCGATGATTACTCGCCTTCCGAGGCCACGCGCAGACGCGACGATGCTGTGCGCGCGGCGTTGAGTATGTGCGCGCGGCCCCATGCGGAGTCGAGTCCCAAAGCGAGAAAGGCGGCCCAGCAAGCGGCACTTTCCGAATTCTCTACGTCGCCTCGCTTGCAGACGCCGTACACGTGTTGCACGCTTTTCAGAAGAAGACGCAGAAGACGGCGAAGAGGGAGCTGGATGTCGCTGCGGCGAGATTGCGACAATTGCGATGAAAGACCATCGATGACGACCAAGATAAAACGGCAGCGCTTCGCAAACGTCTGGGACGCCCTGGAAGACGATTCGGCGACGGCGGCCAGCATGACCATGCGCTCGGACATTCTGATTGTGCTGCAGCAGCGCATCGTGACGTGGAAGCTTACCCAGGCGGAGGCGGCCCGCCGCCTGCAGATCACTCAGCCGCGGTTGAACGATCTCTTGCGGGGGCGGATCGCCAAATTCAGCCTCGATGCGTTGGTCGATCTCGCCGAAAGAGCGGATATCCAGGTGCGACTGCGGATCGACAAGGCCGCCTGAGTCGACTTCGTCAATCCCCCGGCACCCTCACCCAGCCCTCCATCAGACGGCGCGCGGAGCGGCTCATCATGACTTTGCTCACGGTCCACTGACCGTCCTCCTCTCGCGCCTCGGCGCCTACGGTGAGGCTGCCCGACGGATGGCCGAACCGGACCCGGCCATCGCCGCCGACGGGCGCGATGCGGCTCACGACCGTGCCTGGGATCGCGGCGGCGGCGGCGATGGCCACTGCGCCGGTGCCCGTCATGGCGTGGTGTAGCACGCCCATCGAGAAAATTCGGGCCAACAGGTCAATGGCGCCGGCCTCGATCTTCTTGCCGTCGGAGGCGATGTAGGCGGCGGGCTTCGCAACGAAAGCAAGCTTGGGCGTGTGCGGGCGCTGTTCCGTCGCTTCTTGCGGCGTGGCGACGAGGCCCATCGCGACAGCGGCGTAAGAGCGCACCGCCTCGACGCGCTTCAGCAAGTCCTTGTCGCCGTTGACGTCGCCCTGCAGCTCCGTGCCCTGGAGGCCAAGGCTCGCCGCATCGACAAAGATGGTCGGGTTGCCGGCATTGATCAGCGTCGCCTCGATCCCGCCGACACCCGACACGTCCAGCACGTCGATGCGGTTGCCCGTCGGGAACATGGCGCCCCCACCCGACCCGTCGCCGCCTTCCTCGTCGGCGGCAGGATCGAGGAACTCGACTTTCACCTCGGCAGCCGAAAAGGCCACGCCATCGAGCTCGAAGTCGCCCAGCTCCTGCACCTCGCCGCCCCGCATGGGCACGTGGTTCACGATCACCTTCTCGATATTGGCCTGCCAGATCCGCACGGTCGCAGTACCGTCGACCGGCCCCTCGACCAGCCCCATGCCGAGCGCGCACGGACCGACCGCAGCGCTGAGGTTGCCGCAATTGCCCGACCAGTCGATGACCGGCGCGTCGATCGCGACCTGGCCGAAGCGATAGTCGACGTCGCAGCCCTCGCGGTCCGACTTCGACAGGATCACCACCTTGCTGGTGCTCGAGGTCGCCCCGCCCATGCCGTCGGTGTGCTTGCCGTAGCGGTCCGGGCTGCCAATCACCCGCAGCAGCAGCCGGTCGCGCGCCGCGGGATCGGACGGCAGGTCGTGGGCCAGGAAGAACACGCCCTTGCTGGTGCCGCCGCGCATGTAGACGGCGGGAATACGAAGCTGCTTCATCGCGCGATGTTCGCGCGAATTCAGCGCCGTCGCCAGACCTGCAGGCGGGCGAAGAGGAAGCGGTCGGCGACCAGGTGGGCGGCCTTGACCGCGGCCGAGGTGAGCACGATCACGACGCAGAGGGCCGCGGCGGCGGCGGTGGTGCCCGCCTCCTCGATGTTCACTGCCGCCACCGAGGCCAGCTTGGTGTCGGGCGCGTAGAGGAAGATCACCGACGACACCGTCGTCATGGCGTTCACGAAGAGGTAGATCGCGATGTCGAGGGTCGCCGGCAGGCAGATCGGTGCCGTCACGCGCGCGAACGTCTTCCAGACCGGCACCTTGAGCGAGGCCGACACCGCCTCGAATTCCGGATCGATCTGCTTCAGCGCCGTCGTCGCGGTGAGATGGCCCACCGTGTAGAAGTGCGCCACCGTGTTGAGCACCAGGATGCCCATGGTGGCATAGAGGAAGTTCAGCGGGTTGTTGGGCGCGTTGAAGAAGAAGATGTAGCCGAGGCCCAGCACGAGGCCGGGCACCGCCATCGGCAGGAACGCCAGGAACTGTACGACGCCGCGCATCAGGCCGAAGCCGCGCGTCTTTTCGTTCAGCCAGGCGCCGGTGAACATCAGCACCGTGCCGAAGACCGCGGCCCCCAGCGCCATGCGCACGGAGTTCCAGTAGGAATCCCAGCCGTTGGAATCGAACTTGGCGAAGTCGTAGTTGTCCAGCGTGAGGCCGAGATTGTACGGCCAGTACTTGATCAGCGAGCCCCAGATGGCCATGCCGAGGATGGCGAGGATGGCCGCCGACACCACCACGCAGAACAGGGTGAAGAAGAGGTCGCGGCCCAGCTTCGGCCGCGGCACCAGCGGCACCGCCCGCGCGGTGAGCAGCGCCACCTGCTTGCGCTGCACCAGCCGGTCGACCAGGAAGGCCAGCGCCGCCGGGGCCAGCAGCACCATGCCGACGACCGCGCCCATGGAGAAGTCCTGCTGGCCGATCACCTTCTTGTAGACGTCGGTGGCCAGGACATTGAAGTTGCCGCCGATCACCTTGGCGATGCCGAAGTCGGTCATCACAAGCGTGAACACGACCAGCGCGGCGCTGATCAGCCCGTACTTGGCACCCGGCAAAGTGACCGTGAAGAACACGCGGCGCTTGGAGGCGCCCAGCACGTCGGCGGCCTCGTAGAGGCGGGCGTCGGCGGTGGCGAGCGCGGTCGTCAGGATCAGCGTGGCATGCGGGAAGCAGTAGAAGACCTGCGCGATCACGATGCCGTCGATGCCGTAGATCGAGCCATCGCCCAGCAGCGCCTTGAAGAAGCCCTGCGTCCCGAACAGGTAGATCAGCGCAATGCCCGGCAGCAGCGAGGGCGCGAAGATCGGAATCAGCGAGATGCCCTGGAACAGCCAGCGCATCGGCAGCACCGTGCGCGTGAGCGCATAGGCGTAGAGGAAGGCCAGCGGCACGACGATCGCGGTTGTGATCGACGCGACCTGAAGGCTGTTCAGGGCCGACTGGAACAGCGCCGGCGTGGAGAAGTACGAAATGTAATTGGCCAGCCCGACGAACTTGCCGTCGCGGTCCTCGAAGCCCTTGGCGAGCAGCGCCCACAACGGCAGGCCAAGCATGACCAGCAACAGGCCCGCCAGCAGCACCACACCGGCACGCATCATGAGGTCGTCGCGCGACAGGCCGATCCTCAACCCCGGCACGGCGAGGCTCAACGCCCGGTCCTCATCAGGCGAAGACCCTGAGCCGATCGGGCGGCAGGGCGATGTCGAGCTTCGTGCCGATGTCGACACCGAGATCGCGAATCAGGTTGCTGGAGAAGTCGGCGGTCAATGCGACGTCCGCGGCGGCTTGCGCACGCAGGGTGGCGCGGCAGAACGCGCCGACGAAATCCAGCTCCGCCACCTCGACCGGCACGCGGTTGACGATGTCGGCCGGCAGGTCGCGCACCCGCACATCCTCGGGCCGGATGCAGAGGCTCACCTTCTGGCCGGGCGCCAGCCCGGCCTGGACCGGGCAGTCGAAATCGACACCGGCCACCCGCACCTTGTCGGGCGCCATCAAGGTTCCGGCGAGGAAGTTCATGGAGCCCACGAAGTCGGCCACGAAGGCGGTCGCCGGCCGGCGGTAGATCTCCTGCGGCGTGCCGACCTGCTCGATGGCGCCGTGGTTCATGACCACGATGCGGTCGGCCATGGTCAGAGCCTCCTCCTGGTCGTGCGTCACCATGATGGTGGTGACGCCCAGCGTGCGCTGCAGCGCCTTGATCTCGTGACGCAGCCTGAGACGTACGCGGGCATCCAGTGCCGACAACGGCTCGTCGAGCAGCAGCAGGCCCGGCGAGGTCGCGAGCGCGCGCGCCAGCGCCACACGCTGCTGCTGGCCGCCGGAGAGCTGGGCGGGATATTTCGGGCCGGCATCGGGCAGGCCGACCAGCGCCAGCAGTTCGGTGACTCGCTTCAGGATCGCAGCCCTGTTCTGGCGGCGGCTCACCAGCCCGTAGCCGACATTGTCGGTGACGCTCAGGTTGGGGAACAGCGCGTAGGACTGGAACACGATGCCGAAGTCACGCTGCGCGGGCGGCAGGGCCGAGACGTCCCGCCCCTTCTGGCGGATCGTGCCGGAGGTCTGTGGATCGAGGCCGGCAATGGCCCTCAGCAGCGTCGTCTTCCCGCAGCCCGAGGGGCCGAGGAAGCAGACGAACTCGCCCTCGACGACGTCAAGCGAGACGTCGCCGAGGGCCGAGAAATCGCCGAACCGCTTGGAGAGGTTGCGGACCTCTAGATAGTTCGTCATGGCAGCTACTGTCATCCTGAGCGAAGCGAAGGATCCTTGCGACTCACGAAAGATCCCTAGCGACGCTCGGGATGACGCGCCCTGAACGGAACTGGTCCCGTCACTTGGCCTTGGGCGCGGACTTGCCGTCGTAGCGCTTCGTCCACTCCGCCAGGATTCGGTCTCGGTTCTTGGCCATCCACTCGACGTCGTTCTTCACCATCACCTTTTCGAGGTTCGGCGGATAGTTCGGCGGCGTGTTGGCAACGCCCGGATAGGCGACGATGGGATAGGTCTTGGCGTAGAGCTCGTTGGCCTTCTTGGAAGCCGCCCAGTCGGCGAGCTTCTTGGCGGCGTCGATATTCTTCGTGCCCTTGACGATCGCGGTGACTTCCAGCTCCCAGCCCAGGCCTTCCTTGGGGACCACCAGCTCGAGCGGCGCGCCCTTGGTCTTCTCGGAGGCGCCACGGGTGTCGAGGCCAATGCCGATCAGGCGCTCTCCCTTGGCCGCCTGCACGCAGGGTGCCGAGCCCGAGTGGATGTACTGCGCGATGTTCTGGTGGAGCGCGTCCATGTACTTCCAGCCCGCTTCCTCGCCCATGATCTGCAGCCAGGCCGCCACGGTGAGGTAGCCGGTGCCCGACGAAGCCGGGTTCGGCATCACGATCGAGCCCTTGTATTCCGGCTTGATCAGGTCGGCCCAGCTCGTCGGGACCGGCTTGTTGCCCTTCTTGCCTTCCGCCGTGTTGAAGCAGACCAGCGAGAGATAGGCGTCCATGCCGACCCAGGTCTGGGGCGACTTGCCGCTCAGGAACATCGGATTGAGCGCGGAGGCCCCGGCCGGCGTGTACGGCTCGAGCATGCCCATCGAGGCCATCAGGCCGACGTTGGAGGCGGCGAGGCCCCAGATGATGTCGGCGCGCGGATTGTCCTTCTCGGCCATCAGCTTGGCGGCGACGACGCCGGTCGAATCGCGCACCCAGGCGATCTCGATCGTGGGATTGTCGGCCTCGAAGGCCTTCTTGAACGGATCGAGCTGGTCGTTCTCCAGCGCGGTGTAGACGGTGAGCCTGGTCTTCTGCGCGAAGGCCGGCGATGCCAGGCCGAACATGGCGAGTGCGGCGGCGCCCGCCAATGTGGCGCGCCTCAAGATGGTGCGATCGATCATTTTCCTTAGCCCCCTGCTCTTCAACCCCTGTCGAACGTCTGCTGCTACAGGCCGTTCATGACCTTTATGTTACACTTCCCGCCACCGCGTGCACGCGGCCTTCTCAACCGTCCCCAGACAATTTAATGCCGACGGCAACCAGCCCTCGTCGGCCGAGCTGCTCCTCGTCCCGATCCAGCAGTTCGAGAAGCCGCCCCTCGACCTCCATGACCCGGGCCCGGCACCGCTTCAGGAGAGCCACGCCGTCGCATGGAGCCGGGATCGCGGGGGCGTGCTTCGCCTTGCGCTTCATTTCAGTGAGAACACCTTCTTCAGCTCACTGGTCGGCATCGTCTCGCGCATCCACTGGAAGCTGCCGGCCTTCATGTCCTTCGCCCCCTTCATGAAGGCCGCCAGGGCAAGACGGGAGAGCGCGCCACCGACGCTGATCCGCTTCACGCCGGTCGCCGCGATCTGCTCCGCCGTCAGGTCCGGATCGCCGGCGCTCATCACCACGTTCAGCGGCTTGGTTACCTCCGACGCCACGGTGCGCATCGTCGAAAGGTCATGGAGGCCCGGCGCATAAAGAACATCGGCGCCGGCCTTCTCGAAGGCCTGCAGGCGCCGGATCGTGTCGTCGAGGTCCTTCACGCCGCGGATCAGGTTCTCCGCCCGGGCGGTGAAGGTGAAGGGCACATCCAGCGACCGCGCCATCTCGGCGCCCGCGGCCACACGCTCGACCGCATGGTTGAAGTCGTAGATCCGCTCGCCGCTCCAATCCTCGATCGAACCGCCGACGATGCCAACCGAAGCCGCGTCGCGCAGGATGGTCGCGGCCTCCTTGGGATCGTCGGCATAGCCGTTCTCGAGATCGGCATTCACCGGCAGGTCGGTGGCGCCCGCGATCACGCGGCAGTTCTCCAGGAGTTCGGCGCGGCTCACAGCATTGTCGCCGTCGACGCGGCCCAGCGCGTTCGACATGCCGAGGCTGGTCGTGGCCAGCGCCTCGAAGCCCAGCGACTCCAGCAGCCTGGCCGTCCCCGCATCCCATGGATTGGGGAGAAGCAGCAGGCCGGGCCGCTCGTGCAATTGGCGAAACACCCGTCCCTTTTCAGCCTGGCTGCGCATCCCGCTCCCTCCGCTTTCTGCTAAGGAACACCGATGGTCATGACAGCGCAACGGGAACTCGCCCGCCTCCTCGCCTCCCTGCGCCGCGAGCAGCGCAGCCAGAGCGGCCTCGCCCCGCATCTCGTGCCGCCGGACAAGGCGACGGCGTACAAGATCGCGGGCATGGTCGCCGAGGAGCTGGGCTGGCCGGTGCTGGGCTGGAAGATCGCGGCGATGAAGGACGAGATGCAGCAGGCGCTGCGGACCGACTCGCCGATCTACGGCCGCGTCCATTTCGTGACAGAGACGCCGTACACCGTCGTGCACGCGAGGCTCACGAGCCCGATCCCCGAGGTCGAGTACCAGGCGAAGCTCGGCCGGGACCTGCCGCCGCGAGAGAGGCCGTACTCGGAGGAGGAGGTGACCGACGCGGTCGCCTCGCTTCATCCCGGGCTGGAGTTGGCCGAGTGCCGCTTCGTCCACGACGCGTCGTTTCCGCCGCTGCCCGCCATCCTGGCCGACGGTGCCGGCTCCGGCACGATCATCCATGGCCCCGCCATCGAGGACTGGCGGAACCGCGACATCGCGGGTCAGGAAGCCACCCTCTCCTCCGATGGCCGCGTGCGCCGCAGGGGGACCGCGGCGGCAGCGCTCGACCATCCCATCGTGCCCCTCACCTGGCTCGCCAACGAACTTTCGCGCACCGGCGTCGGGATGAAGGAAGGCCAGATGGTGAGTACCGGCACCCTCACCGGCATGCTGGCGCCCCGAGCGGGCGAGACCTACGTGGCAGAGTTCGGCCCGTTCGGATCGGTCACCGTCTCCCTCACCTGAAGCTGCGACGCGGCTTGCCCCAAGCCTTTCAGGCTAGGCAGGCATCATTCTAGCTTCATCAGACGACCTCACCCTGAGCCGCCAGCGCGGATGGCGCTGCCCACGGACCATGAACAGGTTATCGTGTGGGGCTGAGTCTTGTCGGGAGCAGAATAG
>LNFM01007359.1_pt1 | contig 17342 bp, 16 predicted proteins | sample 596031 | NCBI WGS metagenome assembly LNFM01 (sample SAMN04254537, study PRJNA301005) | activated carbon metagenome | isolation source: dual media filters at the Ann Arbor, Michigan drinking water treatment plant | place: USA: Ann Arbor | reverse complement strand
GTCCGCCGATCCAGACGAGCCTGCTGGTCTATCTGTTGCCGACCCTGCTGCACCACTGGCGGCGCTGCCTGCTGGCACCGCGCTACAGCGACTTCGCAGCATTCATGGAGCGCTTCAACACGGCGCTGGCCCGCAACGCCGGGTTTCGCGAGCTGCTGGTGCCACGTCACTACGAGGCCGTGGGGCGCTTCATGAGCGAGAGCCTTCTGCAGCGGATCGGCCAGGAATCCCAGCTGCATTTCGAGTCGGCCCACGCATCGCCCTACACTTGGGTATCCGCCTTGGCGACCTTCGGCAAAGCCTTTCCTCTGGTCGACCCACTGTGGACGCAATGGTGGAGTTCGCCGAGCGAAGGCCATGCGCGTGGCGTGCTGGTCTACCTCTCGGTCCTGATGTACGGCGATGCGGAGAACCCGGTGTTCGCGCCCTGGCGTCCTGAGCAGGGCGGTGGGCCGCCCCTGCCTTGGGAAGACGACAGTGTCGCCTACGTGGCCTGCTGGCTGCCGGAGAACGTCGACTTCCTGCGCAGCACGCTCACCACCGAATACGCGCGGCAATCCCTGCTCATCGCCTGCGCGCGACTGGAGGGCAAAGACGACAGCGGCGTGCCGCAGCAGATGCTGCGCGACTTCGAGGCCGCACGAACACGACTGGAGCTACGCATCGAAGAGCTGTTGCGGCGATTGTCGAGTCCACAGGAGTGCGCGGTGGACTGGGTGGACCCATGAAGTCGGGCCGGGGCGACCACGGGCGGCGCGAGCTTCACTGGTACGGTTCGCAACAGCAACGCGGCGAGTGGCGCCTGCAAGTTGCCGACGCGGCACGCTCCACAACCAGCGCCGACGCTTGCGCCGGACGCGCCATCGCAAGCCTGCACCGAACCTCCAACCCCGGCGGCTCACGATCACTGACCGGGGCGAGTGTTTCGCTCATGTTTGACGGGGTCACCCCATGGGCGCACTGGCGCGGCAAATGAGGCTGGGTTTGGCGCGCGATACCCCACAGGGTGTATTGAATCCCTAACCCCCAAAGGGTATAAAGCGGCAAAATCCCCCACAGGGTATACGCCATGCGCCTCCATGCCGACACACCGCAACAGCTGGCCGCCGTGCTGCGCGGCCGACGCCTGAGCGCGGAGCTCACCCAGCGCGAGGCAGGCAGCAAGGTGGGGCTGCTGCAGAAAACCGTCTCCAGCCTGGAAACCGACCCCAGCGGCAGCAGCATCGCCAGCCTGTACAAGCTGCTCTCCGCCCTGCAGCTGCGCCTGGTGCTGGAGCCGAACGAAGCGCAGGCGGACGATCCGCAGTCGCCGGAGTGGTGAGGTGAAGCGCGCGCGCGGCCAGCGCCAGCTTGCGGTGTGGATGAACGGCGAACTCGTCGGCCGCTGGCGCATCGGCGCGGGTGGCGTGCATGCCTTCGCGTACGAGGCGAGCTGGCTGCAGTCCAAGGCCGCGCGTCCGCTTTCACTGTCCCTGCCCTTGCGCACCGCGCCGTATACGGGCCCCGTGGTCGAGGCCTTCTTCGACAACCTGCTGCCGGACAGCCCGGCGATCCGCCAGCGCCTGCAGTCGCGCTTCGGTGCCGCCAGCCAGCGTGCGTTCGACCTGCTCGCGGAGGTCGGGCGCGACTGCGTGGGCGCGGTGCAGCTGCTGCCGGACGATGTGGCGCCCGCGCCGATCGATCGCATCGAGGGCGAGCCGATGCGCGAGGCCGATGTCGCCGCCCTGCTACGGCGCACGCCGGCGCACGCCGGGCTGGGCCGCGAGGACCACGACGACCTGCGCATCTCGCTGGCCGGCGCGCAGGAGAAGACCGCCCTGCTCTGGCACAAGGGCCGCTGGCAGCGCCCGCTGGGCACCACGCCGAGCACGCACATCTTCAAGCTGCCGCTCGGCCGGGTCGGCAACATGCAGGCGGACTTCGCGACCTCGGTCGAGAACGAGTGGCTGTGCGCGCAGCTGCTGCGCGCCTTCGGCCTGCCGGTGGCGGAATGCCAGATCGCACAGTTCGAGGAGCAGAAGGCGCTCGTGGTGCAGCGCTTCGACCGGCGCCTGGCAAAGGCCAAGACGCATTGGCTGCGCCTGCCGCAGGAGGATTTCTGCCAGGCCACCGGCACGCCGCCGGCCTTCAAGTACGAGGCCGATGGCGGCCCCGGCATCGCGCAGGGCATGCAGCTGCTGCTGGGCTCGTCCCAGGCCGAGGCCGACCGCGAGACCTTCTTCCGCGCGCAGCTGGTGTTCTGGCTGCTCTGCGCCACCGATGGCCACGCCAAGAACTTCAGCCTGCACATCGAGGCCGGCGGCCGCTATCGACTGGCGCCGCTGTACGACGTGCTGTCGGCGCATGCGGTGCTGGGCAAGGGCCGCAATCAACTCGCGCCCGAACGCGCGCGCATGGCGATGGCCGCGCACAGCGCGAATCGCCACTACCTGTGGAAGCGCATCCTGCCTCGCCACTGGGACGCCACTGCGCATCGCTGCGGCTTTCCGATCGAGCGCGCGCGTGCCCTGCGCGAGGCCTTGGCGGAGCAGGCCGCGGCTGCGGTCGAGCAGGTGACCCGGGAACTCCCGAAGGGATTTCCAGCAGAGCTCGCAGAACGTGTACTGGCGGGCGTGGTGGCCGCGGCCCAGCGACTGCATGCTGGCGCTTGAACCCGGACGCAGCCCGCAAGCGACCGAGGCCTGCGCGAGCGGCCGCCGGCGGACGGCCGCTGCAGGATACGGAACCGATGCTTGGCCTACGCGCCGAACAGACGCGCGCTCGCAGAACCGCCGCAGACAACGACACACATGCATGAGGACCGCCCATGAAAGCCCTGATCTTCCTCGGCTCCCGCCGCGCGTCCACGCCGCCGCAGCCCAAGCGTCTGGGCGAGCGCGTCTGCGCTTTCCTGAGCACTCATGTATCCAGCCGCTTCGAGACGACGCTGATCGATCCGCTCGACTATCCGCCCACCGAGGTCTTCAAGCCGGTCTTCGCCTACGCCGAAGGCAGCAAGCCCGCCCAGCTCGCTGCGCTTGAGCGGCGCATCAGCGAAGCCGATGCCTATGTGATGGTGAGCCCCGAGTACAACCACAGCATGAGCCCGGCGCTGGCGGACCTGCTGAATCACTTCCCGAGCTCGGCCTTCGCCTTCAAGCCCAGCCTGATCGCGACCTATTCCAGCGGCCAGTGGGGCGGCACGCGCGCCGCCGTGGGTATGCGCGCCTACCTGTCCGAAATGGGCTGCCTGCCGGTCTCGGCGATGCTGCATTTTCCGCATGCCGACACGACCTTCGAGGCCGACGGCACGCCCGCCGCCGATCAGGATGCCGCGCGCTGGGCGAAGTACGCCAGCCGCGGTATCGAGCAGCTGCGCTGGTGGGCCGAAGCTGCCGCGCAGCAGCGCACGGCCGCGGATCCCTTCGCCGCATCGCCGGCGTTCCGGCGCACGCCCCGTGAACGCGACGCGCCTTGAACGCGCCGGCAAAGCGGGCTCACTCGACGCCACGGCCGTGCACCGGAATCGGGCGCGTGGAGGCCGGCATTGGCCCCGTCTGAGGCCGTTGCCGACTTCATCGTGCGGCCGATCGTGCTCGCGCGCTTCCTCGTCGACGGCTCAGCGTCAGGGGGCAGGCTTCGCGCATCGAGCCGGCAAGATCACGCCAGGGCAGCTGACGCGCGGGTTCGGATCCATCAGGCGCGAACGGGCGGGTCGAGGCACCCGGGTATTGGCAATGCCTCGCCACGATGCGCCGCTGGTGAGGCGACCTCTACGGCTGCAGGCTACTCCTCGAAACCATCGGCAAACACGCGCTCGGCGGTGTAGCGGAGCACGCCCGAGAACGTTCGCGGCGTGTTCTGGTTGCCTGCGAACGGGACGAAACCCGTTCGTGCCGTGTCGCTGAACAGCACGATCTCGCTGTTAGACCACATCGTCTCTGGCGGCAGCAATGCTGTGCCGGTGTAGCGAATACCCGATGAGGTTGCGTCTGGCAGCACCGCGTGGAGGTAGATCGCCGTGGTCTGGTTCCCGGGCAGGCTGATGGGCGGCGCGACGAGAAACGCTGCAGGGATGAAGCTGCCCTGAGCCACGCCGGTCACCGTCCGCTGCAGGGTCCAGCCGGTGTTGGCATCGGTGAAGCCGACGTAGCTGCCCGGACGGGTCCACACTTCAACGGTGGTGGGTGTACCAGCCTGCGCTTCCAGTGGCACATCGAAGCCGTGGAGGGACACGCTGCCGTTGATCGGCTGGACATTCATGAACACGCCTCCACTGCCGTTGCTGGACGGCGCGGTGGTGAACGCCTTTGAATACCTGAGGGTTCCCGAGAACGTGCGGGGCGAGTTCGTGCCGCCTGAGAACGCAGTGAAGCCAGTGCGCGCGGTGTCGCTGAACAACAGAAGATCGTTGTTCGACCAGGACGTCTGCGGCAGGTTTCCTGTGATCCCCGAATAGCGGATGCCGGCCCCTGTGGTTGCGGGCAGGACGGCCTGGAGGTAAACCGCGGTCGTCTGCGCCGGCGACAGCACCAGCGGTGTGCTCAACACGAACGGCACCGGCGTGGTCGTGCCCTGCGCGGTGGACTGTACCGTTTGCGTCAAGGTCCAGCCCGCGCTGCTGTCTATGAAGCCCGCGTAGCTGCCGTTTCGGGTCCAAACTTCAACGTCGACCAAGGTGCCAACTGCCGCCCCCAGTGGAACGTCGAAGCCGGTCACCACGAGATGCTGTTCGAGCGCCCGCAGGTTCAGGAAAACGCCACCGCTGCCGTTGTTTGCGGGCGCCGTGGGCAGCTCCTTCGTGTAGCGGATCGCGCCCGAGAACGTGCGCGGCGAATTCAGGCCGCCCGCGAAGGAGACATTGCCCGTGCGCGCGGCATCGCTGAACAGCTGCAGGTCCCCGTTGGACCAGGTGGTCTGCGGGGGCGTGCCCGAGGTACCGGTGTAGCGAAGGCCTGCGCCCACCGTGGTCGAATGCAGGTAGATGGCGGTGATGCCCGACGACGCGACGGTGACCGGCGTGGTCAGGTTGAACGGCGTTCGGTTGGTCGGCCCCTGGGTGATGCCCGTGACCGTCTGCGTGAGCGTCCAGCCCGCGTTGCTGTCGGTGAAACCCACATAGCTGCCGGACCGGACCCAGACCTCGACCGACACCACCAGACCCGGGTTGGCACCGATGTTGGACTCGAAGCCAGTGACCGTCACCGGGCCGCTCAGCGCCTGGAGGTTGATGAACACGCCACCGCTGCCGTTGTTGTCCGGCGCAGTGACCAGCAACTGGGCGTGGGCCACCTGTCCGATGGACAGGCACAGCAGTGCCAGCAGGCCGAGCACGAAGGTTTTCATTACCGCCTCCGAGTGTGAAACGCTTCACATGATGGCGGCACGCTACTCCCATCGGCAGCACTGTCAAGCTGCGGACCTACCGGTGCCGGATGTCAGCAGGACATCCGGGCTGGCCGCGAGGTCGAGCCACTGCATGCGCGGACGCAGGGTAGGCCGCCGCACGTCAGCGCTGCGATCGACCGTTTCCGTGCGCGCCGACGCTCGCCGCAAGCCTGGCGCTTGCAGCGCCCCGCAGGCAGCGCCTCGGCGCATCGCCCTCTCTCGAAGCTGTTGCCGAAGCCCATGATCAGGCGCGCGCTTTCGCAGGGGCCGACGTCGGCTTGGACGCGGCAATAGCCGTCGTCGTCGCGCGGCAGGCTCTGCCAACGCGCGTCCAGCGCAGCGGGCAGATTGAACTGCGCGTCAGCTCCCGCCCACGCTGTGTCTCGGGGGGCAGCTTCGCTGCCTGGAGGAGCCCACCTTCGCTGGCTTGCCGCCGGGATGTCCCGCAGCGCAGCTTGACCCGAACGCGTATGCCGGTTAACAAGCAGCCTCAGGCCCGTCGTGGAGCACGGCCGTGTTGCCTCAACACCGCCACATCCGACACTGCTGCCGCACCTTCTACCTGAGCGAATGGTGGGACGAATAGCGCCGACTGCGGCGCTGTTCCCGCACGCACCCACCTGGCCCACGCGCGCTGTCAGCCGCACGGGGCCCTATCGCCAGGAGTTCTCCCATGCCTCGCCTGCACGCGCTGCTGCTGTGCGCATTCGTTGCGCCTGCGTTCGCCAACATCACCCGAGAAACCGAAGACAACGACCGCGAAAGCCGCGCCGATGGGCCGGTCGCCGCGGGCATCACCGTCAGCGGCAGCCTGTCCAGCCGTCGCGATGTCGACTGGCTGTGGTTCGACGCGCCGGCTGCAGGACGCATCGACCTGCGCCTCGATCACGACAGCGGCCGCGATTTCGACTGGCAGCTGTTCACCGCCAGCGGCCCGGCGGTGGCCAGCGCGACCAGCAGCGCGATTCCCGAAGCCGGCAGCCACAAGGCCACCGCTGCGACTCGGTACTGGTTGAAGATCACGTCCTACAGCGGCAGCGGACCCTGGTGGCTGGACCTGACCTTCACCGCCGCCGGCGGCGACGGCAGTGATCCGCGTCCTGCGCCTCCCGCCGGCCTGAGCCGCTGGATCATCGGCAACCCCGCCAACGCGCCACGCGCGCCGCTGGGCGGCCCGGCCCTCTTGCTGATGGGCGGCAACTTCGACATCGATGAAGCCTTCCTGCAGCACGCCTATCCGATCGTCAACGGCGGCGACATCGTCGTGCTGCGCACGTCCGGCAGCGACGGCTACAACGACTACCTGTACACGCTGGCCAGCGGCGCGCTGCAGCCGGACTCGGTGGAAACCCTGCTGGTCGATACCCGCAGCAAGGCGAACTCCGACTACGTGGCCTGGGCGGTGCGCAACGCCGAGCTGGTCTACTTCGCCGGTGGCGACCAGAGCGCCTACCTCAACCACTGGCAGGACACCGCGCTCGAATCCGCGGTGCGCGAGGCCAGGGCGCGCGGCGCGGTCATTGGCGGCATCTCGGCCGGGCTGGCCATCCAGGGCGAGCACATCTACGACCCGGATGGCGTCAGTGGCGTCACCAGCAGCGAGGCCATCGCCAATCCCTATCGGAACAACATGCTGTTCGCGCGCGACTTCCTCGGCCTGCCCCTGCTCGACGGGGTGATCACCGACAGCCACTTCGCCGAGCGCGACCGCATGGGTCGACTGCTGGCCTTCATGGCGCGGCTGCGCGAAGACGGCACGGCCCAGCGCATCCGCGGCCTGGGCATCGACGAGGACACCGCGCTGTTCGTCGACCGCGACGGACGCGCCGTGGTGGAGGGCGATGGCGCCGTCTATGTGATCGAGGAAACCGCAGACACGCTGCGAGTGCAGGTCGACGCGGGCGCACCGCTGGTCTATCGCGATCTGCGGCGGCTGCGCCTGCTGGCGGGACAGCGCTACGACTTCTCCACCGGCACCCATACGGGCAGCGCGCTCGGGCTGAGCGTCGACGGCCGCCTCGCGCAGCCGCTCAGCCCTGCCTCGCCCTATCAGTAGCCGCCAGGGCATGCAGGCCACCGAGCGCCCCGCGTCCACCCCGCCCCCGCGCGGCCGGCTCGGTGGGGGCGCGCCGCGAAGTGGCGCTGGCAGCAAAGGCCCGACTACTCGAAGCCGTTGGCAAACACGCGGGTGGCGCCGGGAGCCTCGGTGCCGCCCAGACGCTCGCCCGAAAGCCGCGCAAACAGGGCGGTCTCGCCGATCGGCTGGGTGCGCGCCCAGGCGGGTGCCTGGCGCGTGGGCACGGGCTGGCCTTCCGCCGCGCCGGGGCTGCTGGCCTCGTGCCAGCCGGCGACCAGCACCGCATCCGCGCGCAGGGCCAGGCCGATCAGGCGGGTGTTGTCGCCGCCTGCGCCGGTTGCGGCGTCCCAGGCACCGGTGATGAGGGAGCTGTAGAGCAGGCTCGAGAGATCGGGTGCATACACGCGCACGAACTGGTTCCAGGTGCCGGTGAGCGCTGCGCTTGGCTTCGGATCAGCGCACAGGCGCCGCGCCTGCAGCGAACTCGCGCGCCGATGTCCGCGCGAAGCCCGCGCACCCATGGGCGACCCGCGGACTCAGGCGGCGATGCGTTACAGGCGCCGGGCACGCCAGCGCGGTGGCACCTGCGCGAGCTGCGTACACGAGCGGGTTCGGGACACCAGGCCCCTGGTGAGCCCAGGGCATCGATCTTCTCAGCGCGTCATTCCGACGCAGAACACCAGGGCGATGCGCAGCTTTTCGTTTCCGGCGGAGGGCACGCGCGAACATCTGCCGGTAGGACAATCACTGGATTCTTTGACAGCAGCACCGCCCTGGGCAGCTCGATGCGCACACGCCGCCAAGGACGCTCATCGCTCACGATCAACAGCTCACCGTAATCCGGGAATCGACAGCGTCCCAGCGACCACGACTTTGTCGAGGAATGCTGGACCTGCAGGCGAAAGCGGCCGTCTGCGCCTGCACGCTGCGGGTGCTTGCCACTGAATCCGCTGGTCTCGACGCTGTCGCCAACGAACAAGGCGATTCGATCGCCCGCCTGCGCCTCGCCATGGATCTCGAACAGGTAGATCGGACACTTCGCATCGGCGCTGGCACCCATTCCCGCAAGCAGCAACGCGAAGCCCCATCGCAGCCACCGGTGCCCGCAAACAAGGCCGAAGCGGGCATGCGGCCCAGGGAAGTAGTGAAGCCCCATCGCGATTCCTGATGTCGATCACAGCGGCCTGAGTCTAATGAGGCGCTCGCGGTTGCAACAGAGAGCTGCAGGGCGACGCACGCAGGCGGCTCGTCGGAACGCGTTGCTGGTGCGAAGAGGCAGGCAGGCGCTGCTGACTTGTCTCGCCTGGTCAGCCGGCGGATGCTTCGCACACCTGCGGTACGGACCTTTCGCAATGGGCTTGATGCGGCTTGCCCTGCACTACGTCGGCGGCGTGTTCGCGCTGGGCTTCGTGCTCGGGGTGGTTCGTACGCTTCTGCTTGTACCGTGGCTGGGCGAACTCGCGGCGGTGGCTTTGGAGTTGCCCGTGATGCTTGCGGCGAGCTGGTGGTGGTGCGGCTGGCTGCTGCGGCGCGATGCGGGATCCGGCCTGCGCGGCTCAGCGGCCCGTGCGTTAGCAATGGGCGCCCTCGCGCTGGGCCTTCTGCTGCTGGCCGAGTTGTCGCTGTCGATCGGGCTGGCTGGCCGCAGCGCTGCGGAGCACTTCGCGCTGTACGCGCAGCCGGCGCATCAGCTGGGTCTGGCGGCCCAAGGTCTGTTCGGCCTGATGCCCTGGCTGTGGCTGCGCCGACAGCCACCTTCCACATGACGGCTTGGCCGCGCGTCACGCGCAGGCGACTGCTGCTCGCCGGGGTCGGTCTGACTGCACTGGCCGGGTGCGGATGGGCGACACAGGCCTACCGTCGAGATGTGCGCGCAGCGAAGGAGGCACTCGTCGGCGCAAGTCGGATGATCGACACCCGCGTCGGGCCGATTGAGCTGGGCGAAGTGGGCTTGGGCGCGCCGCTGCTGGTTCTGCACGGCACCGGCGGCGGCTTCGACATGGGTCTGGCGATGGCGCGCCCTTTGCTGCGCGCGGGCTGGCGGGTGCTGGCGCCTTCGCGCTTCGGCTATCTGCGCACGCCGATGCCGGACGATGCCTCCGAAGAGGCGCAGGCGGATGCACTCGCTGCCGTGCTCGACGCGCTGCAGATCGAACGCCTGCCGGTGATCGGCGGCTCGGCCGGCGCGATCTCGGCGCTGTGGTTCGCAGTGCGCCATCCGCAGCGGTGCAGCGCGCTGGTGGCATTGGTGCCGGCCACACACGTGCCGGATCGCCCTGAGACACCAGCTGCAGCACCGTGGGCAGTGCCGATCGCGGAGCGCCTGCTGCGCTCGGATGCGCTGTTCTGGGCGGTGAGTCAGCTGGCCCCGAGTGCCCTCACTGGCGCGCTGCTCGGCACCGACCCCAACCTTGTCGCAGCCGCATCGGCCGCGGAGCAGGCCCGAGTGCAGTCGGTGCTGCACGGCCTGCTGCCGCTGAGCGCGCGCGCCGAGGGGCTGTTGAACGATGCCCGACAATCGCGCCATCCGCGGCCGCTGCCGCTCGATCAACTGCAGCTGCCATTGCTTGCGATCGCGTGCGAAGACGATGGCTTCGGCACCCATGCGGCCGCGCGACACCTGGCTGAAACGGTGGAGGGCGCCGAGCTGCTCTCGTTCGCCCGCGGTGGCCATCTGTGGGTGGGTCACGACGATGCCGTGTTCGAACGCATCGATCGATTCCTGCGTGGCGCGCGGTCGAGGTGAGCGACTCCGTTGCCGGCCGCTTGGGTCCTGCCGCATGCCCGCACCGTCGGGCTTGAGCCGCGAGGATCACGACGAGCTGCTGAGCTCGCTGGCCGATGCATCCTGGCCCGCCACCGGGAGGCCACCGCGCACCGCGGCGGCCTCCCGGTGGAACTCGCACGCGCGCTATGCGACGGCCCTCACTCGAAGCCGTCACCGAACACATCGATCAAGCGCGCGCTTTCGCTCGGGCCGGCGTCGGCCTCGGCAAGACCGTTGCCGTCGTCATCGCGCGGCCGGCTCTGCCGGCGCGCATCCAGCTCGGCGGGCAGATTGAAGTCGGAGCTGCTCGGTGAGAGGACGCCGTAGGCCTCGCGCACCGGGCTGCCGTCGCCGAAGGTGATGACTGGCACGGCATCCGTGGGCGCGACGCGGCCGAAGGCTTCGACGCGCGGGTCGGCGCTGCTGAAGCTGGGGCCACTCGCGCAGGACGCCGTGCCGAAGTTCGCACGCGCACCCGCCGGAATCTGCCCGACCAGGCCGAAGCACAGATTGGGAGCCACAAAGACGTTGCCGCTGAACGCGAAGATCGTCCCGCCGAAGCGGAAGAAATGTCCGGTGTTGCCCCAGAACGCGGTGTGCCGCATCGCGACGATGCCGGACGCGGCCACCGCCCCGGGCAAGCCCACCTCGCCGAATGGCGCGACGTTCTGATGGAAGCTGGCGTTCTCGATGATCAGCTCACCACCTTCGGCGTAGATCGCGGTTCCGGACTGGGCGTCGTGGCCCGTGAACGACACCCGCGACAGCTCCACCGCGGCGTTGTCCGCATAGATCGCACCGCCGCCGGTGGCGCGGTTGTCTGCAAAGGTGAAGTTGCGCGTGAACTCGCTGTCCACGGCCATGAGGGAGGTGCCCGGTGCGAGACCAATTGCACCCGTCGCCAGCGTCTGCCCCCCACTGGTTGTCACGGCGATCGTGACCCGCGTCAGCGAAAGCGCACCCTTCGCGACGTAGATCGCCGCGCCGCGCGCCTCGCCGGTCAAGGACCGCGCGCCCCCGAACTGGATCACCGTATCGACGATTTCGGTGTCGCCGTTCGAGTAGATCGCGCCCCCGAGCGCGTCGCCGCTGGCGCTGTAGGTGGAACAGTTCGTGAACTCCGAGTTCTCGATCGACATCGTCCAGCCGTTGACGCCGGAGGCGTCGGCGCTGCTCAGGCAGCCACCGCGGGCGGTCGTCGAGGTGCTGCCCGGATCGCGGCGCACGCGCAGGTTGCTCATCCGGAACGCGCCACCGCCGAGGCGCGTAAAGCGCAGGAACCCGGCTGCCGGAGCGCGAATCAGCGTGGACGGCTGCTGCGAGGTCAGGGTCAGCGAGCGGATCACAGTCGGCAGCGCGCTCTGCAGCACGATGTCGAAACTGCTGATGCCGGAGGCCTGGATCGTGATCGTGTGCGGCTCGTTGGCATCGGCATTGGCGTCGGTGATCGCCTGCCGCAGCGAGCCCGGCCCGGCGTCATTGGCATTGGTCACGATGAAGCTGCTTGCGTGCGCGGCGCTGTTCAGCGCAAGCAGAAGGACAAAAGTGAAGATGCGCATGGGCAGTGTCCAAGGGAAGGATGTCGAGGACACGGAGGCCAGGTACGAAATCAGACACCTCAAGCGCGCTTCGAACACCCGCCGCATGTCGCTGGCCACGCGCGTGGCATGCGGGGCACGGCACGTAGCAGCACGGACCTGCCGGTGATGTCGCCGGCGCATGCCCGCGAACCGCCACAACCGGCCATTCGACCGCCCTTGGCCACGACCACAGTGGCGGCCATCGCAAAGGAGCCCAGCATGTGGCCAGGACTGTTTCTCGGATGGGCCCTCATCGTGGGGCCGCTGCCTGCGCAGGCCGAAGAGCCTGCCCTCAGCCCGGTCGACCCCAGCCTTCTGGATGTCGGGTGCTGGTACAGCCGCGACGATGGCTCGGAGGTGTTCCTGATGTGGTTCGCTGCACCGGCTGACGCCCAGGGCCCCGCGGCGGTGCTTGGACTTGCTGGCAAGAACGTGCCCCTGCATCTGCGGGAGGTGCTGCCCGAGGCCACCGTGTTCCGTGGCGACCAACTGCTGATTCGGGTGCTGGCCGGCGAGGACATCGCCCAGGACTGCGGAGACGAATGCGCCGGCAGCCTGCGCCGGGTTCGGTTGGAGCTGACCGAGGAGACTCAGGCGCCGAGAACCTTCGACGCCATCGAGCGCTGCGGCTGCTGACGCCCTGACGACAGGCGGGCTTCGTGAGCCACCGATGCCAAGGTGATCGATCCGTTGCCTGCCACGAGGCCGGCCACTGCGGTCGTCTTTACTGCGAGACCTCATGACCCGCAGCGTCCGATCCCGCCGATCCGGTCGCCGCAGGGCGACTGCCGGCGTGAATCTGCATGCGCCGGGCGGGTCCGGCGCCCTGCCCTTATCCTCATGACGCTGTCGATCCTGCTTCGCCGCCTGTCCTTGCTGCTGTTCGTGCTGGTCTGTACGGCCATCGCAGCGCACGCCTTCCACTACCTGTTCCAGGCAATCAACCCGCGCAATCCCTTCCACGCGAGCTTCGCAGCCGCAGGCTGGGCGGTGCCGGCGCACTTCTTCGCCTCGGGCCTGGCCCTCCTGGTGCTGCCGCTGCAGTTCGCGCAGGCGCTGCGCAGTCGCTGGCCGGCCCTGCACAGGGTGGCGGGCTGGCTGTACGTGCTGGCGGTGCTGATCGGCGGCGTGTCCGGCCTGCTGCTGGCGCCGCGGGCGCAGGGCGGCTGGGCCACGGGCCTGTCCTTACTGCTGCTGGCACTGCTCTGGCTGGGCAGCACGGGCATGGCCCTGTACTGCGCCACCCGGGGGCGCTTCGATGCGCACCGGCGCTGGATGCTGCGCAGCGCGGCACTGACCTTCGCTGCCCCCACCCTGCGTCTCTACCTCGGCCTCGGCATCGGGGTTGTCGGCCTGGGCTTTCCGCAGGCCTATCTGCTGGCTGCCTGGCTGTGCTGGACGCTCAATCTGCTGGCGGTCGAACTCTACCTGCGGCGGCGCTCGGCGCCGTCGGCGCACGCGCCCGACACTGGCTTGGGGTCTCGCCCAGCAGGCGCTTGAAGGCCGCATTGAAGGTGGACTTCGAGGTGAAGCCGACCTCGAAGGCGATGTCGAGGGCGGAGCGCTGTTCCATCGGGTCAAGCAGGCGGGCCTGCGCCTCGCGTACGCGATAGGCATTCACCCACTCCCAGAACGGCTGGCCGAATCGGCGGTTGATCACCGCCGATACCAGGTACTCCGGGTAGCCGCTGCGCTTCGCGACCTGGGCGATCGACAGGGCTGGCTGGCGGTAAAGATGCGCCTGTTCGAAGAGCAGAAGCAGGCGCTGCGCGACCTCGTCGAAGCGCGGGTCAAGGAGCTGGGGCGTGCTCTCATCGGCGATCTCGGGCGCTGCCTCTGGCGCGTCGTCCGCCACATCGTCGGTGCTCGCCGCGCTGATCGGCGGCGTCCCGCGTTCGGTGGAGGCGTGTGCGGCAGTCTCGGTCGGCACCAGCAGGCTGCGATAGCCCACCGCCAGTACGAAGGCCGCGACTGCGACATAGATCAGCTGGTACTTCAGCCAGGGCACGGGAAGCAGCCATTGCCCCAGCGCGATGGCCCAGATCACGGTCTGCCAGGCTGCCACCCACAGCAGCCAGCGCAGGGCCTCGGGGTCGCCGTCCGAGCGCGTCGCGCGCAGCTGGCGGCGATGGCGCAGCACCATCATCACCGCCGCAGCGACGTAGCTGAGGCTGAGACCGAACAGGGCGAGGTTAATCAGCAACCCGCGCACGCGATTTTCGCCCGCATGCAGCGCGCGTACCGCCTGCAGGAACTCCGCTGACGGCAGAAACAGCAGATCGGCGATCAACAGCAGCCCTGCTGCGAAGCCCAAGGCGTGGCGCAGATCGCCCCAGCCCAGCGCCCCTGCCCGCACTACGCCGCGCACGTACAGGTAGAACAGGCTTGCGTGCAGGAACGGGAACAGCGCGACCACGCGCAGCGCGCGCAGGCTGGGCGCGCCGGGTTCGAGCATGGCCCACACGCGCACGCCGAGATCCAGCGCGATCAGCAGCATCCAGCCCGCCAGCAGGCGCTCGCCGGGCCTTCGCCGCCACAGTGCCGGCGCCAGCAGCAGGCCCTGCACGGCGCCAACGGTGTAGATCAGGGACCAGGTGTTCATCGGGGACGGCATTCAGCAGCTGCGCAAAGCGCAGAGCATAGAGCGGCGCCATCACTGCGCGCCGGATTCGCCGCAGGTTCTGCGTATCTCCCGACGAGACCCACGGAGATCGCCCATGCGCCCGCTTTTCACCGCTGTGTACGCTGCTGTCTGTACCGCTGCGCTGTCGATGCTCGGCTCCAATCCTGCAGGCGCGCAGGTCAGCCTCGACCCGAGCTTCGTCGATCAGGGCCGCGCACGCGTGTCCTTCGACCTGAACGCCGCTGCCACGGACCGCGCGCTGCGGGTGTTCCCGGCGGCGGGCGGCGGCTTCCTGCTGGCGGGACAAGCCAGCAGCGGAGGTAGCCTGTACTCGCTCGCGCTGGCGCGGCTGTTTCCCGCCGGTCTGGACCCGAGCTTCGGCATCGAAGGGCGCCTGACTTACGGGCTCGGACAGAGCCAAGTGCTGGACATCGCGCAGGATGCGCAGGGCCGGCTGCTGGTGGCCTTCCTTGGCCCCAATGCCAGCAGCGGCATCGATGCCTATGTGCTTCGACTGCGTGCCGATGGATCCATCGACGACAGTTTCGGCAACAACGGCGTTACCAGCTTCGGCTTCGACCTGATCGACGAGTGGATGGGCCTCGCCAGCAGCCCGGACAGCGAGGTCTATGCGCTGCTGCGCTCGCGAGCACAGATCGCGGACCCGTGGATGATGCGCGTCGTCGCGCTGGACGCCAGCGGACAGACTCTCAGGTCCGTGCTTGTCGACATCTTGCCCGATCAGGGCAGCGGTGCGATCGCGTGGTCACCCGGACGCAATGCCTTGCTGGTCGGCTACACAAGCGACGGCGGCGGCACCTGCTCACTCAACTTGAGCCAGGTGCGCCCGAGACTGGTGGGTGGCGTCCCTTCGCTCACCGTCACGAGTCTGACGGGATTGCTCCTCAACGGCGTGAGCGGCAGCTGCGCGGGTGCGCGCGTCAACGCGGTGGCAGCCATGGGGAGCAGTCAGGGCGTGCTGGTGGCCGGTCATCGCGAGGACCCCGCGAGCCCAGGCAGCGGCCTGCAACACGGACTGATCCTTCGCTGGGTGAACGGCGACGACAGCAACATCGGCACGATCACACCGCTGCCGCCCGCGGACGAGCTGCTGATCAGCGCAGTCGCGATCGACACCCGCGGCCGCATCCTCACCGCCGGGACCGTACACAACATCACGACCGGGACACGACGGTTCTCGCTGCGTCGCTACCTCGGCACGCTGGGGGATGACACCAGCTTCAATGCCGGCAGCCCCGAGATCACCACCAGCTTCGTGGCCGGCAATGGGCTTGACTCGGCGCAGGCGAGCGCCGCAGACCTGCGCGTGGTGGGCACCCGCATCCTGGTGGCAGGCTCGATGCGCTTCCTGAATCCGAGCGATGATGACTTCGCGGTCGCCGCTTTCACCACGCCGGATGCAGCACCGGTTTTCCGCGATGGGTTCGAGAACTGAGCAAGTGCCGCGCTGCGGGACCGCGACCGGGCTTCGGCCCCCAAGACAGGCCCGACTGCGCGGCTTGTCCGCAGCGGCAGCATCCGGGCACATCGCGTCCGCGCGGGCGTGATGCACGCTGCGCGGCACAGCGGGCTGCGCGCGCGGCACGTTGTGGGGCCTGTCGACCAGCGATCGCACCCTCGCCTCCGACGGGCTGCCGAATTTCTGCGTCGGATCTCGTATCCACAGACACCGCCACGACTGATGCCGACCATGCGCCCTGAACTCTCGCCCTGGCTTTTGCTGCTGTGCCTCGCCGCGCCCACCTCTGCTTCCGGTGGCGATCGATTCAAGGCCAGCCTGATCCTCGAACCGCGCCACACGAGCGAAGACGGCCGCTTTACCGCCACCGCCCAGGCTCGGCGCGAACAGGCCGCCGCTACCCGGGACGGTCGCTTCGTGTTCAAGACCACCGCAGCGTCCTGCGACCCCCTCGACGAGAGCCTGTTTCGCAACGGCTTCGAAGCCCTCTGATTGTCTGCACTTCCGGAGAACCCCATGCGCCCGTCGCTGCTGTGCCTCGCCCTTGTCGGCGTGTTGAGCCCCTTGACCGCCACGGCCGACACCGTGAATTTCCATGGCCATCTTGATGAGCGCGACGCGCCGGCGAACGGCCGCTACGACTTGCGTCTGGCCGTGCACACGGATGCCAAGCGCACCGCGCCGCTGGGATGGCCGATCGAGTTTCCCGCCGTCACGGTGACGCAGGGTGCCTTCCGAGTCGGGTTCGACCTGCCTGAAGGGGTGGATGAGGCCTGGGTCGAACTGTCGGTACGCGCCACCGGCGAGGCGACCTGGAGCACCCTGCCGGGTCGCACCAAGGCCACGCCCTCGACCGCCGCCATCGGCCAGTGCTGGAGCAGCACCGGCGATGACGGCAGCAACCCCGCGCTGAATTTTCTCGGCACCACCGATGCGCAGCCGCTGGTGCTGCGCACGCGCAATGTGCAGAGCCTGCGGCTGGAGCCGAGCACGATCCTTCTCAATGGCACACCGATCACGGCGAACGTCATCGCGGGCTCGTCGGCCAACAGTGTCACCCCTGGCGTGCGCGGCGCCACGATTGCTGGAGGTGGCATGCCCAGCGGCGACAGCGACCCGAGCTACACCGACGAGAACCCGAACCACGTTTCCGACAACTACGGCACGGTGGGCGGCGGCTACGGCAATCACGCGGGCGACGATGCAGGAACGACGTCCAATCGTCCCGGCGCCACAGTCAGCGGCGGCGTTGGCAATATCGCAAGCGGGTTTAGCAGTACCGTCGGCGGTGGCCTTTTCAACACAGCAAGCGGCAGCAGCAGCACCGCAGGCGGGGGCCAGCTCAACCAAGCCACTGGCACTCACAGTGCAATTGCGGGTGGCGTGGCGAACACAGCAAGCGGCGAGGGAAGTGCTGTAGCTGGCGGCGCTTTGAATTGTGCGGGCGG
>LNFM01007358.1_pt1 | contig 17346 bp, 9 predicted proteins | sample 596031 | NCBI WGS metagenome assembly LNFM01 (sample SAMN04254537, study PRJNA301005) | activated carbon metagenome | isolation source: dual media filters at the Ann Arbor, Michigan drinking water treatment plant | place: USA: Ann Arbor | reverse complement strand
TTTTCCAACACCCGCTATCCAAGATCCCCTGGAATCACTATCCTTTCCTGCAGTGCAGCGAGGGATTGCAGCGTTACGGGGCGCATGGAGGGGACCTTGCTGCCCGTTCCTGTGGACCTGTGGATGCGTTCAACAACGGCGATCGGGAGGTAGTTCGATGACAGTTCGGAAAGCGGGGCAGTGGTTAGGAGCGGCGTTGCCGGCATCGATGCTGGGGGTCTTGCTCGTCGCAATGTCCGTCGCGCATGCCCAAGTGCCGAAATGGCCCGACAAGCCCGTGCGCATCGTGACGCCCTTCGGGCCTGGTGGCGGTACCGACATCTTCGCCCGCCTTCTGGCGCAGCAACTCACCACGGTTCACGGACAGCAGTTCGTGGTGGAGAACCGACCGGGCGCCGGGTCCACCCTGGGTACCGAGCATGTGGCGAAGTCTGCGCCCGACGGCTACACGTGGCTGATGACGTCGGCCTCGTTCTCCTTCGTGTCGGGGCTGTTTCCGAAGCTGCGGTTCGATCCGGTGAAGGATTTCACCCGAGTGAGTCAGGTCGTCAGCGTGCCGCACGTCATCGTCGTGCTGCCCTCGTTTCCAGCGAAGAACCTGCAGGATTTCGTGCGCATGGCGCGCGAGCGGCCGGGGCAGGTCCTTTACGCATCTGCCGGGCCTGGCAGCGCCATGCATCTGGCAGGCGCATTGTTCGGGATCGTGACCAAGACCGACTTGACGCATGTCGCGTACAAGTCAGGCGGGGCGACGACAACGTCGGTGATGGGGGGCGAAGCGACCACCGCGTTCAATACCATCGAAACAGCACTGGCCCTGATTCAATCCAAGCGATTGCGGGCGCTTGCCGTATCGACCCGCGAACGCAGTCCGTCATTGCCCGAGGTGCCGACGGCGATCGAATCGGGATTCAAGGATTACGATGTCGTGGGTTGGTTCGGACTCATGGCGCCGACGGGTACGCCCGAAGCCATCGTCAACCAGTTGAGTTCCGACGTGGCGAAAGCCATGAGCACGCCTGCGGTGAAGGAATTTTCGGCAAAGCAGGGAGCGAATCCGGTCGGTAGTCGGCCTGCCGACTTCGAACGATTCGTTCGCGACGAGATCGCGCGCTGGACGAAGATCATCCAGCAAGCCGGCATCAAGCTGGACTGAGCCATGGGCGTGCCGATCGAGCGCCTGGCCGGTTTCGTCGCCCGGACGAACTGGGTCGATATACCCGATGCCGTCCGCGAGCACGCAAAGCTTGTCGTGCTGGATACCTTCGGCGTCATGCTCGCCGGAACCCGGCGGCCCGAAGTGGCCGCTCTGATCTCGAGCCTCGGGAACGAGGCGCAAGGCGGCGCCACGGTGTACGCATCGGGTTGGCGGGCATTCGATCCGCGCACTGCAGCCCTGCTGAACGGCATTGGGGGTCGAGCCATCGAACTGTGCGAGGGCTTGCGCCTGGTGTCCGGACAGGCGGCGATGCAGGTGCTGCCCGGCATCCTCGCGCTCGCTGAAGCGCGAGGTGCATCGGGGCGCGATCTTTTGACAGCCTTCGTGACGGCCTACGAAGCAGCTGGCAAACTCTGTACGGCGTTCACGGCGCGACCGTTCGCGCATCAGAATGGTCAGGCGTCGCTGCTGGCAGCAGCCGCTGGCGGAGCCAGGATCGCCGGCCTCGATGCCGAAGGGATCAGTCGGTCGATGCGGGTTTCGACCACGCTGTTGCTCACGCCGAGCTACACGAACGTCGTGGCTGGGGCGACGGCCCTCAACGTCGCCGGCGGCATGAGCGGGTTCGTCGGTGCGCTCGCGCCCGAACTGGTACGTGCCGGCTTCACGGCGCAGGAGGATGCCGTCGAAGAGGCGCTCGGTCGCATGGTAGGCACGGGATTCGATCCGGCGCCGATGCTCGGTGCGTTCGGCGAACCCTGGGAAATCACGCGCAATTACTTTCGTCTGTACGCCTGCTGCAACCCCATACATCCGGCGCTGGATGCGATGCATGAAGTCCTTCGGCAACTGAAGCCGCGGCCGGCCGATGTCGAGCGCATCGATATCGCGACGTATCGCTTTGCCTCGGTGATGAACAATCCGCAGCCGCCGAATTTCTTCGCTTCGAAGTATTCGCTTCCGCACGCGTGTGCGGTGCTCATCGTACGCGGCAAGCTGGGGCACGCCGATCTGGATGACAGCGCACTGACCGATCCGCTGATCACGGCATTGCGCTCGAAGGTATCGATCGCCGAAGATCCTGCGATGAGCGCTGTCGCGCCGAAGCTCAGACCCGCACGCGTCACGCTCACGCTCAGGGATGGTCGTACGGCGACTGCCGCCGTCGAAAGTCATCGCGGCGATTTCAACGCGCCCTTCGCGCGCGATGAGCTGCTTGAAAAATTTCGAGGGCTGGCGGGGCACGTTCTGACGCCCGAAGGCGTGCAGCGTGCCGAGAAGCTGTGGCTGGGCCTGGACGGTATCGACGATGTAGGGGCCGCCGTTCGCTCGCTTGCGGCGCACGTCATCGGCGACTGAAGTTCGCCTGTGTACCGGCCGTCGTCGGCCGGCGAGGCGTTATCGAGGAGGAGGGGCCATGTTCGATTTGGTAATTCGAAGCGATCGCGTCGTCACCCCGAGCGGTGTAGGAGCATTCGATGTCGCCATGCGCGGTGAGACCGTCGCCGCGGTGGCCGCTGCCGGCACGTTCGGCGATGGGCACACCCATCGACTGATCGATGCGACGGGCAAGATCGTCATGCCCGGCGGCATCGATCCTCACGTGCATTGCAAGTGGTATTCGCCGCAGCCCGATGGCACGGTGATCTATACGGATCCTCCGTCGGTCGTGAGTCGAGCAGCGCTCCATGGCGGTACGACGACGCTCATCGACTTCGCACGCTGGACACACGGCAGCACCATCCAGGAAGCCATTGCGAGGCGGCACGACGACTGGCGCGACCAGTGCTATTGCGACTACAGCTATCACGTGATGGTCGAAGGCGCGTTGCCACCCGAACTGTTCGAGCAGATCGGTCAGGCCATCCGGGACGGGTATCCGACGATCAAGATCTTCACGACCGACATCACGCCGAGTCGCAAGGGTCGCATGGTCGACTTCGGCGATATCTGGGAAGTCTTCCAGGTGGTCGCGCGCGAACGCGGCATGTGCGTCATGCATGGCGAAGACAACGATATCGTGATGCACATGTACGAGAAGCTGATCCGCGAGGGACGCGTCGGCTTCGAGCACATGGCCGAGGTGCACAACGCGATGTCGGAGGACATGTCGTTTCGTCGCATCCTGTCCGTCGCGAAGAACGTGCCGGGCATCGTGCTCTACTTCATGCATGTGAGCGCGGCCAATGGCGTGCATGCGATACGCGAGGCGCGAGCGCGGGGCATGCCCGTATACGGCGAGACACTGCATCAATACCTCATGTACACCGACGAAGACTACAAGCGCCCGAACGGTCAGATGTACCACACGTATCCGTCACTCAAATCGCAGGCGGATCAGGACGAACTCTGGACCGGGACGGTCGACGGCACGATCCATTCCGTAGCCACCGACGAAGTCTGCTGTTCGCTCAACGTGAAAACCATCGGCAAGCGCATCGACGACACCACCGGAGGCAACGTCGGCGTAGAGCCGCGCGTCGCGATCATGTATACGGAGATGGTGGGGCGTCGTGGCTACACGCTCGAGAAGTTCGTCGATCTCGTTTCGACGAATGCAGCGAAGATCATGGGACTTTATCCGCGCAAGGGCGCACTCGTTCCGGGTGCGGATGCCGACATCACGGTGCTCGACCCTGCGAAACGCACGGTGTTGCGCAAGGAGATGCTGCACGAGCAGGACTACTCGCCGTGGGAAGGCCACGAAGTGTACGTCTGGCCGTGCCTCACCGTATTGCGCGGCAAGGTGGTGATGGAAGAAGGTGTCCTCAATGCGTCGTTACAGGATGGAAAGTACCTCCTGCGCAGCATCCCGGATGAGATCCGTCGCGGTAAGGCCGTTTAAGCGGACCCATGCGCCAGCCCTCGGATGAACGGGTCCGTGCCTTTCTCGCGCTTACGCTCGCGCAGTGGGGAGTCGATGCCACGGTCGAGGTGGGTGCAGCACCTGTGGTCGCTCTGCTTCGGTTCGCAGACGGGCAGGTCGACATCACATTGGAGCGCGCCCCGAGCGCAGACCCATTCCGGTGGTACGTGAGTCGGGCTGCACCGCCGCCTGGCGAGCCGGGCAGCAAGGTACCTGCCCGACGACCTTGCGGATCCTTGGTGGGCGTGCTCGGTGCAATGCGCCGTACGTTGAATATCGAATCGGGCGGGCCCGCGCGGGTCGTTGGGTGAAGGCGTTGCTGCCTGTTCACGTCCTCACGGGCTTCCTCGGCAGCGGCAAGACGACTCTGCTTCGTCACCTGCTATCGCATCCCGAGATGGGGCGAACCGCGGTCATCGTCAACGAGTTTGGCGAAATTGGGATCGATCACGATCTTCTCGCCACGAGCGACGAGAACTTCGTTCAGCTGTCCAACGGTTGCTTGTGTTGCCGGGTGCGCAGTGATCTGGTCTTGACGCTGAGTGAACTGGCGCGACGGCGAACACCAGGCGGCCGCATCGACTTCGACCGCGTCGTGATCGAGACTTCCGGCCTGGCCGATCCCGTACCCATCGTCGCTGCGCTGCTGAGTGATAGGCAGGTGCGGGCCGACTTTCGCCTGGCCGGCGTAGTTACGACGGTGGATGGCGTGCTCGGCGTCGACGCGCTGGCGCGCTACGAGGAGAGCGTGCGCCAGGTAGGGGTGGCGGACTGGATCGTGATCACGAAAGGTGATCGAGCCGACGCCAGGCTGGCGGACGTCGAGGCTGCAATTCTCCAACTGCGGCCGGGTGTGCCGGTGAGGCGCAGCGACCAGGGACGGATCGGACCCCGGGAGATTTTCGATTTTTCCGAGATAGCAGAACGCGGAACGATGCTCCCTTCGTGGATACCAGCTGTTGCACGCAGCGCCGTCGTGCCTGCATCCGTCCACAGCAGCGGTATCCGCAGCGTTGCAATCGTGCGTGAATCTCCCCTCCATGCGGCAACACTGCCCCTGTTCATGTCCGCGATGGCCGAGCATTTCGGTCAGAACCTTTTGCGCCTCAAGGGTATCGTGGGCATCGCCGAGCAGCCCGACCGACCGGCGGTCGTGCACGGCGTGCAGCACCTCTACGACGCCCCGGTTTGGCTGCCCGCCTGGCCTGGCGCGGATCGATTTACGCGAATCGTTTGCATCGGCCGGCGCCTGCATGCAGAATGGATTCAGATGCTTCTGGAGCTGCTCGACGAGGAAGTGGCCTCGGAGGCAGCCATTCGCGGGATCACTACGGTAAGTGCGAAAGAGGGAGGGTAGGTTTCTGCATCGATCCGATTTAAGTACGATTTGCCGCACCTCCTGCCTGGGTCGCGATGGCTTGTGCATGCTTCTTGCTCGATTGCGTTGAGGGAGTATCGAGCGATGCAATTGAACCCAGCCAGCTATCCCGTCAGCGCCGCATTCGACGAACTGATCGACGCCCATGGCGTGCCCCGACCGGCAGCGCGAGCGCTCTTCGAGTACCTGTCGAAACTGGCGCCGACGACCCTCAAGGAGCGCCGAGCGTCGGTCGACGCGGCCATCATGACGATGGGCATCACCTTCACCATTTACAGTGAAGGCGAGAACATAGATCGCGCCTGGCCCTTCGACATCATCCCCCGGGTGATGGCAAGGGAGGAGTGGCGACGCATCGAAGCCGGTCTGAAGCAGCGACTGACCGCGCTCAACTGTTTCATCAACGACATCTACAACGAGCAGCGCATCGTCAAGGATGGGGTCTTCCCGGCCGAGGTCCTGGCAGGCTCACGCAACTTTAGAGTGCAGTGCGTGGGTCATGCGCCCCAGTTTGGCGTATGGGCACATATATGTGGCACCGATCTGGTGCGAGACAAGGACGGCACCGTCTACGTGCTCGAGGACAACCTTCGGGTCCCCTCGGGGGTGTCGTACATGCTCGAGAACCGGATGCTGATGAAGCGGCTGTTCCCGGAGATGTTCGAGGTCTGCGACATTCTGCCGGTGGACGATTACACCACGCGGCTGCACGAGACGCTTGCCTCGCTTTCTCCCTACAAGAGCGATCGGCCTGTCATCGCTGTGCTCACGCCGGGCATCTTCAACTCGGCGTACTTCGAACACAGCTACCTCGCTCAGCAGATGGGCGCCGTCCTGGTCGAAGGCCCGGACCTGATCGTCGGCGAGAACGATGTGGTCTACATGAAGACGATCGACGGTTTGCGCCGCATCGATGTCATCTATCGGCGCATCGACGATGATTTTCTCGACCCTGAGGCGTTCCGCAAGGATTCCGTCCTGGGTGTACCCGGGCTCATGCGGGCCTGGAAGAAGGGCACGGTCGGTATCGCGAACGCGCCGGGGGCCGGCGTCGCCGACGACAAAGTCGTCTACGCCTACGTGCCCAAGTTCATCCGGTACTACCTCGACGAGGAAGCCATCCTGCCCAACGTGCCCAGCTTCCTGTGCATGCACGAAGACGAAAGGCAATACGTGCTCGCCAATCTGGACAAGCTCGTGGTCAAGCCGGCAAACGAATCCGGCGGCTACGGGATGATGATCGGGCCGCGTGCGACGCCCGAGGAGCGCATCGAGTGCGGCGAGCGCATCAAGGCAGATCCCCGCAACTACATGGCACAGCCGACGCTGCTGCTCTCCACCGCCCCGACCCTGATCGGAGACGGTCTCGCCCCGCGGCATCTGGACCTGCGGCCCTTCATCCTGCAGTCCGAGAACCTGTACGTCACGACCGGTGGCCTCACGCGCGTTGCCATGCGCGAAGGCTCGCTCGTGGTCAACTCTTCTCAGGGCGGCGGGAGCAAAGATACATGGATCGTGGATGTGAGAGACTAAATGCTGTCACGCGTTGCAGAAAATCTCTATTGGCTGGCTCGCTATCTTGAACGTGCCGAGAGTTCCGCGCGGCTCATCAGCGCCACGACCCAGGTGCTGCTCGACTTGCCCCGCAACGCCTCCTTCGGCTGGGACGTTCTTGTCAGCGTCGCCGGGCTCGATCAGCGCTTTCGGGAGGCCGTCTCGACCATCGACGAGGCGAGCATCATGCGCTTCCTCATCGCCGACGAGAAGAATCCCGGATCGATCATCTCGTCGGTGCGCGCTGCACGAGAGAACTCGCGGACCCTGCGGGAAGTGTTGCCGCGGCTCGCGTGGGAGCGGATCAATGCGCTTTATCTCTTCGTCAATCGCAGTTCGAGCAAGTCGCTCGGGCGCGGCGAGCGCATCCAGATGCTCGAAGAGCTGATCGAGCGGCGGCAGTCGATCGTCGGTCTCATCACCGATTGCATGAGTCATGACGTGGCCCAGGATTTCATGGTGCTCGGGCGTCATCTCGAGCGCGCGGACATGACGACCCGCATCGTCGACATCAATGCGGCCGTTCTGGTGCCGCGTCAGCAGGTCCCCGAGGATCCCTCGATCGCGTTGTTGTGGATAGGCGTGCTGAAGTCCCTGAGTGCATATCAGATGTATCGGCGTCACGTATCGGTGCAGATTCGCACCGCAAGCGTGGTCGATTACCTGCTGAAGGACCCGCACTTTCCACGGACCGTTCGCTTCTGCCTCGACAAGCTGGAAGGCTGCCTGTCGGAACTGCCTCGGCATACCGGTCCGATCAAGGCAATTCGGATTGCACAGCGCAGGCTAGCCGGCATGCGATTCGACGGCGTTTCATCGGTGCTGAGACATGAATACCTCGATGCCATTCAGGCCGATCTCGCGCGCATACACGAAGAGATTTCATCCGAGTATTTCTGCGCGCACTGGCAACAGGCCGAGCAGAGCCAGCACCAGCTGGCGAGCTGAGCTGTTGTCGTGAGTCTCGGCGCTAGTGTCCTGGTGTCGGAGATTCGTGCCATAAAAGCGCCGAGAATCGACGCCGTACTTTGTCGGAAATCCTCGCCAGGTGTCCAACTTAGGCGCGGTTTCCTTCGCGTCTGGCGCCGATTTCGGCGCTTTTACCACGCAAGGGATCGATGGTAGCGACTTGCACTTATGCTACGAATCTCCGACACAGGACACTCGGCGGATGTCCGGGTGAATCCGGTGTTCGACGAGCGTGGCGGTGCCGGCCCACGCACAAGAACCGGGTCGATACCGAGCGATGCGTTGTGCATGGCCAGTGCAGTGCTCGCGCAGAATACGGCGAACCCATACACCGAAACCGTAACGCCATTTTGAATCGGGACGCTCCAACATGTCCGTGCACGTCGCGCTCAATCACGTAACGCACTACCGCTACGATCGACTCATCAGCGTCGGGCCGCAGATCGTCAGACTGCGTCCTGCGCCGCATTCGCGAACGCGCATACTGTCGTATTCGATGCGCGTCGAACCGGGCGAGCACTTCGTCAACTGGCAGCAGGATCCCCAGTCGAATTACCTCGCGCGCCTCGTCTTCCCAGAGAAGACGCGAGCCCTGCGCATCGAGATCGATCTCGTCGCGGAAATGGCGGTACTCAATCCGTTCGACTTCTTTCTGGAGCCTCATGCCGAGAAGATACCCTTCGTGTATACCGAGGAGCAGCGACACGAGCTGGCACCCTATCTGATCAAGTTGCCAGCGACCGAACGCTTTGCGGCCTACCTCGCGACGGTTTCGACCGAACCTCGAACCACGATGGATTTCCTGGTCGAACTCAATCAGCGCCTGCAGGGAGACATTCGGTATCTGATTCGCATGGAGCCCGGGGTGCAGACGCCGGAGGAGACCCTGCAGACCGGCGCCGGTTCGTGCCGCGATACGGGCTGGTTGCTGGTACAGCTGCTTCGGCACCTCGGTCTCGCGGCCCGATTCGTTTCCGGCTATCTCATCCAGCTTACGCCGGATGTCAAGGCGCTCGATGGCCCATCCGGCCCCGAGGCGGATTTCACCGATCTGCACGCATGGTGCGAAGTGTATCTGCCGGGCGCAGGCTGGATCGGCTTCGATCCCACCTCCGGATTGCTGGCAGGCGAGGGCCACATTCCGCTGGCCTGTTCCCCCGAGCCCTCCTCGGCGGCGCCGATCACGGGCGCGATCGAACGATGCGAAGTCGAGTTCGAACATTCGATGAAGGTTTCTCGCATCTACGAAACGCCCCGCGTGACCAAGCCGTATACCGAAGCGCAGTGGGTCGATATCGAATCGCTCGGCCATCGCATCGACGCAGATCTGCGCGAGCACGACGTTCGACTCACGCAAGGCGGTGAACCGACGTTCGTAGCCATCGACGACCGCGACGGGGCCGAATGGAATACCGACGCCATGGGGCCGACGAAGCGCCTGCGTGCCGCCGATCTGCTGCAGCGGCTCAAGGCCCACTACGCGCCGCAGGGGCTGCTCCATTACGGTCAGGGCAAGTGGTATCCCGGGGAGCAGTTGCCGCGCTGGTCCCTGAACGCGTACTGGCGTCGGGACGGCGAACCGCTCTGGGCCGATCCGAATCTCTTCGCCAGCGAACACATCGACTACGGCGTGACCGCCGAGCAGGCGCGTGCCTTTCTCGTCGAGGTGGCGCAGCGGCTGAAGGTCGATGCGAGCTTCGTGTTCGCGGCATTCGAGGACGTGTTCTATCACCTGTGGCGCGAGCGCCGGCTGCCGATCAACGTGGATCCGTTCGATTCCCGTCTGGAGGATCCCCTGGAGCGCGCGCGATTGCGCAGGATCTTTGCCCGGGGTCTCGATCAGGCGATCGGTCATGTGCTTCCCCTTTCGCGGGCGGCCAGCGGATCTACATGGGAGACGGGGCCGTGGTTTTTGCGCGATGAGCGCTGCTATCTCGTACCGGGTGATTCCCCGGTGGGTTATCGTTTGCCCCTCGATTCGCAGCCATGGACGGCGCCGGGCGAATATCCCCGGGTATATCCGACGGACCCATGGCAGCACCTCGAGCCGCTCCCGACGCGTGCCCAGATCGTGCGTCAGGTCGAATCGGTCAGCGACGGTGATGTCTCGCGGGCGCGCGTGACCGATCCGGAGACCGAACTCGGTCGAGGGCACGATGGTCCTGGCCCAGGCGGGCGCGACGGGCATTCTCGAACCCCAGTCGATCCGACCCGCAAACCCGGGCCTTTCGAATCGGCCCACTGGGTTGCACGAACCGCTTTGTGTGCAGAGCCGCGCAACGGACGCTTGTATGTCTTCATGCCCCCGACAGCCGAACTCGACCACTACCTCGAGATCGTCGCGGCGGTGGAGGCGACGGCCCGCGCGCATCGCACGCCGGTCATTCTCGAAGGGTACGAGCCGCCACGAGACCCACGGCTCGTTCATCTGCGAGTGACGCCGGATCCGGGCGTCATCGAGGTCAACATCCAGCCGGCCAACGACTGGGAGGAACTCGTCGAACAGACGACGTTCCTCTACGAAGCGGCTCATCAGACGCGGCTCTCCACCGAGAAATTCATGCTCGACGGTCGCCATACCGGCACCGGCGGGGGCAATCATTTCGTGCTGGGCGGAGCAACGCCAGCCGATTCTCCCTTCCTGCGCCGGCCCGACCTGCTCGCAAGCCTGGTGGGTTACTGGCTCAACCATCCTTCGCTGTCGTATCTCTTTTCGGGGCTCTTCATCGGTCCGACGAGTCAGGCGCCCCGGATAGACGAGGCCCGCAACGATTCACTGTACGAGATCGAGATCGCGTTCGAAGAGCTTGCGCGGCTCGAAGCGGGCGGAGCCAAGCCCTGGCAGGTGGACCGAATACTGCGCAATCTGCTGATCGACGTCAGCGGCAACACGCACCGGTCGGAGTTCTGCATCGACAAGCTCTACTCGCCCGATACAGCTACCGGCCGACTCGGTCTGCTCGAACTGCGGGCGTTCGAGATGCCACCGCATGCGCGCATGAGCCTCGCCCAGCAATTGCTGTTGCGCGGTCTCGTGTCGCGCTTCTGGCAGCATCCGTACAAGCCGCTGCGCCTCAAGCGCTGGGGCACGGAACTGCACGATCGCCACATGCTGCCGCATTTCGTCTGGTCGGACTTCTGCGACGTGCTCGAAGAGATGTCGGATTTCGGCTATCCCATCCGGCCGGATTGGTTCGCACCCCATTTCGAATTTCGATTTCCGCGCCTGGGGGATTTCGCAGCCAAGGACGTCCACGTCGAATTGCGGACGGCGCTGGAACCGTGGCACGTACTCGGCGAGGAGGGCTCCCCAGGTGGAACGGTCCGTTACGTCGACTCGTCGGTGGAGCGCCTGCAGGTCAAGGCGACGGGCCTCATCGACGATCGTCATGTGCTGACGTGCAATGGTGCCGAGGTTCCTATGCATCCCACAGGGAACGTCGGAGAGTTCGTCGCGGGTGTGCGCTACAAGGCGTGGGGGCCGTCCTCCAGTCTGCATCCGACGATTCCGACGCACGTGCCGCTGACTTTCGATCTGGTCGATACCTGGATGAACCGCTCGATCGGCGGCTGTCAGTACCACGTTGCGCACCCGGGCGGGCGCAGCTATTCGACCTTTCCCGTGAATGCGTACGAGGCCGAGGCTCGACGTCTGGCCAGATTCTTTCGGATGGGACACACGCCGGGGCCACTGGTGCCGGTGCGCCAGACCCGGAATCCGGATTTCCCGTTCACGCTGGATCTGCGCCGGATTTGACGAAACAACGCCCGCTCGGCCGAGCGGGTGGGTTGTGGGCAAGTTATGATGCAGAAGGAGCGGGCAACCGCCGATAGCGCTTACGCGGACAGCTGATCTGCGGATCGTCGTACGATGTCAGACCCCATGCCAACCACCTATCCCTACGCCGAGGGCCGCTTCGACGAACTGTTCGAGCGCCCGAACGAGCCGCGTCCGCATTGGGCACGCGTCTATGCGGAGGTGACGGATGCGTCAGCCGACGAATTGCGTGAGCGGCTCACGTGGGCGGAGCGCCAGATCCGCGAAAGCGGGGTCACGTACAACGTCTATGCGGATCCGAAGGGCTTCGATCGGCCATGGGATCTCGACGTTCTCCCGCTCCTGATCCCGCAGGAGGAATGGCGCGAGATCGAAGCGGGTATCATCCAGCGGGCAACCGTGTTCGACGCGTTCCTGCGCGATCTCTACGGGCCGCAAACGTTGCTCAAGTCGGGCGCGATACCCCCGTCGCTCGTCTTCAATCAAAGTGGTTTTCTGCGTCCGGTCCATGGCATCCGCCCCCCAGGCGGGATCCACTTGCATGTATATGCCGCCGATCTCGCGCGATCTCCGGACGGACGATGGTGGGTCATGGCAGACCGCACCCAGGCACCTTCCGGAGCGGGCTATGCGCTGGAGAATCGCCTGATCGTTTCGCGGACGTTCCCGGCGCTCTTCAAGGATCTGCACGTTCAGCATCTCGCGCGATATTTCGCGACGATGCGCGAGTCGTTGATGCATTTCGCTCCGAAGGGCGATGGGCCGACGCTCACCGTGCTCCTCACCCCAGGGCCGTACAACGAAACTTACTTCGAGCATGCGTTGCTTGCCCGCTATCTCGGCTTTCCGCTCGTCGAAGGCGGCGATCTCACCGTACTCGATGGTCGCGTCTGGCTCAAGACGATCGGCGGGCTCAAGCGCGTGCATGCGATCCTGCGGCGGCAAGACGACGACTATTGCGATCCGCTCGAATTGCGCAGCGACTCCGCGCTCGGCGTGGCCGGGCTGGTCGATTGCTGCCGGCGCGGCTCCGTGCTGATTGCAAATGCCCTCGGTTCCGGCGTCATCGAGTCCGGCGCATTGCTCGGATTTCTGCCGCGTCTGGCCAAGGAATTGACGGGTGAACCACTGCGCATGCCGTCGGTGGCCACATGGTGGTGCGGCGAGCGTGCGGCGTTGGAGGATGCGCTCGAGCGTGTCGATCGGTTGGTGTTCAAGCCGGCGGATCCTGCTTCGAGATTCGATCCCATTTTCGGCGCGGATCTCGACAAGGACGGGCTCGAGGATCTGAAGTCGCGTCTGAACGCGCATCCGGAGCGCTTCGTTGCCCAGGAGCTGATCCGGATGTCGCAGGCCCCGGTGCTCGGGAGTACCGAACAGCGCCGAATCGCCGCCAGAGGCGTGGGACTGCGCGTGTTTGCCGCGGCCACCCCTGCGGGCTATGTCGTCATGCCAGGGGGGCTGACCCGCGTCGCAGGTACGAGCAATCAGCGCGTCGTGTCGATGCAGCGTGGAGGTCAATCCAAAGACACGTGGGTGCTTTCGTCGGCCCCCGTGGACACGGCCTTCACACTGTTGCGCACGACCGTGACCCCGAGCGATCTCGTAACGCTGCGAGCGGGCATTCCCTCGCGACTGGCCGAGAATCTGTTCTGGTTCGGGCGCTACGAAGAGCGCTGCGACGACTGCGCACGATTGCTGCGGCTCGCGCTCAATCTTTCGCTCCAGGATACGGATGCGGAGGACAACGCACGTGCGCCAGTCCTCGCGCTTGCCAAGGCGTTCCAGCTGTTCGAGGGCGAGCATGAGGATGAAGATCATGCGCTCCTCGCGGCCGCTACCGATCTCGAGCACCGTTTCGGGCTGCCGTCGAATTTGCGCGCGCTGGAGAACATTGCGTTCAATCTGCGCGATCGCATGTCGCTCGACAACTGGCGCACGATCAATGCACTGCTGAAGGATCCCGTGCTCAAGCGCGATGCGGCGCTCGGCGATGCGCTTGCCTGGCTCGATCGCACCATCACCAGCATGATGACCCTCTCCGGCTTCGCGCTGGACGGCATGACGCGCGACGACGGCTGGCGATTGTTGTCCATCGGACGCCGGCTCGAGCGGCTCGCCTTTCAGTGTCTCGCATTACGCATCGCCTTTCGGGAAGGCTTGCATTCGGGGTTGGGATGGCTGCTCGAGCTCGCGGATTCGACCGTTACCTATCGCTCGCGCTATCTCGCGCGTCCGGAGTGGTTGCCCGTGCTGGATCTGGTGGTCATGGACCGCGCCAATCCCCGTTCCGTGATGTTCCAGGTCGATGGCATCCACGACTTCCTCGTCAAGCTCGAACGGGTGTACGGCCCGTGCGGCAGCGACGAACTCGGTCCCATGCTGCGTACGCTCGAGTCCATCGCACCCGACAAGCTCGATCCGGAGAACAAGGCGCTGCGCGATATCGTGGATGCGCTGCGCGGTGCCGCCTTCAGGTTGAACGATCGGCTGACCGAGCGCTTCTTCAATCACGCCCACGTTCGTGCGGCGACGCTGCTCGGTCTGTAGGATTCCATGACGCCGCGCGTTCGCTACCGTGTGGTTCACGAGACCTGCTATGCATACTCGGGAACGGTCACGAGTTCGCGCCAGCTCGCCCATTTGCAGCCGCGAATCACGCCTTGGCAGGATGTCCATCGCCATCGGATCACCGTATCGCCCGCGCCCGCCGAGCGCGCCGATGGTGAAGACTACTTCGGCAATGCCGTGCTGCGTTTTGCGGTCTACGAGCCGCACGACGAACTCGTGGTTCGCGCCGAGTCGGAAGTCACCGTGCGCGATTACCTGGAGGGTGTCGACGCAAAGTGCGTCGAATGGGAGGCTGCGCTCGCGCAAAAACCGGTGTCGGGCGTTCCGGTCGCACTCGATGTGGAGCAGTATCGCGTAGGGTCGCTGATGGCACCGGTGCTCGCGGAGGCCGCCGACTATGCGCGCGCGAGCTTCGAGCCCAGGCGCGACTGGCTCGAGGCGATGCTCGATCTCACGCATCGTATCCACGACGATTTCGCCTACGATCCCAAAGCGACCACCGTGACAACGCGCGTGCCCGATGTGTTGGAGCACCGACGCGGCGTATGTCAGGATTTCGCGCACCTCATGATCAGTTGTCTGCGTTCGCTCGGGCTTCCCGCCCGCTACGTCAGCGGCTATGTGCTGACGCGTGCACCGGAAGGAAAGCCGCGTCTCGTGGGGGCCGATGCGTCGCACGCGTGGGTGGCCAGTTACTGTCCCGACGTGGGCTGGGTCGCGTTCGATCCGACCAACGCGAAGCTCGCCGGAACGGAGTTCGTGACCCTGGGTTGGGGGCGAGACTTCTCCGACGTGACCCCCCTGCGTGGCGTGGTTCTGGGCGCAGCCGATCAACAGCTCTCGGTGGCTGTAAGCGTTCAGCCTTTTTGATCGGTTTCGGATCAGTTTTCTACCTCGGTTCCGCCGCACGTCGTGCGTCCAGTCATCGACAGGTGTCCTATGCATGCGTGGGATGATCCCGGTAGACGTGCAGTGGAGCCCTACCTATCATGCTTCGTGTGTCCAAGGCGACTTCAAGCCGAACGTGGGACAGGGGGAGATCGCGGATGAATCGTCGCAGCGTCGTTCATTGTGCGGCCAGGGGCATCTCGATGACGTGTAGGGCGTCGGTCTTCGTAGCGGCGACCGGCGTTCCCACGGAGCCAGTGCGTAGCGTCGAACTCGGAGGGCGCATCCGCAGGGAAAGGGGCATCAAGGTTATCTAGCCACGATGGCGAACGACCTAACCCGGGGAGCCGCGACGGCGCCCGATTCGTCGATCTCCCACGCGGCGATCGACGACGGGGAGAACCGTGCGCTCTTCTTCTTGCTGACCTCACCGGACGCATCGCAGAAGCGAACGGTCTGGGTTTCGCTCACGTTGCTCCTGGGGCTCTTCCTCGCGCTCGCTCCCTTCGCCAAAGTGGAACTGCCTCGATACGATCATTTCCTGCCGGCGTATACCAGCGCTCGCGTGGTCATGGAGACGATTACGGCATGTCTGTTGTTTTCGCTGTTTCGCAGTCTGCGCACGCGCAGCGTCCTCATACTCGGTTGCGGCTTCCTCTTCAGCGCGCTGATGGCGATCGGACACCTCTATGCATACCTTCATGTCCGCGGTATCGCCGGCGCAGTAGACGAAGCGAGTCCGATCACGGTCTGGATCTGCATCCTGTGGCATGGCGGCTTTTCGTTGGCGTTGCTGGCGTATGCGTTGCTGGGGTTGTCGCCGTCCGACGTACTGCCGCAACGTTCGAAGCACGAGGTCGTCATTGCGGTGTGTGCCGTCGTAGCGGCCGTTGTGGCTGCACTCTACGTGAGCTACGCCGCAACAAGCGGTCTAGCTACCTTCACGGAGGGTGGTCGAGGCGGGACGAGAACAATTGTCGTTGCCGCGGGAACGGCGTTGTTGAATGTCGCGGCCATCGCCGCCGTACTCCTGCGACGGCGCCGCAAGGTGCTGGATCTGTGGGTGTTGACGGTGGGCTGCGCCTGGCTGTTAGACACCGCACTCGCCGCGCTCTTCAATAACGGACGCTTCGATCTCGGCTGGTACGCCGGTCGCGTGTACGGCCTGCTTGCGGCAGGGTTCCTGCTCAGCATGCTGCTGCTCGAACACGGCCGACTCTATCGGCGCATGGTGAAGCACCACGCCTCCATGCAGCGGTCGAGCGTAGAGCAACTTCAAATCGCAGTCACGAGCCTGTCGGTCGCGCAGCGCGCGGCGAGCGCAGGATTCTGGGACTGGGACCTGCGCACCGGCAGGCTGCATTGGTCCGAGGAGTTGTTCCAGCTGTTCGGGCTCGACCATCGTACCGACCTGCCGGAGTTCTCGGTGTGGCGCAAAGTGGTTCATCCCGATGATCTCGATCAGACCGAGCAGAGGATTGCCGAAGCGCTCGAGCGCAAGCTGCCGCTTTACAACCGCTATCGCGTCGTGCGCTCGACTGGAGAAGTGAGATGGATCGATGCGCATGGCGATGTAATGCGTGACGGGCTGGGCGCAGCGGTCCGGATGACCGGGCTGTGCATCGATGTAACGGATCGCGTCGCCGCCGAAGAAGCACTTCGGGAAAGCGAAGGGAAGCTGAGGTTGTTCGTCGAGCACGCGCCTTGCGCACTTGCAATGTTGGACGAGCGTATGCGGTACGTCGCCATCAGCTGGCGATGGCTGTCCGACTATGGTCTGGACGAGTCGATCATCGGCCGCTCGCACTACGACGTGTTTCCGGAGATTCCGGAACGCTGGAAGGAAGTGCATCGTCGCGCGCTTTCGGGTGAGGTGATCCGCAGCGAGGAAGATCGCTTCGAACGTGCGGACGGCAGCGTGCATTGGCTGCGCTGGGAAGTCCGGCCCTGGTATCGTGCCGACAACAGCGTGGGTGGCATCGTTGCGATGAGCGAAGACATCACCGGACGCAAGCATGTTCAGGATGCGCTTCGCGATAGCGAATACTTTTACCGTCAGACCCTCGAGTCCATCCCCGGCATGGTGTTTACCACTCGCGCGGACGGCGCGTGTGACTATCAAAGCCAGCAGTGGGTCGACTACACGGGGGTACCGATGTCCGAGCATCTCGGTGTCGGCTGGC
>LNFM01007356.1_pt1 | contig 17349 bp, 30 predicted proteins | sample 596031 | NCBI WGS metagenome assembly LNFM01 (sample SAMN04254537, study PRJNA301005) | activated carbon metagenome | isolation source: dual media filters at the Ann Arbor, Michigan drinking water treatment plant | place: USA: Ann Arbor | reverse complement strand
CCAGTTACAAAGCTAATCCACTTAGAATTGTTCTTGAGCTGGAACAACATGCAGTTCTCAGAATACATGTTGCCAACATAGATGATAAGCCTGTCGCCGTGCGGGGAAATGATCTTGAAAGTGGCTACTAACCGAGACCTAAACTTCTTAGACTCAGTAGGAGAATCATCACACTCCTTAGTTTGGGCATCATCACAGAATATAAGGTCAGGACGCTCGTGCTTAACGTTGATTCCTCGAATAGCTGAGTCTGCTCCCTTGGCTGCGAGAATAATGTTACGGCCGTGATAGAGTGCTTTCTTAAGTTCCTTGTTATCTGTCGAGAGCTGATCTGTCCAACGGCCATAAATGGCTTCTGCGTTATCTGATCCAAGCATTTCTGATACGTCAGAAACGAGTTCTTCTGCAAGCGGTCCGTTGGCACATATAACAACAGCAAATTTGATCTTGTCATATGCAATAAGCCAGGCAATTAGGATTTTGATAAAGGTAGTTTTAGCATGGCCACGTGGAAGTCCGAGAGCAAACCGCAGAATCCGACGCATTTGAGCAGGAGTTCTGTTAGTAAGCATCTTAAAGATGGCTACGTAGAAGTCTGGAAGCGGAGAAATAACGACAGTCGGCAGCATAAGGGCTGCAAAGAAGTTAATATCTACTTTTCCACGCTCGTAAGCTTCTCCAGGATCTACTGCAAGAGCTGTAGTTTCTGCTTGGACTTCTTCTGTGCTACCAGCAACAGCTAATAGTTCACTCATTTGACTTCTTCTTGAAGAGTGCAGCCAGTTTTCCGGCCGAGTTTAGAAGAGCCACCTTGCCAAGATCAGACAGAGGCGGCTTGGGAGGAATGAGCAGCACTGGAGGAGCTGGTGGCTTGTTCCAGAGTATCTTTTGAACCATTATTAATTACCTCAAACTCGTTAATATTGTTCTTTGCAGTCATCTGCGCAAACAGATTCTTAACTCCATTGGCAGACATAGGAGCCAAAGGCTTGTTATCAATAGCTACTACCTCAGAACGCTCATTAAGAGTCATAACTGGCGGAGGTAGAGCATGTTGAGGCAGGTAGATGTTTGCAACTTGAGTGATATTAGTACTTGTGTTGCCAAGTAGACCTGGATGCTTGCGTTTGAAACGGGAGTCATTAGCTTTGGTGACAGCTTCTAGAGCCTTGGTGAGATGAGGAAGCTCGGCTCCTGGAAGCTCTTCCTGCATCCTCTTAACAATATTATGCTCAAGAGATGTATAACGAGTCTCTAGGACCTCATCAGCTGGCTTCTGATTGTTAATAAGAGCAGCTTCTACCTCTAGTTTGAAGGTCTCATCTTTTAGAAGCTGCGATATGTAAGATGGTGAGCACCCAAGAATAGTAGAAATCTGGGCTCCTGTGAGTCCGTCTGCTAGATAGCTTTTGATTCGATCTTTCATGATATTCTCCTAGGAGGTCCTTTGGAACATTATAGCATCTCTTAGAGGATTTGAAGGTGGGAGAGTTCGGTGGCACCTTCTGAGGAAAAGATCTACTGATAGGTTGATGTGTAAACAGATCTTTATGAGCTGAAGATTCAAATATTATATAGGCTAAAGCTGGAAAAGTTTAGAAAAATGTGAGCGTGAGGATTGATACGCGCGCCGCCGGCAGGACCAAAAAAAAGCCACCGGGCGGGTGGCTAATTGATTGGGGCTGGATTAGATCAGTCGTGAATCTCTAGATAGTAGCGTACTTTATCGTAATGCATCGCACTCATTCTTTGATTCTGAATAGCACTAGTAGTTAGCCGGTCGATATGGTGATAGATTCCACAATCCTCTGCTAATGCAATTGCGTCGATATCTTTTCGCGCAGCTAATGCAATCTCGGCTGCAATCTCTTGTCCAATGATTAGAATCTGATTAAGTGTAGGCATTATCTATTCTCCTCTAATTAACGTTTGGTGCTGGATTGAATGGTCTTGAGAGTCCGGGGCATACGACCGAACATAAGAAAGTATGTCAATGAGAAGCAGAGTTTGCGATTCTTTTTGGCGAGCAGCGCAGCTTCGTAATGGCCGAAGGTCATAATATCGTCAGCGATCAATGAGCGAAGGCCGGTAGCAGTAGCTGAAACGATGGCGGGGAAGTTCATAATGAAAGCTCCTAAGAGATATGATGGAAATTTTGCGACTGAGCCTACATTATAAGCTTCTAGTTTATTCTGTCAACTACCGTCTATCGGAAAGTATAGGCGAAAAAATACCCGACTGTTTAGGTCGGGCATTCTTTAGAAGCGAGAGACTTTAGAAGTCAACGGTAGCAGTGTCGCAGAGTTCCATCACGCTCTCGATTGGGCGCTCATAACGCTCAAGGGTTTCAGCGTCAAGAGAAGCAGCAAACTGCTCAACATAGGCTTTGAGTTTGCCCTTGTGTTCTGGCGTGGCAAGCTCCAAGGCGGTTTTATTAGAGAAGTAGCCTACCATAACCTTAACGGTAGCAGCAGACTTGCCCAGGGTATTAGCCCACGTAGCAAAGGCGTCTTTCACTTCGCGAGCCAACTGAAGCGCAGCACCATTACCTCCACGCTCACCCTCAGCGCACAATTCAGCCCAGTTAGTAGGAATCTTGAGACCATCCTTCAAAATGGCGGTGCCCGGCTTCAGTTTATTGCGAGCATTAGCCTTAACGTAGGCCAGCATAGCCGACTGGACCCAATTAGCCTCGTCTGCCTCATACACGGGCAGACCATCTTCTGTGCCAGTAATCTTAGCACCTGCAACGATGGCCGCAATATCAGTGAGAACAGGGACAACAATCGGCACTTCACCCTGTTTCACATATTGGCTCTTGCCATTGACAATCTCTTTTTTGCTCACATCAATAATGATATTTTCCATGATCTTCTAAGCTCCGAAATGCTAGTAAATAGTCTAGCGGGTTTGGCGATATTGCCTGGGTTATGGGGCGCTCTCTCTGCGATGCCATAGCCGCTAGTTTACACCAGTTCTTCATCCTGTCAACACCTTTTTTAGAAAATATCTTAGAAGCCGATGAACGGTCAAAAGCTCACCAAGTAGCAGATTCTGGACTGGGCAGTTAGAAGCCCGATTGATTTTCCGGTCATGCAGATCAGGACGATCACACTTATCACCATCCTGACCCCCCCATCTCTTGAGCAACCTCCCCATATTTCCATCTAATAACAGATTCAGCTTCTAAGCTCTACAATGGCCAGACTAAGTACAGATCTTCTTAAAAAGGCTCTGAGAAATTAAATATAGGGTATAGAAAAATTATTTAACTAGAAAAGAATCTTAAAAAATTTGAATACACACATAAAAGACCTACTCTAATAGCAGCTACTAACCATGCCTTCGGCTAAGACGCTTCGCGCTTCTAATGAGAAGGTTAGAATGTAGAGAATCCGCAACCATTGGGAAACTATGGGGGGCCTATATTGTAGATAACCGAGACAAGCATGATCGAACGGACCACCTGACCAAAAAACCCGGTGATCGGAAAAATCTATCGACCGTGCGACCTTGATTAAATAATACAATCGCAACCATGCTCTAATATGTGGTATCCTGTCGGGGCGTGAAGAAATGTTCTAACGCACTACCTCATATCATTCTAAACTGGAGTTTATAGAATGTCAGACCTTGATTCTAAGCCCTTCCCTAATGCATTCGAGAATCTCAAGCTCAGACTTGAGCAGAAAGCAGCCGCACAACAATTAGAAGCCACGCGAAGCGAGTCTCCCGCCTTCAAAGAGTCTATCAAAGATTCTCGCAAGCTCCCTGCTAATAGTTCTGCTTCTGAAGATACTATCAACAGAATCTCCACCCGCAAAGCAGCCCACTTCAAACCTTCTAGCAGCAAGCAGCGCTTTAGCAAAAGAATCAACCTTTCTGCTTCGCATGAGCATATTGCAGCGGTGTGTGATTATACTGGCGCAGTGGTTGCAATAACCTTTCCTGCTATTCCCGGAAAGGTATTCTCTTATTCTAGCCCACTGGCTGATCTTAGGAATGCACGTGGTTTGGCTCAAGAAGGCACTTCTTATCTTCGCAAGCTGGACATTCAGACTGTCGCTGCCATCCTGATAACACTGGCTGACGATTACCTTCTGTTTCGTTATCAGCCTTCTGATTCTGGTGCACAGAAGAATGCAATCCTCCGCACGGTTGCTAAAGACATTCTGATTGATGCGATCATCTTTATTGAGGACTTCATCAATTCTAATAACTGCGGCTGGGTTCCCAAGCTCTCGCTTATTCTCTCCAACGAAATTATGCAAAGCGGTGTGCAACACCGAATGTCCGAGTGGCTCAAAGTCTCTCTGGATGCTGTGCATAAGCCCGACACTGAGTCTTATGAGGAAGCCACGGCAGTTCGCAGGACCATTTCTAAGCCAGCATCTACTGCTTCCACTAAGCGCGCAGAAGTAGCATTGCAGAAAGATTTTCGCCAGTGGAAGCGTGATTCTAAAGAGATCATTATCTCTCTGGCTGCTTCTTCTACCATTTCTGCAAAGCTCAAGGGTTTTCTGCTTACGCTAATCTCTGACCAGAATCTGATGCTTGCAGACTCTTCTATGATTGAGCTTATCTGCGAAAAGCTGCGGCAGATAGAAGATTCTAGAGCCGTGATTCTCTCTAACAACATTATCGAGTATCGCGGGAAACTCTCCGCTGTAGAAGACAATGAGTTCGATGCGCCAACTAAGGATACCTTTGCTTCTAAGCCTGTTGGCTCGGCCATTCAGCCACTGCCTGAAGTAGAAGATAATGAGTTCGCACCGGCTCTTGCTGCGCCTACTATTAGCGTACCTGCTGTCAGCGAAGCTCCTAAGCTGTCTTTCAAAGAGCGCATCGCACTTATCAAAGCACAGCAGCAAGCTTCTATCCCTGCACCTAAAGTGGAGAACGATGATGCCCCATTCTAAATTGTCTCTTTCTAACATTCCAGAAAAGATTATCAGCGTGATTGCTTCTACTCTTCCTCAAGCCTCTCCTGATTCTAAGCAGCGCGTAGCATTCCGCACAGTCAATAATGGCGTATTGCTTCCACATATTGCAGCTTCTTATCTCAAGCGTATTGTAATCATTCCTGCTAAGCTCACACTCCAGATGTATCAGCAAGGCAATGGATTCTTCGAAGTCAGGCTGGATGTAAGAGACCCTGATGAGTTTGTCAATATTACCGAGCCAATAGAAGTTATGTGCAGCTTCCAATTCTGGCACGATGGTTCTAAGTTTGTTGTTATTCGGAAAGTAAGATCATGAGCATACCTAAGAGTGCAGTTAACATGCCTTATTTGTTTCTAGAAACTTTAGAAGCAGCAGGCCACGCACCTGCTATTACATTTTACAGGACTTCTGTTCTTAATGGCTGGACCTACTATGTAGTAGAGCAGAAGGGCGGATATTGCAGACCGTCAGATAAGGTTATCACAATTCCTTCATGGTTGTGGAAGCCTAGCGCTATGGCAGCTAATCTCGGAGCTACTATTACCACCAGAACAAAGCAGAATTACAGGGTCTGGTATATTTGCCACGAAATGGCACATGCTATGGACTGGATTCGCAATAAGAAGTTAGGTCATGATGAGAGCTTCATGAATTGTCTTAAGCTCCTCTGCCCACCAGAAGCTATTGGCTATGAATCAGGCTATCAGACTAAAACAGCACTGGCCTGCGGTATCGCACCAGACGACTTCTAAGGAGCTAAGAATGAATGCAAAGACACTGGCTATTGAATCTATCAAGGCTATCAAACAAGCACAATCTACTCAGCCAGCTAAGAAAGTTCTGACTGATGAAGAATACAAGGCTTGCAGGGATATGTATAATGCACTGAATGAAGAATTCTGGCGCATGTCTACTGCTACAATAGATGCCTACTTCGATAGGCTGTTTGATATTAAGAACCGGAGCTAACATCATGGGTATGCAATGCCACTTCTCTCTCAATGATCTGCCAGAATCCGTAGGCGTTAGCAGATTCTACGACAAAGAATCGCAGACTATCCAGTGGACTCTTACTAATGGCTATACAGTATCAGGCACTGATAGCCCTAATGTCTGGTTCGATGTAGGCAGTATGAGTCAGGCAGCTTTAGATATGATCGAATGGCTCATTCGCAATCGTATTTGCTTCCAGTGCAGCTAAGGATTTAACATGAGACAATCTCTTATTCTCATTCGCGGACTGCCAGGCTCAGGTAAAAGCACATTAGCTAAAAGCTTGTCTGACAGCTACATGCTGAACGATAGTAACATGCGCTCAGTTACGATAGCTGAGGCAGATCAATTCTTTGAATCATCGCTAGGCTATCTTTACGATGCTAAGAAGATACAAGCTGCGCATCGTTGGTGTCAAATGAAAGCTGAGAAGGCTATGAAGGCAGGTGATATTGTTATCGTCTCCAATACCTTTGTAAAGCTCTGGGAAATGGAAGTTTATTTTAACATGGCCCGTGATTTGCATATTTCAGTTCAAGTTATAGAATGCAAGAACCTCTTCGGAAGCATTCACAATGTGCCAGAAGAAACAATCAAACGTATGGCCGCATCTTGGGAACACTATAATGTCACTCTCTAAACTCTCCGCTCGCATCGTTGAGCATAACGAACAGCGTAATTCTTTTGTCCAGAAGCTCCTGGCTACTAAAAAGCAGGAAATCTCCTTCAACAAAGAAGAACTAGAAGGGCTGACTGAGGCTCAGAAGTTCGCTGCTTTTCAGCACAAGCTGGAAGAGCAAGCAGAAGCTCCACGCGCAGCGATCTTTCCGCCTTCCACACCACAAGAAGCACCATCAGAAGCCCCTACCACCACAATTCCTTCTAAGCCTATTAGCTTCCTTGAAAAGCTCAGGCTTAAGAAGCTGGCAGAGCAAGCAGCAGAAGAAGAAATGGCGCCACTTCCTGCTCCTACGGAAATAGCAGAAGCTATCATGGGCACCTCTTCTGGCACTCAGGAATCCTTCTCCCTTAACGTAGTCTTGAATGATAAGCAGCTTGTTGCTAAAGACTTTGCATTTCAGGGTAAGAGCTTCTGTCTTATTGGCCCTGCTGGTACAGGCAAGACTACCGCGCAACGTGCAGTGGCTGCTGCTCTTCTAGAAGATGGCCGGCTGGAGCAGTCTAGTTACAAGCATCTTGATATTGCCACTGGTTTTACCTCGATGAAGGATGCACCTTCTATTGCATTTGTAGCTTACACTCGGCGTGCAGCATCTAATCTGCGCAAGGCTATCCATAAGGACCCAACTCTGGCAGAGAAGCTGCGTTACAACATCATGACGATTCATGCTCTGTTGGAATATCAGCCAGAAACCTATTGGGATTCTCTGGAAATGAAAGAGAAGTTTCGCTTTGCTCCTAAACGCACGGCTGAGAATCCTCTTACCATCACCCACTTGGTTATCGAGGAAGCTTCTATGCTTGGCCTTGATCTGTGGGAAAAGCTCTACGATGCCCTTCCAAGTGGAGTTCAAATTATCTTTGTTGGTGACATTAACCAGTTGCCGCCAGTCTTTGGCCCTTCTATCCTGAACTATGCTCTTACTCAGTTGCCTATCGTAGAACTGACTGAGGTTTATAGGAACCAAGGTATTGTCCTAGAGAATGCTCACAACATTCTCAAAGGCAACAAGTTGGTAGAAGATAAAGACTTCCACATTGTCCGAGGCAAGAATCCTACTCAGCTCGGCCAAGGTAAGATGTGCTCTGTTGTCACTAACATGCTCAAGACTCTTTCTGAGACTGTTGGCGATGATGGCCTCATGGAATATGACCCTGAGCATGACATGATTCTTAGCCCCTTCAACAAACAGGGTGGGCGCGGTGAGAAGTCTGATCTGCACCTTGGCACACTGGCTATGAACAAGTGGATTGCTCAATTCATTGGAGAGAAGCGCGAAGCTGTAGTCTACGAAATCATTGCAGGCTTTAATAAACTCTATCTTGCAGTCGGTGACAAGGTGATGTTTAATAAGCGCGATGGTGTTATCAAGTCTATTACAAGGAACATGGCATATCATGGAAAAGAACCTCAGCTTGCAGGCAAAGATCTTAGCCGCTTTGGTACTCGCCTTATTGGTGTCAACTCTGATCTAGAGTTTGATGATTTTGATGGTGGCCTTGATTATTCTAACTTCTCCGTGGAAGCACTGGAGGAAGAAAAAGGAGAGCGCAAACAGCAAGCTTCTCATTCTGTTGTCATCGACTACGGTGATGGATTCGAGGAAGAAGTAACAGCAGCAGGAGACTTCTCTGATGCTAGCTTCTCTCTTGGCTACTGCCTGACTGTTCACAAGGCACAAGGTTCTGAGTGGCGCAAGGTGTTTATCCTTATGCACAAAGATCACGCTATCATGCTGTTTAGGGAACTGTTCTATACAGCAGAATCAAGGGCCAGGACTAAGGTTGTGATTATCTCCAAGGATTACATCGTAGATCAGGCTATTGCCAACCAGCGCATCAAAGGTAATACCTTGAAGGATAAGCTGGCATTCTTCAACTCTGGTATCAACGATACCATTTCTGTTAACTGCACAAAGGACTACTAAAATGATTCTCAAAACTCAGCAAGGCTACAGCTTAAAGACTGTTGTAAAGAACTGGCCTAGCATGAAACCCTATATGGTGCATACTGAGCCACTGGATTTTGTAAATGCAGAAGGCTGGAGGAAATTAGTAGAACAGCGTGATGCATACGGGCCAGCAGAAGGTATGCTTTACTCTCTTAAACCTCATGAGCAACTTATGCTTATGGAATTTATCATCCTCTCGGAACAGGAACTTCAAAATGTCTGACTACCTCACACCGCGCCAAATAGAAGTCTATGAGAAGCTAATTCAAAAGCTTCTTTATTCTCCTAACACTGCTTGCTATGCTCGTACTGACTGGAGCCCTACTGAGTGGGAGCTTCTACAGTCTATTGGCCAAGAGCATCCAGACTTACCTGAGCTTGTAACTTCTAGCTTCCTTGCCTCTCATGTCCGTGAGCTTATTCAAAAATCAAATAACATGATGCAAGTACCCGACGTAGAAACTAGCCCCGGTCTTGAGAAGATGTGCAGCATGGACAAGTCTATTGCTACAGTTTATCATCTTGTCAACACTCTTGCTGCTACAGACTCTCTGTATTCTATCCTGCTCAAGATCTACGATCACCCTGATGTAGCTTGTCGAGGTCCTGAGAATCTCTGGATGATGGACATTCACATTGGCACCGCAGTTCGCAATTATGCTTCACAAGAGCGCGCTAATATCGTTTCTTTCCTCAAAGGTTTTCCTCAACAATCGGAGCCCGGTAATGACTTCTAAACTCAAACCTCACGAAACTCACAACGTCATTGTTAATGCTGGCCTTGTGCCGCAGAAGCAGCAGACCTACGTAGCGGGTTCTAAAAAGGACAAGAAACTCTCTATGCAACTGGCTATTGCTGCACGTAAACAAGAATGCAAACGCGGAGAAAAGAAATGAACACACTTGCTAAAACCGAACAGGTTAATATCACTCTCAGCTTCTCTCCTTATAAGGGAGCTTGGGTTCTTAATACAGTCCACCCAGACGGCTACCTAGTAGAGGATGTTCTTTCTATTAAAGAAGCTGAGGAATGGAAGAAGCTGGGTGCTCCTAATGTAACTTCTGATGCGCACATGAAGATGATCCCAGCTATGTTGGATATTTTCTACTAAGGAGAAAGTAATGTTTCGTTCAGGTAAACATAGACATTTCCAAGACCGTAGAAACTGGCCTGATGAAAAGCTTAAAGAACTTTATAAGCAGTCTGGTACAGACACTGGCATGAAGATTGCTATTACTCACGAGCTTAATGCTAGAGCAGGCAAGACTCCACTGCACAGCCCCCAAGCTAAGCGTCAGCGTGCTCTTCATTGGGCTACGTTGAATGCTAATAACACAGCAGGTATGCTTAACCGTGCAGTGCATGAGCTTCTGCTTTTAGCTAGAGACTTGTCTGACGCAGAGAAGGTTAAGATCACCAGAATCTGCCGCAGCATGAGAGCTACTGTCTTAAACATAGAAGAACTGATGGCTTTGTCCAAAGAACTTTATCCATCTAAGAAATCCAAAAAGGAGAAAGAGAATGCGTGACCTTGATACTGACCCTATTGGTCCTAAGAGCCTGTTGCCTGGTATTTGGATGGCTCTTGGTACTATCTCCTGGGATTCTACGAGGGTTATTTGCAATGAGCTATTCGACATTTCGCACCAAGATCATAGCCGCAAGGCTTCCTCGCTCCCGCTCACTCTTTATGTCGTTGAGTTGTGCTATGAGCAGCGACGGCTTCTGGGGTTTGAGAGTGCTGGTATTAGCAGTCATCTTTATTCTGCTATGGCTAGGGTTGAGCTGATTGCAAACTACTATTCTGTGGAAGAGCAAGATGCTATTTACAGGAAACTAGCTTCGAGAAAAAATAACCGATCAACCCATTGACAGATCAACCGATTTCCCGTACAATTTATAATTCTGGAGTTACCAATGAACCTAATATCTAAATGGTTTAGCTTATTCAAACCTGTCACCTTGGAAGAAGATGCAGAAGAACAGGCTAAGCTGGCAGTAGAAGATATTGCACAAAGCGAATCGACTATTCTTCGCGCCCAGTACATCAAGCACATGGCAGAATGGAAGCTCAAAGCCATTGCTGACTGGTCTAACAAACAAGGAAACACTAATCATGTCTGATATGGCTATCGAATTCGACGATGACGATAAGGATGATGAGTGGTCTTACAGGAGAGTGCTTGATCTTCTGATGGAGAAGAAGGAGCTTATCCTTACCATCCACGAAGATTCCGAGAAACCCCTCAAAAGGAATCTTACTGCCCTCAAGAGTAGGGATGCAGCTAAGCTCAAAGACTCTGGCCTACAGCCTGGCGATGAAGTTCTCGGTTACACTTCCTATAAGACTAAGGAAGGTGATGAAGGGCATGGACCCGGTATGATTAAACTTCATATTACATTCGGCCCTCGTAAGACTGTTAAGATTCATAAAATGGAGATTCCTGATGACAACTTCTAACGAAGCTAACCTGACTACTGTGCGTGAGCTATTCAAAACCAAAGAGCATATCACTGCTTGGGAAGTTAACTTCCTTGGTAGCATCGAAGGTCAGATGAAGCGAGGTTCTATCCTTACTGCTAAGCAGCAGGCTGTGCTTGATAAGATGGCAAGGAAAGTATCTGACATTCTCGAAGATCAAGATGATGACATTGACCTTAGTGGCGATGCTTACAGGAATAACTAACTTACATTGGAGCAAACAATGGGACTTAAAGAAATTCTAGCAGCTAAGAAGGCTGCCGCCGAAGCCGCTGCGCAAGCTGCTACTACACAACCGGAGCAAGCTAATGAAGCCAACAATACTAACGTCGCTACTAGCCAACCCGAGCCAGTGGCCGCGTCCGTCTCTCCTTTGGCCGACATTAGCCCCGCTCAAGAGCCTGCTGCTGTACCTGCAAGTGATAGACCGCTGACCTTTGCAGAGAAGCTAGCTCTCAAGCGCCAAGGTGTTACTGCTGCACAAGCTGTACCGCAGGTTCCTAAGCCAGTGACGCCAGTAGCTATTGATCCTGCCATGATCCCAGAAGATCCAGCAGATGCTCAGGCTTACGTTGACATCAAGACAAAGATTCATGAGCTTGAGAATAAGTTTGACGACGACCTCAAAGGTGCAATGTCTGAGCTTAAGCAGGCACTCAAGAAGAATCCCAATGCAGCAGAGCTTATGCTTGATGCTGATGTAGGCAAGATGGTTACTGCTCTTCGGCGCATGACTCATGTTGCTCAGGTGGAAGCTACTACTAAGACCAAGGCAGGCAAGACTAAGACTGCTGCTAAGGCTAAGGATGCAGTGCTTACCAAAGAAGAGATCGAAGCAGCCTTCAACGAACTCTAAGCAAATATAAATAGGAATCACCATGAAATATGTTTGTCACTTCAAAGAAGCTCCTGACTCTCCGCAGTGGGAAGAGGACTTCACTACTAAGGCAGCCGCTGATAAGAAGGCACTGGAAATCTTCTTGGATGGTGGCATTGCTATTGTGATCGAGGTTCCTACTCCCGACACAAGCAACATCGTTTTTGCTTCTCCTGCTAAACTCAACGAACCTAAGGATATTTAACATGCCCCGCGCTACTAAACCTAAGACCCAGACTCTTTCTAATGCACAGACCATTGCAATGTTTGCTAATTGGGTTATGCTTAATCCTTTAGAAGATTACACTCCCGTTGACATGGCAATTGCTTCTGTGCGAGTACAAGGACAGCCTATTTATGCAGAGCAGCCAGCTTCTGCTCCTGCTCCTATGCTTTATCGTGCACAAGCTTTGATTGAAGGTGATCGCCAGCAAGACTACGGTGACAAGCTTCAGAACTTCTCGCAGATTGCTATGCTGTTCCAAGGCTCCCTTGCTATGAAGCTGCAACCTAATGCTCGCATCACACCTGAGGATGTTGCAATCCTTATGATGCAAGTCAAGATTGCACGCCTTGCTAAGTCCCCTGACCACAAAGATTCTATTATGGATGTGGCTGGCTATGCTGGCTGCTTCTCCATTCTTCAGGACGAACGCACTAAAGGTAAGCAGTTGCCCGGTGCTATCGTAGACCCTAGGAGCTAACATGGCAGTCATCAAAGTTTCTAAGAAGTACAAGAGCTTGAGCTACGTTAACATAGCTCAAGCTGAGGTAGATAGCTACAAGCAGCACATGATTATCTCTTCTAAGGAAGAACGTGATGCGCACAACGCTGCTATAGAAGCCAAGAAGAAAGCTAAGCACCAGCAAAAGCTTGACAAATATAGAAAGAGCTACGGTGGATAACTTCATCCCTATCCGCTTGTCTCATTCCACGATGGAAATGTTTGACCGTTGTGAGCGTCTCTTTCAGCTTGAGAAGCTTCTGGTTACAGATTCTGTACGGGATGAGAGTGCTGACCTTTCATTAGGTACAGCCTACGGTGTCGGTGTAGCAGACTACCTTGTAAACCAAGACCCTGAGCGCGCACTCTATAATGCATGGCTTGCATATTGGCCAGAGATAGAGACTGATAAGAAGTCAGTAGCGCATATGTCAATGGCTTTGCAGAAGTCTTTTCCCGCTCTCGACACGATGTTACGCGATTACGAAGTCGTGGAGTTCAATGGCAAGCCAGCAGTAGAACTTAGCTTCCGTGTTAATATCAACGCCCACTACTACTATGTAGGATACATGGACGTGGTTCTTAGGAATCGCTGGGATGGCACTTGCGTAGTGGTAGATGCTAAGAGTACAGCCTTACAGCTTCTTGACCTTTCCCCTGTTTACCAGAACTCCGGGCAGGGCTTAAGTTATTCTATTGTCCTAGACCGGATTGTAGGTGAGAAGCTTAGCAACTATGCAGTAGGTTACTTTGTTGCACAGCTAGGCAAAGACTTCAAGTGTGAGGTTAAGCCGCTTATCTTTTCTAAGACTTTGCTTGACAGGCTTAACTGGTTTATCCAGCTAGGCATGGACATTAAGCGACTAGAGTTCGCAGAAGAGATGGGCTTCTATCCTCGCAGGGGCGGAGCTTGTCTTAAGTACAACAGGCCATGTAAGCACTTTGGTGTTTGCACTCTCTCAAGCATGGACATTCCACGCAAGCGAGAAGAAGATACTATTGAGTATGACTTTGTGTTTGACCTTGAAGATCTTATTGACGACCACATCCTTCGTATTAACTCTTAAGGAAACTATGAGCAACTTATGGATTAACTGGAGATTCGGAACTAGGCATTTGCAGATTGGTCCTGATGGAATTAGCTTTGCAATTAATTCATACTACGTAGCCAATCCTCCAAGTAAGTGGTTCGAAAGGTATTAAAATGGCTATCAAGTTGATGACAACCGTAGAGGATGGGCTTGGCACAGTAGGCAAGTCTGTAGTAGCTGACACTGCTGAGGATTATGCAATCTTGCAGACTATCTTCCAACGTGCTGGCAATCTCTGGCCTGATGCACCAGCTTCTGCTAAGCGCATTATTGATCTTGTAACCAATGGACAGGTCATGCAGAATTATGACCACGAAAGGAACTCGCTATGAGAAAGTTTAATTTTGAGCTGGCAATCCTTGGCATGAACGCCATGTATAACTTGCCTATTGCACAGTATCCCTCTCTCGACAAAGAGATTAACTGGCAGCGTAAGACTTTCCCAGATCAGATCAAGGATGATACTCTTGGACAGTATGCAGTAGCTAAGCGACTTATTGATTTCTTTGCTCAGCCTAAGAGTATCCTAGCAGATGAACTTGAAGAGCACGTAGACCTTGTAGGTATTTTGACTAAGGCTCAGTTCAACGAAGGGGATAAGATGGATTTCCTAGTAGGTCTTGCTGATCTTCTCGGAGACATTCAAGTCTACTGTGCTTCCGAGATGGCTCGCTTCGGTATCCCTAATTCTGAGGTGCTTGAGATTATCATGAAGTCGAATGAGTCCAAGCTCGATGCAGATGGTAAGCCTATCTACAATGAGCAGGGTAAGTTCATGAAGGGGCCTAACTACTGGAAGCCAGAGCCTAAGATTCGTGAGCTGCTTCTCTCGCTTGCTTCCTGAGAATGCTTCTACGTTTGGACATGGCGATGTCGCTCAGTCCTAAACTCCTGAGCGTAGATAATCCTGGTAGTAGCCACTTTGAGCAGAGTATGTCAGAAGTTATCCTAAGCATGGAAGCTAGGAACTCTCGCACCTATGCTCAAGCTATTACAGGCTTGATTAGCATTATCAACATCGGCCTGCATTCGGAGCAGTCGTTTATCATTTCCCAGCAAATGGCTTCTGTTCTTTGTGAGTCTGCTCCTAGCAGGTTCACAATGGAGAAGATCGAAGCTGACGTTAACATGCTGTTCAGAATCCAGAACGCAGAAATATTAAGGAATCGTAATGAACCTCCTAGAACTTAAGAAGGCTACAGCCAGAGTTCAGCCTAACCATTCTATTCTTATCTATGGTCCTCCGAAGATGGGCAAGACTAGACTGGTGGGCACCGCTGCTAAGATCAAGGAGATCACTAAAATCTGGTGGTTCGATCTTGAGAATGGCATCGAGACTCTGCTTAACATGGGCCTGACAGACGAAGAGCTGGCTAAGATTGTAGTGATTAAGGTTACTGACACAAGAGATAACCCGATAGCTATCGAGACTATGCTCAAGGCTCTCACTTCCAAAACAACCCTCGACATTTGTGAGGTTCACGGAAAGGTAGATTGTGCTGAATGTAAGAAGGCTTCTGCTGGTTTCGTTAAGTTTAGGCTGGGTGATTGCACTCATAATGAGCTTGTGGTTATTGATTCCGGCTCCCAGCTCGGAGATTCTGCTATGGGCATGGCTTGTGTTGGTAAACCTAATATGTTTAAGCCGACTTTTGATGAATACGGGATGGTCAATAAATGGCTGGGTGATTGCTGCTCTGTTATTCAGCAGTGTGCTACTACCAATTTCGTGGTTATTACTCATGAGATCGCACTAGAAGATGACGAAGGCAAAGACAAGATCGTACCGCTGATGGGCTCTAAGCAGTTTAGCATGAAGTGTGCTAAGTTCTTCGGTAGTGTAGTCTATGCTCACAAGAAGATGAACAAGCATGTGGCAGGCAGTTCTTCTACCTACCGCAGTGACCTTTCAACAGGTTCCCGTATTAACGTAGCATTGGAGAATATCAAAGACGCATCTATGACCGACATTCTAATCTCAGGAGGAGTTCTCAAAGCTTCTTCTACTGCTGACACAGCGCAGGTTTCACAAGAACCAGCTACTGTGGAAGCGAGCAAACCTGCACTCTCATTGGCCGAGAGAATTGCAGCAAACAAGGCCGCTAAGTAACTTAACCTTTTCATTTTTCATTTAGGAAATTATCATGTCTGACAACAAAATTCTTGACCTCGACGCTCTGATGGACACCGAGATGGGCTCTGTGGAAACACTGCCAGATTATGTTACCCCTTCCAAGGGTATCTATGTTCTGAAGGTGGTTGACGCAGGTACTAAAGAACGCAAAGCTAAAGACGGCACCAAGACTACTGGCCTTAACATCACCTACGCTATTGTCGAAACCAAAGAATCTGAGGAAGCACCATTCCCTAATGGCTCGATGTTCAATGATCGTTTCACTGCAACCGAAGATGGTCTGGTCTACTTCAAGAAGCGCGCAATGCAGATTCTGAACGTGCCTGATCTTGACGGTGTGAAGCTGCGTGACGTGTTCGATGGTCTGAAAGAAGCTGAGCCATTCAACTGCGCTATTACTATCCGTAAGACCAAGGCAGAAGATGGCAAAGAATACGACAACATCAACGTCCGCCCTTTGCACGAAGCTCCTAAAGGCTAAGCCCTAGGCGAGTAACGCTAATGCCATTTACAGATCAAAAGTTTGTAGATGGCATTCTCATTTATTCCCCTCGATTGTTACAATAAAGAAAGGAAGCTATGCGAGTTCTTCTGAACTACGAAAAATCCGAGAAGGATTATCTTGGCGGCATTGCCTATATGTTTCGTCAGCTTGGCATTGATGCAGTATCTACTGCCATGAACCTTACCATCAGTGAGCTTATGAGCAAAGCTAAGGTGGCTGGTTGCAATGCTATTGTGTGCTGCAACGAGCAGACTCTTCGTTACCTTGTTCCCGGAGAAGCACCTACTGTAGATAAGTGGAGAGGCACACGTCTTAACTTTGACTTCCCTACTATCATCATTAACAAGCTGGCTCATATGCACACTGTGCCTCATGGCAAGTGGTTGCTGGAGAAAGACCTTAACAAGCTGCGTAAGATTCACGTAAAAGCCAGCGCTTTCAGCTATAAGAAGATCATGGACCGCTATGCTATGAGCATGGTACTTGATGAGCTTAAGGATGCTATCTTCCTTGCACATGACATTGAGACTAAGACGCTTCCTGGCCCTTCTGAATTAGAAGGCGGCACTACGCTCATTACTTGTGCAGGCTGGACAGCAGCATTTGCAGATGGTACTCTCAAGACCTATGTGCTCCCTTTCATTGACTACGAAGGGGATCATTGGCCCGATGACAGAGACTATATTGCAGCAGTCAAGTTCATGCGCTCTGTCAATGCTTTGCCTATTCCTAAGGTAATGCACAATGGCATGTATGATGCAACGCACCTTATCCGCTACCATTGCGAGCCGCATCATTACACGCTTGACACAATGTACTTGTCACATTCTGAGTATTCCGAGCTGCCTAAGTCTCTTGACTTCGTAGCATCGCATACTCTGTATGACTATGTGTTCTGGAAGGATGACGCTGATCAAGCTGCTAAGAAAAAAGATCAAGAGAAGTATTGGGCATACAACGCTAA
>LNFM01007355.1_pt1 | contig 17349 bp, 14 predicted proteins | sample 596031 | NCBI WGS metagenome assembly LNFM01 (sample SAMN04254537, study PRJNA301005) | activated carbon metagenome | isolation source: dual media filters at the Ann Arbor, Michigan drinking water treatment plant | place: USA: Ann Arbor | reverse complement strand
TTCTTATTATAAACCGATTAACACCGAGTAAATTGCAAGGGGGATGAGCGTGCCTCAGCTGTGATGAGCCAGCAACTGCCGTGGACAGCGTTTTGGAATAGGCGGTCTTCGCACACGCTCTCAGCCAGCCAGACTTGATCGTTCACTCCATCGGCCCGGTCTCATGATCATTCCCAACGGCAGCACGCAGGTGATGACCAGAAAGAACGCAAGCGAGAGCGCCAGAAAGAATGCCCCTCGTAGTTCACTGACCATACGAATTCACCTCCTTCTCTCTTGTCCTAGGGGACAATACAACCCCTCTTCGGCGATCCAACATGATGGGCGATTGTATTCGGCTGGAATCACTGAATTGTTGAGGCATTGTCTTAACTCTGTAACATTTCACGCCGATCGGGAACGTTCCGGCAATGCTCTCCATACCGGCCACCGCCCGATTTAACAGAAGCTTAACCAGGAGTTCGTTGAGCGATGCTCCCGGTCCATGTAGCATGGCCTTCAGTTCATGGCGTCAGGAGGTTTTCATGGGCTTCATCCCTCAGGTCTCCTATATCGATATCCGTATCCCTCATGCAGGTACCGAACAGGAATTTCTCCGACTCGCCGTACAAGCCGCCGCAAGAAAGTTTCGAGAGTTGCATGCCGGTGCCTCGTCCCCTGTCCAATGTCCCGGCGCGAGAATAAGTCCGACTCCGGCGCAGGCTGGCTGAGCGAGCGGTTCCTTCTCCCTCCCTGAACAATCTATCCCTGACCATGCCACATGCGCGTTCGGGCATGCCGACTCTCCGGATCTGGAGGCGCCCGCCCTAACCCCAATGGTATGATGTGGACCACATATTTAACCTCAAGGAGATGGGAATCATGCACCCCGCATCGTTACCTTCGCTCACCATCAATAAGGGAACCTGTCATGCGCTCTTCGCCTATGACATCGGCCTGTCCATTAACCTCGAAGAGGCAGAGCGACGGATTACAGCCGGAACCGAACGGGGACGGCTTCGGCATAAGGCCAGAGCACCACAGTATTTTGAGTACCGTCCGGCCCCTCTCCGATTGACGCAGGATGGCGGTGTCCTGACCGTCGGCTTATACCAATCGAGCCCGTCCGTGGAGCTCATGGTTTACGACTTCGGGGCCGTGACCATTACATATCGATTTGCGCTGGACGGACCCTTCGAACGGTTGCTGGAGTTGAGCGAGTCACTCTATGAACATCAACAGTTGCTGACAGAATCCCGCACGCGCGTCGAGCAGCTCGTGCAGGCCATCCAGCCGGCAATCGAACGGCCTCGCATCGCGAGGGAAGTGGAAGACTACATCGTCTTCTCGATCGAATCGTGCTCGGAACCTCAGAGCGCTTCCCTGTGGGCAAGCCGGGAAGCGGATTTGGCTCATATTCTTCGCGGCGAACGCGCGCCGCTCTCCGATCAAGAAACGAAGGACGCGATGTCCTGCCGCATCTCCTTCGGGTTGGAAGATGCCGCTCTCATCGATTGGCACGCCGCCGTGCTCTTCGGCAAGGACATGGACGACGTCCGGGCGGTGCTGGAATTCGCCAATGTCGAGTTGCTGGAAATGCGGATTCTCGACGAACAGCTCGACCAGGCGCTGGATCAGGCCTATGAAGCGCTGTCCCGCAAATCGCCGCTGCTCCCGTTGCCGGGCTCCCACGATAAGGGCGCCACGCACATCGCGCAGTTGCAGGTGGACAGCGCCCTGCTCTTCGAGCGGGTCACGAATACGCTGAAGCTGCTCGGAGATCAATATCTCGCCCGCGTCTCCCGCCTGGCGTCTCAACGCTTTCACCTGGAGGCCTGGGACGCGAGCATTTTACGCAAACTGCAAACACTGGAGAGCATCTACGGGAAAATGTCCGACCGCGCCGGGGTCAGACGGATGGAAATGCTCGAATGGATCATCATCGTCCTGATCGCCGTCTCCATCGCCGTGTCATTTCTCCCCATGGCCGGTCACTAGCCCTAACATTGAAGCAATGCACGGGTGGAGCCCTGGGGACTGACACCCTTCCTGGCATCTGCGCGTGGTGTCTATCCCCGTCCGAAACCTGGCGATCTCGCAAGACTCTGGAACAGTGATCTGTCCCGCATTTTCTCCTCCCATCTGTCCAATTCCGCTCGATCGTTCGACGCGCTCCTTGCAGGCAATTCTTAACGAGTACTTTACCGGCCCGAAATGGAAACTTGATCAGTTTGATGCAGTGGTCAGCTATACATGAGCCAACGAGTGTGTTCAGGACTCTTCAACCAGGGGGAACTCATGAAAAACACGATTCAGAGCTGGGTCTCAAGCCACCGACAAGAGATGCGTAACTGGGTTTCAAGCGGGGGGCCTCTCCGGCTGGTCGTTCATATCGTTCGTCTCGTTTCCTGACTGTACCTGTTTGAATCGCCAGGTACCCTGTGGATCGCCTCAGTGGCGAGTGCCGTTGGCAGGGACAGCTGGCCTGGATTTACGCGTCGGCGACCTGGCAAAGTTCCAGCAAAACAACCTTGTCCAGATTTTCTTCGGTCCATGACCACAGGGGAAGGTTATGGGACTAGCTTTTTCTCATTTTCATGGCGCCGAGTGCCGCAAGGCCCGTCGCAAACAGGAGGAAGGCAGCGGGTACAGGTACGGGAGCGGCAGTACTCACCAGTGCCACAGCCGGTGACCCGAAGAGCGAACTCGATAGAGTGACCAAGGCTTGACCGGAAATCACTCCTCCGGGAAAGCTGGTCGTTGCGGCTTGGAGTGTGATCGTTCCGCTCTCAATTCCAGCTGGTGGCGCAATGACCTGATCACGCTGGCCGATGAGGCTGACGATTCCACTATTGATTCCTACGGTACGCCCAATAAACACCGTGCCGCTCGTAACTTCAGGAGGTTGAAGCCCCACCTTATCCGGGCTGGTCAGGCGATCCGCTTCGTGCCGGAGATGTCGTTGAACGTGAAGATGCCGGCGCCGGAGACCGGATCGAGCACCCCGGTGTAGGAAGCCCCGCCGGTGAGTTGAAGTGTGTCGGTGTTGATGCTGATGGTATCGGTCGTATTCAACGTGCCCAGCGACGTGAAGGCCATGGGGTCCAGCACAGCCGCCTGGGTGGGAAGAGTCCACAGAAGACCACCGACAACGAGCCACGTCCAAACCACAGCCATCCGCCGCATACAGTACTCCCGCGAGGCCTGAACGAACCCATCGATCCTGTTACAGGGACAACACGGTACTGAGGAAGGCGACAATCTGCCAGTTAAGATTCTGTTAACGGGAAGACAGGGCCGAGAGAGCTAGGGCCGAGTTCAAGCCGGCAGGTCGAAATAGAACGGAACAATGCGCCTGCGGCCCTTGAGGCCAAGGAGGGCAGGCGCATATGATAGGCGCCGACTCATGACGATGTCGGACCAACGGGCAGACCGCCATGCGAGTCATCATCCGGAAAGGGCAGCGCGCGATGGACCTTACGGATCCGTCCCTCTACATCAACCGCGAACTCAGTTGGGTGCGGTTCAACGAACGCGTGTTGGAGGAAGCGCTCGACTCCCGTCATCCGTTGTTGGAACGATTGAAATTTCTTTCCATCTTCAGCACCAACCTGGATGAGTTCTTCATGATCCGTATGTCCGGTCTCTACTGGCAACTGCGGACCGGGGCAGTCGAGGCTCCGCCGGACGGACTGACTCCAAGAGACCAGCTGCTGGCGGTCAAGCAAGCCCTCGGGCCGCTGCTGGTTCGCCACATGGCTTGTTGGCAAGAGGATCTTCTGCCAAAGCTGTGTGACGCCGGTATTCACGTCGTGCCCTATGCCGAGCTCCCCGGAGACGCCGCCGCGTGGCTCCGGGAATACTTCACGGCCTCGCTTCTTCCCGCGTTGACACCGCTCGCTTTGGACGCCGCCCATCCCTTCCCGCATATTTCCAACTTGTGCATGAACCTCGCCATCGTGCTCAACTACGGCGACCACCACGAGCGATTCGCGCGGCTGAAGGTCCCGCCGCTCTTTCCGCGCTTCCTCCTGGTGCCGCATGACCACGCGCCGCGTCCTGAACCCGGCGAGGGGCCCTGCCTGTTCGTCTGGATTGAAGAAGTCGTCGCGGCCAATTTGGACCTGCTGTTCCCCGGCTGCACAGTGACCGCCGCCTATCCGTTCCGTGTCACACGCGATGCAGATCCGGACATCGAAGAAGACGAAGCCTCCGACCTCCTGCAAGCCATTCGCGAGAGCCTCCGCCAGCGGCATTTCGGCTCCGCCGTGCGCCTGGAAATCAACGCAGCCATGCCGGAGGGGATCCGCCACATGCTGGCACAGAATCTCGGCCTTGCCACCGACCAGATCGACCCTGTCTCCGGTCCCATGGGCATGGCCAACTTGTTCGAGCTCGCGAAACTCGACCGGCCTGACTTGAAAGATCCCCCCCTCCAGCACAATGTCGCGCCCTCTCTGCCGCCGGAGGACCCGTTCTCGACGATTCGACATCGGGACCTGCTCCTCTATCACCCCTACGACAGCTTCCTCCCCGTGGTGGACCTCCTGCGTGCCGCCGCCGACGACCCTCAGGTCGTGGCGATCAAGTTGACGCTCTACCGCCTGGGCCCCCATTCCCCCGTCGTAGAAGCGCTCATGCAGGCCCGGGAAAACGGCAAAGAAGTCGCCGCCGTCGTGGAACTGAAAGCCCGCTTCGACGAGGAACACAACATTCAATGGGCACAAGAATTGGAACGGGCCGGCGTGCATGTCTCCTATGGACTGGTCGGGCTGAAGACACATGCGAAGATGTGCCTGATCGTCCGGCGGGAAGACGACCGGCTCGCGCGATACGTCCATCTCAGCACCGGCAACTACAATCCCGCCACGGCACGGGTCTACACCGACCTGGCGCTCGTCACCAGCAATCCTGCCATTACTTCCGATGTGGCGCTGCTGTTCAACGCCCTGACCGGTTATGCTGGGAAGATTCCCTACCGCGCGTTGCTCGTGGCGCCGGACGGCGTTCGCCGAGGCATGCTCGACCGGATTGAGCGAGTGACGGCCCGGCACCGTGAATCCGAGCCGGGGCGCATCGTCCTGAAGCTCAATGCCCTCACCGATCCGGCCTGCATTCAGGCCCTCTATCGGGCTTCTCAAGCCGGGGTCTCCGTAGATCTTCAAGTTCGGGGGATCTGCAGCCTCCGCCCCGGGGTGGCGGGCATCAGCGAACAGATTACGGTCACCTCGCTGGTCGGCCGCTTTCTCGAACACAGCCGCATGTTCTATTTCCAGTCCGGCCAGGAAGAAGAATTATGGATGGGGAGCGCCGACCTCATGCCGCGCAATCTGGACGGACGCATCGAGGTGGTCTTTCCGGTCGAAACGCCGCACTTGCGACGGGCCATCCGGGATACCATCTTGTTTCCTCATCTCCGCGACACCGCCCAACTGCGACGGATGAACGAGAAGGGTTTGTACGAGCGCGTGCTGCCGCAGCCCGGTGAACCCCGGCTCGACTCCCAACAACTCATGCTGGATCGGGCCGGAAGCTGGAACCAGCACGATGATTGAGCAATCCTGAGATTCCGACGCTCAGAGGCCCTGCGTGACCACGAGACAATAGCGCAGCAGGCTTCGGCTTCCCTGGTCTCCGCCTCCTCGCACGAGCGACCCCACACAACTCCAGACAAGCCGCCTGTTTTGCTTTTCTCCTCCGGCATTCTCGTTTGCGCTTCACGATTCACGAGATACGAGCGCCGAAGTACGAAGCAGCCCATCGGCGGTTGCGGTAGGAGTACTCGCGAGTAACCCAGATTAATGTGGCTTCGGTCTGAAGGTGGCACCGTCGAGCATGTTGCTCAGAGACGATTGCAGGACCCGTTCGCCTTGTCGTTGGTAGAGCAGAGCCGTCACGGGCGCAACGATGAAGACCGCAGCCAGCAGCCACGAGCTCACGGCGCGATCCGAAATGGCCAGGATCAGCAGGCCGAGCAACAGGCCGATCCCGGCAAGGGCGCGAGGAAAAGGAGCGGGAAGCGGGCCCCACATCAAGCGGAGCACCACGTCGGCTCCGCTGGATTTCTCCGTGATCGAGACTTCCGCCGCCGCCGGAGGCGTCACCGGCATCCGGGGCAAGAAGAACTTGGGCGGCCGGCGCTCACCGGCATATCTCAAGGGAGTCGCTGAGGCAGAGTCGGCCGAGCCAACCTGCTCAAATCGCGCTTTGATTGTTTTGGCAGACAGTGTCGTGGTCGCATGAACGTGCATGACGTTTCCTCGCAATGTGGATTCCGGACAGCAGCCTCGTACCCTGACGATCAGTATCACGCACGACTTTCGTTACGCCCGATTCAGGAAGACGTAAAACAATCGTAAACAGCCTGCCGCTCGCTCTTCTTCCAATTTACATAAATGCCAGCGAGAGCCACGGCACGTACGTCACCAGCAGCAACACGATGAGCATGGCCACGAAAAACGGAAAGGTGTACCGGAACACCTGCGCCAGCGGCGCGCCGAACCGGTAGGAGGCAAAGAACAAATCGAGCCCGACCGGCGGCGTCAAATATCCCAGTTGCATGTTGAGCAAAAAGATCATGCCGAGATGCAGGGGATCGATGCCGAACACCTGGCTGATCGGCTGTATGAGCGGGACCACGATCGTGATGGCCGAGAAAATATCCAACAGGCAACCGACCAGAACCAGGAACAGGTTCAGCGCCAGCAGAAAGACGAATTTTGACTCGATGTGGGTTTGAAACCAGTGTGCCGCGCTCATGGGCACTTCCGCATCGACGAGATAATTCGCGAGCCCCATCGCTACACCGAGGATGGCAAAGACGCCGCCGATGAGCGTGAGGCACTTGATTAAGACGGCAGGAAAATCCCGGCGGATATCCAATTCTCTGTGTATCAACACCTCCACCACCATCGTGTAGACCGCCGTGATGGCCGCCGTCTCGATGAGCGTGCCGTAGCCGCCGAACAGACTGCCGAGAACGAGCACGGGGGTCATCAGCTCCCATTTGGCTTCCCACAGTGCGGTCATGCCTTCGCCCATCGCAAAATGGATCCGCGGCCCGGTCTTGCTCCAGGCTTCCCGAATCCCCAACAGACAGACCGCCGTCACCAGAAGGAGACCCGGCAGGATACCGGCCTTGAACAGATCCAGTATGGACACATGGGCCATGACGCCATACAGAATGACCGCAAGGCTCGGCGGAAACAGCAGTCCGACAGAGCCTGAGCTGGTGAGCAATCCGATCGAGAAACTTTTGCGATAGCCGCTCTCGATCAAGACGGGAAGCAGGAGGCCCCCGACCGCTAGAATCGTGACGCCCGATGCCCCGGTAAAGGTCGTCAGAAACGCGCACAACATCGTCACCACGACCGCCAGCCCGCCGGGGAGCCAGCCGAACCATGCGCGGAAGACGCGAACGAGCCGGCGGCTTGCGCCGCCTTCCGCAAGGACATACCCGGCCAACGTGAAGAGGGGAATGGCCGGAATCGACGGAGAGACCACGAGGCGGTACGTTTCTACGGGAATCGCCGCCGCGGTCGTGCCTTCCATCCGGAAGAGCAGCAGCGTCACGCCTCCCAGGATAATGAAAATGGGTGTCCCGAGCACCGCTGCGAAGAACAAGACGAAGAGCGACGCCCACATAAGTTCGGGCGAGTCCCCCGGCATAAGAAACCCGATGCCCGCGGCGAGAGGGATGCCAAGCAAGGCAAACAGTCGGGCCCAGCCGGTCTCCGGCTTCATGGCAAAACGGACCGCAATGACGGCGAAACTTGCCGGAAGAATCGCTTCTACCGCCCACGTCGGCAACCACCCGGCGATCACCACCGGCGATTGCATATCGGCGCGCACAAAATCCAGCGCGGCCCAGCTTAAGCTGGCGGCGACAGCCGTTGAGACCATCGCGATCAAGGCGACCCAGTAACTGTGCGTGCCCTGAGGGAAGAGATCTCTCCCGAGGAAAAAGGTCAGATGGCCGTTGTCCCTCGCCGCAAGCACCGCGCCAGAAAAGCCGACCCAGAGAGTCAGATTCTGGACATAGGTGGAAGAAGCGGGAATGCCGGTGTTGAAGAGGACACGGAGCGCGATTTCTGCCACAGGCAGACCGGCCATCAGCAGCAAGGTGAGCCCTGCCAGGCTGTTTTCGCCCCAACGAAACAGGGCTGTTGCCTGTGTGAACCCGTTGAACCGGCTCGTACTGTCCGTCGCCATGTGCCTGTCTCAGTCCTATCCGTTCCGCATCGATGCGCATGGCGAGGGAACCGCCGCCAGCTTGACGATGTCCGATCTCTCTCAGTTAGGGAAGACGTTTTGCCGCCCGGTACACGTCGCGGATCCGTTCCACTTCCGCAACAAGTTCCGGGGGAACATTCTCGCCCATGATCGTGGGGTAATTGGCCCGGAACCGCTTGCCCCATTCGGCCAACACATCGGGCGGCACGGTGTGGATCTTGAGCCCATGTTGTTGCATCACTTTGACAGCCTCGGCGCTATGCTGTCTCATTTGAACAAGGAAACGCTTTCCGGCCTCTTGCGAGGATTGAACAAGGCGCTCCCTGATTTCAACGGGGATCGCCTGCCATTTTTTCTCCGCGATCACGAGGGCGCCGACGAGGGGAACCACCTTCAAGTCGGTCAGTTCCTTGCTCAAGCCGAACCATTGAAACGAGAGCGCGGCAAGCGGAGTGGTGATGTAGGCATTGATCAAGCCTGAGTGGAGCGCGGAATGGATTTCGTTCACGGCGAGCGGCACTGCGCGGTAGCCCAAATTCTTCCACGCCTGCAAGTTGTCCTGATCGCCGGCCCACACAAACAGCCGGAGGGGTTTCAGATCGTCCGGATGGACGACGGGTTTCTGCGTAAACAGATAGACCCAGCCGCCGTCTCCCCAGAGGAGCACTCTGAATCCCTTCGCGGCATAGATCTTTTCCAGTTTGGCGGCAATCTGAGTCCGCACATGATCCCACTCCTCGTCGTCGCGAAACATCATCGGCATTTGGATCGCCTTGGTCTCGTGAGCAATCTCGTAGAGTCCAGATCCGGCCACGAGCGCGGCATCGAGCTGCCCGATTCGCATTTTCCTGACCATGTCGGGATCGTCGCCGGCCACGCCACCGGCGTAAATGCGCAATCGAATGGACCCGTTCGAGATCTTCGCCCATTCCTCGCCGAGATCTCGCAGGATGTCGTAGTAGGGTGAATTGTTCGGCGCCAATGTCCCCAATTTGATGGTTTCAGCTGAGACCGTCTGACACAGGAGGAGGATGGCCGTCATAATAAAACCGGCGAGGGTCGTTCGCTTCATGGGGCGACCTCCTTGTGATCGATATCTAAAAACAGTTCGGGAATACGCGCGAGGAGCCACCGGGCCCGACGCTGGGCCAGCACGTTGACAAGCCGCCCTTTCGGTTCACGGTCAGGATCGACGGCCAATGCGCGCTCCAGAAGCGCTTTGAATTCATCGAGGTTCTGCTCCTTGATCGAGAGACCTTCCGCCAGCGCCACGAACAGGGAGGCGCGCGGAGTATCCGTGAGCGCCAGCGCACGGCGAAAATGCTCACGCGCCAGACCGGCGCTGCCGCCCGGACGGCTTGCTTCGTATGAGATGAGAAATTCGTATGCGGCTCCCGCTTCGTACCGGTCGTGGACGTCCACGACCCGGCGCACCAAGGCGGCGAACAGCGGCGCGTCGGAAACTAACGCAAGGTCGTCCGACCCGGCGGAGAGCGCACCGCCCCACGACACCCCGGCCCAATAGAGAAAGGGCGCATCCTCCCCCGTGGTCTTGACCAAGACGGAAGCCTGATCGCGCCGTAACAGCGCTTCGAACCCGGGATGATCGAGCTCTAATCCCCTGAGCGCATAATCACGGCCGCGCAAATACAGTCTTTTGATGCGAGATCGCAGCAACCGGGCCCGACCGTGGTCCTGTTCTTCCAATCGATCGGCCTCGTCCTGAAGGAGGTATGCGTAGGTGGTAAAGCCTTTCGCAGCGGAAAGGAGCAGGCCCCGATGACTCGGTGAACTCGCCAGAAGGCTTTCGATGGTCTTCAGTCCGAACGGGATCGCCTCGCGGATGAGATCCGGATCATCATCGGACGCGAAGCTCTCGGAGTCCCCCGTCAGCGCATCCCCGACGACATCGGCCGCCAGGCGCTTGACGGAACATCCGCTCAGAAAGACCGCGACCACAAGCAGAACGGCAAAGAGAGAGAATGGTCCTTGCCATCGGGCATCCCTGAGCATCGCCACACAGTAGCTCCACATCAGCAGTGGACCATGTTCAGGTGTGGGGTTGAATCGTTCCGACCCGCGGCCGAGGGATTGCAGATTGAGGTTCTTCCTTCCCTTCCTCCTGCATGGAGGAGGGTTTCGCCAAGGACGCGCCGGAAACTCCTGGTTTGTTGAGCCTCCTCGTCGAGCATGAAGTCTGTTGTCCCGGGGCGATTCATTCTAGTTATAGTAAATCCTTAATATGGTAACCGGCGCTTGTAACAACCATCTCAAGATCGCCTCAGCATCCGGTTTATTTTTCACTTGCGGGGAGGTGCGTGAACGGCCAGATGGTGCGGGGAAGGAATATCTGCGAATGGCGTATCAGCTGGAAGAGAAGAAGGGATTAAGAAGACAACTCCTTCAGCAATCGCTCGGCTTCCGGCTTATACGTCCGTTCCCAGACATAGCGATAGTGGGGACGGTCGGCTCGAATCACGGCCTCCAGTTGAACTTTCGCGTCGGCGACCCGGCCCTGTTTTCGGTACAGCTTTGCGACCAGGATACGCGCCTTCGTGTAGTTTCCGTCGGCCGCAATGGCCCGTTCCAGGTAGGCCTGCCCCTGCTTCTCATCGCCGCCCAGAAACCAGGGCAACTCGATCAGGAGGCCGCCCATCATTTGAAGAGACGGCGCGTGCCCGGGATCCAATTCGATCGCATGCAGCACGCAGCGCTTAACCTCGTTGACCACCATCACCACGTTGACGACGCTCTTGAGCAGCGCCGCGCTCCCGAGGTTGACGGCATGGAAGAAATGGGCATCGGCATTGGAGTCGTCGATCTCATACGCCTGCTTCGCAGCCTTCGCACCGGCCTCATAGGCCTCCAGCCGCTTTGCTTCGTCTTTCAGCAGGTCGTCGGCGAGGTCGAAATAGGTTGAAGACAATTGAACCAACAGCGCCGGCGACGGTTGCCCTTGCCTCAACCGGCTGAGCAGCGACTGGACGTCCGCCTCCAGCGACTGTGGATACCCGGCAGGCATCTCGTTCCGCTGGGCCAGGACCGGAGCGGCTCCGATCACAAGCCAGAGCGCCACACAGCCGCCGAGAACCAGGGCGACCTGCCTCATTCCTCCTGGCTCCTCATGTATTCCGTGATCGCCGCGGCGGCGGCGTTCGGATTCGTATAGATCGCAAAATGGTGTCCCGCTATCAGGCGCACAGCGGCGGACGGTTGCAAACGAACGATTTCTTCGACGTTGTGATGCGGCACAATCCCGTCATGACTTCCGGCGAGGCACAACACACGACGGGGGCAGTCCCGCAAGAGCGCTCGCGCATCCACCTTGAGCAGTGTCCTGATACGCGCCGCGATCATGCCGGTGCCGACCCGCGTCCAGGTTTCGGTCTTGTCCTGCCTGAGCCGATCGGCTGAACCCCGGAAGAGCCAGACCGGAAGTCGCTTGCCCGCCCGGATCATCCACACCATCGGTGTCACGGCAGCCCATCGAAACAGGGCGAAGATACGTCGAGGCGGACGCACGAACGTAGAGGCCAAGATCACGCCCCGCACCTTGTTCGGCTCAGCGTCGGCCAACATCAGCGCAAGCGGCCCGGCGAAAGACCAACCCAATACATAGCAATCGGACATATTGTTCAAAGCGCTGCGAACAAGCCTGAGCAAGTCAGGATATTCGTTCGCGCCTGCGGTCGGAAACTGCACCACCATCGGCGTGATCCACTCCGGCAGCGCCGCCAGGAGCGGCCTAAAAAAGACATCCGTCCCATCGAGCCCTGGGAGAAGCACCAGCGTCGCCGGTTTCTTCGCGCGCGCGTCATCCGGCAAGATCGTCCGATCCTGTGTGCAGCCTCACGTGAGCAACATGCGGCTCTCTCATTTGCATAGCGCATCTTGGGATAACTGCGCACGCCGGTCAACAGCGGAACAAGCTTGTAACGAAAACTTAATCCATCGAGCGGCAGGCTCGATCGCGGCCCCGTCGGCTGCTTCGCCGACACTTTTTGTCCCTAATGTCCATTGTTCGTCCGCTTGTTAGGAATCTGTTTCGCATGTCACCGTCTTCACATCAAGAGTTCACAGGACTCCCCCTGCAATCATAATCCGCTGGAAACATGGCCGTTATACGCTTGGACCTATGGTATCGCGATGTGTGTCATCTCTATCTGGAGGCCGATCGGATGAATAAGCCAAAGGAATTCCGCGCGCTGTCCTTTCGCACGGTCTGGATTTCCGACGTCCATTTGGGATTCCGCGGCTGCAGCGCCGATCACCTGCTCGACTTTCTCCATTCCGTCCATTGCGAATACCTCTACCTGGTCGGCGACATTATCGACATCTGGGAAATGAAGAAACGGATGTTTTGGCCGCAGTCGCACAATAACGTGGTGCGGACGATTCTGGGCAAGGCCAAACACGGCACCAAGGTCGTGTACATTCCCGGCAATCACGACGAACTGCTGCGGGACTTTCACGACATGACCTTCGGCAACGTGCACATCGTGGAAGAAGCGATTCATACCGGCGCCGATGGCCGGCGCTTGCTGGTCACGCACGGAGACAAATTCGACAGTGTGGTCCGGAGTTCACGCGCCATCGCGATGTTGGGAACCCGGCTGTACGACTGGCTGCTGAAAGCCAATTATCTCGTCCATTGGATGCGCCGCAAACTCGACCTGCCGCACTGGTCGCTGGCGGGCTTTCTGAAGCACAAGGTGAAGAACGCCGTGCAGTTCATCAGTAATTTCGAGAAGGCGGTGGCGTATGAGACGGCTCGCCTCGGGGTCGAAGGCGTGGTCTGCGGACACATTCATCGGCCCGAGATCGCCCAACTGAACGATGTGCTCTATTGCAACTGCGGGGACTGGGTAGAGAGTTGCAGCGCGCTGGTGGAACACCATGACGGCAGCCTGGAATTGTTGCGGTGGGCGGACACCGTCGCCAGCCTCAAACATTCCCGTCTCGTAGATCGAAACCGGCTGGAGTTGTTCCCCGAAGAGGATCTCGTCGCCACCGCAACCAACAGGTCAGTCGCATAGCGCCGATTACATACCCATCACAGAGAAGGGAGGGTCAGATGTTCGGTAATATCCTTGAACGATGGAACGCATGCGTGGGCACAAACCAGACATCAGTATGCGGGGTGGAATGGGCCGATGCAGGCATCTTCATCGGAATCGGCTTGGCGATCCTCTTGTTCGTGAAGCTGCGCCGTCCCCTGTTGATCCTTCCAGCCCGATCGTTCACCCCTGCGTTTTCCCGGCTACTCTCCTCCTGGGTCAAGACCAACGACTACACACAAGAGGCCTTTTTCAAAGCCGACGGCGCCGATGAAACGACGGCAGCCAGGCGCCGCAATGCCCTCGACCGCCTGGCCGGCTATTTTCAGACACACCACCCGAAATCAATCGCCTGGGGCAACGAGATACGCGAAGGCCTCTCCGACCTGCGGTTCACGGATGCCGGACGGGTTCCCTTTCCCTTCGCGCGGGTCATGCGTGAAAAGTTCAATCTCTGTTCGGTCGTAACCGCCTCCCAGGGCCCGATGCTGCGCGACCTGGACGGCCACTGGTCGCTCGACGTGACCGGTTCGTACGGCGTGAACATCGCCGGCTATGATCAATACAAAGTATGGATGGAACGGGGATGGGAGCTGGTCAAAGACCTGGGCCCCGTGTTGGGACCGCTGCACCCGATCGTCGCCGAGAACATCGCCCTGCTCAAGTCCATCTCGAAGCTCGACGAGGTGTCATTCCACATGAGCGGCACCGAAGCCGTCATGGCTGCGATCCGGCTGGCGCGGTTCAACACAGGCCGGAAGTCCATCGTCTGTTTCGCCGGCGCCTACCACGGCTGGTGGGACGGCGTGCAGCCTGGCCTGGGCAGCGAACGCGCGATCAAGGACTGCATCACCTTGAAGGATGTCAATCCGGCTTCCCTCGCCGCCATCCGCCGGATGAAGCGCGACATTGCAGGGGTTGTCGTCAATCCGATCCAATCGTTCCATCCCAACTCGCCGCCTCCGAGCGACGCGATTCTCCTCACGAGCGACATCCGGAAGACACAAGATGCCCATGCCCCTTACGCGGAGTGGCTCAGACAGCTTCGTGAGGTCTGCACGGCCTGTGATATTCCGCTGATCTTCGATGAAGTGTACTCAGGCTTCCGGCTGGCGCCGGGCGGGGCACAGGAGTATTTCGGAGTCCAGGCCGATCTCGTCGTCTACGGCAAGTCGGTCGGCGGGGGCCTGCCCGTCGGAGTCTGCTGCGGCAGGAAAGACCTGATGCGCCGCTTCGACCCTGAGCACCCGATGCGGCTGGCCTATGTCATCGGAACGTTTTCGGCCCACCCGCACGTCATGGGAGCCATGAACGAATTCCTGCGCTGGGCAACCGCGCCTCAGACAGCACAACAGTATGATGCGGCAAACGAACAGTGCGCCGCATGGGCGGCTTCGGTCAACAAGGACTTTGCGGAACGTTCGCTGCCGCTACGCATCGTCAATCTGGCGACGGTCTGGACCATCCTGTTTCAGCAACCGGGACGGTACAACTGGCTGCTGCAATACTATCTGCGCGCCGAAGGCGTGACGCTGAGCTGGGTCGGCACGGGCCGCTGCCTCAGCAACATGGCCTTTACAGCGGAACATTACGATGCATTGGAGGCGAAACTGGTCGCCGCAGCCTCACGTATGATGCTCGATGGATGGTGGCTGGAAGGGCTCGAACAGCCGGAACGGAGAAAGGCAATGAAGTCCAGGCTGACATGGGAAATGATCGGCAGTATCGTGCAGATCCCCAAACCGCTGCGAACCTTCTACACCGAAGTGATGCGGCGTAAACATGACGACCATGTCGCTTCCCACAGCCACCCGCTGAATCAGTTGTTCCACCTCCTCAGCTCCAGCGTGTTCATCTATTGTTACTTCCTGATCTTCACCGATCTCACGACGGCGGTCACGGCCAGCCTCGCGGCCCTTTTCGTCCGGCAATTCGGCCATGCCATCGTGGAACCGCCCTGCCACGACCAGGAGGAATTGCTCCTGGGATTCAACACCCCGAATAAGACCATGATCGTCACGGCCTATAGCGCGATCCCGATCGCCAACATGCTCGCCGCCGGCAGCTGGACGTTGGCCACCTTTCTCGACAAATGGCCGACCATCGCGCAGCAGTGGTGGGGCCTGACGCTGGTGGTGGTCTTTGGCCGCGTGGCCTACCTCGCCTGGCTGCACGACTTCCGGATTTCCATGGTCTGGTTCGTGAAGCTGATCACCGATCCGTTCACCGACATCAAGGCCTATGTGCCGAAATCCGCACGCGAATGGCGGGCCTTTTTGCCGCCCTATGCGGTGAGCGAGGCCAGCCCGAAACATTAGCCCGCATTATTCATGACGATTCGTCGCGAAATCGCCAAGCCGCGTGGCGAGACGGGCACGCAGAGCCGTGAGACCCCGATGCGTACTCGTGCAGTACGGTGAGGGGGTGAGCGGCGAGCCTGCCCGCCGAAGGCTTGTCGCAGCAGCGGATCGGCGATTGCAGCAGAAGCGCTCATGAATCATGCGGGTTAGGCCCATTCCGAGATCTGCGATTCCGGTTCTCAACAAGTCCGGCCTATTCCCGGTTCAGACTTTGTGTGACGTGTGCCTTCATTCATGATGAGAGGGGGTGAGAAGGAATGATGACGTTAATCGTCGGAGTGCTCATGTTAAGCGCCGTTCTCGGCGTAATGTACAAGGGGTTCAGTATGGATGAGGAGTAAGGACAGGGTCTCTTGACCCTTGTGACGAATGCATCGCTCGGCCGTGGAACGGACGGTGGCCCGGAAGCCGGAACATGGCCGAGCGATGAGGCAGGAGAAGACGACACCTGCTACCCCCACCGCCTCTCCTCAAACGGCTCCAGCAGCGATACAAACCGCTCCGTCCAGTTGCGCCAGGAATGCTCCCGGGCGTAGGCCACACAGTCGGCCGGGTCGAGCTTCAGTGCGCCGAGAACGGCCTGGCGGAGATCACGATCCAGCACGCCGGTCTTGCCCTCTTGCACCACATCGATCGGACCGGTGACCGGATAGGCCGCGACCGGCACACCGCAGGCCATGGCTTCGAGCAGAACCAGACCGAATGTATCCGTCAGGCTCGGGAAAACGAACACGTCCGCCGCCGCAATATGCGCCGTCAGTTCCTGCCCGGTCTTTTGCCCGGTAAAAATAACGTCCGGATAGCGGCGCCGCAATGGTTCCAGATCCGGTCCATCCCCGACCACATACTTGGAGCCGGGCAGATCGAGATTTAAGAACGCTTCGATGTTCTTTTCGACGGCCACCCGGCCCATATACATGGAGATGGGTCTGGGAGCGGATAGAAACGATTTCGGCCCCGGCTGGAACGCAGTGCAATCCACACCCCTCGCCCAAATCTCCAGGTTCTTGAATCCCCGTTCACGCAACATACGCCGCATCGATTGCGTGGCGATCATTGTCCGGGCGGCGCAGCTGTGGTACCGGCGCAAATAGGCATACGACCAACTGATCGGAAGGGGAAGGCGCGCGCGGACATATTCCGGAAACTGGGTGTGATACGACGTCGTAAACGGAAGCGAGAGGCTGCAGCATAGAGCGCGCGCCGCATGGCCGATGGGCCCTTCAGTCGCGATGTGCACTGCCTGCGGACGAAACTCTTCCAGCCTTTGCTTCACACCTTGCTTGGGAAACAGCGCAAGACGAATCGATGGATACGTCGGGCAGGGATACGTCCGAAAATCTTGCGGCGTGATGAAGAGCACCTCATGACCCAGCTGCCGGAGCTGATCCGCCGTGTGCCCGAGCGTACGCACGACCCCATTGATCTGCGGCAACCAGGCATCGGTTGCGACGGCGATTTTCATACTCGTGTACTCTCAGAAACTTCGTGGCAGGACAGAGCAGTATTTACCCAGCAGTAATACATCCCTAACAGGGGCGCAACGGCAGACGGGTAGTATCCACCGTGAATAATCACACTAAAATCAAAGGAGGTCCAGATGGTCACAGTCGGACAATTGATGAAAAAAGATCTGATCACAGTGGATGCGGGCACCTCGGTGGTCGAAACCGCTAAATTGATGAAGGCCTGCGACGTCGAAAGCGTATTGGTGTCCAACC
>LNFM01007354.1_pt1 | contig 17350 bp, 18 predicted proteins | sample 596031 | NCBI WGS metagenome assembly LNFM01 (sample SAMN04254537, study PRJNA301005) | activated carbon metagenome | isolation source: dual media filters at the Ann Arbor, Michigan drinking water treatment plant | place: USA: Ann Arbor | reverse complement strand
CTGCGCAGCTCGAGCGTGGGGCTTACGCCGATCGCGGTCTCGATCGCGTCGAGGCGGGCGTTGCGGACGGCAACGGAATGTTGGACAGCCATAGGTCATGCTCCTTTGTTCGCCCAGGGGCGGTGATGTCGTGTTCTCTTGTCGTGATCAGGGGCGCGGAATCAGATCCACACCCGAATTTCGCCACGCGCACCTGGTGCGTTGCGGCCGCCACCGCCGCCGGGGGCGGCTCCTGCTACGCCAGATGCGCCACCACTTCCGCCAAAAACTGATGATCCGCCGGCGCCACCATTTCCGCCGCCGCCGCCGCCGCCAAAAACGGCAGGACCGCCAGCAAAGGTGCTGTTACCCCCACCGCCACCCCCCCAGAAAATGCCAGGCCCGCCGGCTGCTCCACCAATCCCGGCAGAACCGCCGCCAGTTAACCCACCGGAGCCACCAGTATTTGTCGCAGAGTTTCCACCCTGACTTAGCTCACCGCCACCACCGCCGCCGCCGCCGCCGGCCCCGTTTCCGGCGCCGCCGCTGCGGGCGGTCAAAAGCGATCCAAAGGTCGTGTCGCCGCCACGCGAGTTTACAGCACCACCTGGGCCGATTGTGACGCTGACAGAAGACGGGAGATCGCCGTATCGAAATCGGGCGGCGATATAACCACCACCGCCGCCGCCGCCGCCGTTTGCGTTACTGCCTCCCCCACCACCACCGGCCCAAGCTTCAACAAGTACAGGCGTGTCGTCGTCGTAGCCTACTGGCTTGTTCCACGTGCCGCTGGCCGTGAACAACCAATACTGTGGCGCCGATGTGTTACTCAATGCAGACGATAGTGGGCTCAGAATGCGGAAACCGCCACCGATGTACTCCAACAGACTGCGCAGACCCGATGCAACAGCGCCAGGGTTCAGGGCCACCCCGGCAGCGTCGAGAACCGCAATCGCTGATCCGCCGTTAAGGGCAAGCGTCACGCCTGCAGTATTGGTCGCCCCCCAAGTGATCTCGAACTTCATCCCGTCGACCAGACCCCCGCCACCCAGCGCAGGGTCCAGCGTTGCGGTCACCGCGTTGGCTGTTCCTCCTACGGAAATCAGCGGCAGCGCCGAGGCGTCGAACAACGTTTTGAACCGCTCGGAATACTGCCGCATCAGGCCAGTTGCTCCGCCGCCGGGCAGCGGGGGTGGCGTCAGGTCGCTGAACGTGGTTCTGCTTGCCATGTTTTCCTCAGGGGGTCAGGTCCGGCACGATGCCGGGGGCTTCATCAACCATCACGATGGTCGCCGTCAGGTCTTCGCCGGGCTCGATGTCCTTGACGACCAGTCGTCGGACTTCGCTGGCCAAGGGACCCACCGAGACCAGCGTACCGATGCCGATTCCTGTGGCTGCGATAGGCGCAGCAAAGGTCAGCGTGTCTGTCTCGCCGGTCGTTCCGGCCAGCGTGTGAACCGTGATCGATGCGGCCCGGCGGATCATCGCGCCGGTCTTCTGTCCCAGGGCGAGGATGTCCGGCTCGGCCAAAATGTCGGTCGACCCCAGCACGTCGGTCGCGTTGGTCCGAACCGGGACGGCCCCATCAAGCTTCAGCGCAGTGATGTTGCCCGATCCGTCGAAGGTGATGTCGATCACCCGGGCCGATCCGCTGTACTGCTCCAGCGCATCATGCTGGACGCCGACCAGGTCGCCCCGGCGGCAGATGATCGCCTCGGCCGCGGCTTCCAGCGTGTAGAACGCGGCGCGCTGTTCTAGCTGCGCCAGGTCATAAATCGCCCGTGCGGTGACTTCGGCCTCGGTCACCAGCCCCTCATAGGTCACCTGCTCCAGCCGCCCGGTGTCACTGGACACGCCGGGGCGGAAGACCGTGATCTGGTGGCTTTCATAGTCGCGGGTTGCGTCGCGGAAGTTGACGCGGAACCCCTCGGGAAGCCGGGCAAAGGCCTTGGTCCACTGGAACCCGTTCGAGTTCCGGGGCGTGAATATCTGCACCGGGGCTTCGGCGCTGCGGTCATAATCGCGCACCACGCCCCAGATTTCCGACTGGTAGGGCTTGGCATAGCCGCAGGACGCGACAATGCGCAGCGAATCGTCCACAGTGGCATCCTCGATCAGCGCGTTGACCTGGTAGCCGAGCGACGTGCAGGCCGTGCGCCACGACAGAAGCCCGGCCCCGTCAATGATGGGCAGGGGCACGGGATCAAGGTTCTGCCACCCGGCCAGGATGTCGCGGTAGTGCGGGGCCGGGTTTGACGAAACCACCCAGTTCCGCCAGTCCGTCCCATCCCAGTCGCGGACATAGCCCCCGGCCACGCAGCTGACCCGCTCCAGCGACCGGTTGCGTGCCCGCACGGCGATAACCGACAGTCCGCTGGACGGCAGGGGATGTTCATTCCAGACGCTGACCGACCGCAGCAGCACCAGGCTGTCGCTGACCCCGTTGCGCGACTGCGCAATCACAGCTGGCGTTCCCTGATAGCCGAAAAGGTCCCAGACAGTGCCACTGACCGTGTAGCCCGCCGACGACCAGGCAGAGTTCTGGACCTGCTGCCCCCGCAGGACCTCGATCTCGTAGCGCCCCTTCGGGAACACAGCAGTGTCAAGCAGAATCGTCGCCGTGTAGCGGTTCATTCCGACGCGCTGCACCCTGGTAGAGCCAAGGTTTGAAGAGTTGACCCAGACATCTCCCGCGCCATCGTTGAAGTATGCATCGGCGTTCCAAGCCGACCCTGCCGGGGCGTTGGTCTGCGCTGGAGCCTGCACCCGCGCCTCGACCCAACCCTCGGTCACTGCGGCACCTGGTGAGCTGCTGGCGTCGTTGGTCCAGATCAGCTTGATCGTGGCCCGCAACTGCCGCGGCGTCGCGGCCGAGAAGTGCAGTTCGGGCAGGTTGATCCAGGTCGGTGATCCTACCTTGCGCAACCGCATCCGCACCGGCACTCGCAGACGGTCGGTGTCGCTGGCATTCCGGTTGATACCGCCCGGGAAAAGCAGGTGCAGCCAATGCTCGTCCGGGGCCTCTCGGGTCGCCACCGTAATTGGCTGGGGCAGGGCAGCGGAAAAGTCTCCGGTCGGTGACTCCAGCGTCCGGCCGTCACTCGCATCCACGGTGTAGCCCCGCAGTTCGGACTGCAGCGGCTCGGTTCGGGATTGGCGACGCACCAAGGTAATCGGCAGATCGCCGGGCCAGCCTTCACGGGTCTCGAACTCCACGTTGGACAGGCCTTCGATGGCAGCCGCGCCAACCCGAATGTCCTCGATGCGGTGTGGGCCGTTCAGCGCATAGATCGCCTCGACCAGCTCGTCTGGGCCATCGAAGTAGGTGAACGGCTCACAGGCAAGCGGCGGAAAGACCTTACGCTCTCCCAGGACGCGCGGGATCGGCCCGTTTGGCTCCAGTATATTGCCCTCGGCACTGGCTGCGCCCGGGTTCTGAAGCGTCTTGCCGCCGCCCGTCGGGATAACCGGCGGCGGCACCAGGGCTGACAGAAGCAGCGACCCTACCAGCGACACCCCAGCCGCGGCCAGTGTGGCGCCGACCGATCCAGCCCCGAACAACTTGGCCGAGAAGCCCAGCTTTGACGCCAGACCACCACCGGCCACGAACCCGGTGATCGCGGTCAGGGCGATACCGGCGACGATGGCCAGAATGTTCTTGCCGCCGCCCTCACCACCGCCACCGCCGCCGCCCATTGGCGGGGCGTGGAATGTGATCTCGACCGGCACGCCATTGTGCTGTGCCTTTGGCCGGATGCTGCCCCATGCCTTGCGGTAGACGGCGCGCCCGTTAATGCAGATCACGCCACGGGCATCAAAGTCATAGGGCAGGCAGGTCATCTGAGCCCGCAGCTCGGCCAGCGTCAGGCCGTCGGGCAGATAGCGGACCTGTGGCGCGGCCAGGCTGCCGAACTCGCGGTAGACGGCAAGCTGCATCAAGACTGGTATCTCCGGAACCCTGCGATCCGGCCCCGGATCGTGACGTGATTGATCGGCACTAGGACCGTGCCGGTCGCCTCTTCTGCGTGAAGGACGCGCGCCACATCGGCGATCAGGCCGACATGGCAGACAGCGCGGCCTCCCCTTGCGCTGCGCATCAGTACGACATCGAAGACGCCGGACCGATGCGGCTCGCGCCAGGGCCCGCTGTCCTGGCCGTGGTGCATCTCACGCGCGACTTTCATCAGGTCGCGCGGATCGATGTCGCCGAACTCTGGCAAGTCGACCTGCAGATGATCGGCATAGACCTGCCGCACCAAAGACCAGCACGTGACTTCTCCGGGCCCGGTGCCGAAGGGCAGGCCGATGTAGCGCGACCACCAATCGGTCATCGAAACAGCCCCGGCATCCGGGATTGAGTGCACCGCTGCCCCGGCCAAGGTTCTTGGCTGTAGTCCCGCAACATGACCCTGCCCGAAATGTCAGAGGCAGTGACCGTCACGTCGATCAGGTCAAAGTCGGCAAAGCGGTACAGTACCGACCCGCCAGGCAGTTCGGTGCGCGGGTGCTCGCTCAGATCGAAATCCGACGACGACCGGATTTCCAGCGTCACCTTGGCGCGGTCGTTCAACCCCAGAAGGGCCCGGCCAATGCGCAGATCGACGTTCTGCATCCGCAACTCTGTCTGCGGTGGTCCCTCGACGTCGGTCAGGATTCCAAACTCGAAGGGCAGGCCCAGGTAGTTCGCACCATCGACGATGTAGTCAAGAACGTCCGACACGGCCCGGATCGGCTCAGGCAGCGACGGGTGGGTGACGGTCAGAAAGGCCAGAAGGGCATCCGGGCTGTCCGGGGCTTCGAGGCTGGCCTTCACATCGGCGTCTATCGTGCGGGTCATAGCGTGAAATACACCCGCCGTTTGGTCAGGGCCGGGGCCGTGGCCGGGATGCCACCCGCCGTGATCACCACACCTGCCGTGAAGGTTTCGACATCGGTCGTCGACACCGAAAACACGTTGAACGTTCCGGTGATGGCGGGAAGGGCGCTTGCCAGCACCTTGGTCCCGCCGATGCCATAGACCCCCGCATTCCAGTCGGCCACAACTTCCGGCACCACAGACGCCGCGGGGCGAACGTAAGGCGCCCACCACGGCGCGCCGGGCAGCCGCATCAGCTTCAGCGTCAGGTCATGAAGGTCGGCCCCGCGCGGCAGGAGGTCGTAGATCCGCCCACCATTCCCCAGGACACGCCACAGTGCTGGATCTCCGAAGACCGGATCGCGCCAGCTGAAGGACTTCACACCACCGGCAAGATCGGTCGCCAGAAAGGACTTGAACGCCTGCACCGCAGTCAGCCGCAGATTCCTGAACGTCGCGTCAAAGGTCTCAGGCGCGGCGGTCGTTCGCGCCCGCAGGATCGGTGGGCCATAGTCAACTGCAAAGCTGGCGCGCGTGTCCAGCGGTCCACCGTTGAACCCCTCGCGCCGGGGGAACTGTGGCATGGCAGCAGGCCAGTTGGGCGGAACAGGCATCAGCGTTTCACCGGGTTGGGCCGGGTGCCAAAGCGTGACCGCAGAGCACTGTCCTGCCGTCCGCTGCCCAGGGATTGACCGATCAGGATGTCAACCTGCCGTTCCCCGTTCTGGCCTCTCCGCTCGCTGGTCTGCACTTCGCCTCCACTCTGGTTCGTCACGTTGACCGTGACGTTCGATCCGCCGCCCGCTGCGGCCACACCGAGCTTTCCGCCGACACGGGTCAGCGGCATGATTGCCTCCGGCCCCGCCTCGCCCATCATCCCCATGCCTCCCCGCATCGGGAACATGGTGGCGCTGGACACGATCCCGCCTGCTGCAAAGGCCTGAACCCTCCCGCCGTCGAAGGCATTGCCGTTGGCATTCATCAGCGGGATGATCCCGTTGGACCCGAAGACGCTCGGCATCGACTTTGCCAGCTGGGCATAAAGCGCCATTTGCAGAAGCTGCTTGGACAGGTTCTTCAGCGCCGCCGCTGGATCGTCGAACAGGTTGTCGAAGGCACCCCGGATGGCGCTTGCGGCCTGCTTGCCAAGGTCCCCGGTCTTGCTCAAATCCCGGCCCAGCTTTTCCACCGCCCGGTTGTAGGTGTCGGTGTCCAGCTTGCCCGTCTTCTGCAGGTCATTCAGCTTGGCCAGTTCGATGGCATATTTTTCAGCTGACGTGCGGGTCTGGTCATAGATGCGGGCGGCTTCACGTTCGGCCTGGTTCGCACCGCCTCCGCCGCCACCCCCGCCACCACCACGCCCGCCGCGGGGAGCTACAAAAGCGCCGCCTGCGCCGCTGGCCAGTGTCCCCGTCCCAACACCGGGTGCATTCAGCGCCAGCACGGACCGGCGCGCTGCGTCAGGACCGCTCTGCCCGGTGTTCTGTATCTTGCCGTAGTTCAGCGATGCCGCCGAGGCCAAGGCCATGTTCTGTGCCAGCCGCGCCGCCTCATCTGCACCCGCCGCGATGGGCGAAGCGATGTCGACCGTTGCCAACCCAAGGGCTGCAAGCTCGGCGTCCGTCAGGTTCTGCAGCAGGACCAGAGCTTCCTCGCTCAGGACACCCCCTGCCTCAGCCGCGTCGATGATCGCCGCACGCAGCCCGGCCATTGCATCGGCTTGGGCTTGAGGTCCTTCGGCGGTGGACACCGATTGCAGCGCCTGCGCCACCGCCTCGATCTGCGGCACGCTGTCTTCGAACTCCAGCCCCAAGGCATCAGCCACATCGGCCAAGGCGTAAAGCCGGTTCGTCGCCGTGACCGCATCGTCACCGATGGCGATCGCGTCCTTAAAGTCACCAAAGACCGCCGTCAGGCTGCCGCTGGTCTGGGCAAGGGCCGTCTCGGCCCGTGCCGCCGCGATCTGGCGCTGGATCTCCAGAACTTCCCGCGCCTGGGCCGCACCGGCACCGAAGTCGCCGAACAGCTCAGCCGGATTGACCTGCGTCGCATCGGTCGCACTGTTCAGCTCGCGCATGGCGCTGTTCAGCGACTTGACCGACTCTTCCAGCTCCTTCGCCTTGTCGCTACCCATGCCGAAGGCCGCGAACAGCGGGATGGCCACAGCCGCGACTGTGCCGAAGAGAACCCCCATCAGGCCGAGGCCGGACAGAAGCTGGGGCAACTGTTGCGCAAAGGCCCGGCTTACGTCAGTGCCTCCTGCCACCTGGACCGCGAAGTCCTGCACCTGGAAGCCGACATTCTGCAGGCCCTGTCCACCGGCCCGTGCGCCACGATCTATGGCGCCAAAGCTGCGCTGCGCCTCGGTCCCGATCGACTGGAATTCGGCCTTTAGCTGGCCTGCGCCCTCAGCCTTGATCCGGACTGATACCTGCTTCTCTGCCATCGTCCTCGGAATCCCGGTTGTGTGCCTTGATCAGCACCGTTTCCAGCGCGGGCATGAACTCGATCACCAGCGCCCCCGGAACCCCCGAGGCGCTGGCCATGGCCAGGACGGCCGACATGTCGAGCCCGATCATCGCCCCGGGAATGGCGCGCACCTGGCGACCCGCCCGGAGGAACAGGTCCCAGATTGCCCAGCCCTCACGGCTTTGCGGCTCGTTCAGTGTGTAGGGGCACTCGGAGCAGGGGCTTTCGCACCGTCCGCAGTAGTCCGCGCCCCCGCCAAGGTGCCACTCGGCGCGGGCGATGATCCGTTTTTTTCCGATTCCAGCGTCAGACGGGGCTGCACATAGGCGACCTCGAAAGCCTTGATGAACTGATAGATGCCCATCAGCGCCGCCACGCCATCGGGCGTGCAGGGCAGCGGCTCGCCGTCCTCGTCCCCCACGCCCTCCCAGTCGGTGATGGCATGACGGGCCACCACCTGGTTGAACCGCAGACCAAGGTCTTCGGGATGCAGGGGTTCGCCGTCCTTTGGCAGGTCGGAAATCTCGCGGCGGTACTCGGCGCGGATCGCCAGCATCAGGGCAGCGGTAAAGGGAAGGACATGGACGCGAACACCGCCCCCCATGTCCAGCCAGGCGGGCTGCGTCAGATCAATCAGGCGAAGCATCAATAGGTCGCCACGGTGTTGATCAGGACAGCGGTGCAGAGGCGCGCCGGGCTGGTCGCCCGCGCGCCCATCCACTCGAAGGTCACGTCGATGCCGCCAGGGCCTTCAATGGGCACCGATGGGCGCTCCAGGTAGACGGCATGGGCGGTGAAGTTGAACTGCGCGTTGGCCCCGATCACATAGTTGAAGCCGAACTCGGCAGGGGTGCCGTTGACCGCGTCGTTGAACAACGTCAGGTCAGCAAAGCGCACCGTCATCCGCCCCGACAGGGACGCGATGGATGGATCGAGGCCGTCGATGCGGCCATCGCTGCGGATGGTCTCGACCGGATCAAGGTTGTTCGAGTAGTTGATCTCGGCTTCCATGACGTTGCCAAGTACCGCGCCGGCGCGGCGAACCTCGCCGTTGAACGGCCCGAAGCGCGTCAGTGCGAGCGACGTGGGCGTACCGGCGCCGGTCGTTCCGGCAGGTGTGGCGGCGCTTTGGCCGATCAGGCCGACGCGGGCGGTGACAAGGCCGGACCGGCGCATGTTCCAGCGCAGCGTGTCGACCATCAGGCCAGACACCATCTCGAAGGCTGGAACCTGCGGATAGCTGGCCTCGATTGACAGGCTCGGCAGGGTGGTGCCGCCAGAGTTGAAGGTATGGGTGCGCGGCGTCGTGCCGGTGGTGGTCGGTTGCCCAAAGGCACCTTTCAGCCACATGCCCCAGTTTTCCACATCGACGGGAACGATCAGTTCGCCGTCCACCGTCACCGCGTCCAGCACGGGGGCAAGCGGATCGCGGCCGAAGCCCAGAAGCTCGCTTTCCAAAAGGGGGCGACGACCCCCGATCCGGCTGCCGGGGGCGAATGGAATGGTCCGATAGCCGCTTGCGGGTGCCGTACCATAGACGGACTCGAAGACGGCATTCATCGCGACCAGCGCGCCGACTTGACGTGCCATGTTGATCTCCTACTGAAGCGGATCGGTGGTTTGGTAGTGCAGCCAGACACCGACGGTGACGGCGCTGAAGGTCAGCCCGGCCTGCACCGGGATGTCGGAAGGTTGTGCAGCCTCGGGCTCGCACCAGTCGCAGAGACCGCCCAAGGTTCGGTCTGTGGCAATGGCCTGGCTGACCTTCACCAGAAGGTCGTCCAGCGGCAGATCGCGGTGACCGTCAGCGCCCTGGAAGTACACTTCCAACTCGGCACGGTGCTGGTAGGCCCAGATCGGCGGGGACAGCGTGACTTCCGGCTCGCCGGGCTCTCCGTCTCGCAGGATGACACGGCCCTGCAAGGCGATCTTGCTCGGAACCGATTCATTGCGTCCATAGTCGACCCGCAACGGGCGCAGCGCTGCCTTCAGCCTTGCATCCAGCGCACGCAGGATGGTTTCTCGCTTGCTCGGCATGTCTATCTCCAGCCAGCGACGATGCGCTGCGGCAGGCCGTTCGCCAGGCGAAGCGCGGCCGTGTAAAGGTTCAGCCGCTTGGCCAGTTTGACCTGAGGCACCAGCGCGAAGATCGGCACGGTCCGGTTCTTGAAGCCGCGCGCCGCCCGGCTGAAGCCATCACGGCCCGTGGTGCGTGCCCCGCGCTTCACACGGCCGTCATCGACCAGAAGAGCTGCCCTGCCGGGGCGATAGACGAACCGAAGAACCCGACCGGTCCGACCCTCCCATTCACCTGGGGTGATCCTTCCCCCGCGGCCCGATTTCATCGCTGCAGGCAATGGCACTGCCAGCCAGAAACCGTTCTTGGCGCGGATCGTCGCCCCCCTCTCGAAAGACCCGATGATCTTGGAGGCGCGGGTGTAGACCAGACCGGCAGCATTCATGCTGAAGCCGCTTTGCGGGTATGTGTTGGCGCGGACGGTATTCGCCAACCGCGTCCCAAGCCCGGCGCCGGTGATTTCGCCGCGCCAGGCGTTCTTGATGGTCTGGGCCGTCCCGCTCACAGCCCGGGTGACCGACCGCGCACCTGCACGGCGCTGCTCGGTCAGAATGTCGTTGACGCTGCCGCGCACCTCGACCCGCAGGTCAAGCATCGCTGCGATCCTGTGGCACGATCTCGGCGCGCCAGACCAGGCGCAGACGGTCGCGCTGCGGTGCGCCCTGCACCAGGAAGACCTCGCCACCGATGGTGAAGCGGTCCCCTTCGGTAGGCGCGGCGACCTCTGACACGCGGACATCGATCCGCATCGTGTCTGACACGATTGCCGCACCACCATAGTCGGTCATTTCATCCGGCATGACCTGGATGATCCGGCACGGAACGTCGGTGTTGGACCCGCAGGCCCGGTAGACGGCATCCGCCGCCATGTTCGCATCCTGAAAGGTGGCGTCGATGGCGGCGGAAAAGGCGTTCATCCGGATCAGACCGTGATGCCAGCGCCGTTCAGACGCACGCGACCGATGGTGTCGGCCGAAAGGGCGGCAGCGGCAGCCACGCCGATCAGCTTGTTGGTGCTGGCGACGTTGGTGACGGCGGTGCCGGACCAGTACAGGAGTTGCCCCACGGTCCAGGCCTGCGCGGCGGTCTTCGGCAGATCAAAGACGCCGGTGACGGCGATCTCCACCTGTGCGCCGGACAGAGCGGTGTTCACGGCCACACCGAACAGCGAGCCAACAAGGACAGCTGCACCGGCGTTGACGTTTGCGGGGGCGGCGACGCTGATCACGTCCCCGGGTTGAACGAAGTTCTTCATCTCGTGATCTCCATTGGGTTGAGGGCACCGGGCCGCGTCTCAGCGCTCCGCGCGGTGTAGACAGGGCCAGTGCAAGGCCCTGCCGGTCGCATGTCAGGTCAGGGCGATTACGCGCCCGGGTTGCGGTAGGTGCCGCGGAAGTCGATGGCGCCAAGGCCGAAGTCGTGCTCCACCGACAGGGACAGACCCTGCTGGCCGAAGGGTTCCTCCATCCGCAGGCGCGGAGCTTCGGCCCCGTTCAGGAAGCCGTGCACGAAGCAGGCGCCGCCAGCGCGATTCGGATCGGCGAAGAGGAACCAGATGTTCCCCGACAGCTGGGCCGAAGACACGACCTGAAGGCGGCCCGAGAACGGGTTCACCGAAGAGGGCTGGTTCGGCACGATCGAGGTGACGAGCTGGTCGGCTTCGGTTTCCTTGTCCGGCCCGACCAGAAGGATCGAGGGGGCAAGGTTCAGCTTCACGCCGTCGATCGAGGTCTGCTTGCGGATCGCCGCACGACCCACGCCGAGGCTGGCCACGGTAATCGCGGTGCCGGAACCGGCAAGGTTGCCACGGGTCGCGCCGGTCTGCCAGACCGCGCCGCCATCCGAGGCCAGGGTGGCGGCCAGCATGAAGGTGTAGAAGGTCTCTTCCTCGAAGTTGGCGATCGAGGAACCGTAGTCGCCGACCATGTCGTCGATCGCGCCCAGGTCGTCGTCGATCATCATCTGGCGCGAGATGCGCAGGGCAATGCCGTAGGACGACAGGATGGCGGTCTCGTTGCGCTCGCCGAAGGTGCCGTACTTGATCTCGCCGCCCTCACCGACCGGCTGCAGCTTCGGGAAGTCCCCCGCCCGCACCATCGGATGCGCCCGGAAGTCGTTGAAGTTCCGCTTGCGCGAAATCTGCTTGTAGGTCGGCGACTGCACCTCGTAGCGGTCCAGAAGCACCCTGTTCAGGGCGTTCTGGAAGATGCCGGGAAAATCGCTGCGCGAATGGGTCGCATTCATCAGGATCTCGACCTTATCGCCGGCCGAGCGGATCGGACCCTTGTGGCCGATGCTTTCCGCCGCCATCGCGATGATGCCCATCTCCATGTAGGGCCGGGCCGCGTCGGTTTCCGGGTCGCGGCGGCGCATCTGCGCTACCAGGGCCTGGCTCATGCCCTGACGGCGGGTGTCCACCTCGTCACGGGTGATGCGCGCGGTGGGCGCGCCAGTCATCGGGGTATCCACGTCGCCGTTCTCCTTCCATTTTGCGGTGATGTCGTCGAGGGCTTCCTCGACCGACTTTTTCGATGCGATCAGCGTGTCGGCGAACGCGGCGGGCAGGCCCGCAAGCGTGGTCGACGCAAAGATGCGACGGGCACGGGCCGTCGCCTTGGAAGCGGCATCCTCGGCCGAGGGCGCGGTGACCTCGGGTTTCGGGTCTGCCTCTTCGGTCGTGGGGGTCGCGACGGTAACTTGGACCGCCCCGGTGTCTTCTGCCGCTGCAAGGGGTGCCCCCGCAGCCGTCAGGGTCTTGTCAGCCATCTTGGGCTTCTCCTGTGCTTGACTGCGGGCGCGGCCCGCGAACATGGCCATGACGGCCTCTTTCACCGGGGCGCGCCCCAGATTGCGGGATGCCTTGCGCGCCTCGTCGGGGGCATGGGCATAGATGCGATAGTCGAAGGTCGCGATGGCGACCGGTTCTCCGTCCGTCTCGACGCTGGTGGCGAAACCCATCTCGACGGCCATCGGACCGTCGAGCACGGTTTCCTCTTGCATGACGGCGCGGCATTCTTCCCGGCTTTTTCCGCTGCGGGCGGCGTAGATGTCGGCATAGGCACCGCTGATGACCCGCAGAAGCTCGGCTTCCTTCAGATGGTCTTCCTCGGTGCCCCGACCCATCGTCCAGGGCGTCGCCGGGTCATGAATCAGCATCCAGGCGCCGCGGCGCATGATGATCTCGTCCCCGGCCATAGCGATCAGCGAAGCCGCCGAGGCTGCGACGCCATCGACCTGCACGGTGACCTTGCCGGGGTGATCGACGAGGGCGGTGTAGATCGCCTGGCCTTCGCTGGCGATGCCGCCGCCCGAATTGATGCGAACGACGATGTCGCCCGTCATCTGCGCCAGCTCGTCGCGCACCGTCTTGGCGGTGAAGAACTCTTCTTCCCACCAGGACGCGCCGACCGTGCCGTAAAGGATCAGTTCATTCTTTGCCATCATCGTCGTCCTCTGCAGGCGCGCCATCGGGCTGCGTGTCATCATCCTCGGGTTCGTCATCGTCATCGTCGTCGGCCGGTTCGCTGCCGGATGCCGGCACAGTGGCGGCGACGGCTGATTGCGGGCCGAAGTGCATGTCGCTCTCGAAGCGCAGGTTGTGCTGCGCGGCCAAGTCTCGGTCCTCGATCAGCTCGCGGGTCAGGTCCTCTGGGTCAAAGCCCAGCTCGCGCACGACACCCTGACGGCTCGCGAATCCGGCGCGGACCTTTGCGGCCAGTGCTGGAATTTCCCGGGCCGGATCGATCAGCATGCGGTGCGGCGGCACCCAGTCGACGACCAGGTCGGTCGAGGGGCGCAGTTGGCCGCTGCTCAGATCGAAGGCCTCGACCGCCCACGCGGTCAGCGGCTGCATCATCTGCGGAATCAGCATCAGCCACTGCCAGGCGCTGACGTTCCGGTCCATTTCCATCCGACCCATCCGGGCCGAGGAAAAGTTGACCTGGCTCAGGTCGCCGGACAGCGCCTCATAGGTGATGCCCATTCCGGCCGCGACAGTCTGCAGGACCAGGCGGGTGAACTTGTCGTACCCATCCACGCCCGGCGGCTGGCTGAAGCGGATGTCCTCTCCGGGCGCCAGGTTCTGGATGCGCCCAGGGATCATGCTCGACAGCCCGGCCACGTCGGCGGGGGTCCCATCCGGGCCGGGAACGGCATAATCCGCTTCCGGTGCCACGCGGAACGCGGCAAAGCAGGCAGCGATCTTCTGCCGCATGATCTGCGCGTCCTGCCCGTCGGCCAGATCCTGCAGCGCCAGTGCAACCGGTGCAAACCAGCTGACCCCCCGCATCTGCTTCGGGCGGTCCTGCCGATAGATGTGGATCACTTCCGAAGCGGGCACCCGGCGCGACACCAGGCTCTTGCGCAGGCCAATCGTCGCCCCGGGATGCTGCGGATAAAGCCAGTAGGCCACCCGACGCCCGATGGCATCGTACTCGATGCCCTCCCGAACCTCGCCTTCCGCGCTTTTGGCGCCGAGAAGCCGGTCCCGCGACGAGTCGAGGTGGTCAATCTCCAGCACTTCGATCTGGAACGGCAAGGCAAGTCCGTCGCGATTGGTACGGCGGCGGCGGCGGATCAGCACCTCACCGTCATTGATCACCGCGTTGGTCACTAGGCGCTGCAGCCCGTAGAGGTTGGACCGACCGTCGGCATCAATCCTGGTCGTGTCGAAATGCGCCCGCATCGCCCGGCGCAGCTTCTCAGCCCGCGTCTTGCTGCCGCCGCTGACCTTCCAGATGATCCCGTCACCGACGACGTTGTTGCAGATCACCGCCTGGGCCCGCAGCGCCAGCGGCGTGTTGCGGATCATGTCGCGGCTGACATAAGCCAACCTCTGCCGGTTGGCCGAGGCGTTGTCCGCGTCCGCCGAAGACCTGCGCCACGACGCGCCGCGGTTGCCCGTCGTCGTCGCGTCGTAGTGCGCCAGAACCTTCAAAGCGAGACGATCCTGAGCCCGACGCCGCGCCCAGCCGGGCGACAGCTCGGCAATGGCGCGATCAATCAGGTTCATGCCTAGACGCCCTTGCTGAAGACGGGGTTCACGTGGGTGATGCGGGTCGCCGTCGAGCCTGCCGACAGGCCGTTCTTGACCGTGTCCCGTGCCCGGATCAGCTCATTCATGCTGCGGTACTTGATCCGCTTGCCGTCGTACTCGGATTCCAGCACGCCCCCGGCGATCATGCCCTCAAGGGCGTCCAGCTGGGCCTGCGTGAAGCTGCTCATATCCAGTCTTCCCTTGGCTTGATCCAGTCGGTGCTGGTCGGCGGTTGCGGTGGCTTCTTCTCTTCCACCGGTTTTGCGGCCTCGACAGGAGCCACCACCGGCATAGTCATCTCGAACAGGTCGCCCTGATTGTCCGCAGGGGCAGCGCCGCGTTCGTCGGCCAGCTTCTCCCACTGGAGGTCAGTCATCGACAGCCAGGCCTTCCGGCGCGCGGCTGCTTCGGCGTAGTTCATCGTGTCCAACGCCTCGTTCCGACGTCCTGCCTCGGCAGGCTGCCAGGAGCTGACCATCACCCCACTGCTGGCGCGCTTCAGAACCCTGACTTCTGCCGTCAGCTGGCGGAAGTATTCATCCCCCATCGACCGGGCGAACCCGACGAAACCGCGCTCCAGCGGGTCCTGCTTGGCCAGCCATGCGTAGAAGTCGGCCTTCATCTGGCTGACGTTCACGACAAAGGCGTGCTTGTCGTCCCCGACCACCTTGCCGTCCGTCCGGCGGCGCTTCATCGGTACCAGCATAGGCCCGTTTGAGCTGGACGAACCCTTGACCATGATCACCCGGTTGTGCGGGTGGCGCTTGACGAAGAGCTTCACATCCTCGGTGAAGGCTGATCCGTCGATGGCCAGCATGTCGAGCTGCAGGCGCAGCCCCCGTTCGGTCCGCCACGTCTGCTTCAACAGGGCGTCCAGTGCCTCGCGGCCTTCCTTGTCCCCGATGTAGAAGGGGATGGTCACATAGCCGATCACCCTACGCTGCAGGTTCCGCGTGAAGGCGACGATCTGCACCTCGATCCGGTCCGCCTGGCAGTCGGCGCCAGCCGTCAGGATGAACCCCGTCGACGGCAGGATGCCCTGCGGCAGCGTCTCGGCCTCCGGGGCGTTTTCTGCACGGTCGCGAAGCGCTTCCCAGTCCGGCCCCTTGCTGGCCTGTTCGTATGGCAGGCCCAGCACGTCGTTCCAGAACACCTGCTCGGTTTCTGCCTCGACCTGCTTCTTCAGCGCCTCGACCGTGTCACCGGTCAGGGTCAGCGTGTTCCATCCCATCACTTGGGCATAACTCACTGCGATCGAGGCCCAGTCACGCTGCGGCGTGTAGGCGCGCCAGAGGTGGAACCCCGGATGATCCCCGCGGGGATTGGCCGGAACCCACCGGCCCAGACGGACAATCTTCTCCTTGTCCCCATGGCCGATCACGCAACCACAGGCGTCGCAGGTGAAGTGCGCCGCATGCAGTCGCTCCGGGTCGATGTTGGCCCGGAAGTTTTCCCAGGTCAGCGGCGCGAAGTGCCCGCAATGCGGACACGGCACATGGTAGAACCGCTGGTCGCTCCGGTCGAACGCCCTGCTGATCCGGCAGGTGCCCTTAATCAGCGGGGTCGAGACCCGGAATATCTTCGCGTCCTCGAACGCTTCGGCCCGGCTGACCATAAGCGCTTCGGGGTCGCCCTTGTCGCTCATCTCCCACTTGGCGATGTCGTCGCCGATCACCAGGCGGCGCGAGGTGCCGGTCAGGTCGGCGGGCGAGCCTGCGGAAGCGACCTTGATGCTGCCGTTCCGGTCGACCGTCTCCATGTTGAACATGGCATCGACGTTCTCGCCCCGACCCTCGCCGAAGATGTCCCGCAGCGCCGGGGTGGACCGCCGCATCGGCATCCACTTGTTCATCACCCATTCCTTCGCAGCGGTCTGCGTCGGATGCACCACCAGCGAGTCAAGCGCGCTGTAGGCATGCCATGCGCCGAGGCAAGGCTGGATCAAGGACACGGTCTTCCCGATCTGGGCCGAGCCGCGCATCGTCACTTCCCGCGCCGGATGCTCCGGCGACAGGACCTCATGCACTTCCCGCAGGAAGGGGAACCGCTCGATCCGGAACGGGCCGGGCATCGGCGACCTGTCATCGAAGACGATGTTGGCTTCGCACCAAGCCGTGATGTCCGGCGGGGGCGAGGGCAACATGGTTCTAGCCGCAGCCCGAAAGACCACTGCCTGCGCCGGCGCCAGCATTCCCATCAGATGTCAGCCGCCCGTTCGGCGTCGGTCATCTCGACCGCTTCCGCCTGGTCGGCCAGAACGCCACTGCGATCCTGCCGCTGCGCCCGCCAGACCGTCAGCAGGATCTGCCGCACGGCCCGAAAGTCCACGCCCAGCTGATCGGCCACGGCCCGGGCCCCCGTCCGAAGCGCTTCCTCGACCTGGGCGATCTCCTGCCGCAAAACCTTGCTGACCTGGCGCTCGACCTCACTGACCAGGACCATCGTCCCTTCGTCCAGTTCGTTCTGGCGCCGGATGCGGCGGACCTCTTCGACCAGCTTGGTCTGCCGCGCCATCCGGTAGCCGTCCGTGTCGTCGTCGGCCAGGGCACCATCAGAGCCCTTACCCGTCGTCGCTTTGGGCGCAGGGCCGGATTGCACCTCGCCAGCCAGAACGCCAGCGATGGCTTGGCGGGTCGAAGCCCCATTTCCAAGCATCTGGCCCTGGTCGAGGTTCCCCTTCAGCTTCTGGGCCACCATCTGCGGATCGTAACGCCGGGCGCGACCATCGCCGGAGTAGCACCCGTCCAGCCGTCCCTCTTTGGCAAGCTGGCTGATCCGCCCCTTGCTCAGATTGAGGATACCGGCCAATTCGGCCGCGTTGACGGTCTGCATCAGGGTTGAAGGGCTCTCATTTAGCCAGCCCCTTATGTTTAGGTCGGTCGGTTTAGGCTTTGCTCAACGTTTAGCAACGCAAAACCATTGCGCCTCCGTCCGC
>LNFM01007353.1_pt1 | contig 17351 bp, 16 predicted proteins | sample 596031 | NCBI WGS metagenome assembly LNFM01 (sample SAMN04254537, study PRJNA301005) | activated carbon metagenome | isolation source: dual media filters at the Ann Arbor, Michigan drinking water treatment plant | place: USA: Ann Arbor | reverse complement strand
GCCAGCATGGCGCTGGTGGGCAGCTACGTGGGCCTGAGCAAACTGCTGGTGGCCGTCTTCCCGGTGCTGCTGCTGGCCTGGCTGCGCTTCGGCATTGCCGCGGTGGCGATGGCGCACTGGGTGCGGCGTGTGCCCGGCGAGGCCCGGCTGTCGCCGCACGACCGCCGGCTGCTGTTCTGGGAGAGCTTCCTTGGCAACTTCCTGTTCAGCATCTGCATGCTCTACGGCGTGATGCTGACCTCGGCGCTGGCCGCGGGGGTGACGATGGCCGCCATCCCGGCCGCGGTGGCGGTGCTGTCGCGTGTGTTCCTGGGCGAACACATCCGGCCGCGTGTGCTCGCCGCCATCGCCTGCGCCGCGGCGGGCATCGCGCTGCTGGCGCTGGCGCGCGGCGACGCGTCGGCAGGCGCCAGCGCGTCGCCGCTGGGTTACGCGCTGCTGTTGGCCGCGGTGCTGTGCGAGGCCAGCTACGTGGTCATCGGCAAGCGGCTCACGGGCAACGTCTCGCCGCGGCGCATCAGCGCGCTCATCAACCTGTGGGGGCTGGCGCTGGTCACGCCTTTCGGCCTGTGGCAGGCGTGGTCTTTCGACTTCTCCAGCGTGAGTGCCGGCCTGTGGCTGCTGCTGGGGTTCTACGCCATCGCCGCCAGCATGGTCACGGTGTGGCTGTGGATGCAGGGCCTGCGCCACGTACCCTCGTCGCGTGCCGGTGTCTTCACGGTGCTGCTGCCGGTGAGCGCGGCGCTGGTGGCCATCGTCGTGCTCGGTGAAAGCTTCGGCGCGGCGCACGTCGCCGCGTTTGCACTGGCGGTGGCCGGGCTGCTGCTCGCCACCTGGCCCGAGCGTGCAGGGGCACGCTGAATCCTCGCAGAGCCCCTGTCGGCGCTAGAATTTTGCGCTCGGGAAAGCAGTGACGCCCGCCTTTCGGACCGACCGCAAGCAGGGATGTCATGGGACTGGTGCACACGGTGTACGTGAGCCACGCGCGGGCCGACCTCGACGCCCTGGCCCTGCGTGCCATCCTGGCTTCTTCGGTGCGCCACAACGATGAGGCCGGCATCACCGGCTTTCTGCTGCACGGCCACGGCCTCTTCATGCAGGTGCTGGAGGGCGAGGCGGCGGCGGTCGAGGCCACGATGCAACGCATCCTCGCCGACACCCGCCACACGCAGCTCAACGTGCTGGAGCACGGCCCCATCTTTCGACGCGAATTCAGCGACTGGGCGATGGGCTTCAAGGAACTGGGTGCAGACGAACTGGCCAGCGATCTGTTCCGGCCGTTCAGCGGTCGCGCATTGACGCTGCAGCAGCTGAACCTGCGGCCGCGCTATGCGCTGAAGCTGCTGCGCAGCATCGCCCTTCCGCCCTGAGTGCGGCTACGCGGCCGCGTCACCGTCGGCGAACCAGACGTCCAGCGTCGGAAACGCGGCTTCGCCGCGCAAGCAGTCCCAAAGGTAGATGGCGAAACCCGGGTCGCCGGTCCATAACGAGTAACGCAGCTGTCCGTACTGCCGCTCGTGGGCCTCGGTCTGCGCGATGCCGTGCATCGCAAAGGCGCGGGCGCGCTCGAGCCAGCGGGACTCGCCGCTGCGCCGGTACAGCTTGAGGAACGCGTAGCCGTTGCCGCCCGTGCCGTGGCACAGGTTGGAGCCCTTGGCAAGCGGCCCTGCGGCCCAGGTGGCTTCGCCGCCGGCCCGCAGCAGGTCGTCCAGGCCCGGCCCCGGCATGTCGGCCAGGTTGATGACGAAGCCCGGTGCGCCGTGGCAGTACTGCATCAGGAAACCCTTGCCTGGCGGCGCGGTGAGCCAGGCGCGCCAGTTGGCCAGCGGCCCTTCGATCGTGGCGGTGCGCTGCACGGTCTGCTCGATGCGCGCCTGCCAGCCGGCCCAGGCGGCGTCGCCCAGCAGCACGCGACCACGGATCAGCGGTGATGCGGTGCCGACGAAGCCGTGCACGGCATCGATGTAGGTGCTCTGCTGACCGTAGAGGTCCTGCGTCCAGTAGTGGCAGCCGTGCGTTTCGGACCACAGCAGCTGGTCCCACAGGCGGGCTGCGGTGGCGCGGAAGAGCTCGGCCCAGCGCGTCTGTCCGGTGCGCTCGTGCAGGAACAGTGCCGTCAGCAAGGTGCCGGGCGCGCCCCACATCAGCTCGCGCGCCGGGTGGTTCAGGTTGCCGGCAACGAGCTCGGCCAGCCGGTCGGCCGTGCTTGCGCTGCCCGTGGCACCGAACTCCAGCAGGCGGATGGGCGTCTCGCCCATCATGTACGACGCCGCCTCCTCGTCGGCCTGCTCTGCCAGCCAGGCCCGGTTGCGCGCCAGCAGGTCTTCGGCCAGGCCGTGGTAGCTGCGCTGCAATCGCGCCCCACCGACGTGCTGCAGGTGGTGCAGGGCCCAGAACACCCCGCAGGCGCCGTAGTACAGCGGCGTGGCGGGCCGACTCAGGTCCTCGCCCGGTTCGGCGTCGAGCGGATGAACGGGCCACCAGGTGTCGGGCGAAAACCTGGCCTCGGTCTCGGCAACGATGTGCCGGATGCAGGCGAGTGCGCGGGCCTCGTCCCAGGCGACGCGGTTCAGGGGCTCATGACGCGCGGGGTCCCAAAGCGCCATCAGCCGCTCCTCGCAGCGGTCTTGCCGTAGTTCCGGAAACGCGCGATCACCTCGGCCATCTGCTCACGCGACAACACGGCCGGCTCGCCCACCGCCAGCGCCTTCAGGTAGACCTCGCACAGCGATTCGATCTCCTGCAACACCTTCATCGCCTGGGCCATCGACGGCCCCGCGGCGACCAGGCCGTGGTTGGCCATCAGGCAGGCATCGCGGTGCTGCATCGCGGCGGCGACCGCCTGCGACAAGGCCTCGGTGCCGAAGAGGTGGTAAGGCACGCACGGCACGCTGTCACCGCCGGCCACCGCCACCATGTAGTGGAAGGCGGGCAACTCGTAGCGCAGGCAGGCCAGCGCCGCGGCGTGCGTGGAATGGGTGTGCAGCATGGCGTGCAGGTCAGGCCGCGCGCGGTAGGTGGACTGGTGAAAGTGCCACTCCGTCGACGGCTGCCAGTCGCCCTGCACGCAGCCGTCGACGCCCACCCACACCAGATCGGCGGGCTGCAGTTCGTCGGCGCCCATGCCGGTGGGCGTGATCAGCATGCCATCGACGCCGTTCATCGCCCAGCGGTGGCTGGCGTTGCCGGTGCTGCCGCGGTTCATGCCCAGCGCATCGAGCCGGCGCACGGCCGCCACGACGGCGTCGCGGGCCAGCTCCTCGGTCATGGCAGTGCTCATTGCCGTCCCTCCATCAGCTGCCGCAGTGCAGCGGCTTCGGCCGCCACGATGCCGTGTTCGGTGATGAGGCCGCTGAGCAAGCGCGCCGGCGTCACGTCGAAGGCCGGGTTCGCGGCCGCCGAGCCGTCGGGGGTGAGCTGCACTTCCACCACGTCGCCCGCCGACGTGCGGCCGCAGACATGCGTCAGCTCGCGGCCGCTGCGTTCCTCGATGGGGATGCCGTGAACGCCCTCGGCCAGGGCCAGATCGAGTGTCGAGGTCGGCATGGCCACGTAGAAGGGCACGCCGTTGTCGTGGGCGGCCAGGGCCTTGAGGTAGGTGCCGATCTTGTTGCAGGCGTCGCCATTGGCGGCCACGCGGTCGCAGCCGACGATGCAGAGGTCGACCCGGCCGTGCTGCATCAGGTGGCCGCCGGCGTTGTCGGCAATCACCGTGTGCGGCACACCGGCCTGGCCCAGTTCCCAGGCCGTGAGGCTGGCCCCCTGGTTGCGCGGGCGCGTTTCGTCGACCCACACGTGCACGGCCAGGCCCGCCGCATGCGCCTGGTAGACGGGCGAGGTGGCGGTGCCCCAGTCCACCGTGGCCAGCCAGCCGGCATTGCAGTGCGTCAGCACGTTCACCGGCCCCGGCTTGCGGGCCGCGATGGCCTGCAGCAGCGGCAGGCCGTGGCGGCCGATGGCTTCGTTGACCTGCACGTCTTCCTCGGCGATGGCCTCCGCCCCGGCCCAGGCGGCCTCGGCGCGCGCGGTGTCGGGCAAGGCCAGCACCTGCGCCAGCAGGCGGTCGACGGCCCAGGCCAGGTTCACCGCCGTCGGCCGCGAGCCCTTCAGGAAGCCGGCCGTGTTGCGCAGCGCGGCGTCCGACGCATCACGCCGCGCCTGCATCGCCAGGCCATAGGCCGCCACGGCGCCGATCAGCGGTGCACCGCGCACCCACATCTCGCGGATGGCGACGAAGACGTCGCGCGGTGAACGCAGCGGACGCATCTGCAGTTCGAAGGGCAGGCGGCGCTGGTCGATGACCTCGATGCCTTGCCCATCAGCGAGCGCGCGCAAGGGGCGCAGGGAGATGCCATTGACCTTCATCGGCGGTGCCTCAGCCCCGGACGACTGGCGGCAGCACGCGCCCGGCAATGACCCGCAGCCGGTCCATCACCGAGGGGTCACGCGCTTCGGGTGCGGTGATGAGCGCGTGGTCCAGCGCGTGTCGGCAGCTGCAGGCGCTGGCCTGCGGGTCGGCGGTCACCGTGCCCGCGAGGCCGGCCACCAGCGTGCGCGCGACCTGGGCGTTGCTCAGCAGCACCCGGATCACGGCGTCCACCGTCACCGCGTCGTGCGCGGGGTGCCAGCAGTCGAAGTCGGTCACCATGCCCACGCTGGCGTAGCAGAGCTCGGCCTCGCGCGCCAGCTTCGCCTCGGGCATGTTGGTCATGCCGATGACGCTGCAGTTCCAGCTGCGGTACATCTGCGACTCGGCCAGCGTGCTGAACTGCGGCCCTTCGATGCACAGGTAGCAGCCCCCGCGCACGTGCGGCACGCCCTGCCCCTGCAGCGCCGTGGCCACGTGCGCGCCCAGGCGCGAACACACCGGGTGTGCCATCGAGACATGCGCCACCAGGCCGGTGCCGAAGAAGCTGCCGGCGCGCTGCGTCGTGCGGTCGATGAACTGATCGACGATGACGAAGCTGCCCGGCGGCAGGTCCGCGCGCAGCCCGCCCACGGCGGACAGCGACAGCACGTCGGTGGCGCCCAGACGCTTCAGCGCGGCAATGTTGGCGCGGTAGTTCACCTCGGCAGGTGGGATGCGGTGGCCGCGGCCGTGGCGCGGCAGGAAGGCCAGTTCGGCGCCGTGCAGCCGGCCTCGAAAGATCTGGTCCGACGGCGCGCCCCAGGGCGTGTCCACGGTCTCCCAGCGGGTGTCGGTCAGGCCGGGCAGGTCGTAGAGGCCGCTGCCCCCGATGATGGCCAACAGGGGCGTGGTCACTTGTTGACGTCCTTCGTGGTCGGGAACACGCGCTGCGGCGCCATCGCGGCCACCGACGCTTCGATGAGCTGGCGCAGCACGTCGAGGTCGACGTCGGCCAGGCGTTTCAGGTACAGGCAGCTCTTGCCGGTCTTGTGCTTGCCCAGGCGCTGCAACAGCCCGGCATGAGGCTCGAAGCCCGGCATGATGTAGACGCTGAGTTCGGCCTTGCGCGGCGAGAAGGCCACCACGGGCCAATCGCCGCCGTGGCCGCTGGCGTAGAGGTAGCGGTAGGCGCCGAAGCCGACGATGGCGCCGCCCCACATCTGCCCGCGCTCGCCGGTGGCGGCTTGCATCAGGCTCACCAGCGTCTCGCAGTCGGCGCGGCGCGCGGGGTCGGCCACGGTGGCCAGGAAGTCGGCGACGGGCACGTCGGTAGGTACGGTCTGCGGTGTGGACTTGGCCATCGCGGGTCTCCTCGGCGCAGCGGTTCAGGCGATGGCGGCGATGGTGTCCGCCGCCGGCCGCGCCCGCAAGCCCTGCCGCGCCAGCGCCGACACTTCGGCCGGCGCCATCGCCTTGAGTTTGTGGTCGGACCACACCTGGCGCCAGCGCCGCGCGCCGGGCAGGCCGTTGTGCAGGCCCAGCATGTGGCGCGCGGCGCAGGACCAGGGCGTGCCCTGCGCCAGCAGGCGAACCATGTAGCGCACCATCGCGGCCTCGACCTCGGCGCGGTCGTGTGCGGCGGCCGCCTCGCCGAAGAAACGTTCGTCCCAACCGGCCATTGCCCAGGGCGCGTGGTAGGCAAGCCGGCCGACCATCACGCCGTCGACATGCTGCAGGTGCTGCTCGATCTGCGCGTCGGTGGTGACGCCACCGTTGATCACGATGGTGAGCGCAGGGAAATCGGACTTCAGGCGGTAGACCAGCTCGGGACGGAGCGGCGGCACGTCGCGGTTTTCCTTCGGGCTCAGCCCCTGCAGCCAGGCGTTGCGGGCATGCACGATGAAGACCTCGCAGCCGCCGCGCAGGTGCAGGGTGCCGACGAAGTCGCGCACGAAGCCGTAGCTCTCGTCGCGACCGATGCCGATGCGGTGTTTCACCGTCACCGGCAGGCTGCAGGCGTCGCGCATGGCCTTCATGCCGTCGGCCACCAATTCGGGTTCGGCCATCAGGCAGGCGCCGAAGGCCCCACGCTGCACACGTTCGCTGGGGCAACCGCAGTTCAGGTTGACCTCGTCGTAGCCCCACTGCTCGGCCAGCCTGGCGCAGCGCGCCAGGTCTTCGGGTTCGCTGCCGCCGAGCTGCAGCGCCACGGGGTGCTCTTCGTCGTTGAAGTCCAGATGGCGCGGCACGTCGCCATGCAGCAGCGCGCCGGTGGTCACCATCTCGGTGTACAGGCGTGTGTGGCGCGTGAGCACGCGGTGGAAGTAGCGGCAATGGCGGTCGGTCCAGTCCATCATCGGTGCGACGGACAGGCGCCAGGGGTTGTGGGTTGGGTTTGCTTGCACTGCGTCTCTCATGACCGACGCGCGACTCGCGCAAGGGGCGAGTTCGACGCAGGGGCCGCCGCGCGCATGGTACTCAATGACCGGCGCCCGACGGCCCCGCGGCGTCGCAGTGTGCGTGCCCAGGCCGGCGATCGAGGCCGGCCGCGTGCGGGCCGCTCAGCCTGCGCGGCCGCGCTGCAGGCTGAAGGCCGACACGGCATCCACGAGGGTCTGTGCCTGGCGCTTCAGGCTCTCGGCGGCGGCGGCGCTCTCTTCCACCAGCGCGGCGTTCTGCTGCGTCACCTGGTCCATCTGGCTCACGGCCTCGCCGACCTGGCTGACACCCTGACTCTGTTCCGTGCTGGCGCTGCTGATCTCGCCCGCGATGTCGGTGACGCGGCGGATCGCAGCCACGACCTCGACCATCGTCGCGCCGGCCTGATCGACCAGCACCGTGCCGCGCTCGACACGCTCGACGCTGGCCGTGATCAGACCCTTGATCTCGCGCGCCGCCTCGGCGCTGCGCTGCGCGAGGTTGCGCACCTCGCTGGCCACGACCGCAAAGCCGCGCCCCTGTTCACCGGCACGCGCGGCCTCCACCGCGGCGTTGAGTGCCAGGATGTTGGTCTGGAAGGCAATGCCGTCGATGACGCCGATGATGTCGGCAATCTTGCGGCTGCTCTCGTTGATGCCCTTCATCGTGTCGACGACCTGGCCCACCACTTCGCCGCCCTTGACCGCCACGCTGCTGGCGCTTTGCGCCAGCTGGTTGGCCTGTCGGGCGTTCTCGGCGTTGTGACGCACGGTGGAACCCAGTTGCTCCATCGACGCGGCGGTCTGCTGGAGTGCGCTGGCCTGTTCTTCGGTGCGCTGGCTGAGATCGGCGTTGCCGCTGGCGATCTGTGCCGAGCCGGTGGCGATGCTGTCGCTGCTCTGCCGTACCGTCGAGACGATGCCCACCAGGCTCTCGTTCATGGCCTTCAGTGCGGCCAACAACTGTCCGGTCTCGTCGCCTCGCGTGACCACGATGTTCGAGCCCAGATTGCCCGCCGCCACCGCCTGCGCCACCTGGACAGCCTGGCCGATGGGGCGCACGATCGATCGGCTGATCCACACCACCGCCACCGCGCCCAGGCCACCTGCCACCAGCATCAGCACGACGCTGATCAAGGCCGCGCGCTCAGCGGCCGCCACGGCTGCCTGCATGTGGCCATTGGCGCCAGACGATATGGCCTCGGCCAGTTTGACGACGAGTTCAGCGGGTGCACGGTCCATGCCCTTGACGGCGGCGTCGCCGGCGGCGGCGTCGTGGCCGGCGGCGGTGAAGGCCTCGAAGCCCTTGCGGTAGCCCTGCCCCATGGTGGCATGCGCCTTGTTGAAGTCGGCGGCCAGTTGACGCGCCTCGCCCTCGGGCAGGCCCTGCTGCAGCGCGGCGGCCATCGCGGCCACCTCGGCTTCCTGCTTCTGGAAGGCCGTCCAGTAACGGTCGAGCTGCTTCGGGTCCTTGCCGCGCAGCAAAGTGTTCTTCCATTCCTGCACCTGCGTCTTGAAGCCCGCCAGCATCGCGCTGGCCTGGCGCTCCTGCGCAAGGTCGACGGCGTTGACCTGCACGAAGGCCGTCAGTGCACGATTCAATTGCTGGATGCCGAACAGCCCGGCGCCGACGGCCAGGCAAAGCGCGATTCCCATCGCAAGGGGCAGCCGCAGGCTGATCTTCATGTCGTCGATGAGGCGCATCGCGCGTCCTTCAATGCATTGAGGTTGGTCGGACGACCGGCAACGCAAGTCCGGACGGCGGCAAGGCGCGTTCCGGCCTGCGGCCAGGTCTACCCACAATTTCGGCGGTGATGGCGAAGCCTGTAGCGCCACGGCTCGCCTTCACCCCCCTTCGTTTGGCCGTCAGCTGCGCAGGACTTGGCAACCCGACAGGCTGCAGTTCCGGAAGCACCGTCGTGGGGCGCTCACATCCTGCGCCGCAGCGCCTCGAAGAACAGCTCGGACTGCAAGCGCTCGCCCTGTGTCTGCGCCTGCACCTGCGCAGCCACCGCAGCGTCCACCGGCGCCAGCGGCCGGCCGGTGGACAGCGCGAGCACCTGCGCCATGCAGGCCCGTTCGAGGTAGTACAGGTCGTCGTAGGCGTGCGCCATGCGGCCGCCGCAGACGACGACGCCGTGGTTGCCGAGGAAAACGACGTCGGTCCCCCGCATCGTGCGCGCGATGCGCTCGCCCTCGGTGGCATCCAGCGCCAGGCCGTTGTAGTGCGCATCCACCGCCACGCGCCCGTGGAAGCGCATCGCGTTCTGCGACAAGGTCGTGTCCAGCCCGCGGTCGACGGTGAGCGTCAAGGCGGTGGCATACGGCATGTGGGTGTGCAGCACGCAGGCCTGGCCGGCGATGCGATGGATGGCAGCGTGGATGAACATCGCCGTCGGCTCCACGGCATGGCGCCCGGCCAGGCGCTGGCCCAGCGTGTCGACCATCACGATGTCGTCGGCCTGCACCTCGCTCCAGAGCAGGCCGCGCGGGTTCAGCAGGAAGCGGCCCGAAGCGTCGGGCAGCTCGACGCTGAAGTGGTTGCAGACGCCTTCGGCCAGGCCGTGGTGCGCCGCGGCGCGCAGAGCCAGCGCCAGGTCGGCGCGCAGGGACAGCACGGCAGCCGACTCGAAGTCGCGCTGGTCGGGGGTGGGCATGTTCATGGGCGGGGTGCTCCGGGCAGGCGGCGGGGGCGCCGGCACCGCCATCGTGCCAGAGCGCCGCGCCGCCGGGCCTGCGCGGCGGGGCCGCACAATCGCAGCGTGAGTGCTTCTCTCGTCTTTCTCGTTCCCGGCTTTTTCGGCTTCACCTCGGTGGGCGCGGTGAGTTACTTCGCCGACGTCGAGCGCACGCTCGGCGCGGCCTTGCGGCGACGCGGCGTCAAGGCCCGCATCGTGCGCTGCAACACGCGGCCCACCGCATCGATTCCGCGCCGCGCCGCCGAACTCCTGCGCGAGGTGCGCCGCCGCGGGGCGCTGAAGGCGCCGGCGCTGCACTTCGTCGGCCATTCGACCGGTGGCCTGGACATGCGGCTGCTGCTCACGCCGGGCCTGCGCGGTGCCGACAGCGCTGCGGCGGCACAGGTGGCCGCGCTGACACGCACGGCCACTTCGGTGGCCACGCCCCACCACGGCACGCCGCTGGCCAACCACTTCAGCACGCTGCAGGGGCAGACGCTGCTGATGGTGCTGAGCGCGCTGGCCACCTCGGGCCAGGGGCGCGGCTTCATCGTGGCCGCGGCGCGGGCCATCACGCTGGCCACGCGGCTGGACGATTGGCTGGGCCGCGCGCAGGGGCCGCTGGACCGCATCGCCGAGGGCCTGCTCGACAAGCTGCGTTTCGACCGCGAGGACCCGGTGTGGCGTTACCTCGAAGCGATCGAGAGCGACCAGGGCGCGGTGCTGCAGCTCACGCCGGAGGGCATCGACCTCTTCGACGCCGCCGTGGCCGACCACCCCGATGTCGCCTACGGCTGCGTCGTCGCCGGTGTGCCGCCACCGCGCGAGGAGCTGCAGCTGAGCGGTCTGCTCGACCCGGAGTACCTCTCGCTGCGCGCCCTCTTCCGCCTGCTGCATGGCCTGACGGGCCGGCCGCACCGCCACTACCCCTACCCGGTGCCGGGCCGGGCCACGCAGCGCCTGCTCGACGGGGCGCTGGGCTTTCCGGCCACGCCGTCCACCAGCGACGGCATCGTGCCCACGCTGAGCCAGCTGCACGGGCGTGTGCTGCACGTCGCGTGTGCCGATCACCTGGACGTGGTGGGCCACTACACGCTGGCCGGCGGTCACACGGCGGACTGGCTGCCCTCCGGCGCCGGCTACACGCCGCTGGCCTTCGAAGCCACATGGGACGCGGTGGCCGCGGCCATCGCCGGCGAGGACTGAACACGATGGCCATCCAATGGTTCCCCGGCCACATGCACACCACGCGTCTGGCGATGGTGAAACGGCTGAAGTCGGGCATCGACGTCGTCATCGAGATGCTCGACGCGCGCCTGCCCGGCGCCAGTGCCAACCCGCTGCTGGCCGGCCTGACGGCGGGCAAGCCGGCACTGAAGCTGCTGAACAAGCAGGACCTGGCCGACCCGGCGCGCACCGCGCTTTGGCTCGATCACTACAACGCCCTGCCCGCCACGCGCGCCATCGGCCTGGACGCCAGCGAGGCCGCGCCCGCGGCGCGCCTGATCCAGGCCTGCCGTGCACTGGCACCGCTGCGCGGCGGCATGGTCAAGCCGCTGCGCGTGCTGATCTGCGGCATCCCGAACGTCGGCAAGAGCACGCTCATCAACACGCTGGTCAAGCGCAAGGCGGCCAAGACCGGCGACGAGGCCGGCATCACCAAGACCGAGCAGGTCATCGCGCTGGCCAGCGACGTGACGCTCTACGACACGCCCGGCATGCTGTGGCCACGCATCACGGTGCCGGAGCACGGCTACGCCTTGGCGGCCAGCGGCGCCATCGGTCGCAACGCCTACGACGAACACGAGGTGGCGCTGGCCTTGCTGGAACGGCTGCAGGGCGTGTACGCAGCGGCCGTGGCCACACGCTACAAGCTCGACGACGCCGCGGCCGTTATGGCGATGCACGCCGACACCCTGCTGGAACGCATCGCGCGCCAACGCGGCTACGTGCAGGCCGGCGGTAGCCTGAACCTGCAGAAGGCGGCCGAGGCCGTGCTCAACGACTTTCGCTCGGGCGCCCTGGGGCGCATCACGCTCGAAACGCCCGAAGAACACGCGGCCTGGGTGGCGGCGGGCGAGGCGCAGGAATTGCGTCGGCTGGCCAGGCGGCACCCGAACAAGCCCGACCCTCAAGCGGAGACGCCATGACCACCACGCACCCGAGTCCTGCCTCCCCCGCCCTTAGGCTTGCGCGCGACCGCGTCCTCCGCCTCGCCATCTTGGCGGGGTCGCTGTGCGTGGCGCTGCATGTCGGTGCTGCCGATGCGCCGGCGGTGCCGGTGGCGCCGCTGGTCCCGATTGCCACGCTCGACCTGCCGCGTTACATGGGCACCTGGTACGAAGTGGCGAAGTTCCCCAATCGCTTCCAGGGCCAATGTACCGGCCCGGCCTCGGCCGAGTACAGCCTGCAACCCGGCGGCACGGTGCGTGTGATCAACCGCTGCCCGCTGGCCGACGGCAAGGTCGACAGGGCCGTCGGCGAGGCGCGCCGCATCGGGCCCGAAGGCTCGCCGACGCTGGAAGTGCGCTTCGCGCCGGCCTGGTTGTCGTGGCTGCCCTTCGTCTGGGGCAACTACTGGGTGGTGGACCTGGATGCGGCTTATCAGCTGGCCGTCGTCAGTGAGCCGAAACGCGAGTTCCTGTGGGTGCTGTCGCGCCAGCCCGCCGTGGAGCCCGCAGTGTGGGACGCCTTGATGGCGCGCCTGCGCCTGCAGGGTTTCGACCTGTCGCGCCTGCAGCGCGCGGGCGCCACGCCGTAGTCTCGCTGCGATCCCGCCGCAGCCTACCAACAGCGCCGCAGTGGCGCGTCAGGCGACGACGACGCGCGGCTTGCCCACTGCCGCGGTGATCTGGCCGACGACGGCCGCGGCGTCGAAGCCGTGGCGGCGAAACACCGCCATCACCGCGTCCACCTCATCCGGCGAACAAGCCACGAGCAAGCCGCCGCTGGTCTGCGGGTCGGTCAGCAGCGCCTGGTCCTCGGCGGCGAAGCCAGCGGGCACGACCACACCGTCACCGTACCCGGCCCAGTTGCGGCCCGAGGCGCCGGTGGAGAACCCGCGGCCCACCAGCGCACGCACGCCCTGCAGCAGCGGCACGGCGGGCCAGTCGAGGTGCACGTCGCACTTCGCGCCGCGCGCCATTTCCAGCGCGTGGCCGGCCAGGCCGAAGCCGGTGACGTCGGTCAGCGCATGCACGCCGGGCAGTGCGGCCAGGTCGGGGCCGGCGGTGTTGAGCTTCGTGGTGCAGGCGATCATCTGCGCGTAACCCGCGTCGCCGAGTTCGCCCTTCTTCAGGGCCGCGCTCATCACACCCACGCCGAGGGGCTTGCCCAGCACCAGCACGTCGCCGGGCTGGGCGTCGGCGTTGCGCTTGACGTGCTTCGGGTGCACCAGGCCCAGCGCCACCAGGCCGTAGATGGCCTCGACGCTGTCGATGGTGTGGCCACCGGCGATCGGGATGCCCGCCGTGCGGCAAATCGAGGCGCCGCCCTCGAGGATGCGGCCGATGGTGGCCGTCGACAGCACGTTGATCGGCATGCCCACCAACGCCAGCGCCATGATCGGCCGACCGCCCATCGCGTAGACGTCGCTGATGGCATTGGTGGCCGCGATGCGCCCGAAGTCGAAGGGGTCGTCGACGATGGGCATGAAGAAGTCGGTCGTCGCGATCAGCGCCTGCTCGTCGTTGAGCTGGTAGACGGCCGCGTCGTCGGCGGTCTCGATGCCGACCAGCAGTTCCTTGGGGATGGGCATCGCGGCGGTGCCCTTCAAGATTTCGCTCAACACACCGGGAGCAATCTTGCAGCCGCAACCGCCGCCGTGCGACAGCGAGGTCAGCCGAGGTTCGGCGGGTCTTTCGGGGGCATTCATCTGCGGGCTCCTGGAGCGGCGGGGGGATACGGTCGAACGGATGCGGTGGCCGGGCCACCGGCAGGCTGGGCCAGCCAGCGCGCCACCAGGCCGTGCAGCGCGGCGCTTTCCGCCTGCGGGGCAAAGAGCGACGCCCGCTGGGCCTGATGCGACAGCAGGGCCGGCAGCATAGCCGCATCGTCGCGGGCGCGCTCCAGCAGGGCTGCCAGGCCTGCCGCATCGCCGGGTTCGAAAACGCCGGCGTGGTCGGCACCCAGCAACCCCAGGTTGCCGTCGATGCGCGAGGCCAGCACGGGCGTGCCGCTGCGGATGGCCTCGATCACGACATGCGCGCCGCCTTCCATGCGGCTGGGGTGCACCAGCACATGGGCACGCTGGATATGGCCGCGCACGGTGGCGTGCGGCAGGCCGCCCAGCCAGCGGTAGCGGGGCTGCGCCGCGACCAGCGCGGCGGCTTCGGCGCCGAGCGCGGGGTCGAGCGGATTGCCGATGTGGTCGAGCAGGATGTCGCTGCGCCGCGCCAGCAGGCGCGCGGCGGCGAAGTAGGTCTGCGGGTCCTTTTCGTCGCGCAGGTGGCCGACCATCAGCGCCCGCAGATGGCGGCCCGTGCGCACCAGCGTGCGGCGTTCGCTGCACGACTGCAGCACCACCTGGCACTTCGCACGGTGTTCGGCGGGCAGTTGCCGGGCGCCCATGTCGTTCAGCACGATCAGGGCATCGGCCAGCGCCAGCGAACGCTGCGCGCTGGCGTCTTCGTGGATGTCGCGGTAGAGATCGGTGCCCGTCAGCGCCAGCAGCAGCGGGCGCGTGGGGTGCGCCGTACGCCAGGCGGCCACCGAATCCGCCGAGCGGCGTGCGTGCAGGGCGATCAGCAGGCCGGCGTCGTCCCCGACGTCGGGATCGGCGTCGGCCCCCTCCCAGCGACCGGCCAAGCGGACACGGTAAGCTGGGCTCAGGAAACGCGCCCAGCGGCGCGCGGTTTGCCAATTGCCGTTGTTCGCTGCTGCGAACGCCGGCGTGACGATGACGATGGACTGACGATGCATGACGCAAGCCTAGCGCCTGCCGGCCCGGGCGCAGCGCCCGGTGCCCTCGAGCACCCCGATGCCGCGACCGTGGGCGCACCCGCGCGCGCGGCGCGCCAGGGCGGTGCCGCGGCCCTGGCGCAGGCGCTGCAAGACAGCCGGCGCGACACGCTGGCCACCTTCGCGGCCTATGAAGCCGCGCTGCCCGGGCTGGTGGTGCCGCAGCGCGACGAACTCAACCCGCCGCTGTGGGAACTGGGGCACATCGGCTGGTTCCAGAGCTGGTGGCTGCAGCGTTACCCGCCTCACGTGCAGGGCGTGGACGCCGACCCCGACGCGCCACGTCATGCGCCACTTCGGGCCGACGCCGACGCCCTCTACAACTCCAGCCTTGTGCCGCACGACACCCGCTGGCAGCTGCCACTGCCCGATGCCGCCGCCACCCGCGCCGAGGTGCAACGGCAACTCGACGAGACCCTGGCCCTGCTCGCGCGCCTGCCGGCCGACAGCACCGACGAGCCCGGCCTGTACTTCTTCCGCCTGGTACTGCTGCACGAGGACATGCACCACGAAGCCGCGCTCTACATGGCGCAGGCCCTGGGCATCGCCATCGACGATGCCCGCTGGCAGCCCGCCGCCCTGCCCCCACCACCGCCCGAACTGCACCAGACCACAGGCCCTTGGCCCCTGGGCAGCGCGGCCGACGACGGTTTTGCCTTCGACAACGAACTGGGCAGGCACACTGTCGACCTGCGGGCCACGCGTATCGACGCCCAGGCCGTGCGCTGGTCCGAGTTCCTGCCCTTCGTCCAGGCCGGCGGTTATGCCGAAGAACGATGGTGGACACCCGCAGGCCGCGCCTGGCTGGCAGCCAGCGGCGCCCGCGCACCGCGTTACGTTCAGCGCGACGGCAGCACCTGGCTGCAGCACCGCCAAGGTCGCTGGCAGCCCCTGCGGCCTGAAGATGCTGCTTGCCACTTGACCCAGCACGAGGCGCTGGCCTGGTGCCGCTGGGCCGGCCGCCGCCTGCCCACCGAGGCCGAATGGGAACGCGCCGCACTCACCGCCGGCCCGGCCTTCCGCTGGGGCGATGTCTGGGAATGGACGGCCAGCCCCTTCTCGCCCTACCCCGGTTTCCGCGCCCATCCCTACCGCGACTACTCGGCGCCCTGGTTCGACGGCCGGCCGGTGCTGCGCGGCGCGTCCTTCATGACCCAGCCACGGCTGCGTCACCCGCGTTACCGCAACTACTTCCCGCCGGCGCGCAACGACGTGCCCGCCGGGTTCCGCAGCTGCGCGCTGTAAGAACCCGGGGCGTCGGGGCGACAGCGGCGCATGCACCGTGCCACAGCGGCCTTGCGCCGCCCGACCCGAACCACGCCGACCTCAGCCCGTCGCCAGAAAGACGCCGAACCAGCCCTGCGTGTCGGCCCAGCGCCGCACGCCGGTGTAGCCGGCCTCGCGCAGCAGGGCCTCGAAAGCCGCGGGCTGCCACTTCGCCGAGTTCTCGGTGTGGATGCGCTCGCCAGCGGCGAAGTGGCGTTCGCCGCCGCTCCAGGTGACCGTCAGCGCGCGGCGCGCTTCCAGGTGCATCTCGATGCGCGACGCGGCCGCGTCGAAAAAGGCGACATGGCGCCAGTCGCGCACGTGGAAGTCGGCGCCCAGCAGCCGGTTCACGTGGCTCAGCAGGTTGAGGTTGAAGGCGGCGGTGACCCCCAGAGCGTCGTCGTAGGCGGCCTCCAGCACCGCCACCGGCTTGACGAGGTCGACGCCGATCAGCAGCGCCCCGCCGGCCGCGGTCACGCGCGCTTCGCGCAGCAGGCGCAGCGCTTCGGCCGGCGAGAAGTTGCCGATCGACGAACCCGGGTAGAACACCAGCGAAGGGCCGTCGGTCAGGGCCGCGGGCAGGGCCAGGTGCGTCGAGAAGTCCAGGCCCACGCCCACCAGCGCCAGCGCCGGGTGTTCACGCTGCAGCGTGCCCAGCGCCTGGCGCAGGTAGTCCACCGAGATGTCCACCGCCACGTAGCGCCGCGGCGCCAGCAGGCCGAACAGCCGCGCCGCCTTGGCGCAGCTGCCGGCACCCAGGTCGATGAGCGTGGGCGCCGGCCCGGTGGCACTCAGCGCGGCGTCGATGATGGCCGCGCCGTTCTGCGCCAGAATGGCGGCCTCGGTGCGCGTAGGGTAGTACTCGGGCAGTTCAGTGATGGCATCGAACAGCCGCGATCCCAGCGCGTCGTAGAAGAACTTGGGCGAGACGTGGGCGCGGGTGGCGCGCAATCCCTCGGCTGCCTCGTGCGCCAGCACGGCATCGTCGACGCGGTGGATCTGCAGGAATGCTGGGGTCTTCATCGTGTCGTGTTGTCGGCCGGTTGCGGCGGGCCCGTGGCTTTGCGGTGCACTCTAGCAGTGCGGCGTGGGCACGGTCGTGCCGGACACCTGGCGCACCGAGGTTCCCAATCCCGTTCCAAAACGCCCCGGAGTCTTCCATGATCAAGCTTGTTTCCTCGACCACGCGCTGCGCCATCCTGGGTTGTGCCGTGCTGGCTGTCTGTGGGCTGTCGCATGCCCAGCAGGTTTTCCGCGTGACCACGATTCCCGAAGAGGCGGCCACCGAACAGACACGCAAGTTCGGGCCGATTGCCGCCTACCTCGAAAGGAAGCTGGGCATGAAGGTGGAATTCACGCCGGTCAGCGACTACCCGGCGGCGGTGGAAGTGATGGTCAACAAGAAGGTCGACCTGGTGTGGTTTGGCGGTTTCACCTTCGTGCAGGCCAGCCTGCGCTCGGGCGGCAAGATCATCCCGCTGGCGCAGCGCGAGGAAGACACCAAGTTCCAGTCGGTGTTCATCGCCAAGACCGACTCGGGCATCAAGACCCTGGCCGACATGAAGGGCAAGCAGGTCAGCTTCGGTTCGCAGAGCAGCACCTCGGGCCACCTGATGCCGCGCAGCAACCTGCTGAACGCCGGCATCAACCCCGAGAAGGACTTCCGCCGCATCGCCTACAGCG